>VAPH01010543.1_pt1 | contig 22133 bp, 18 predicted proteins | sample 3393861 | NCBI WGS metagenome assembly VAPH01 (sample SAMN08290439, study PRJNA428436) | hydrothermal vent metagenome | isolation source: Deep-sea hydrothermal vent chimney | place: Atlantic Ocean: South-mid Altantic Ridge | reverse complement strand
TATGAGCCATGATCTAATATTTTAAATGTTCAATTTATTTTTTTGGGCTTTCTTTTTTTGCTACTGTTTTTTTTGCTACTGTTTTGGTAGCAGTTTTTTTAGTAACAACTTTTTTAGTGGCCTTAACTTCTTTTTTACTTTCAGCTGCTTTAGGGGCAGCTTTTTTAGCAGTTACTTTTTTTACTGCAGGCTTTTTTTCATCTGCCGGTTTAGCAGCTTTTTTTTCTACCGTTTTTTTAACGGGAGCCTTGGCTGAAATACCTTCAATTTGAATTTCAGTTAAAAATTGTCGGTGACCATTTTTAACCCGAAAACCTTTTCTTCGTTTCTTTTTAAAAACGATTACTTTATCACCCTTAAGGTGACTTAATACTTTTGCAGTTACTACTGCACCTTTTATAGCCGGGGCGCCAAGGGTAATTTTTCCATCATCCAACAAAAGAACATTATCAAAAGATACTTTTGATCCTTCTTTTTCTTGTAAACGATGTACAAAAACCTTTTGGTCTTTTGCTACTTTAAATTGCTGCCCTGCTATCTCTACAATTGCATACATAAATTTATGTTTTTCGCTTAAGTGAAATTATAAAATAAGCCCATCAAAATAGGCGGGTGCAAATATACATCTTTTTATTAAATTGGAAAAACTTTTTTGTACTTGTAAATCATGTTGAATAATCGTGACTAGTACATGTATATGTTGGATTATTCTCCCTTGTTTGTCAGATAAATACCTAATAAAATTAAAGCCCCGGCAAATAACTGGCTTATATGCAAATTTTCACCGTCTAATACACCCCAAAATGTGGCAACAATTGGAATTATATAGGTTACTGAACTTGAAAAAATTGGAGAAGATATTTGTACCAACCTGTTAAATAATGTCTTTGCCATTGCCGTTCCGAATATGGAAAGAATAATTATATATACTAATGCAGACTTCGAATTTTGGATATTCTCTACATGAATAAAATCTGTTTTCCACAAAATTAAAATTGCAGGAATTAATAGAATAACAAAATTCCCGGTTGTGATTGCCAATACATTTAAGTTATTTAAATGTTTTTTTAGGATATTTATGTTGAACGCATACCCAATAGAAGCAATTACAATAAAAAACCCATAAAAATAGTTTTGTTGAGGATGGATCTCAGCACCCTTTAAAATTAAAAAAAGTGCACCTATCAAACCAATAATAATTCCAATAAATTGCTTACGAAAAAATGAAAATCCATAAAACGAGGCTCCAACAATTATGGTATTTAAAGGAGTTAAAGAATTCAAAATTGACACTATTGAGCTGTCAATATTTTGAATTGCATACGCAAACAAAAAAACCGGAAAAAAAGTCCCCAAAAGGGCAGTTAAAAAAATATAGTACCATTGCTTTTTTGTAATAATGACAAGATATTTATATCCGAAAATCAATAGAATAATTGCCGTAAAAATTATTCTTATTACACCAACTTGTACTGGTGTTAAGTCTATTAAGGCCTTTTTCATTAATATAAATGAACTTCCCCAAATTATGGAAAGCACAATTAAATAAAACCATCTGATTTGTTTACTGTTCATTAAATTGTATTATTAGAACGAAATTTAAATAGATAGTTTTTATTGAAAATGTTAAGATTAAGCTTGTGAAATTAATCAATAAAATATTATCTGTAATGTTGATAAGCATTTTTATTATTTCCTGTATCAAGGCAAAACCGTTAGCCAAAGGGAATATAAATAATTGCTAAAGATAATTTGTACAAAGTAATTGAAATAAATGAAGTTGAAAATTTTAGTGTAATTCAATAACTAAAATGAACTTAACTGATATATAATTGGAAATGAGTTGAAAATGCACTTATTTTGTAGTATAACTAACCCCTAAAAATTTTTAAAATCATGAAATTTATCAAAAGTATTTTTGCAATATTACTTATTAGTTTAATCGTATTCTCGTGTAAATCTGAAAAAAAAGATACCGATTCTGTTACAGATGAGGTAGCTGTTGAAGAGGTTTCTGAAAAAGCTGAAGAAGCTCCAACTGAAATGAGTACTGACTCTATTGAGCCAGTTTCTAAAGAAGAAGTTGTTGAACACAAACAAATTACAGTTGTATATCCTAAAGATACGGATTTGGCCATCGAAGTAAAAAAAGCTATTAAAAGCTTAGTAAAAGATAATCCTACTATAGAAAATCATTTCTATGAAGCATACGGTTTTGTAATCTTTCCGGTTATTACAAAAGCCGGACTTGGAATTGGCGGCGCCGGAGGAAAAGGATTGGTTTTTCAAGATAAAAGTGTAATCGGAAAAGCTAGTTTAGCTCAAGCTACTTTAGGATTACAAGCAGGAGGTCAACAATATCAGGAAGTTGTATTTTTTGAAAATAAAGAAGCCTTAGATAAGTTTAAAGCTGGCAAAATTAAATTTTCAGGTCAGGCATCTGCTGTAGCTCTTAAAGCCGGAGCATCTGTTGATATAGATTATCAGGATGGTGTAGCTATATTTACCAAAGTAAAGGGTGGAATCATGGCAGAAGCTTCTGTAGGAGGTCAAAAATTTAAATATAAAGACGGAATATAGTTTTTTATTTAACTGAAAATAAGATAATTGATATAACTTTAGATTTTCTACAGATTTTATGCTTTATTTGCACTTTAACAAATATTTAACTAAATACCTAAAACTATGAAATTAATTAAAAGACTGTTAGCAATTGCTATTATTAGTTTAATAGCTGTATCGTGTAACGAAACCAAAAAAGAGGGGGAAAAAGATGTAAAAGAGGCTGTTGAAGCAGTAGAAAAAGCTGCAGATGACGCTGTAGATGTAACAAAGGAAGCAGCTGATAATGCTGTTAACGAAGCAGAAGAAGTAATTGATTCAGTAAAGGCTGATACGGAAAAAGTAATTGATTCAGTAAAAGCAATGTCTTGATGTTACATTAAAAAAATATGACGGAAACTGCAATGTTTTTTAAGTCATTAAAATTTAAAAAACTACCAATTGGTAGTTTTTTTTATGCTTTAATTTAAGCGTTTTTTTCGCAAAGAAAAGTATAAAAACAGTAGACTTATAAAAAATAATATTCCGGTTAACTGATGTAATACTCCAAAGAATATAGGGATTTTGGTTTTTATTTTTAATAAAATCAATATTCCGAAAAAAACTTGAAAAATTATTAAAGTATAAGAATAAGTAAGCCATTTTATTGCTCGTGTATACAAACTATTTCTTTTATTAAAATAATAAAATATGGTAGTTGCCATTAAAATGTAAGCAAAAAGACGGTGTAAAAATTGCACAATGGCAGGAGCAAAAGGATATTGGTCATAATTGGCTAAATTATGTAAATTCCAATTTATGGGATTTAATAAAACTTCAGGAATAATTTTTCCGTTCATTAATGGCCACGTTGGGTAATACAGACCTGCTTTCATGCCTGACATAAGTCCAGCAAGTATTAACTGAATAAATGTGATGGAAAGTAAAATAACAACAAATTTTGTTTGATCGTGCTTACTTTTGTTTTCAATGTTATAAACATCAGCAATGGTTTTCACCATGGCTGCAAGAGTTAAAATTGCAAGAATAAAATGTAGTGTTAATTTGTATGCATCTACCCAGGGTCTTTCTATCAAACCGCTTTGAACCATAATCCAACCTGCCGAAGCTGTTAAAGCGGTTAAAGCAACAACAATTGCAAGCCGTTTGATCAAGTATAGATTTATTTTTTTTTGAATTGAAAATACTATAAACGGAAGTAAAAAAATAACACCTAATGTTCTAACCCACAAACGATGAAAATATTCCCAGAAATAGATAGTTTTGAAATTTCTTAATGTAAAAGCTGAGTTAATTTTTTGAAACTGAGGTGTTTGTTGATATTGTTCAAAAGTTTCCATCCATTGTTGTCTGTTAAACGGAGGAATTACTCCAGTGATAATATCCCAACTGGTTATAGATAAACCCGATCCGGTAAGACGAGTAATTCCACCAAGAACAACTTGTCCAATTAACATTACCAATCCAATCAATAACCAAGCACGAATTGATTTGGAGTATTTATAATTTTTTAATAGGGTCATTTCGCAGAACTTTTATTATTAGTTTTCCATTCTAAAGTTTCAATTAAATGAACGATATCTCTATGAATATAGTTGATAGCCGGCTTTATAGAGTCGTAATTAGGCTGTACATTAAAATATACTGCACCCGTTATAAAATTATCAATGCTGTCGGTCACATGAAATTGAATTGGTGAAGCTGCATTACCTGTTACTTCAAAAATAGCCCCATAAACCTTTTTAGAACTATTTATGTATGGTACTGAGGTGATACCATCTGCTTTAATTGCATGATTAAAGGTTAACTTTTCAGCTTCCATAAATAACTCTTTCAAATTATTTTCAATAGGCCTGTATGTCAAATTAATTGAGGCGTTTAGTTTGGGGTAATCAATATTCATCCAACAGTTCTGTTTTATATTGGTAATGGTGTTTTTAGCAATTTCAAATTTATATTTACAACTGGTGTCAATGGATTTATATTGTGGGTTTTTATATTCTAACCGCAACTGAGCTTTAGGTTTAGGCAGTACATCATTTTTGCAAGATGATATACATATCGAAACTATAATTAAAAGAAATGATATTTTAATAAAATTTATATTAGTCATGTTTTATTTCCGTTGGGTAATGTTATTTTTATTTGCTTAATTCTTTTTTTATCTACTCCTTCAATTTTAAAAAGATATTCTTTAAAACGAATAGTTTCATTTTGTAAGGGAAATCTACCTTCAATTTCTAATATAAATCCGGCTAATGTTTCTGCTTCAAATTTATTCTCTTCAAATATAGTACTGTCGATTTGCAATACTTTATAAAAATCCTTTAAAGCAGTTTTTCCGTCAAATACATAATTATTTGCATCTAATTTAGAGTAATTTAAATCGTTTTGATCAAATTCATCCGAAATGTCCCCAACTATTTCTTCAATAATATCTTCTAAAGTAACTAATCCCGAAGTACCTCCATATTCATCTACAACAATCGCTAAATGATTTTTCATCTCCTGAAATTCTTTTAACAGATCATCCAGTTTTTTATTTTCGGGCACAAAAAATGCTTTCCTTATTATACTTTTCCATTTGAAGGTTTTTTTATTGATATGAGGGATTAAATCTTTTGTATACAAAACCCCAATAATTGTATCAATACTCTCTTTGAAAACAGGAATTCGTGAATGCCCTTTCTTGACTATTTTTTCGATTACAGTTTTAAAATCTTCATCTTCGGAAATGGCAAAAATATCCATTCTTGGACACATAACATGCGATGTTTCTGTATTACCAAAATCAACTATTCCCTGTAGTATTTTTTTTTCTTCTACGGTAGTAGCACCTTTAGAAGTAAGCTCTAAGGCCTGAGAAAGATCCTGAACAGAAAAATCGCTGTGTTTTTTACTCAATTTATTCTCGACAACACTTGTTAATTTCAATAAGGGTAAACTTAGAAAAGACAGTAAAGAATTTAAGAACATTATTGGATGAGCCATTGTTGATGCAAATTTAATTGCATTTCTGCTAGCATAAATCTTTGGTAACACCTCTCCAAAAAGTAAAATAAAAAAAGAAACCAATACAATTTCAAGTGTGAATTTCAATACCGGTGAAGATATATTTACAAATAAATAATCGCCAATAAAAGCAAACAGTAATATAAACAGGATGTTTATAAAATTGTTAGAAATTAATATAGTAGCTAATAATTTTTTAGGGTAAAGTAATAATTCCTTAACCAGTTTGATATGTTTAATATTGTTATTCTCTTTTTCCAGATCAGACTTAGAAATTGAAAAAAAAGCAACTTCCGTTCCTGAAATCAAGGCAGATATAACTAAAAGCACTATTAGGATTAATATACCAGAAATCATTATCCATTCAGGATTTATTATTAAAAGAATGTTCAAGGCTTGGGAATCCAAGAATAAATATTTTAGTTAATAATAATTAATGAAATTAAAATGGTAAATTATCAGATTTGTCACCAATATCAGTTTCATTATGCACAGGTTTTTCTGAGGTTGTTTCGGGTTGAGAGTTTTGCGGTTTGTTCAAATCTTTTTTCGTTGTTAAAAATGTCATATCCAAAGCGTGAATTTCTGTAGTATATCGTTTAATACCATCTTGTTCCCATTGTCGGGTTTTAATTCTTCCTTCAATAAATACTCTGTCGCCTTTACTTAAAAATTTTTCACATATTTCTGCTAATTTATTACGAACGACTATGTTATGCCATTCTGTTGTAGTAATTTTTTCTCCAGTCTGTTTATTAGTATAACTTTCGTTAGTGGCAACCGGAAATCTTCCAATGGAGTTACCTCCCTCAAAATAATGCATTTTTACTTCATCACCCAAGTGACCAATTAACATTGCTTTATTTAAAGAATTTGCCATTAAAATAAGATTTATTATTCAAAGATAGTACATTTATTAAAGTTATCTCTAATCTCTATTTCGATATTTATCAACAAAGTTTTGTATTAAAGTTGGAAGCGCATAGTTAGTTAAGTTTTCCCATAATTCTTCCTCTTCTAATTCTTCATTGATATCAACAATCCAAAAGGTAGTAAATAATTGCTGATGCGTAAGTTTATGGACTATTTGTTTTTCACTATATTTTGTAATATTATAGGAATTATGATTTATAAAGGTTTTAAAAATAGAGGTTTTACTAAATTCCTCAAGCCCTATTTGTTTTGTAGATTCATATAGAGGAAATTCAAAAAGTTTTTTCCAGATATCATTTTTGGTTCTTTGTTGAACAATGGTCGATGCGTCGTTATTATTAATAACAAGGTAGTTAAAGAATCGATTTTTTATTTTTATTTTGTTCGTTTTAACAGGAAGTATTTGAATTTTATCTTTTTTAAGAGCAAAACAACTATTATTTAAAGGGCAAAACACACAATTAGGTTTTTTAGGTTTGCATATCAGTGCACCGAACTCCATAACAGCCTGGTTGTGTATTCCCGGTATGGAACGATCTATTAATAATTGTGCTAAATTCTTAAACTCCGTTTTGCCTTTTGAAGAATTTATCGGAAAAAAAACACCAAAATATCTTGAAAATACCCTATAAACATTACCGTCAACAGTAGCCTCGGGTTTATTGAAACAAATTGATGCAATTGCAGATGCTGTATAGTCTCCAATTCCTTTAAGTTGAATAAGATCGTTATAATTTTCTGGAAATTTACCATTGAATTTTTGGGAAATATATTTAGCTGTTGCATGTAAATTGATTGCTCTTGAGTAGTATCCTAATCCCTGCCATAATTTTAAAACTTCTTTTTCGTTTGCCGATGCAAGTAAAAAGATGTCATTAAACTTTTCTTTAAATTTTAAATAGTATGATCTTCCTTGTGCAATTTTGGTTTGCTGTAATATTATTTCAGATAACCAAATAAGATAAGGATCTTTGGTTTTACGCCATGGTAAATCACGTTTATTATTTAAATACCACAGTACTAATATATTAGAAAACTCCAAGTTTTTATTCATCTAACAATGGTACAATTAATTTATCTAATTAAATTTTAATGAATTAGCTTTCTGAAATTGATTAAATGTGTTATATTTGCCGACTCAAAAGAGGAATAAATAACGTATAAATAAATTAAAATGACAAAAGCAGAGATTGTAGCGAACATTTCGGAAAAATCAGGTATTGAAAAAGGTGATGTTTTAAGAGTAGTAGAAGATTTAATGGTAGAAGTTAAAGGATCTTTAAACCAAGGTAATAATGTATATTTAAGAGGTTTTGGTAGTTTTATTGTAAAGAAAAGAGCTGAAAAAACAGGAAGAAATATTTCAAAAAATACTACTATTAAAATACCTGCACACAACATTCCAGCTTTTAAGCCGGCAAAGGTATTTGTTGAAAGTGTGAAAAAAAATGTTCCTGTAAAATAATAAAAACTAAATAATTCAGTTTAACTATGCCAAGTGGTAAAAAGAGAAAGCGAAGCAAAATTTCTACGCATAAGCGAAAGAAAAGAAGCAGACAAAATAGGCACAAAAAGAAAAAATAGTAAATAGGTGAGTAATCACCTATTTATTTTTAAACTTTTAAGTTTAGTAAGTTCATTGACATAGAATTTGTTGTAAAACAAATTTGTTGGTAATATTAAATAACATAGAAAAATTTTTATTAATCAATCTATCCTTTATTTTAGATCAATAAGTGATCTGTAATATTAGGTTAGATGCAAAACATAACAGAGTGAAAACAGAATTAATAATAAGATCGAATTCCTCTGATATAGATTTTGCCTTATTAAAAGATGGAAAACTTGTTGAGTTACACAATGAAACTTTAGATAATAATTTCTCAGTTGGAGATATATTTTTGGCTAAAGTAAAGAAAACTTTATCAGGGCTTAATGCTTCATTTGTGAATGTTGGAAGTGGGAAAGATGCATTCTTACATTATCATGATTTGGGCCCTCAATTATCATCTTTAAAAAAATACACACAACAAGTTACCTCAGGTAAAAGAAAAGATTACACTTTAAAGAATTTTCGTTTCGAAAAAGATATTGATAAAAACGGAAAGATTGACAATGCTATTAAGTCAGGTCTGAATTTACTGGTTCAAGTTGTAAAAGAACCAATTTCTACAAAAGGACCAAGAATAAGCTCAGAGCTATCGATTGCTGGTAGATATCTGGTATTAGTACCATTTTCGGACCGTGTTTCGGTATCTCAAAAAATTGTTAATACTAAAGAGAAAGAACGCTTAAAAAGGTTGGCTCAAAGTATTAAACCTAAAGGATTTGGAGTAATTTTGCGAACTGTTGCACAAGGAATTAAAGTTGCCGAATTAGATAGAGATTTACAAAATTCGGTACAGCGATGGGTTAATATGTGCAAACAATTGCCCAGAGCCCAGGCTCCTCAAAAAGTGCTTTCAGAGCTAAACAGAGCCTCTTCAATTTTAAGAGATATTTTTAATGATTCGTTTACAAGTATTGTAACTAATGACGTTTCATTACATCAAGAAATTATTGAGTATCTGGAAAGAATTGCTCCCGAAAAAAAATCTATTGCAAAATATTATAAATCAAGAGTTCCGATTTTTGATTTTTACGGTATTGAAAAGCAAATAAAAGTCGCATTCGGACAAACTGTTTCGATGAAACGAGGTGCTTATTTGGTAATTGAACATACCGAAGCTTTACACGTAATAGATGTTAATAGTGGGAATCGTTCAAACAAAGCCAATTCACAAGCTGAAACTGCATTAGAAGTAAATTTAATTGCAGCATCAGAAATAGCTCGTCAGTTACAACTTCGGGATATGGGAGGGATAATTGTTGTAGATTTCATCGATATGCATTTAGCAGATCATAGAAAAAAATTGTATGATCATTTGCGTAATGAAATGAAAGCAACCAGAACAAAACACAAAGTTTTGCCTCCTAGTAAATTTGGCCTAGTCCAAATTACACGTCAAAGAGTAAGACCCGAACGTAATATTAAAACACACGAGGAAAACCCTAATAAGAATGGTGAAGTAGAAGCACCAATAATTTTAATTGATAGAATTGAAACCGATTTAAATAAGATTATGGAAGGAAATAAAACAGGAATAGCATTACATGTGCATTCATTCGTAGCTTCCTATCTTACAGAAGGTTTAAAATCAATTCAATTAAAATGGTTTTTTAAGTACAAAAAGTGGATCAAAATTATACCTAGAGATGCTTTTCCATATTTAAAATATCAATTTTATGATAAAAATGATAAATTAATAAGGTAAATTATATCATAGAAGCCTGCTTGAAAAAGCAGGCTTTTTTTATGGTATATATCGAATGAATTTTTTAATCATTACTCGTGAATCAACTAATCTAACATGCATAATAAAAATAATTCCGTTCTTTAATATATTGTTGTGAATTATGACTTTAGATTTATTTTCATGTACTTGTTTAATTTTTCTACCCAACATGTCATAAATAGTTAATGATGCAATAGTGTTGTTTGATGATGTTTTTACCTCTAAGAAGTTACCTGTATTTTTTATTATTAATTTTTCAGTATTTTGGAGCTCTTCTTCTAAGTCAAGTTCTGGTTCATTAAATTTTAAGATAAACCTATTGTCAAATGAACCATAAGTAGTTAAAGTAAATTTGTATTCATCGAGCTTTAAATTTTGTGTTCTATTTAATTTTCTATCGTATAAATAGATATCCTGATTTTGTATATTACCTTCTAAATGATCGATACTAATTTTTAAAGTCACTACCTCTTCAATTTTAGATGTAAAACCAAGAGCAATACTCTCATCTCCAAAAAATGGAGATGTACCCTGAATGGCAAGGTTTTGTTTATCAGAAATTGAATAAAAAGACAAAAAGTTATTTCCGCTAAAGCGTAATCCATCAAATTTTGATTCGTAAGACGGGCTTGCACCTTCTATAAATCCTATTAAGATTTGACTAAATGCTCCTTTATCATTGTATAGATTTAACCATATTTTATTTGGTTCTACTTCCTGGTCTTTTGATCTGTTCTGTTTAAAAAAATTATTATTATCTAATTTTGTTCTCATACTATTGTTGAATACAATTTCTCCTTCTTGAATTGCTTCCACAAAGAAACCTTGCGCACTTGCAATGTACTGTGTAGGCTCAATACCTTGCGATATAGCAACTATACCTCCCGTACCAACTGTGTACATGGCATAATCGTCTGAACTGTATTTCTGACCATCTTCACTGGATTGCGATGATGTATTATGTGTCCAAAAATAAATTGTACCATTTAAAATACTTTGATTGTTTACATTATTTAAAAGTAATTCGGCATTTATTGCTGAAGGGTACGGGTTACCAATCAAATTCCAATCGTCAAAATCATCTGTACTATCCTGACTTAAGTAAACAGGTACATTAAAAATACCATTATTAATTTCTCCACTAAATATAACCGAATGTTTATCTATAAACGGATCGGTATCAGGTGCCATTGCCGTATAAGCTTTCCCTATTTCCATCTTACCTGAAGTTCTTTGCCAAGCATTGTCATCATCATCATAACTATCATTGTTAAGATCATTATAATTTTGTGTATCAAATCTAAAAAAAGAATTTTGCGGAGATGCGGCAAAAACATCTTCTAATATCGCATTGGTGATTGGAGATGACCAGTATGTGAAATCGAATTTTTTTATTGTCGTAGTAGTTTTATGAATATTGATCATTCCATTATTGCTTACTATTCCAATATCATTGATCATTAGTAAAGAACCCTCATGTTTTACTTCTGCAATGCCATTTACAATTAAATCATTTTGAATTGCAACAAAGTTTGCGGCATTAATATTTAGAGTTATATTTTCATTAATTGATAAGTTACAAGTTTCAAAATCACCCTCAATTGCAGTGTCATAATCCATATTAATTATTGTATTTCGGTAAATGTCTGGCAATCCGTTATTCCACTCATTTGTATTTTCATAAGTTGTGCTACCTGTATAGTGCTCACCAATACTAAGATTGAATCCTGATACAGCAGAATTGATCTCGGGTATTTCGTAAGAAAACCAATCGTTTATATCAAAACCGGTTTTTGGATCAACTTTTTGGCAGCCATATCTTCTAACTAAACTTACGTTCGCTCCCCAATTGCTGCTATTTCCGATTATATCAACTTTGTTATTCCAACAGGTTTCATCATTTGTAGTTGAGATAACGATGATATCATCACCGGTAAAACTACAGACACTGGTTTTAATTTCACCATCATTTAATGCATATACAGGTTGGGCAACGTTTAAAGTTGATCTGTATTTTAGGGTTTCTCCCGGCATTAAAGAAGGTATTAATTTATTTCTACTAGGCTTAATTCCAATTGGATTTTTAGCGTCATCATTCCAATAAAGTGCCAAATAATAGGAGTTTACAGGTATTATGCTATCGCTAATATTTGTTATTTCCAACCATTTATTATTAGCTGAACCCTCATAATATTGGGTAATCATTAAGGGGCTGTTACTCGTTCCCGATCCTTCCCCTTGTATGGTAAAGTTAAAAGGGTTTTCTGAAGCATCATTGTTTATAATGTTTACTATTGCAGTTTTAATACCTTTAGATATGGGATTGAAATTGATTTGAAAACTGATACTATCATTTGGATTTATATTATATATCGAATTACCTTGTAGTGAAAATTCAACTGCATTTGCACCAATTATTTCAAGTTGATTTATTTTAAGAATATCAGAACCTGTATTTTTAATAGTAAAAGATCTTGATATAAAATTCCCGGAAGTAGGATCAATATCTCCAAAATAGGTATTGTTCGTGCTAGATGTACTAATTTCTCCGTCAATTATATTTTCTAAATTTCCAGAAACTTCAATTTCAGGTATAATGCCATTACATGTAGAAATATGAGAATTTAAATTGCCGATATCCTCTAATCCATAAATATCCCATTCCTCTGTATTATATTGGTTATTAGGATATTGAATATTACTTTTTCTTCGTAAGGTGATGTCTTTTGCAAAATCTATTGAGTCGCCTAGCGAACCAATAATATCGATAATTATTCCTAAATTTTTCAACGCAATTTTGTCGTCACCATTAAAATCCATGACCGTGCTATTTGTACTTAAATCGGCGTCCACCATCAAATTTTCTTTTACATCTTCAATTACATAAGTCCCAAAAGGTGTAATTGTCCCCGAAAGGGATAATGTTCCTGAACTATTTAGATTTCCCCCTGTATATTTAACCAAATCGTAATTATCCAAATTTATTAAAGTATTTGTAGGGTTGTAAAGTTCAATATAATTATTTCGGTGATTTGCACTGGAAGAACCCTCTATATACTCTGAGATCATCAATTCACTACAAGGTACAATTGGTGTTCCCTGTAATTTGATATTATCAATGGCAGCTGCATCGCTTACTCCATTTTGTTTTATAATTAATTTTAATATAAATGTTTGCGTTTTATTTTTTAATGGAATAGTTACAGTTCCAAAACCATTTTTGGGTAATGTTATTATTTCTGTTGAGATACCATCTTCAATAATTTCATATTTGATATAATCAGTTGAAGAAAAACCGATAATTTCAAAATCAAAGCTGATAAATACATTAAAATAAGTGCTTATATCAATAATATCAAAACTTATGGTGGCGTCACCATCTGTACCGTTTTCTCCTTCATCACGCAGATCATTTATAAATAAAAAGTCGTTTGTGATATTAGCAAAAGTAACCATACTGCTTTTTACTGCAATACCTGTATCATTTATGTCATTGTCATTATCACCGTCATGAATTCCATAAAACCCATCAGCCCCATTATCAAAAAAGAAAATATCACTTGAAAAATTCCATTCAGGATTTGAATCATCAAAGTTTTGCTCAGAAATTAGAATAGACTGTGAAAACCCAAAAAAGGAAAAAGAATCGACAATAATAAAAATAAAATACTTCAACATTATAAAAATGATTTAAGGTTTGGAAAATATTTATGTTGCGAGTACTTTATAGAATTGTATTATTTTTATAACATGAAAAACAAAAAGTTAACATTCACAGTTGAAGAAGCCAAAAGAAAGTTGGAAAAATATTGTATTTATCAGGATAGATGTCTTAAGGAAATTGAACAAAAATTATATGAAATGAGTATGATACAGGAAGCTAAAGATTTGATTATAATGCATTTAATAGAGCATGATTTTGTTAATGAAGAAAGATTTGCCAAAAGTTTTGCCCGTGGAAAATTCAGGATTAAAAAGTGGGGTAAACAAAGAATTATCAGAGAGTTGAAATTTAAAGGAATATCAGAATACAATATAAAAAGTGCTTTAAAAGAAATTAATGAAGAAGAGTATTTCAAAACATTAAAGAATTTGGCTAAAAAAAAATTTGATTCTGTTTCAGAAAAGAATAGTTATAAAAAAAGTCAAAAAATTACTAATTTTTTGCTGTATCGCGGATTTGAAAATAACCTGGTGTATGAAGTAGTAAAGGAAGTTTCTGCTTATAAAAAATAAATTTTTCGAAGACAAAAGCATGAATTCTTTTTATTATATTTGTGACCTTAAAAATATTACAAAATGAGTGTACAAGAACAGGTAATGGAACAGATGAAAGCAGCGATGAAATCGAAAGATAAAATTGGTTTAGAATCGTTAAGAGCTTTAAAATCTGCTTTTTTATTGGCCAATACTAGTGGTAGTAATGTTGATTTAAATGAGGCTGATGAAATTAAAATAGTACAAAAGTTGGTTAAACAACGAAGAGACAGTGCAGCTATATTTCAAGAACAGGGCAGGAACGATCTATCAGAGCCTGAATTGGCACAAATAAAAATTTTGGAACAATTTTTACCTGCTCAAATGAATGAAGATGAATTAAAAAAAATTATTGGTGAAATTGTTGCTCAAACCGGTGCTTCATCTATGAAAGATATGGGCAAAGTTATGGGTATGGTTTCCAAACAATTAGCAGGAAAAGCAGATGGAAAAGCAATTTCTATGATAGTAAAGGAATTGCTTAGCTAATATTAATTGTTAAAAGTATAATAAGATTCCCTCCCGATAATTATCGGGATGAGTGGGAATGAAAATCGAATAAATCATAATTCGTAAATCTATAATAATACTGGCCCCGTGGCGCAACTGAATAGCGCATCAGATTTCGGCTCTGAGGGTTACAGGTTTGAATCCTGTCGGGGTCACTATTTTCTTATCAATATTTACTAAAATCCTGTAAACTTAATGTTTACGGGATTTTTTTATTGACAAGAGTACTAAAAATAGCAATAATTAGCAACCTTAAAGGGACCTATTCGGTGACCTTTTCAAAAATTTAAAATAGGTCACCTATTTAGGTGTAAAAAACTGGTATTTATATCATTACAACTATAAAGTGTCTTAATTAATTTTGTATATTAACCCTTTAAAGAGACCTAATCATGAAAAATTCATTTAGTTTTTTATTTTATGTAAAAAAAAGCAGAGAAAATTTGCAAGGAAAGAGCCCAATTTATCTTAGAATTACTGTTAATGGAAAACGCGCTGAAATAAGTGTTTCAAGATCAATAGAAGCCTATAAATGGAGTAGTAGCGCCCATAGAGCAATCGGAAAAACAGAAAATATAAGATCCCTTAATTCCTATCTCGATATCTTAGTTTCTAAAATATACAAATATCACAGAGAATTAGTTGAAGCAGATGTAGAAATAACAGTCCTAACCCTTAAAAATAAATATTTAGGAATAGGAGAAAGAAAGAGGACTTTAATAACTCTTATAGAAGAGCAAAACCAAAGAGCAAAAATTCAATTAAAACCAGGTACTTATAAAAACTATAAAACAGTAATTAAACATGTAAAAGAATTTCTTAAATATCAATACAATATTGATGATATCAACATTAAAAAAGTTAACCATCAGTTTATTATTGATTTTGAGTTCTTCTTGAATACAAAACAAAATATTGGTCACAATGCGATTGTAAAATACTTACGCATGCTAAGAAAGCATATAAATGTTGCTTTAGTAAATGATTGGATTAAAATAGATCCTTTTTTAAAAATAAAAAGGACTATCAAAAAAGTAAAAAGAGAATTCTTAACACAAGGTGAACTCAATAGTATAATCGAGAAGGATTTGCATGTGACCAGATTAGCTCAAATTAGAGATGTATTTGTATTTGCTTGTTATACAGGTTTAAGCTATGGCGATTTGGCAAAGTTAAATCACAACAATATTGTAATTGGTATAGATGGTGAAAAGTGGATACATATTTTACGAACAAAAACCGGATCTCCAAGTAAAATTCCACTTTTACCAAAAGCGCTAACTATTCTAAAAAAATATGAAAATGATCCTATTTGTATTATTAAAGAAATTCTTCTTCCGGTAATTAGCAATGAACGCTATAATTCCTACCTAAAAGAAATTGCCAACTTATGTGAAATTAAAAAAAATTTAACAACGCATTTGGCTCGTCACACTTTTGCTACAACTATTACATTGACTAAGGGAGTTTCAATTGAAAGTGTGAGTTCTATGCTGGGGCATTCAAAAATATCTACTACTCAAATCTATGCTAAAATTACCGATACTAAAGTGAGTACTGAGATGTTAAACCTAAAGAAAAAGATGACTATTGACAAAGCAATCAATTCATAATTATGTCAGTATCTACAATTTATACAAAGCACATGATGTATTAATAAATTCATTTTGAAAGACATGGAATATACAATATCGTCTTAGATAATATAAGTTTCTTAAGATGTTCAATTAGGTAGAATAGGTAATGTTCGGTAAGATAAATCTTAGCTGCTAACCCTTGTCACTATTGACTTAGGTAAGAAGGTAGGTTAAATTACCAAAAATGACTTTTAACTGGGGAACTGTAACTGTAAATATCTAATTATATATAAATAAAGTTACCTAGTTACCTAAATCTCTCTAAAGCCTTATAACTGCTAATGAAAAGAAAAGTAAGATGTATTGTTTTAACCCTACCTGGATCTTACCTAAGTTACCTAAAATGGATACATCAATAAAATATTTAGCTAATGAAAAGAAAAAAAATGACTTGTGAAATAGCCCATAATATTTGCATTGTGCAAGCACTAGCAAAATTAGGGCACTTTCCCAAAAAGGAATCGGAAAAAGAAGCTTGGTTTCTAAGTCCTTCCAGGTCAGAAACACAAGCCTCTTTTAAAGTTGATAAAACTATAAACAGATAGTATGATCATGGAATAGGAAAAGGAGGTAATTGTATAGATCTGATTTGTTTGATTTACAGCTGTTCTGTAAAAGAAGCTTTAAATATTTTACATAATGAAAATTTCTTTTTTTCTTTTCAGTAGCAGCCTATTTTAGAAAGCAAGAAAACTGGATTAAATATCCATGTAATCAAAAACATTACACACCGGCATTAATTAATTATCTACATGATAGAAAAATACCATTAGAAATTGCTAGGACTTATTGCAAAGAAATTTGGTATGAATTTAAAGGTAAAAGCTATTTTGCTATAGGACTTAAAAATCAATCCGATGGGTAGGAGCTTAGAAACAAATATTATAAGAATTCAATTTCTCCAAAAGATATCACCTATATCCAAAATTCAGATAAAATTAAAATTAAAAGCAAATAGTTCATACTATTTGTTTGACGTTTTGGCATGCGAAGCATTCCAAAAAAGGAAAAGCAAGAGGGTAACACGCTAAAGCGATGTTACATAATTTTATTCAATTTTAAGTTACTGTTTTTCAATAGTTTAAAAATATTTATATTTTATTTTTTTATTTTCAATTACTAATATTTGCGGCAAATAAGCTTGAAAGCCGTATAAACAGGCACAAATTTGCGGCAAACCCATAAAATTTGATATGATTAAATTCAATTTGAATTATTAGATTTTAATCTTAAAACATTTAGAGTAAATTTTAGTAAAAAACTTCCTTAGCCCAATAAAATCAATATGTTATTTAGTAAAAAATCACCAAATCTTAAAATTTGAATTGATTTGTTCCATTTTGTAATAATTTTTTTAGTGTATATTATTATAAAGACTACCGCCCACGAGTACTGGGGGTTGGTTCATTTTTAAACTTATGGATTCTATAAACCGATTGGCAGAAAACTCTAAAAAGATTACCGATGCTAGAATTTTCCACAATTGGTTAGTGGCTTTATTTTTTATGATTTTTTATGAAGTGTTAATAGCATTCTTAATATATAAAACAGTAAATAATTTTCATAAACATAAAACCCTTATACCTTCAATTTTCTGTCCTTTTTTTGTAATATTACATAACAAATATTTTAGTAAATAATGGCAAAACAAAAAAAAGAAAAAAGCATAGAAGAAACTCTTTGGGATTCTGCAAATAAATTAAGAGGAACGGTAGAATCTTCCGAATATAAACACGTGGTTTTAAGTTTGATATTTTTAAAATTTGCGAGTGATAAATTTGAAGAACGCAGGCAAGATCTAATTGATGAGGGAAAAGAAAAATTTATTGAAATGGTAGATTTTTATACCATGAAAAATGTATTTTTCCTACCTAAAGAATCACGTTGGAGCTATATTATTGAAAACTCAAAACAAGATGATATTGCACTTAAAATTGATACTGCTTTACATACCGTTGAAAAGAACAACCCGGCATTAAAGGGTGCATTACCCGATAATTATTTTTCACGTCTAAATATGGATGTAAGTAAGCTTTCCGCTTTACTAGATACCATTAATAATATTGATACACTTAAAGACAAACAACAAGATATTGTTGGTAGGGTTTACGAGTATTTTTTAAGCAAGTTCGCTTTGGCTGAAGGCAAAGGAAAGGGTGAATTTTACACGCCAAAAAGTATTGTAAATCTTATTGCCAATATGATTGAGCCATACAAAGGTAAAATCTATGATCCTGCTTGTGGCTCTGGTGGTATGTTCGTACAGAGTATGAAATTTATTGACAGCCATCACGGTAATAAAAAAGATATTTCCATTTACGGACAAGAATACACTTCTACTACCTACAAACTGGCAAAAATGAATCTGGCAATTCGTGGTATTTCTGCCAATTTAGGTAAAGTGCCTGCCGATACTTTTGCCAAAGACCAACACCCCGATCTTAAAGCTGATTTTATCATGGCAAATCCGCCTTTTAATCAAAAGGACTGGCGTGCCGAAAATGAATTGATTGATGACCCTCGTTGGCAAGGTTATGATGTACCACCAAAATCTAATGCCAATTATGCTTGGATCTTAAATATGGTTTCTAAACTTTCGGCAAATGGCATTGCTGGTTTTCTTTTGGCAAATGGTGCATTAAGTGGTGCTGGTGATGAATATAAAATTAGAAAAAAACTGATTAAAAATGGTTTGGTTGAGGCAATTTTGGTTTTACCTCAAAATATGTTTTACACAACAAATATTAGTGTAACATTATGGATATTAAATAACAATAAAAAAGAAAGGTTTGTTGAGCATCCCGATGAAAACAGAAATTACAGAAATAGAAAAAATGAAGTTCTTTTTATGGATCTTAGAGAAATTGGTGCTCCTTTTGAAAAAAAGTTTACACAATTCACACCTGATGATATTGATAAAATAACTGGCACTTACCATTCTTGGCAACAAAAAGATAGTGATTATCAAAATATACCTGAGTATTGTTATTCTGCAACTTTAGAAGAAGTTGTTAAAAAAGATTATTCGCTTGTTCCTAGTAAATATATTGAGTTTATAAATCGAGATGAAAACATTGATTTTGACGAAAAGATGAAGAGTTTACAAACAGAATTTTCTACCCTTTTAATAGAGGAAGAAGAATCAAAAAAAGAATTATTAAAGGTTTTTAAGGAACTTGGATATGCACTCGAATTATAATAGAATTGGAGATTACATCCAACTTGTTGATATACGAAATAAAGACTTAGAAGTTGATTTACTTTTAGGTTTAAGTATTTCTAAACAATTTATACCATCTGTTGCAAATACTGTTGGTACGAACATGAAAAATTACAAAATAATTCACAAGAATCAATTTGCTTGTAGTTTAATGCAAGTTCGTAGAGATAAGAAAATGCCGGTTGCTTTGTTAAAAGAATTTGATGAAGCAATAATATCACAAGCCTATCCAATATTTGAAATAAAAGATGAAAATGTACTCTCACCAGATTATTTAATGATGTGGATGAGTCGTAGTGAATTTGACCGCCACGCACTATTTTTGGCTGTTGGAGGTGTTAGAGGCAGTTTAGAATGGGAAGATTTTTGCAATATGAAGCTTCCAGTTCCCTCCATAGAAAAACAACAAGAAATTGTTGCTGAATACAATACCATAGTTAACCGTATAAAACTCAACGAAACCCTAAACCAAAAATTAGAAGAAACCGTCCAAGCGATTTATAAACATTGGTTTGTAGACACAAATAGTTGTGATTTGGTTGAATTAGATAGTTACTTAGAGTTTAATCCTAAGCATTCTATAAAAAAAGGAGATGTTGTCAATTATGTTGAAATGGCAGATGTACAGGAGGATTTTTTGAGTATTAAAAATACAGTGAAACGTGAATATACGTCTGGTTCTAAGTTTCAAAATGATGATACTCTTTTAGCAAGAATAACACCTTGCCTTGAAAACGGAAAAACAGCATTTGTTGATTGTCTTAACGTTGGTGAAGTTGCTTATGGTTCAACGGAGTTTATTGTTATGAGAGCAAAAGAAAATATTAGCCCATATTGGGTTTACTCTTTGGCAAGAGAAAAACAATTTAGATCACACGCAATTAGCAGTATGGTTGGCTCTTCAGGAAGGCAAAGAGTCCATAGTGATTATCTAAAAGAATATTTGATTAACAAAATTGATTTTGTAGATATGACGAAATACCATGAACAAGCTAAGTCGATATTTGAAAATATAAGATTAAAATCTAACGAGAATAAAAGGCTTATAGAAATGAAAGGTTTACTTCTTTCGAAAATGTCAAAAGTTGAATTAGAAAAAGAAATATTAACATAAAACCTTAATTATGAGTGATAAGTATAAGTTTTTAGATACTAAACCAGTTGGGAAGGATCTATTTGAGGGGAAATCTCAAGAGAGAATAGCGGGTGTTATAGTTGATATTGTGAAAGATGATAAATTTAAGGTTATAGGTATAGATGGAGGATGGGGTACAGGTAAAAGTAATTTGGTTAAAATAATAGATGACCAATTACCCAATCATAAATTCTTTTTATATGATGTATGGGGACATCAAGAAGATGAACAAAGAAAGTCTTTATTAGTTGAGTTAACAGAGTTTATCGAAGTTGAAAAGTTGACAAGAAAAGCAGAGAAATGGAAAGATAAGTTAAAGAAACTATTAGCTAAAGAAAGAGAAGTTACAACAATAAATAGACCTTATTTAAGTGTTGGGTTTATCCTTTCTTTGCTTTCTATTATATATATACCTACAATAAATACTTTCATAAAGAAAAGTAATGGTTTTGAGAGTTTTGAAAAAGATTGGTGGAGGATAATAGTAATCTTATTCCCTATTTTGCTTGTTGTCATTATTTATTTCTGGAAGGTGGGGTTTCATTTAATTATTAAAAACAAAAAATGGAAATCTTTTAAAATAGCTCTTGAACAGACCTTTCAAGTTTACACAAACAAGCAAGAGGAAGAAACAAAAATTGAAACAATTTCTGAAAATCAACCATCGGTTAGAAATTTCAGAAAATGGATGAAAGAGATAGATGGGGATTTAGGTAATAATAATTTAGTTCTTGTTTTTGATAATTTCGATAGACTTCCAAAAAAACATATACTAAGTATTTGGTCAGCTATTCACGTTTTTTTCGCAGAAACAGAATATGACAATATTAAAATAATTGTTCCATTCGATAGAATGCATATTAAGAATGCATTTAAAGATTTGAATGGTGAAGGAAAGGATTATGCAAATGATTATATCAATAAAACTTTTGATATTGTTTATAGAGTAGCTCCTCCTATTTTATCGAGTTGGAAGGTCTTTTTTAAAGATAATTGGAAAACGGCATTTCCGAATTATGACAAATCTGAATATATAAAAGTAGAGCAGGCGTATGAAATATTTAGACCTAACATAACTCCAAGAGAAATATTGGCATTTATCAATGAAGTTGTTTCTTTAAAGTTATTAGATGATTCAATTCCTGACAGATACATTTCTGTTTTTGTTTTAAATGAAGAAAATATAGTTGACGACCCTCTAAAAGCGGTAACTGAGTTAAGTTACCTTAAAGGAATGGAGTATGTATTTAAAAATGACGAAGATTTTCAAAAATATATGACAGCACTCGCATACCAAATTGAGCCAGATAATTCGTTAGAAGTTGTATATAGACGTCAACTGAAAGATTGTTTAATTAATAGGGATGAATCATCATTAATAGAGCTTTCAAAAACTAAAGTATTTAGTAGAATATTGAAGCCTATTATTAATGAAATAGAAGACTATAACAAACCAATTGAAACCTTAAAATTTATAGAAGATGATGCTTTAATTACAGATTTGGAGCTTCAAAGTATTTGGGATGATATTT
>VAPH01006475.1_pt1 | contig 22176 bp, 19 predicted proteins | sample 3393861 | NCBI WGS metagenome assembly VAPH01 (sample SAMN08290439, study PRJNA428436) | hydrothermal vent metagenome | isolation source: Deep-sea hydrothermal vent chimney | place: Atlantic Ocean: South-mid Altantic Ridge | reverse complement strand
TCCAACCTTGCTGAAGAGGAGGTACGGCAGGTAGAAAGCATAGTTAAAAATTTACAAAAACATTTCGAACGTCCACTCTCTGAAGTGTTAAGCAGTGCACGTCTGGCCAAAGTAGAGCAGATATTTGCAGATGTGGTCACTAAAACAGAACCAGGCGGAGGCAAAATCCTGCAACTAATAGGTCGTTATAGCACTCATCCTGTATGGGGTGTGCCTATCCTATTAGCCGTACTTTATGCTATCTGGCTCTTTGTGGGCGATTTTGGGGCAGGAGTACTAGTAGATTTTCTTGAAACAGTAATTTTCGGTGCATACCTGAATCCATGGGCCGAGCGTCTGGCCTCATTGATTCCTGTAGTATTTCTACGTGATCTCCTGGTCGGTCCTTATGGCGTGATAACTATGGCACTGACATATGCAATTGCAATAATACTTCCGATAACCGGAACCTTTTTTATCGCCTTCGGCATTCTGGAAGACTCGGGCTATTTGCCCAGGCTTGCGGTTATGACTAACCGCATCTTTAACTTCATGGGTCTAAACGGCAAAGCGGTTCTGCCGATGGTGCTTGGACTGGGATGCGTCACAATGGCCACAATGACCACCCGTATTCTTGAAACCAAAAGAGAACGGGTAATTGCCACGTTTCTGCTGGCACTGGCAGTTCCATGCTCGGCCCAGCTAGGAGTAATAATGGGTCTTCTAAGTTCTCTATCTTACAAAGTTACGGTTATCTGGCTCCTCAGCGTAACAACTACGCTTATCTTACTTGGCTGGCTTGCGTCAATGGTGTTAAAAGGCGAAAAGCCAGCACTGTTTCTTGATCTTCCTCCCATAAGAATGCCGCGAATGTCAAATGTACTGCTGAAAACCCTGGGTCGTACCGAGTGGTATCTACGAGAGGCGGTACCACTATTTATAATTGGCACACTCACACTTTTTTTTCTGGACAGATTTCATCTATTGCTGAAGCTTAGAGATCTGATGTCGCCTATAGTTGTAACCTTGCTCGGTCTTCCAGAGGAAGCCACCGATGCTTTCATCATGGGCTTTCTTCGTAGGGACTATGGAGCTGCCGGTTTTTTCGAGATGTCAAAAAAGGGCATGCTGACTCCGATACAGGTTACTGTGGCTTTGGTCACAATAACACTTTTTGTGCCATGTCTTGCCAATCTGCTCATGATGATCAAAGAGAGAGGACTGAAATCTGCTATGACCATGCTTGGTATCGTTATGTCGTTTGCCATAGCCATTGGAGGAGCGTTAAACTTTATAATAAGATTTTCTGGAATCAGGTTGTAAGCCATAAAAAAGGAGTAGCGGATGAACTATAAATGCGCTTATGCGGATACTATCGACGAAATGTTGGAGACATTCTGGGAACTGAGGGAGAGGGGATCGTTGGATCGCGCCTCCCTTGTCAGCAAAATTACGTCTGAGGCAGTAGATATGCTGGAATCTAAAGACATGCTCTCTTTTGATGGTGATATTCCTGTGCTTACTGAAGACGCAGAGGACAGAGCTCACGATATTGTAAGACGTCATCGCCTTGCAGAGCGTCTTTTTCACGATGTTCTGGATCTGTCTAACTACGAGGATGACGCCTGCACATTTGAACATGTAATCAGCAAAAACGTGGAAGAGGCGCTCTGCACCTTTCTCGGCCATCCACCGGCCTGCCCGCATGGAAAGCCCATACCCAAAGGCGCATGTTGCTCCGCTCTCTCAAAAAAATACACACCCCTTATTACCAATCTCAGTAATGTGGAGGTTGGTACCAAGGCTTCCGTGGCGTTCCTTAACACATCGCATATCGAAAAACTAACAGCAATGGGTCTTGCTCCAGGCAGTACCGTTCGCCTCATGCAAAAACGTCCGACAATGGTCATACAGGTAGAGGAAACCACCCTTGCGCTGGATAACGAAATAGTCAAGGGGATATTCGTAAGGACAACGTCCTGATCCGGCAGAGCCGAGCTCAAACCACCATGGTCGGAACCAAATCGGCAGGGCCGGATTCAAACTGGCAAAGCCGGGACCAAAATTGACTTTCCATCAAGATATTTACAGGGAGGTTGCATCAGATCCTGCAAAGGCTGCAAGCAAGGTCACCTCCCGCTTGATAGATGAATCGCCTCCGCCCTCCAAAACTAGTGCTAATACTCTCATCATTCTGAAACCCAATATTGTAAGGCCCTCTCCGCCGCCGGTAACCACAGATTTTCGCGTTATAGCAGGGATTATTGTTGCTCTTAAAAATGCCGGATTCAATGAAATAGCCGTAGCCGAAGGATCAGGAACCGGAAATACGTTAGATAATTTAGAACAACTTGGCTATAGCTCTCTCGGAGTAAGATTAATTGATCTGGACTCTTTGCCCAGTTCTCCTGTCAAGGTACCTGGTTTTGAAGTATGGAACACTATTTATCTTCCGGATATCCTGATAAACGCGTTTATCATATCAGTACCGGTGCTGAAAGACCACTCTATGCTGGGAGTAACCCTTGGGCTTAAAAACATGGTAGGAGTGCTTCCATCTGCCCATTACAGCGGGTACTGGACGTATAAAAAATCACAGATTCACAAGAGCAACCCCCACGGTTGCGTAAGTGACCTTATAAAAATAATAAGGCCTCACTGGACCATTGTAGATGCCACTGTTGGTATGAAAGACTCACATATATCCGGCGCTCACATCTGCCCGCCCGTAAACATAGTATTTGGTTCAAGCAACTCCCTGGAAGCAGACAAATATGGAACAAAGATTCTCGGCCATAACTGGAATGATATTGAATACCTGAGAAAGATAAGCGAGCATTGGTGATGAACCGGCCAGGGCGGGGGACAGTGCTTTTTTTGGACTTTTTCTAATTTGTTCTAGGATTTTTATTGTTTTTTAAATACTCTCTGACAACTCTGATACTTTCTACAGGCTTTTCACCAAACATCATATGCCCACTTCCTTTAATAACAACAAGAGCTGCATTGGGAAAAAACTTCATCTGCTTTTTTTGATAATTTAACCCAATTTTGGTATTGCACTCGCTAGCAATGAAGAGAACCTGGTTTGTATATTTATCAATGCCTTTTGTTAGGTCAATATCAATGTTTCCATCTGAATCCATTACTGACTCCATAACGCTTTGCATTGAGATAGAGCCCACCCTCCAGTGTTTTGTTCCAACTTCTGGTATAACTCCGTTGCAATAATATTCCGGATTTGCATATGGTGCGACCTCACCTAAAAAATAATCAGAAGAAGCATGTTCATCAGGATATTTTATGTGGAGTGATTGAAACCACACTTTGGCAGCATGGAGAATAAAACCTAATTCTAATTTTGGTCCGAAATTGATACCAGCTTCTTTTATCATATCAGTTGTAAGGAATCCTGGTTCTGCAAGAACTGCATGACTAATTTTTTTAGGGTGTTTACCTATATAACCAGAAACAAGCATTGCTCCCCATGAGTGCCCTATCAAGTTTACTTTCTTTCCCTTAGTAAAATAATCAACTATTAAATCGAGATCTTCAAGAGATGACTCCAATGTGAATGTTTTGTAACCAACTCGTGGGGAAAGACCAGTTCCACGTTGATCGTAAAATACGACATAAAATTCATCCGAAAGATCTTTTAAGGGAAGCAAACTTCGATAATCCCACCCAGGACCTCCATGAACAACAATAACAACCGGGTTTGCGGGATCACCAAATGTTTCTGTGTGAAATGTTACACCTTTAATTGTTACATGGGGAATGGATTGATCCTCTGATACTGTCTTAGGAACCGAATATTCTCCCATCGTTATAATGAAGATTAGAATAAACAAAGCCCCAAGCACTACAATAAGGCCAAGAAGTATTTTAACTATTTTTACCATAAAAGCTGCTAAGCCTTTCTAATAATACGATCTTCTGGACTTTCCTGGTCAGGACTTGTCGAAAAATATTATTTATCGGTGATAATCCTGCATAGATCTGACATTTACTCCCTTTCTAAGCATAACCTCCAGAGCATCAGCCGCTGCCTTGCTGCCTGCAATTGTTGTGGTGTAAGGGACTTTATGCTCTAGAGCGCTCTGCCTTATCGAAAATGAGTCTTTCTGTGCCTTTGCGCCGGAAACCGTATTTATAACGTAGTTTATCTGGCCGTTTTTTATGTAATCTACAATGTGTGGCCTACCCTCGGCCACCTTATTTACTGTCTCCACCTCGAGATTATGCTTTCTCATGTGGTCCGCTGTGCCTCTGGTCGCCATAATACTAAAACCAAGATCAAGAAGTTTTTTAACCACAGGAACTACTAGGGGCTGGTCTTTTTCTTTTACGCTAACAACAACCTTTCCATTGCTGGGTAGCACGTTATAGCCCGCAGCCTGTGACTTAAAATAAGCGCGACCGAAGTCATCGTCGATACCCATTACCTCTCCGGTGGATTTCATCTCCGGTCCAAGCAGAGTATCTACTCCTTGAAAACGGTCAAAGGGGAACACTGCTTCTTTCACCGCAAAATGACTTATGGGTTTCGGGTCGAATAATTTCTGCTCGCTAAGAGTCATGCCAGCCGACACCTTGGCGGCAACCTTGGCAAGCGGTACACCTGTGGCCTTACTAACAAAAGGCACTGTTCTGGATGCCCTTGGGTTTACCTCAAGTACATATATCTCATCTTCTTTTACGGCAAATTGAACATTCATCAGGCCTATCACACCAAGTTCCCTGGCCATGACCACTGTCTGAAATTTTATCCGTTCAATAATCTCAGACGAAAGAGAGTAGGGCGGTAGTGAGCATGCGGAATCTCCGGAATGAACACCAGCCTCTTCTATATGTTCCATCACACCGCCGATTATCACATCTGTCCCATCGCCTACTGCGTCCACATCCACCTCAATGGCATCCTCAAGGTACTTATCGACAAGCACAGGGTGTTCCGGAGAAACTCTGACTGCACGTTCCATGTAATTTGCAAGGCTTGTCCTGTCATAAACTATCTCCATCGCTCTTCCACCAAGCACGTATGATGGACGAACCATTACAGGATAGCCGATTTCTTCGGCTATGAGCAGTGCTTCATCAGCGTTAAATGCAGTACCGCTTTCGGTCTGCTTCAACCCGAGTTTTTCCAGCAGTTGCTTGAAGCGCTTTCTGTTCTCAGCCCGGTCTATTGAATCTGATGAGGTTCCAAGAATTTTTACGCCCTCCTGCTCAAGCGGTACAGCGAGTTTAAGCGGTGTTTGTCCACCGAACTGAACGACAATGCCTTCGGGGTTTTCAAGCCTGACGATTGTCAGTACATCTTCTAGTGTCAGTGGCTCAAAATAGAGCCGGTCAGCAGTATCGTAGTCGGTGCTGACAGTCTCTGGGTTACAGTTCACCATGATTGTTTCATAGCCGAGTTCCTTAAAAGCAAGCACGGCATGTACACAGCAATAATCGAATTCTATACCCTGTCCGATTCTATTTGGTCCTGAGCCAAGAATCATCACCTTTTTCTTTTTGCTAGGGACTGATTCGCATTCGAGTTCGTATGTGGAGTATAGATATGGTGTAAACGCCTCGAACTCGGCTGCACAGGTATCCACACGTTTAAACACAGGCAAAATGCTGTTTTCTATTCTGAGACTTCGAATGTCAGACTCTTTGCACTCTGTCAGAATGGCCAGTCTCTGATCTGAAAAACCGAACTCTTTTGCTTGGTGTAAAAGTTCAGGCCTTATCGGCCCGGCATCGGTTTTTAATTCATCTTTTATACGGGTTTCCATACCAATGATTTGTTCTATGTTTACAAGAAACCATGGGTCTATGTTGGTAAACTCATGCACTTCTGTTAAGCTCATTCCCTGCCTGAATGCCTGGGCAACGTAGTATATACGGTCCTCACCTGGAACCTTGAGTTTAGCTGCCAGATCATCAACTGGTCTTTCCTCAAACCCGGCTGAGTCTATCTCCAGGCTGCGAAGTCCCTTTTGAAGCGACTCTTTAAAAGTACGGCCAATGGACATTGCTTCGCCCACGGATTTCATCTGTGTGGTAAGAGTGGGGTCAGTGTCAGAGAATTTTTCAAATGCAAATCTCGGAAGCTTTGTTACAACATAATCTATTGTCGGCTCAAATGATGCGGGGGTCGATTGTGTGATGTCGTTTCGTATTTCATCAAGTGCAAGGCCCACAGCAAGCTTTGCCGCGATTTTTGCTATGGGAAACCCCGTGGCTTTACTGGCAAGTGCGGAACTTCTTGAAACCCTTGGATTCATCTCGATAATCACCATACGGCCAGTTGCTGGATCCAGGCCGAACTGGATGTTCGAGCCGCCGGTATCCACGCCTATCTCCCGAATTACGGCGATTGAAGCGTCCCGCATTATCTGATATTCCTTGTCTGTGAGTGTTTGGGCAGGAGCAACGGTAATGGAGTCTCCGGTGTGAACACCCATGGGGTCGATATTTTCTATGGAGCATATGATGACAACATTGTCATTTAAGTCCCGCATTACCTCTAGTTCGAATTCTTTCCAGCCTATCACCGATTCTTCTACCAGTACCTGAGAAACCGGGCTGAGATCCAGGCCTTTTTTAAGAAGCTCCTCGTACTCCTGCTGGTTATAGGCTATTCCGCCTCCGCTTCCTCCAAGGGTGAATGCCGGACGCAGAATTGCCGGAAACCCTATGTCGGATATAGCCTCAAGACCTTCCTTAACAGTTTTAACAGCCGCGCTTTTTGGTACTTCAAGGCCGATGCTTCCCATAGCCTGTTTAAACAAGTCGCGGTCTTCAGCCTTTTTAATAGCGGCCAGGTTAGCCCCTATTAGTTCTACTCCGTGTTTATCCAGAATGCCTGACTCACCAAGTGTTACCGCAAGGTTAAGCGCAGTCTGGCCTCCCATGGTAGGCAGCAGAGCTTCGGGACGTTCCTTTTCGATTATCATTTCGAGGATTTCCGGCGTAAGCGGCTCGATATAAGTTGCATCCGCCATATCTGGGTCGGTCATTATAGTGGCCGGGTTTGAATTAACAAGCACCACTTTATAACCTTCTTCCCGCAGTGCCTTGCAGGCCTGAGCCCCCGAATAATCGAATTCACATGCCTGGCCTATTACGATCGGCCCTGAGCCGATCAGGAGAATCTTTTTTATGTCTGTACGTTTAGGCAATTTTTTACTCCAAAAACAGTTTTTGTTTTTATTATCTCAATTTTGCATATTTTTTGCATTGAGAACCCGTAAGCATTCTCTGGATTGAAGCGTACTTAAAAACTGTACGTGAAATTCATAAAGTTCAGAAAATTCGAATATGTGTCTAAAATATAGATAAAAATGTGCTATAGACGCAGAATCAGCGCGATCTCAGCGTAACATCTTATGCAACTGTTAGGTTATTTTACTCTTATTGCATCAATACCTTCAAATTCCGTAGTTCCTTAACGGTTACATTGTTTCCAACGGGCAGTTTCCGCAGGTAGTTCAGATAGACATCGGTTCCTTTTTGCCGGTGCGAAGCGAGTATCTCTGGAGAGCCAGATGCGGGAATTGAGTACGCCGGGATCTTTGCGGGGGGGCATAAAATCAGGCAGCCACTATAAGGAAGAAGATGGATTTTAGAATTGCACGTAAAAAATTAAGGTGTTTATGGCAGGTTGTACGGAGGGGCTTGGAAATCAAGCTTTATACCAAGTTTGATATATCCGGAGGGGAGTTCAAGAAGCATTCTGGCATGGGCAGCCTCCACCTTAAAGCCAAACTTTTCGGCACTGCTAAGACCGCTTTTGAAAAAACGTTTTGCTCCTATACGGTCTCCTTCCAGCAGGCGGAGTTCACCGTAGCCCAGCTTGCAATATACGAGGCCGCGGGGGTCGTTGGTTATTTTGAAAAGTGACTCGGCTTTTTCTAAGTTTCTGAACGCACGTCTGTGGCTGCCTTTCATTTTGTGTGTTGTAGCAAGGCTCCATAGCGTGTATGCATAGCTTACCCTGTCCCCGATTTTTTTATAAAGGCGGCTGGCTTTTTTAAAGTAGTCGACTGCATTGTGGTAATCTCCCACCATGCGGCGTGAGTTGCCCAGGCCGCAATAGGAGTAAGCCCTTCCGAAGCGGTCCTTAAGACGTTCGAAAACCTGGTTGGCTTTTTTGTAATATTTTTCCGAGTTTTTGAAATTTCCGGCAATACGGCTTACTCCTCCAAGGCCGTTATAGCAGTACCCGATACCGCGGCGATCCCTGAGATCCCGGTACTCTTTGAGCGCGGTGTTGAAGGTTTCAAGCGCTTGTGAAATATCGCCTTTGATTCTATAAGTGCCTGCCAGCGCCCATGTAGTAAAGGCATGTCCCCGGCGGTCTTCTTGTTTTAGATAAATTTTATCGGCTTTTTTAAGCCGTTGCAGCGCTGTTTTCCAGTCACCGAGCGCACGGTAAGACAGGCCAATACCACAATGACAGTCAGCGATAACCAATGGATCTTCGGCGATTTCCAGAGCTTCGTTGTAATTGGATATGGCTGTTTCGAACTCTCCTGTCATTCTGAGAGTATCGCCAGTGGCCACATGACAGTCAATTATCCCGTCAATACCTCCCTCCTGAGCATAGGAAGTAAGTGCATCCGAATACAGTAGAAGGGCTTTGGGGTATCGGGCAGATATTCTTGCTCGCTCGGCGCGTGCAAAAATGATGTCAGGACTTTGTTTCAGTTCGCTGCCTCACATCTTTGTAATCCGGTTTGATAGAAAAAATTTCTCTGAATATAGGACGTGCCTCTTCAGGGTGCTCTTCTTCCTCGAGAGTTATGGCGAGATTGTAGTAAATATCCATCGTTCCTACTCCGATTGAGTCTTGTGCCACAGCATTTTTATATGCCTCGACAGCTTCGGGTAGAAGTCCACTTTTTCTTAAAAGGTTTCCAAGTAAATAGTTAGACTCCCTGAATCGTCTATCTTCAACAGACACTTTTTTAAGATTTGTAATGGCTTGTCCTGTCCTGCCGAGCTGAGAAAGCAACATTCCGGCATCGTAGAATCGTCCATATTTACCAAACATGCTTATGGCCTTTTCCATTTCTCCAACGGCAAGAAACAACTCTGCTGCATGTTCGAACTTTCCTGCCTGTTTAAACATATTGGCTGCGCTTAAAGTTTGTCCTGATTTTTCAAAACACTCCGCAGCTATTCTGTATTCACCCATCTCCGAATAACACTCCGCAGCCTCTGCATGCATTTCTGCCGCCTCGAACATCTCGGCGGCTTTCATTGTATTTTTTCCTTCATGGTAAAAGGCTGCTGCTTTGGCAATGTTTCCCTCAGACTCCATATGTTCCGCCACTACCAGTGCTGCCTGGATAGTATCGCCTGAGGATTTAAAACACTCTGCTGACTTTTCATACTGTTTAGCAGTGAAATAAAGTTCTCCAGCTTCCTGATGCATACCGACCGACTCATATGCAGCAGCGGCCTCAGCAGGCTGATTGCCTAGTGAGTACATCTTTCCTGCCTCTTTTGCTGCTCCGGCTTCAGCAAACAGATCAGCAGCCAAGATGGCAAATTCCGATCTTTCTTTCATGAACACTTTATCCTGCATGTAGGCTTTTTCAAATGCATTCGCTGCTTTCAAGCTTTCTCCAGCGGACTTATACAGGTTTCCGGCCTTTTCGAAATTCTTTGCCAAATTGTGAATCTCGGCTGCACGAAGCAGCATGCCTGCCTTTTCAAAAGCTTCAGCAGCCATGCTATTTTTCCCTTCAGATAGAAGGATTTCTGCAAGCTTGTCCCACTTTTTTTGTGACATTAAAACGTTTTTCAAGTGGTTCCGGCTGTTTGCTTTACGGTACATTTCCTCGGCTTCAGCAAGGCGGTCCATGGCCTCAAGAAACTCTCCGGCTGTTACAGAATTGTCAAGTTGCTGGTAACACCTGACCGCTTCATTGAGTTTTCCTGCTGCTTTGTATAAGAGTGCTGCATGTTCAAAATCACCGCGTTTTTCCATACCTGCGGCCTGCTTCTCAGGAGGCCAGATAGCGTCTTTTATGCGCGAAGATGTATTTGCCGTACCAACAGCGGCTTTTCCTGCTTTGCTTAAAAGTTTTATTAAAAAGAAAACGGCGAATATACCGATGACAGCTAAGACTTTGTCGAGGTATCCGGCTTCCTCGATCGCTGAAACAAACGGAATTGAGCGTAGAAGATCCATAATATTTAGGTGGTCAGGTTATCAACTTGTTGTCCCAGGTGTTCCCTAAGGGAGCTGACCAATCCGGGACGGTCGTTGGCTCCAAAGAATGCCGATCCCATGACCAATATATCGGCTCCAGCCATAACAACCTTAAGAGCGTTGGCAGGTGTTATACCTCCATCAACTTCGATAAGTATTTTTTTGCCTCTGGAGCGGGCATTAATTTCTAAACGTGTCTTTTGAATCTTCTCAAGCGATTGAGGAATAAATGATTGACCGCCAAATCCTGGATTTACCGACATTATAAGTATCATGTCCAAATCCGGGATAACGTAATCCAGGCATGAAACAGAAGTGGCCGGGTTAAGTGCTACGCCGGCAAGTGCATCAGCAGCTTTAATATGGTGTAGTGTTCTGTGCAGATGCACACAGGCCTCTGCATGAACTGTAATTCTATCGGCACCGGCTTTTGCAAAAGCCTCAATATAATCGTCGGGGTGCTCAATCATAAGATGTACATCAAGGTGCAATGAGGTTACACGCTTTACGGCTTCAACTATGAATGGTCCTATTGTGATGTTCGGTACAAAATGACCGTCCATAACATCTATATGAATCCAGTCCGCTCCTGCAGCTTCGGCACTGCGAATCTCATCGCCAAGGCGGGAAAAATCAGCCGATAAAATAGATGGAGCTATTAGTGTCATATTGGTTTTGCTTTTCATGTTAGTTAGATCTTTCCCGGGCTAAGGGGTCTTTTTGTTTACAGGATTGATCAGTCTGATCGGTCTGATCAGACTGATCAACTAAACTAAACTCCTTGGTACGTTAATCTTTGCGACAAATAAATCAATTTGGATACTTGTTAATTCTTAGCTTCTCCCAGCTCTACTTCAACTATTTCTCCCTTAAGAATACGTGAACCGGCTTTTGGCGATTGGCTTGAGACAGAGGTGCCAAAACCTGTATATCGTAACATCAGTCCAACCTTTTGTGCCTGCTCGGTTGCCTTTTCATGTTCCAGCCCCACCAGCATCGGAACATCTACGTACGTCTTATTAGGTCCCAGACTGACCAACAGACTGATAACCGAGGCCCCTTTTCTGCCTGGCAGCGGATTTTGTGTAATTACGATTCCGGCTGGCACGCTTTTATGATGTGTGTGGCTGATCCGGCGCATCTCAAGGCCTCTTTCCACTACAAGAAAACGAACGTCATCAAGTGACCTGCCTATGAAATCAGGCATCAAGGCTGATTTGGGGCCTTTGCTTAATACAATTCCTATTATCTGTCCTTCTTTAACATCTGTACCAGGCGCCATTTTTTGCCTGGAGACAAACCCTACCGGAATTTCATTGTGATACTCGGAACCGTCCACTTTAATATGTAGATTTAGGGCTTGTGCTATGTTTTTTGCGTCTGTAAGAGTCTGACCGACAAGGTTTGGAACCTTGGTTTCTTCGCCGTAGCTAAGTACTCTGTAAGATACAGTAGCCGATGCCGCAGCAATAGCAGTAAAAAATATAACATAAAACAGTAATCGTATGAACTTTAATACACTCATGCCGTAACTATTCAGCTTTCACTCGATTTTTTAACCAACAACGCTGCAAAGAAGCCGTCAACACCGTCGCGGTGAGGCATAGTACGGAAAAAACGATCCTTTCCACCGGGTTTACAAATGTTGGTTATTTTAAATGGCCTTTGCTCTAAAAAATTTTCTATAACCTCCTCGCATTCTTCCGGTTCGTTTGAACAGACTGCGTAAAGAAGTCTTCCGCCACTGGGCTTTAGCATGTCGGCAGCTCTTTTAATGAGTTTTAGCTGGATCTTCTGGTTTCGTTTAAGGTCTGATTCACGCCTGCACCATTTAATGTCCGGATTACGGCGTATAACCCCTAAAGCCGAGCAGGGGGCATCAAGCAGGATTTTATCAAAATACCCGAGATTTTGCTTGTCCAAAAGATCTCCGTGTATAATCTCGATTGAGTGGAGGCCTAGTCGTTTTATATTTTCTGACAGGCGGTTCAATCTTTCAGTGTCTTTTTCCAGGGCGACTATTGTGCCTTGATCCCCCATTAGTTCGGCAAGGTGTGTGGTTTTGCCTCCGGGGGCTGCGCAGGCATCCAGGACTCGTTCTCCAGAATTTACTGTTACTTCCAGAAGCGGAGCAACAAGCTGGGCGGCTTCGTCTTGAACCTGAAATAACGGCCATAGCTGTTCTGGAATATCGCGTATCGATGTACCGGCAAGAAGGCGTATGCCGTTTGGGGCCACTGGCGACTGCTCGGCTTTAATACCAGCTTTGTTTAGTTCAGAAAGCAGGTGGTCCCGATCGGTTTTAAGTATGTTGGTCCGAAGCGATATCAGTGGAATTTTGTTGTTTGCACGGCAGAGGGCTTCTGTTTCTTGAGGTCCCAGTCTTTTTATCCATCTTTTAACCAGCCAAGTAGGATGAGAAAGAGTTATGGGAATATTTTTAATTGGGTCGTCTTGCGGATTTGGCGCTGACAAATCAGATAGTTTGCGAAGCAGGTTTCTTAAAATGGCATTTACAAGCCGGGCAAGTGGTTTGCCACAGTGTATTTTGGTAATCTCTACAGATTCGTCCACGGCGCAGTGGTGTGGAATTCTGTCCATAAACAGAATTTGGTAAGCTCCAAGCCGCATAGCTGTCAATGCTGCAATTGGTGTTTTTTCTATCGGTTTTTTTAGAAATCCGGCAAGCATCCAGTCAAGAAGAGCTTTGTGACGTTGAACCCCCAAAAAAAGCTCAAGGGATAAGGCACGGTCCCGACTGTCGAGACCTACCAGGGTAGAGTTAAAGTATTCTTTTAACTTTCCCCTGCAATGCTCAGCTTCAATGAGAGCCTTCCAGGCTATGTTTCTAGCGGGATTCAGGCTCATCTACCGCTAAAAAATAAAAGCGCCTGCCTGACCTGTTTCAGATCTACACTTGTGTTAAAGCAGGGACCGTGGGGACGATCGTTTATTACGCCCAGTACGGGCATTGGATAGGAGTCCGCAATACCGCTTGAGAGATCACGTTCGCAGGCTACAGCAATTATCGCTTCGGGTTTTGTTTCAACAACCACCCGGCGTGCAAGTGTTCCGCCTGTGGCCACGTACAACTTCATGTTGAATTCATCCGCTATATCGATTAAATCCTTAATCTCACACTTTCCACACCTGGCGCAGTTAAATATATTCGATGTCACTTTGATGCGGCACTCATCTCTTTGAATACATTGGGGAAGAAGAAGTAGAAGTTTTGTGGCCCGTGCCTTGAATTCCCAGCGTACGAGCGAGTTGTTGGTTTTGACCATTTGTATCTGTAGACGATCGCTCTTCACTCCTACGGCACGGGCTGCGATATAGTAAAGGGGATATGCAGCCTTTAAAAAAATGCCTCTTATTATTTTTTTGTTCATCTAAAAAGTTAGAAAAGTTTAAAAAAGTTTAAAAAAATAAAAAACAGTTTCTAGCCCATTTTCATTCCCGACCGCAACCTGTGTCCTTGCAGAAAAGAGTGTATTGGCATCGGTTTTTTTCCTGGTGTTTGTATCTCTTTGATCGACAGTAATCCGTCACCGGTTCCAACAAACAATGTTTTTTTATCAACCTCGGCTATTTCGCCAGGTGATGCCTGACCTTCGGCAGTGTCCGAGGCGATCAGACGAATCTGTTTTTTGTTTAGATATGTATAAGCCACTGGCCATGGATAAAGACCTCGGATGCGGTTATGAATCTGCTCGGCGCTCTCATTCCAGTTTATAAGACCGTCCTTTTTAGTCAGCATAGGAGTGTAACTTGCGTAACTGTCATCTTGGGGCTTTTCTTCGAGCCTGCCGTCAATAAGGTTTTTAAAGAATTCAGGAAGCATTTCAGCCGCTATATCCGAGAGTCTTTTTCCCAGAGTGTCTGTATTATCGGTTGGTTCTATCTCCAGGGGTCGCCGGGCTAGTATCGGGCCTGTGTCTATGCCCTCGTCCATTTTAATCATAGTTATGCCGGTTTTTTTCTCTCCCTTTATAAGTGACCAGTTGATCGGAGCTGCGCCTCTGTACTTGGGAAGCAGTGATGCATGAACGTTTATGCAGCCCAGCTTCGGAAGGTCCAATATGCTGGAAGGAAGAATCTTCCCGTAGGCGGCTGTCAGGATCAGGTCTGGTTTTAGGCCAGAGAGGGTTTCCTGAAATGTCTTGTCGCGTGTATTTTCTGGTTGCAGGACCGGAATTCCCAATGAACCTGCAAGAACTTTTACAGGTGGAGGAGTCAGCACTCTCCCCCTGCCTTGGGGGCGATCAGGCTGCGTTACTACGGCGGCTACAGGAAATATACCGGAAAGTGCATGGAGAATCGGAACGGAAAACTCCGGAGTGCCGAAAAATACGGTCTGTATAAACTCAGTCATCAGTTCTCAAAACGACAGTTTAAGCTCCGGCCAATCCCTTTTTGTACTTTCGCTTGAACTGGTCTTTTCGAACCGTGCCTATTCTGTCGATGAAAAGCATACCGTTTAGGTGGTCTATTTCATGTTGTAGTGCCCGGCTTAAGAGGTTGTCGGCTTCCAGGCGCATCTGCTTACCGTCTCTGTCTGTATAACAGACAACTACATGTGTCGCGCGTTTTACATCGTAATGATATCCTGGTATACTCAGGCATCCTTCCTCTATTATCTCTTCTCCGCCTGATGTCTCTACAATTTCCGGGTTAATCAGTACATACAGGCCTTCTGGCTCTTTTCCAGCTGTGGTGTCGATTACACAAAGCCTGAGTGAAACCCCCACTTGTGGAGCTGCCAGCCCCATTCCAGGGGCATCGTACATGGTGGCAATCATATCATCTATGAGTTGCTGTAACCCCTCATCCTTTGTTGTCTTAACAGGAATGGCGTTCTTTCGAAGAATTTTATCCGGATATTTTTTTATCTCAAGTACAGGCATGTTTTTATTTTAACATGCGCTAAGGTTGTCTTGACAAATCTAATTAGTTATGGCATCTTGATTGATCAAAAAATAGACGTATGTCTATCAAATTCTTTTTCTGAAAGGTGGAGGTATTGAACAAGGTATGAAAAAAATATTAGCTTTACTCGTTGTAATGTTAGGGATGGTTGTGATTACGCCGCAGATTACCGAAGCAGTTCCAAGTTATGCAAAGAATCTGGGAGTTGATTGTAATGCTTGTCACACCATTTGGCCTCAGCTAAATGCATTCGGCAGGAATTTTTTGTCAAAGCTGGGGGAACCGCTGAATCAGACAAAATTTGGAGACATGTCACTTAGTGATGCGCCTGTTTCTGTGAGGTTGAATTTCAGGTTGTTCGACAAAAAAATATCTAATGCTGGAAATGGCCCATTAAAAGAGCGTTCACTTCATGAGGGAGAGATTTTCTTTGCTGGCAGAAGCGATAAACTGTTCTATTTTACAGAAATTGAAAGTGAGGATGAGTGGGGCAACAGTAACGGAAAACCAGGCTTTGAAGTTCAGTTAGCCTCTGGTTTTGCAGGATACCAGTTTATGAATGAATTTAACATTCTTGCCGGCTACGCATCTCCCTTTGCTTTTGACGGTAATGAGACGGTTCATCATCACAAGATTCTCAGGCGGCAGTGGAGTGCTGCAAGCGTTACTCCTGGTGATAGTCAGATGATATCTATTGCAGGTAAAGTGGCTGATGCAGCAACCTATATCCTTGCATTTCATGGTGCCGATGGTAACCTTGAAGGAGAGGACCCAAGAAACGTAAGTGTCCGTCTTGCATATGACTTTCTTGGACAGACCGTGGGCGGTTACTATACAAACGGTAATGAATTTAATCAAACTGTAGGAAAATCAGTTGACAACTATATCCTCTGGGGCGTTGATGCCCGTCTTGATATCGCAGGCGTGAATGTTATGATGCTCTATGGTGTCAGGGATGATGAAGGACAGAAACAACTGAATAACTTCTCGATCGAGGCAAACAAAACTTTCGGACAGTTCACTCCGATTATTAATATTGATACATACAAAACGTATGATCGTACGACTGAAGGATCCTTTGCAGTAGCATATAACTGGAAACCTAATATGAGACTGACCGCATCTGTTGAAGGAACAATTGATGCGCCAAATAGCACAGACGACAGGCGTTTCGTGCTGTATGGAGATTTGGGCTTTTAGACAACCAAATCACTTAGTTACTATTTAACCAAAGCGGGTATCGAATTTCGATACCCGCTTTTTCTTACCCCAATTCTTTAAAAAGCAGGGAAATGCCGAAGGCCACTGTAAAGCATGCAGGCAGGGTGAAAATCCAGGCCATAAGTATCTTGCCGGCAACCCCCCAACGTACAGCAGAAAGCCTCTTGGTTGCGCCAACTCCCATGATGGAAGATGTGATAACGTGTGTGGTGCTCACAGGCAGCCCGCTAAGGCTTGCTCCCATGATGACTGTTGTGGCTGCCGTCTCTGCTGCAAAGCCGTGAACCGGCTCAAGCTTAAGCATATTTACCCCCACAGTCTTAATAACCTTCCATCCACCCAGGGCTGTTCCTAATCCCATAGCCAGCGCGCATGTCAGTATTACCCAAAATGGAACCTCCATGGACGAGATGTGTCCGCCACTGAAGAGCGCAAGCGTGATGATTCCCATCACCTTTTGGGCATCGTTACTGCCGTGTCCAAAAGCCATGAAGCTTGAGGATAGAATCTGCAGGCGACCGAAATGTTTGTTGATCTGACCGGGCGGGAAAGTTCCGAATAGTTTCAATATCCCCATCATGAGGATATAGCCTATCAACATGCCTATAGGCGGTGAAATAAGAAGGGCTGTAAATATTTTTTTAAGTCCTACAAGATTTAACGCTGCAACACCGCCATGTGCCATAGCTGCACCCATAAGGCTGCCGATAAGTGCGTGCGAGGCGCTGACCGGCATTCCTAGCCATGTCATGCCCCAGTTCCAGAGAAAGCCGGAGATCAGGGCCGAGGCCACCACCACACTGACTATTGCGGATGGATCCACCACACCTTTGCCAATGGTTTTTGCCACGGCTGTTGTGGCGAATGCTCCGGCTATGTTCATGGCGGCAGCAAGGAGAACAGCGGCCATAGGGCTAAGAACTCTTGTTGATACTACCGTGGCAATTGCATTGGCCGAGTCGTTCCAGCCATTGCTTATGTCAAAAAGAATGGCAATTATTACAGTGAATATGACTAAATCAGCCATGCTTAAGAATAATAGCTTCCAGTGTATTGGCCACATCCTCACAACGATTTGCCGCTTCTTCCAGGTGTTCGTATATGTCTTTCCATTTGATAATCAGGATTGGATCCGGCTCTTTGTCAAACAGGTTGGCAAGCGCTGCTTTGTAATTTCTGTCGATCCTGTTTTCAAGCCGGTTAATTTCGATACACAATTCCTGTACGTGCTCGTATTTTTTGCTTCGAAGCTCTGTGATTGCCCTGTTTATGACCTCTACGGTACGATCCAGGTCACTTGCAATGGATAAAACGTCTTCTGTGGGTTCTGAAATATTGAAGATTTTAATGCGGTCAGCCACAGCCCATACCAGGTCGAGAATATCATCCATTCGGCTGGCCAGGGCGTGTATATCTTCTCTGTCGATAGGGGTAATAAAGGACTTGTTGAGCTTTTTCATTACGTCGTGAGTTAACATGTCTCCGTCCTGCTCGGCATTATATATTTTCTGGACTCTGTCCTCAAGGTTGTCGAAGTTTTTAAAAAGATCAACCAAGAGCGCCGTGGCGTGGGAGACATTGCTTGCCATCTGATCGAATATCGCAAAGAAATCAATTTCCTTCGGGAAAAACTGCATAATATAATACCCCCTTTTGAAAATTGAACCAGCATATCAAAAACCCTTGATGCTGTCAATTTTCTACATAAATTTTTGCAGAAATTACTCAAACTTGAGTCAAGCTATTATGAGTTTATCGGTCGATGAAATTCTAAGTTATATGCCAGCGCGGAGGGAAATCTTTGTTTACGATACTCTGGACTCAACTAATACCCGCGCAATGCTTCTGGCCTCGCAAGGCGAGCCGGAGGGAACAGTCGTGGTAGCGGATTCGCAAACCGGTGGAAAGGGGCGTTTCGGTCGGAGTTGGATATCTCCTCCCGGAGTAAATTTATACATGAGTGTAATTCTCAGACCTCCGGTCCCGGCCGGAAAGGCGTGGGTATTAACCTTTCTCGGTGCTTTGGCTGTAATCGGAGCTATTGAACGATTAACCGGACTAAGAGCCAGGGGAAAGTGGCCAAACGATGTTTTTCTTAAAGGAAAGAAGACTGCGGGTGTGCTTGCAGAGACCTCAAGTGGTTCGGGAGGTATCATTAATTATTTGGTTCTCGGTATTGGAGTAAATTTAAACCTGGAGGTCCAGGAACTTCCGGAGGATCTTCGTAGTATTGCAACCTCGGTTACGGCTCATTACGGAAGAACAATCAACCGGTCTTTGTTTGCCGCAGAACTTATTAACAGGTTGGATGATATGTATGCGGATTTTCTCTTAAAAGGTCCCGGGCATATAATAGAAAGCTGGAAGGATAAATCAAACCAAACTTATGATTCTTACAATTGACATAGGCAATACTAATATGGTCGTGGGATTATTCGATGGTCTCACTCTTCTACGAAAAAAAAGCTTTCGGACAGATAATCTTTTTGATAAAGGCTCTGTGTTAAAGTCCCTGAAAGGGTTTCGTTCCGGTTGTGTTGACGGGGCAATCATCTCAAGTGTTGTTCCAGCTCTTACCCGGGTGGTGGCTGACGCTGTCAGTAAAATATACGGTATAACTCCGCTTAAAGTTACGCGCAGGATGAGTACCGGGCTCAGGATAAAAATCGATAAGCCTAGTGAACTGGGGGCTGATAGAATAGTAAATGCAGCCTACGGGTTTCATGTATATGGAGGTCCTCTTTTGCTTATAGATTTTGGTACAGCCACGACGCTTTGCGCTGTCACAGCCTGTGCGGAATATATAGGCGGAGCCATACTGCCCGGCATTGAGCTGGCCGCTGATGCTCTGGCCAGGAAGGCTGCACGCCTGAAGAGAATTTCCGTTGAAGGTCCTTTGCCGGGCATTGGCAAGAATACCGCTGACAGTATGAGGTTGGGAATTATAGAGGGACATGCCGGAGCTGTTTTACACTTAGCTCAAATGATATTACCTCATCTTGGTCGTAAAAAAGCCTATGTGGTTGCAACCGGCGGGCTTGCCGGTGTTATGGCTGAGCGGATATCTATTATAGATATCGTGGATCCGGATCTTACGTTAAAGGGATTATGTTATCTGGCTAAAGGATTAAGGGCTTGAGAGAAAAAATACAACTTTATATAAACACTAAAAAGAAGGATAAGAATATCATATAGGCCCTATCAAAAAAGATTGCAAAAGGTTACTCACCCCTTGCGGGACAGCGGTAAGTTTTGTAAAATAATGACCTGTTTTCGGGTCGTAATATTATTTTAATGGAGGCGATTGAGGTGATAGAGGAGGTTACAAAAGAAGTACAGGAAAAACAACTCTTGATAACGCAGCTTAAAGCCGAGATAGGTCGTGTGATTGTGGGCCAGTCGGAGCTGGTGGAAAGCTTGCTTATCGGACTGTTTACAAAAGGTCATGTCTTGATTGAAGGAGTGCCGGGGCTTGCTAAAACCAGTGCTGTAAAGGCACTTGCCCAGACAATAAGTGCCGATTTTAAGCGTATCCAGTTTACACCCGACCTATTGCCCGCTGATCTTACCGGGACCGAGATTTTTCAGCCAAAGACCGGAGATTTCACGGTTAAAAAAGGTCCGTTGTTTAACAATATTATACTGGCAGACGAGATAAACAGGGCTCCGGCAAAGGTCCAGGCTGCTCTTCTTGAGGCCATGCAGGAGTTACAGGTTACCATAGCGGACCACACCTGGCCTCTTGCCGATCCTTTTCTTGTGCTTGCTACCCAGAACCCGATTGAACAGGAGGGTACATACCCATTACCCGAGGCGCAGGTCGACAGGTTCATGCTTAAGCTCCTGGTGGATTATCCTTCGAAGGCAGAGGAAAAGGAGATAATGAAAAGGGTGGGGTTTGGGACTGATGTCGAGATTAAGCCTGTTATTGACAGGCCAGGGCTGGAGGAAATCCGGTCACTGATAAACAGGATTTTTGTTGATGAAAAACTTCTTGATTACATTGTGGATATAGTTTCAGCCACGCGTAAGCCAGTTGATTACAACATTGATATTGCGGACTATATACAGTATGGAGCTTCTCCGCGGGCTACAATATTTCTCAGCCTGGTGGCCAGAGCCCGCGCATTTTTAGAAGGGCGTGGATATGTGACACCCCAGGACATCAAATCCATTGCTCCTGAGGTGCTAAGGCACCGCATCATTCTCACATACGAGGCAGAAGCGGAGGATATTACAACAGACCAGATCATTTCCCGGATTTTCGATTCGGTTGAGGTGCCGTAAAAAAAGGACTGAGGAAAAATGCTTTCTCACGAACTGATTAAAAAGATCAAACGAATACATATTCGCACCGGGCGTACCGTGGATACTATTATGGCTGGACAATACCACTCAGCCTTTAAAGGTGCGGGTATGGAGTTTGAGGAAGTCAGAGAATACTCGCCCGGCGACGAGGTGAAATCGATCGACTGGAATGTGACAGCACGTATGGGCCGTCCCTATATCAAGCGTTACCGGGAGGAGCGGGAACTTGTGATTATGATCCTCGTGGATATGAGTGAGTCAGGAGCTTTTGGTACTGTAAACTCGTTTAAGCGGGAGGCTGCGGCCGAGATGGCCGCGATTGTGGCATTTAACGCTATTAAGAATAGCGACAAGATCGGCGCTATCTTGTTTACCGATAGAGTCGAGCGATATATTCCGCCTAAAAAGGGGGCTTCCCATGTCTGGCGGGTTATTAAGGAGATTCTTGCTCACGAGCCTGAGAATCACGGCACTGATCTGGCCGAGGCTGTTCGATTTCTGGGAAGGGTGGCAAGAAAAAAGTCTGTTTCGTTTCTTATCTCGGATTTTTTGGATGAGGGGTATCAGCGTGCTGTAGCTGTTGCGGCTCGAAGGCATGATCTTATAGGCATTATAATTTCAGATCCTGGGGATTTTAAACTTCCAGGCGGCGGGCTGGTTGAACTTATGGACTTAGAGACCGGCGAGGTGGCTGTTCTGGATGCTTCCGATCCGGCTACGGTACTCCATTATGAAAATATTATGAAAGAGGCTTACCATAAGACTCTTGATCAACTGAAACGCACTGGTGTGGATGTAGTGGAAGTTTCTGCTTCAGGCTCGCTTGTAGATCCATTGAAACGCTTTTTTAGATACAGGGAACGTATGAGGGTGCGGTGACGGATGAAGTGGATAAATGTTTTATTTGCATCGTTTTTTCTGTTTTTTCTATCATCAAACGTATCCGGCGTGGATTTGCCTGATGATTCGAAAATAAATCAATCTATAGTCCAGAACAATACAACTCTAGGTGGTGAGCCGGATGCAGAAGCAGCGGCAATATCAAAATCTCCAGCCTCTGAAGAGTTGACAGATATTATCGATATCAAGCCTCCTGTCAGTTACGGGTGGAATTCACGGTGGATAATCTTTCTGTTGCTGGCTTTGGCAGCTATTCTTGTGGCGATTGCCGTACTTATTCTCTGGAAAAAACGAAGAAGGTCTAAAACAGGAGAACCCTCCATTCCGGCTGAGCCTGAGGATGTGACGGCTTTGTCTGCTCTTTCTGAGCTTGCTGCCGTAGATAATATCCAGGATAGAGTTTTTTATTTCAGCCTTTCATCAATCATAAGAGGTTACCTTGACGGTCGATTCGGCCTGGACACTATGGAGAAGACAACCGAAGAACTTCTGCCGGTGATCAATAATTTGCAGATAGAAGCCGGGCGTAGGTCAGCCCTGGCAGATTTATTACGGTCTGCCGATCCGGTGAAGTTTGCATCTGTCCAGGCGGGTCAGGTCAGAAGAGAAAAAGACCTTGAGTT
>VAPH01061594.1_pt1 | contig 22351 bp, 19 predicted proteins | sample 3393861 | NCBI WGS metagenome assembly VAPH01 (sample SAMN08290439, study PRJNA428436) | hydrothermal vent metagenome | isolation source: Deep-sea hydrothermal vent chimney | place: Atlantic Ocean: South-mid Altantic Ridge | reverse complement strand
GCCAGGACTCTGCTCACCGTCACGCAAGGTCGTATCAAATATAATTAATGAATCACTCATCTCTGTATCCTGAATTGCTTTTGGCACTGAATATTTTCAGCACCAAGATTAACATGCACTCCATATAAAAATGGAGAAAATGATGGATGCTTATTCGGTAGTGGGTAAGAGTATGTGCGCTGAACTAGCGCAGCAACAGAACGCTGAGGAGGGTGTAACCAGTATATGCAGAGGCGGCAACAACAGGTGCTGCTGCAATTAACGACGTAGAAAATGTTTGGTCTGCCTGTAACATGAGCGGACTATCGCATAAACAGCAAGTATATTGCAACACCTGTTTCGGTTTGCATTTTTGATTCTACGTAAACCAAAACACATAACGCTCTGTAAAAAGTAATTCAGTCCGAATCTTTCTCAGAACTGTCAGCATCCCTACCCTTCGGATCTTCTTTCCCTTTTTTGCGATTCAACAAAGCAGTGACCGGTCCGGAAACAAGGTAAATGAAGAAACCCGCGAACAGAACCCTGGGTGGGTCATAAACAATGACTACCAGGGCAATAACTATTCCCAGAACTACAACAAAAGGGACATTGCTTTTCAGGTCAAAATCCTTGAAGCTGCGGAACGGTACGTTGCTAACCATGAGGATAGCAGCCACCAGAGTCAGCAACAAAATAGAGATTTTGAAATCGGCTCCTGTCATACCGTAATCATTGACCACCCAGATGAAAGCAGCAAGGATAGCGGCTGCAGAGGGGCTGGGTAATCCCTGAAAAATAGATTTTTCATTGGCCGCATGGGTATTAAAACGTGCCAACCTCAGAGCGGCAGCCACAGCATAGATAAATGCAATCAGCCAACCGAGCTTACCCATGGAATTTAAAGACCACTCATAGACCACCAGTGCAGGGGCCAGACCAAATGAAACCATATCTGACAGGCTGTCATACTGAATACCAAACTCACTGGTGGTATTGGTCATACGTGCCACACGTCCATCGAGTCCATCGAGCACCATAGCAACAAAAATAAGAATCGCCGCCAATTCAAAATCACCCTTGCTTGCCTGTACGATCGCTGAAAAACCCGAAAATAGTGCACCGGTAGTGAACAGGTTGGGTAGAATGTAGATACCCTTACGGATTGATTTATCTGATTTTCCAGTCATTTTAATTTCCAGTCGCTGAGGTAATTCATTATACATCCTTGTCATATCGCTACCTCTATTAATTCTGAGCATCAAAATTTGAACCTGAGGCCATCGCTCAGCAAATAAATTCAGGCACTACTGGACCTTAAAATTTGCTTTAAACTTTCTTCATCAAGTCTCTCAATACCCAATTCTATCGCTTTCACAGCCTTTGATCCTGGATTTTCACCGACGACAACGTAATCAGTTTTGCTGGAGACACTGCTGCTGACTTTAGCTCCCAGAGCCTGTAACCTCGCCTTGGCTTCACTGCGTGAGATTTCTGAGAGTGTGCCGGTTATTACAAACACTTTACCCATAAGCTCAGGTTCATGCTGCATGTGCTTCTCAATAGCCGGCCAATAAATACCTGCCATGATTAGCCGTTCTATCACCTCGAGATTGTGGGTCTGTCTAAAAAATGTCGCAATATCCAGTGCAACGACAGGCCCGACATCGTCAAGTGACTGCAATTCTTCTATGGATGCAGATCGTATACCGTCTATGTCAGTAAAGTGCCTTGCCAGGATTAAAGCAGTGGCTTCACCGACCTGAGGGATACCAAGGGCATAGAGAAAACGCGGCAACGTTGTCTGCTTACTCTTCTCTATGGCATTGAGTATATTTGTGGCAGATTTTTCAGCCATCCGTTCCAGCTTAAGCAGCTGTTCCATCTGCAAACGATAGATATCGCTGACATCCCGGATCAAACCAACATCCACTAACTGCTCAACCCGCTTATCTCCCATGCCATCAATATCCATAGCATTTTTTGAGACAAAATGTTTAATGCTTTGTTTCCGCTGAGCATCACAAAACAGGCCCCCTGAGCAACGTGTAATGATTCCCCCTTCTTCCACCGCAACGTCTGAGCCACAGACAGGACAGACCTCAGGAAATTCATAGGGGACTGCGTTTTCCGGTCTTCGGGACAGTACAACACCGGTGACCTTGGGAATAACATCTCCCGCCCGGTGGACAATAACCGTATCACCCACGCGAACATCAAGGCGTTTAATTTCGGCCGCATTATGCAACGTCGCATTATTAATTGTGACACCACCAACAAAAACCGGCTTTAGTCGGGCAACCGGTGTCAGTGCGCCGCTTCGGCCAACCTGAACATCAATGGCTTCAAGAATGGTCATCTCTTCCTGTGGTGGAAATTTATGTGCAATGGCCCAACGCGGTGCACGTGAGCGGTTACCAAGGACTTCCTGCTGTGCTACGTCATTCACCTTGTAGACCACTCCATCGATCTCATAAGGCAGGTGCACACGCTTTCGGCCAAGAAGTTCCATATAGATGAGACAGGCATCGATGCCCCTAAGGACATCAACCTCAGGACAGACGCGAAGCCCGAGATTTTTTAATACGGCAAGCCGGCCCGACTGGGTCCCCGGCAGTTTAATCCCCTCTACCCGGCCAATGGCATAGGAAAACATATCCAGCGGCCTTGATGCCGTGATTTTTGGGTCAAGCTGGCGCAGACTTCCCGCTGCGGCATTACGTGGATTGGCAAATGGTTTTTTACCCGCCGCCTGCTGTTTTTTATTCAGCTCATCGAAGCCAGCTTTTGGCATATAGACTTCGCCTCGCACTTCAAGTATTGCAGGCAGCTCATCTCCCCTTAGCCGCAATGGAATACTATCGATGGTGCGAATATTCTGGGTAACATCTTCACCTACAGTGCCATCCCCGCGGGTGGCTGCTCGCGCCAGTCTCCCCTTTTCATACAAGATACTGACTGCCAGGCCATCAAGTTTCGGCTCAACGTTATACTCGACAGTAATCAGTTCCAGTTTCTGTCTTATTCTTTTATCAAATGCCCTGGCTTCTTCGTCATCCATAGCATTCGCTAATGAAAGCATAGGGGGCTGATGCCGAACAGACTCAAAGTGAGACAGGGGTTTATCACCCACCCGACATGTAGGTGAATCCGGGGTCAGGTACTCTGGATACTGCTGCTCTAGACTAAGCAGATGCCGAAACTGGCGATCATACTCGGCATCAGGCACCAGTGGATCATCCAACACATAATAATGGTAGTTATAGTCCCTTATCTGATCCCTAAGCTGTTCGATCTGCTCTGCAGTGTCCATCAGTAGTGCCCTCGGGCCGACGCGAATATCTAAAACAGACGCTTTGCCAGTTCACTGCCGGCAGGAATATCTCGCTCATCCATGCTACTGGCTATTTTCATGATTGCTTTAGTCTGGCTGACAGTCATACTTTCATTGATAGGTCGTGTCTCCTGATCAACCAGGATGGCATTCAGGTGCTTCGCCAGGCTTGTAGCAGTCTTCATCATATCCGCATATACATCAACCGGACTACTCACGGAAACCAGGCGCATAAAGAGTGTCAATCCACCGGTATGCATGTCCGAATCACCTTTTACTAATTCACCCGGCTTGAACATATTTGCCATACTGAACAACACCTCTGCCTGATGATCTGCATTCATACGAATACGCTCATATATATTTTCATCACTGTATCGCAAGCCCAGCTTCTCTGCTTCACGATGAATAGCCGCCAGGGTTAAACCATGTTCACTGCGTGCAACAATGCTGACAATAAATATGCTATCCATTTCTTTTCTAAAGCGATCCAGCTCCTGCGCATGGGCGATCCCTTCATCAAAGTCCATAGAAAAGAGTATAGGCCGATCTAACTCTTCAGCAACCTCGAGACTCATCTGCGAAAATCGATGCAGTTCAGAATCTGATACGGGTCCTTCGGGGTCAGCCATTTGTATGGTAAGGCAAATATCACGATATTCTGAACTTTGCTCCTCATGTTCAAGATCACGCCATAACCCATTTTCGATATTGAATCCATAAATCCTGTTCGGCTTTTCCATCTTATATTCATGTTGACGATAGACACCCAGTGCCTGATCTCGCGTGATGGGGTCAGTCCCTCGGATCAAGGCAACATATTCAATTGCTTTTTGTGGCCCCTGATCAACCATCAGGTTCGATGGTTGTAGATCAAGAGTAAGTGTTTCAGGTTCCCCGCTGCTATTTGCGTCAATAATTAAGGGTGCCGGTTCCACTTCCTGCTTATGTTGATAACTTACTTCATTCGATCCCTCTAACTTCGATACACCTTTCTCATTTAGTAAAAACCTTGGTGTGGCTAAAGGCCCCTGTCGTGGTTCAAATAATGGATCAACTTCATCGTCATTTTTACGACTAAAACGGTGCATTTTTTTAGGTAATTTATAGGTCTGTTGTCGTGATCTGTGGAATGAGATAAAGGCAATGAAAACGATCACTACCATGCCGATTAAAAATAAGGCTGTACGTAATTCCATTTAACCAGCCACCAGTTGTACTGCATCATTGAGATTAACACTGACAATCCGTGATACCCCTGCTTCAGCCATGGTGACACCTATTAATGTCCCCGCTGATTCCATTGTTACCTTGTTATGTGTGATAAAGATTAGCTGTGTGTGATCTGTCATGGATTTTAGTGTCTCACAGTAACGTGCGACATTGGTGTCATCCAGTGGTGCATCAACCTCATCAAGCAAACAGAACGGGGCTGGATTAAGTTCAAAAATCGAGAACAACATCGCCACGGCAGTCAGTGCTTTTTCGCCACCAGACAACAAATGAATCGTACTATTTCGCTTACCGGGTGGCCGCGCCATCACAGCGACACCGGCATCCAGCAAATCGTCACCTGTCAGTTCCAGATAGGCATGGCCACCACCAAAAAGCTTCGGGAAAAAACGCTGGAAGCCGTCATTAATCAGATCGAAGGTTTCCTTGAAACGTGTACGCGTCTCGCGGTCAATTTTTCCCATGACCCCTTCTAGTGTAGACAGTGCTTCAGACAGGTCTGCATGTTGTTTATCGAGATAATCCTTACGTTCGGACTGCTCTTCAAATTCCTCTATAGCCATCAGATTGACGGCACCCAACCGGGTAATTTTACGGGAGATGTTCTCCAGCTTTTCTTCCCAGGCCGTAAAGTTGGCCTCTGCTGGCAGACTGGCCAGGATGTCTTCCACTTCCAGCTCCAGGCCATCCAGTTGTTCTTCCAGCGTCTGCCGGCGTACAAACTGTTCCTGGCGCTTCATTTTCTCCTGATCCAGTGCCTCTCTTAAAGCCATACAGGCACGTTCTTCATTCTGGCGCTGCAGTGCCATTTCACGGGTTTCCTGATCAAGGCCATTGGCCTGTTCTCGGAATTTCTTTAGTATTGTTTCCTGCTCAACTTTTTGCTGTAGCAAATCAACCAGCTGCCCCTGCATCGCTTGTTCCGGCTGTTTTCCATCAGCCAGCACACCGTTGAGGTCACTTTCACGCTGCTTGAGCAGTTCAATCTGCTGTTGACCACGTCGGACACTTTCCTGTAGCGAGCGTCGGCTTATTTCCCATTCCTGTCGTTGAAGCTGTAAGTGATGCAATGACTCACTTATGCCACGCGCTTCCTGGCGCTTTTTATCCAGTGCTGCCTGCTGCGCTGTTCGTGCAGCAATCAGCTCCTCGCGCTGCTGGTCAATCTCGTGCTCATTACGACTTGCATCACGCAATATTCTGTCTGAGGTACTCAGTTCTGACTGATTATTGAGCACCTGTTCGTCAATTTCGCTCAGTTCATTGTCCACTTGTGTTAAACGCCTACGAACCTGATCCAGCTGGGCCTCCAGGCGATGTAACTGTGCATTATCCTCATTATTTTTTGCCGTTTCATAGCTCAATTGTTGCCGATTGTCACGCCTTAGCGCGTCTTTCTCAGACAATTTCTTCTGTAGAATATTAAAATGCGCAAGCCGGTCTTCAATCAGTGATTTTGATAATTCCTGCTGGCTGGCCAACTTTTCTATCTCGGCCTGACGCGCCATCACACCCGCCTCATCATTCTGCCCCCCCGCCATCGACAGCCAGTCATAACCAACCAGGGTCCCATCACGCGTGACAATTACGGCCTCAGCAGGCAGCCCAGACCGCATAGCAATCGCTTTTTCAACGTTCTCTGCGATATATATGTTTGCCAGACGTGTATTCAGATCGACATCGGTCGAAGAGATACGTGACAGCAGCAACGTTTGTTCCGACGTGCTGCCCCTGGCCTTTTGCTCGAAAAAAGTAGAGCCTTTTCCAGCAAGTTCACCGAGCGCAGTCAGTGGCAGTTCCTGACCATGCAGACAAACGGCTTTCAAGGCACTTCCAAGCACTCGGTCAATGGCACTTTCCCATCCGGCCTCCACCTGTATGGCATCTGCCAGTCGTATCGTATCTACCAGACCCGTTTGTTTCAGCCATTGTGGCAATGACTGGTCATTTCGGTCCAGCGCTGCATCCTGTAGTTCACGCAGCGTTTCCAGACGGGAGGTACTGTGCTGCCGACTGACTTTTGCCTGATTGAGCTCGCTACTGGTTTTCTCCACCTGCTGTCGTATATCTGAAATTTCTTTATCGAGCAGCTCAATCGATGCACTTAACTCTGCACAGGCAGCTAACCGTTTTTCCAGCTGCTGTCGCAATTCGGTGGTGTTATCCCTATGGATATTGGTGGAAAGCCGTTTCTTCTCCTCTTCCAGCCGCGTACGCCGCTGTTGCAGGCGCTGTATGTGATCATTGATCTGTATTATGCGGGCACTCTGTACTTCTTTTTCACGTACAGGCTGAGCTGCACGGATAGAAAAGGTTTCCCAGCGCAGTTGCCAGTCACGCATAACCGTTTCCGCTTCACCAAGGCGGGTAGTTGTTTTTTTGCTTTTTTGCAGTAATTCTGTATATGTGGTCTCTGACAACTGCAATTTCTCTGTCAGAGTCTTTTCTTTTTCGCTATCCCTGAGGTAATTTTTCCGCGCCTCTTCTATGCTAACGGTTAGTTGTGACTTCTCAGATAGTTTCTCCTGGTAAGTATCTCGCACATGTTTTATTGATTGTTCCAGCCTGGTCACCTCAGCCCCGGTCTGGTAGAAATCCCCCTGTGCCCGATTCAGCGATTCATTCAAGTCGTACAGTTGCTGGTGTTTTTTCTCGATGCCTGTCTCGGTTTTGCGCTGTTTTGCCAATTGTTCATCGAGTTTTTTCTGATGTCTCCCAAGCTCAACTTCCTCTTGCTGAATTTGCTCGGTCAGTCCCTTCCAGCGCAAAGTCAGCAGCTCGCCCTGGAACTGACGCTCTTCCAGTTTATGCGCTTTGTAGCGTCGCGCAGCGCCGGCCTGGCGTTTCAGACGTGCCAGCTGGGTCTCCAGTTCCGAGCGGATATCATCAACACGAGAAAGGTTTTCCCGGGTATGGCGTATACGATTCTCTGTTTCACGTCGACGCTCTTTGTAACGCGATATCCCGGCCGCTTCTTCAACAAAGACGCGAAGTTCTTCAGGTCGGGACTCGATTATCCGAGTCACCATCCCCTGTTCGATAATGGAGTAGGCGCGAGGACCGAGACCCGTACCAAAAAAAATACTTGTGATGTCCTTCTTACGGCAGCGAGTACGATTGAGGAAATAGTCTGAACGACCGTCACGGCTTAATTCACGCCGGATAGATATTTCAGAATAGCGGGCATAGTCACCGGGTGCCTTTTTACCCACAGTATTGTCAAAAATCAGTTCGACAAATGCCTTGCCCACCGGTTTTCGTGCCTGAGAGCCGCTAAATATTACATCTTCCATCCTCTCACCGCGTAGATTTTTGGCGGAAGATTCGCCCATTACCCAGCGCACTGCATCTATAATATTTGATTTTCCACAACCGTTAGGGCCGACTACACCAGTCAGGAGATAAGGGAATTCTACAGATGTGAGGTCAACGAAGGACTTGAAGCCTGCGAGTTTAATTTTCTTTAGACGCATCCCGTTCCATGTGCCAGTGTAAATCGGCTAAAATTACAGCCTGTCATAATAGTAATCGTTGGAAACCCGTTCATGTCTACAAAACCAAGTAAAGAACTCGACGTATTTGATAACCCCAATTCAGATCGTGATTATACCGTTAGCATCCGCATGCCGGAGTTTACCTGTCTGTGCCCGAAGACCGGCCAGCCGGATTTTGCCACATTGTATCTGGACTATATCCCGGATAAATTCTGCATCGAACTAAAAGTACTAAAACTTTATATCTGGTCATACCGTGATGAAGGCACGTTTCATGAAGCCGTCACCAATACCATCCTTGATGACCTGGTAGCGGCGACCTCCCCGCGCTACCTGAGGCTCTGTGCCCGCTTCCATGTGAGAGGTGGCATCTATACCACTGTCACCGCACAATATTCTAAACCAGACTGGCACGGAACCATACCCTCAGATCCACAATTCAACGACTGATTCAGGTTTTTTTTCAAGTTATGGACAGCTTCCTGGGGCTTGACATCGGCACCTCCGGTGTCAGAGCAATACTGATTGGCGACACGGATCAGATTCTAGCCTCCTCAAACACCGCTTTGCCCGGCAGTTTCAGTCAGGAAGGAAGGCTAAGCCAGCAGCCAAAGGACTGGTGGCAAGCTGTGCTTGACTGCCTGCAACAGCTATCCTCCCAACAGGATCTGGCCTGCCTGCAGGCCATTGCTATAGATGGAACTTCCGGCACTACTTTGCTGACCGATCCCCAAAACAAGCCTGTCAGTCCGGTTTTAATGTATAACGATGTGCGGCCTGCCGAACTGGTCAAAGAATTATCCAGAAAAACCTCTACAGTCCCCGCCTGTAGCCGAACCAGCGCTCTGGCCAAGGCAGTCTGGCTGTTCCAAAACTATACTCCTGCTGGCAAATATTTCATCCAGCAACAGGCAGACTGGGTACTGTCACAGTTTACAGACAGTCCTGGCATCAGTGACTGGAATAATGGCCTGAACCTGGGCTTTGACCCTGAAACCCTGACCTGGCCTGACTGGCTGACAGAAATTGATATCGGTAAGGGAGCGTTCCCAAGTATCTCCCCCCCCGGTAAGCCTGTGGCATATATATCACCCCGTATAGCCAAGCAACTCGGCCTCCCCGAATCCACGCGACTGCATGCAGGGACTACTGACAGCATCGCAGCCTTTCTCGCCAGCGGTGCAGGACAGCCCGGCGAAGCCGTCACCTCACTGGGCTCTACACTGGTACTTAAGCTTTGTACACAAAAGTCTATCCACTCAAATACCCATGGAATATACAGCCACCGTCTCGACCAACAGCGATGGCTGGCGGGTGGCGCATCGAATACGGGTGGCGCCGTACTGAAAGCAAATTTTACCCTTGACGAATTGCTCAGCCTGTCAGAACAAATAAATCCTGACCGGTATACAGGACTAAACTACTATCCCCTGCCATCAAAAGGCGAACGATTCCCCTTCCCTGACCCTGAAAAACTGCCCCTTATGTATCCTGTCCCCGACACCAGGTCAGAATACCTTCAGGCCATATTTGAAGGCATGGCACGGATTGAAAAACAGGGATATGATCTACTCGAAGAATTGACAAATGAGCCAGTTCTATCCGTTCGGTCCAGCGGTAGTGGTGCCCACAACCCGGTCTGGAACAGGATAAGACAACGGATAGTTGATCGTCCCTTCCTGCAGGCAAAACAAAAACAAGCCGCCTACGGCAGCGCACTTCTTGCCGCTGGCAGGTTATAATCAGCACCTGAATATTTTTTTAAAACCATCCGCCAAATATGAAACATTTCTATGAAAGGCAATCTATTTACCGGTGCCGGATATTTTACTAAAGGTCTGGCTCTAATCTGGAAACCGGGCATTCGCCCGTTTACGCTGTGGCCGATACTGATTACTCTGGTGGTATTTGTTGTACTGGCCTATGCCGGCATCGGTTATTTTGAACTGATGATGGAACGATTCCTGCCTTCAGGCAACAGTTGGTGGGCCAGCGGTCTGCGTTATTTACTTTGGCCATTATTGGCAGTTAGCTTTCTACTTGTCTGGTATTTTACCTTTACGATTATTGCAAATCTAATTGGTGCGCCATTTAATGGCTTTCTGGCTGAACGCGTGGAGGCACATCTGAAAGGTGAAGCCTATGAACCCTTTAATACCGGCAATTTTATTAAAGAATTCCTGCCTGCATTGATGAATGAACTGGGTAAAATTACTTACTTTATACTCTGGGCAATCCCATTGCTGATTCTGTTTATTATTCCCGTGTTAAATCTTGCAGCCCCTTTTTTCTGGATCTACTTCATAGCATGGATACTGTCACTTGAATATGCTGATTATCCGATGGATAACCATGGCATTCGCTTCAAACAGGTCCGCGCCAGCCTGCGCCAGCGTCGCCTCACTAGTATGGGCTTCGGTGGCATGGCAACACTCTGTTCCTTTGTACCTTTGTTAAATCTACTTGTAATGCCAGCAGCAGTATCAGGTGCAACATTATACTGGGTAAAGGAACTGGAACCCAAAAACTGAGTTTATCCCGTGCTCCATGCGCGTGGCCGCCTCATCCCTGCGAGCTTGCATGCCTGTTTGACATAGCCATATGGGAATAATTTGAAAAGATACTTCTTCGCTACCTTTTTGTCATAACCGTGTTTTCTCACAAGGTGTTCAACGGTATGCCTGACGTCCGGTGCCACACCATGCGTAAAATAATACTCCCTCATAAAGCTCAGTATTGGCCAATATTCTTTATTTATTGTTATCCCCTCAGACATGGCCAGTTTATTCGCAACGTCTTCGTTCCATTCTTCCGGATTGATCAGGTATCCTTCTTTATCAAGGGCAATAGATAATTCCATTCTTTACTCCAGTTAAGGTATTAATTTCGACTACCTGATTTTACAAAATTTTGCAAATATCTGATAGTTATATTGCAATTCATTTCTGCCCCATGAGACTTTCTCGCAGAAATTGGAGGGATACCAATTCTGCGAGAGACAACAGATTTTAGGGGCTTAAATTTTCCTCACAAAGATCGCTGAAAATTCAAACAAGCACTGCACTGGCATCAATCTACTGAAAAAAAGATGTCGGAATAATACGATATTACTTTACTGCCACTATCATCGGTGTCTGTCATAACAGCCACCGCATCAATAGTGCTTATCTCCTTGCCAAAGACCTTCCTCAGGTCTTCATAAACATTGCGCTTTTCTATCAACCATTTTTTTGTGACATCGCCTGCTGATCTTAAAGCAAGCATCTTAACTGACTTGCCTGCATAAGCATTATCCCATGTTGATCCCTTAACCGCTGTATTCGCCCAAACATAGCTCAGTGCACTTGTCTTCCAGAACAATAATCCGCCATCCATAATAAGGTAGATACGTGCCGCATAATCATCACCGGGTTTTGTTCTTTCGTCCCCACTATTTATCCTATTCTCGATTCGCCAGCGCCAGTTCAGGTAGGGGGTCTTTTTCAGGTTGACAGGGTGTTTTTTATATAGTCCTGATGCACTTGCCAGACTATTAGCCCGTAGTACATATTCTCCATCCAGGTAAACGACGTTATAAGATGTATTCCCCTTGAAGCTTTTTTCTTCCCAGTCTGCCAGGCTATTAAAGCCAAAGTTTGAAATCTCCTGACTGACAAATGTGTCGGAATAAAGAGGAATGGAATAACTGCCTGACGTAAGAATCGCCAGGCATATCAAGAAACTAAAACGAGGACGCACTACCATGCTGTTGCAGTAGCCTGTTTCCAGCCAGACTGCCAAACTGGAGGAATCGATGACTCGGTCAGTAAACAGTTACAGCTAATAGATGGATAGAGCTCACTGTAGTTTTTTACATTGGTACCACTGACACGCCGATTGATATGTCCGGGTTCAAGTTGATCAAGGGACTCAAGTCCTGCTACAGCAATGAGTTCAAGTAGATTTTCAATCATCGCCGCATGGTAATTGGCTACCCTTTTTGACTTGTGCTCGATATCCAGAGCTTTGAATCTCGCCGGATTTTGTGTTGCTACACCAGTGGGACAATGGTCTGTATTACAGCTTCGCGACTGAATGCACCCCAGTGCAAACATCATTGCACGCGCTGCATTTACCGTATCGGCCCCCAGTGCCATCAGCCTTATCATGTGGAAAGCAGACAGGGCCTTACCGGAAGCGATGATTCTTATACGATCACGCAACCCGGTACCTATCAGAGCATTATTAACGAAGATCAATCCGTCACGTAGCGGTGTGCCAACAGAATTCGTCAATTCTATTGGTGCGGCACCGGTTCCCCCTTCTCCACCATCAACGGTAATAAAATCAGGTGTAATGCCTGTTTCCAGCATTGCCTTGACAATAGATAGAAACTCTACGGTGCTGCCGACACAAAGTTTGAAACCAACTGGCTTCATGCCCGATAATTTACGTAATTTTTCAACAAATTCGAGTAGCCCTGCAGGGCTATCGAATACACTGTGGGCAGGAGGTGAAATAACATCCTGCCCCATGGGAACATGTCTTATGTCTGCAATTTCCTGTGTTAGCTTTGCTACCGGAAGAATCCCGCCATGCCCAGGTTTGGCCCCTTGAGAAAGCTTAATTTCGACCATTTTTACCACGTCATAGGTGGCCCTTTCAGCAAATTTATCGGCATCAAAATTACCCCTCTCATCACGGCAACCGAAGTAACCTGTGCCTATCTGCCAGACCAGATCAGCGCCTCCAACAAGATGGTAGGGGCTAATTCCACCTTCCCCGGTATTGTGATAAAAAGCACCCCGTTTTGCCGCCTTGTTAAGAGCCGATATCGCATTCTTACTCAGTGCGCCAAAACTCATTGCTGATATGTTGAGTGGTGATGCAGCATAAGGTTGCTTGCAGTGTGGGCCACCAAAGACAACCCGTGGATGATGGTTTGTTACCACTTTAGGATTAAGTGAATGATTGACCCACTCATAACCATTACGGTAGACATCGAACTGAGTACCGAATGGGCGGGTATCATTATTGCCTTTGGCCCGTTGATAAACCAGTGAGCGAAACTCTCTGTTGATGGGCGTCCCATTGATATCTGATTCAACGAAATATTGCTGTATTTCGGGGCGAACGGATTCAAACAGATAGCGCACATGCCCAATAACAGGGTAGATTCTGAGTATGGTATGAGGTTTCTGAAGGATGTCATAGATACCAAGAAGAATCAGTGGCAATACAACGACAAAGGCCCAGTACATGGGTGACCAGTACTGGCTGATGAGAAGAATTAGTAGCGTGCTGATAATCGAGATAAGAACAAACCCGTGTTTTGCCGTCATACTCTTCGTTTCCTTATGAAATTATAATTCTGTTGACCCTTAAAAAGCCGCTCTAGTTCCCTGCTCAAACCACAAGGATATCTCTATTCATTTGCTGGCGCATCATCTCCAACACGATTGCCCCAAGCGTTAACAATCTTATGAGAAATAGCGTGCCGTCTACGATCCTCCTGCAATAATTCATCGAGTAACCCCGCAAGCACTGCCCCATATTACAGGTTCTGAATCACAACCCAACATTTAGCAGTATTTATGGATACACCCTTAAAAAATGAAAGTATACGAAAATTCTTGACCTAAAGTTGGCTACAGGCACTATAATTTAAACGGGAACCATTCTACGAGGTCACAACTCATGAACAGCCGATTTTACCGGATTGGCGATGTTAAGGAGCAGCTTTGCATCAGTACTGACACGCTGCGCTATTATGAAAAAATCAAACTTTTGCCCCCTGTCGCCAGATCAAACGGGGGGATTCGCCAATATGATGACCGTGATCTTTCACGCCTGCGCTTCATACAGCGTGCTCAGAAAATGAACTTCAGTCTGGCAGAGATTGCCAATTTGCTGAAAATGCGCGAAGACCCTCATCATGCAAAAAATGAAGTTCGAGAGCTAACGGCCAACAAGCTGGGCGACATTGAGTGCCACCTTGCAGAATTGACTACGCTGCGTAATGAACTGCAATTATTACTGAATCTCTGTAGAGGCTCTGCTGACGGCTGCCCTATCATTGACAGAATAGATCTGAAGGGAATCGAGAAGAATTGAGCGTGTTGTGACCCAACCCCTGCATATCTGCATATTATAATTATAATTGTCGTTGTGGGCACAGGCACTGTAGTCACCCAACCAAAGGTTAACACACTGGGTAAACACCCCGATAACGCGTTGTCGCCTTTTTCTTTTTCTCCTTTGTTTGATCCCTTCTAATGACTATTAGTATTATCCTTCCATGTATTACGGCTTAATACATAGAAAGACATTAGAAATACAGAAAATAGAGGGTTAGCCCTTAATTCCTTCTATAGTCGCTGATACGACATAGTCTTCCACTTTTGATCCCGGCACCCAATCACGGATAAATTCACGTGAGTCATCCTTGGGCTGGATAACTATGTTGATGAAGCCAGCCTGTTGTATGATTTTCTCAAGATACTCAATGCATTCTGCCCCCCCCACACAGGCAGAATGCAGGTAGGGATCGTTGCGTATGGATTCGGGCAGTTCCGTAGTCGCCACCACATCGGAGATCGCCAGCCTGCCCCCCGTTCTCAATACGCGAAACATTTCTCTAAACACCTGTGACTTATCAGGAGACAAATTGATCACACAATTTGAGATAATGACATCGACGCTCTTATCGGCAACAGGTAGATGCTCGATCTCCCCGAGACGGAACTCAACCATTGAAAAATTGGCCTTTTCTGCATTAGATCTTGCCTTGCTTATCATAGTCGGAGTCATATCAACACCGATTATATGACCGGCTTCACCCACTTCCCGTGCCGCCAGGAATGCATCAAAGCCCCCGCCACTACCCAGATCAAGAACTGTCTCACCAACTTTCAGACTGGCGATTGCACGCGGGTTACCACATCCCAGCCCCATGTCCGCGCCATCGGGCACAGCATCCCGATCATCCTGCGTATAACCCAGGCGAGACGAAATGATGGCATTGATCTGTTCATCATCTGAAACACCACAGCAGGAGCTGACTTCCCCACAACAGTCGCCACTGGTATCTGCTTCTGCTACTTCCGTGTAGGCTTTTCTTACTGTCTGGCGCAGTACATCTGCTTTAAGCTGGCTCAAAATATCCTCCGAAATAACATTTTATTTAATTGCATCACATGCCCGTTTGCAGCTGCCAACGCTGAAAATCTGTTATCTGATCCACATCCCAGAGAGTTTGTAATTCTTCAAGCTGTGCACCATTGGCCAGTATCTTCTGCCGACTCTGCTCGAGTACATGGCGACTGCCCCAGGCGATATCATTAAACCAGTCTCTGCTTGCCTGTCGTACCCCAATAAGTACGTAGCCACCATCTTCCGCAGGCCCCAATACTACATCCTGCCCCCGTATCAGTGCAGTGAATGCGTTAGCCAGATAATCAACATTCATGGCAGGACAATCTGTCCCTATTAGCACGCAGTAACGGCAGCCAAGGAGGGACTGTTCAAGCGCATAATACATCCTCTCACCCAGATCGCTCCCGTACTGTGCTCTGACTATGATGTCATATTGTATGGCCAATGACTGAATCAGTGAGTGATCAGTATTTCCCGAAACATGTAATTCCACACTGGCAAGCTTATATTTGCACACCGTCTCCAGTGTACGCTCAAGCATCTGTTCGTGGAAACTTAGTGCCGCCTTATCACCGATACTGCTCGCCAGTCGGGTCTTTACTTTCCCCTCTTCAGGGGCCTTAGCAAAGACAAGAATTTTTGTAGACGGGTATTTGAAATCCTTATTAATCATTACTCTGATCAATCATAGTGTAATGCCAGTTTGTCCGCGGGGACACCAAGAAAATAAGCCAAACGAAGTCGCCACATCAATAAAATAGTGCGGATGATGCCGCGCTGTTCCCATCTTCGGCTTGAAGTCTCCAGCTTTTCGTGCAAGCAAATCGGAGCCTGATATTTTTTCAGGTGTTTGCTCAGGGCGATATCTTCCATCAGACACTGCTCTGGAAAACCACCGACCTTGTAGAATAATCCACGGCTCACAAAAACACCCTGATCACCCGTTGCGATACCGGTCAACCGTGACCGTAGATTCATACTCGCTTCCACTAGACGGAAGAGGTACTGTCGGCCACTTAAACGGATATCAAATCGACCCCAGGTAAAGGTCTCCATCGTTACCGCACTGATGATCAACTTATCCGCCTGCTCCGGGACGATACTGTCAGCATGGAGAAACCACAGTATATCCCCTGTCGCTTCACCAGCACCCACATTCATTTGCAAGGCTCGGCTGGAAGGTGTTTTAATCAGTTTGTCGACCAGGGGATCGGCAATACTGGCTGTTTTGTCCTCACTGTAACCATCAACCAAAATTAGCTCGTGGCCATTTTTACGAAACATCTGCAATGACTGCAACAAACTGCCTATATTCTCCGCTTCATTACGCGCAGGTATGATAATAGAAATTTTCATCTTTATGAGTTCATTAAACTGTTAACAAATTACTGTAGGAGCGCCCCGCTACAACTACAACCCTGACCAGCCGTACAACCATAACAGTGATCCCCAATGACAATGGGGTTTCCCTTCAAGGCATCAACACTGATCTGGTTTATGTGAGTCCTTGTTCGACCTTGAATGTACAACGGAAGTTCCAGCATCTGATTAAAATCACAATCATAAACATAGCCCTGCCAGTCCACGCTGATCAGCGTACAACACATAACGCTCTTCAGGTTTGATGCTTCATAGTTATCTTTAAGCAACTGCATATACTCACTAAACTGACCCTTCGATATCAACATGCTACCAAAACGTTTGATGGGCATATTGACTAAAACAAAGAGACTATTAAATTCCACGCGCTCCCGCTGCTGTAATTCGCGTTTGTAATCTGCTTCCAGTATGTCTTGAGCAGGCGGCAGTGACGGACCCTGCGGGTTATACATCAGATTCAGCGTCAAACCTGTGCCGGGTTTTCCATATCCAAGCGCATTGAGTTTGTGTAAACCTGCGATACTGGATCGGTAAACACCTTTACCGCGTTGTGCATCAACATTATCCTTAAGGTAACAGGGCATAGAAGCAACAATTTCAACCTCTTGTGAGGCAAGAAATTCAGCAAGATCTTCTTGCCCAGGTTCATTCAGTATAGACAGGTTACAACGATCAATAACATGTACCCCATGCTTTCTGGCAACCGTTACCAGATAACGGAAGTGTTCATTTATCTCTGGTGAGCCACCGGTAATATCAAGTATTCGAATATCTGTTTTCTTCAAGAAACCGATCAGATCATCAACCGTTTGCTGATCCATCTGCTCCTTTCGATTCGGACCGGCATCCACATGGCAGTGCAAACAACTTTGGTTACAAAGGTAGCCAATGTTAACTTGTAAAATTTCCAGCTTACCTCGGCGGATAGCAGGAAAATCAGTTTCTTCAAGTAATGGTAAAGTTGCTAGCATGGATTTTTGTAATCCTTAAAGGTACGTTAGTAAATAAATTATTCAAGACAGTAGTTTGTTTATCCAACCTACCACCTTTCGTGTGCGGTCACTGAACAGCTTCTCACCATAATAGGTATTTACTGTTCGTCTAGTAATCTGTGCCAATGTCGGATAAGCATGGATAGTCCCAGAGATATCACCTGTCTTCAGTCCAGCCTGCATGGCCAGCACAATTTCATGTATCAGCTCACCGGCGTGCGGGCCAAGTATTGTCGCACCGAGTATTTTTCCCTTACGACTAATCATCTTCATCTCACCGGCCGTCTCGACCTCGGCCAAAGCCCGGTCAATATCGTTGAAAGGGAATCTCAGGACATCTACGTCTATGCCCTGTTCTTTTGCCTGTTGTTCCGTGATGCCTACCCTGGCCAGTTCTGGATCACTGTAGGTTACCCAGGGGACGACCCTGTAATCGGTTTTTTTCGGGAAGCGGAATACGGCATTGCTGATAACGATACCGGCCTGGTACTCCGCCATGTGGGTAAACGGATAAGGCCCCGTCACATCACCGCAGGCAAAGATATGTTTACTTGTACTACGCAATCGTCTGTCGACCTTGATGCCCTTGTTATCGTACACAACTCCCACAGCATCCAGTCCCATATTTTCTACGTTGGGCCTTCTGCCGACAGCAACTAGCAGAGCATCACATTCTAATTCTATATCTCTCTCACTTTCACGGCTACATCGCACGCGATAGATATCATCCGTTTTACTGACATGCTCCGCCGATGTAGTGGTAAGGATGTCTATGCCTTCCTTTTTTAGGCTTGCTGCCAGCATGTCACTAATCTCAGGGTCTTCCTGTGGCAACAGATGCGGCAACCGTTCAACTATCGTCACCTGACTGCCCAACCTGGCGTATGCCTGTGCCATCTCTACCCCGATAGCACCACCGCCAAGTACGATTAGTCTCACAGGCAGCTCTCGAAGGGAAAAAATATTTTCATTGGTCAGGTACGGTACTTCATCAAGTCCAGGAATTGGCGGTATAAAAGGGCGGGAGCCACTGGCGATGACAAAGCGACGACCCTGTATGCTTTGCCCATTGACTTCGACAGTATATGGGTCAATAAAGCTGGCGTGGCCAAACACCACCTCCGCACCATAACCACGAAAACGTTCGGGATCATCGTGAGGCTGGATCTGATCAATGACCGATTGTACATGATCACTGACACGAGCTAAATCCACCTCAGGCGCCACACTCTCAAGTCCGTATTCATCCGCTCTTCGCATCAGTGAAGCCACTTTTGCGGTATGAATAAGAGTCTTACTTGGTACACAGCCCGTGTGTAAGCAGTCACCACCGAGTTTTTCTTTACGCTCAATCAAAGTGACTTTTAAACCCAGTTGTGCGGCAACACTGGTGACAATAAGCCCGCCTGTCCCACCACCGATAACCACCAGATCAAACTTTTTCATTTATTTTTACTCATTCGGCTTCTGAAAGATCGATACGCTTTGAGAACACTTCATAATCAATAGGTTCCTTACTTTGATAGTTTATTCGCTTAAGCCTTTTCTCATTGACCAGGTGATAACGCACTTTCACCTCTATGGCAGCGGCATTGTTAAATTCACCCGTTGAATATTCCATGGAGTACTGACGCGGCTTACCGTAAGGAAGGCGCGTATCAGCCAGGTCAATAATAAACGGCCGCCACATCATTTTCCGTATCAGTTTATGGTACTGTTCTTTTAGAACTTTTCCCTGTGAATCAAGCAGTTTCATATTGACTGATAGATAGCGATCAGGTGTACCTGTAGGCAGATAGTGGCGGGTTCCTGTATTCGTGATTTCGAAGGTGAATTTTCTTTTATTCTTCTTTGTTAATGCTACTTCAAACAGATCCGCCGTAAAGGCCTTCTTGACCATTTCTGGATCGTGCCCTCCTCGCCACAGATGCTGTCGCGCATTACGCACCACACCGCCCTCAACCAGTGGTCGCTTAATTGCTGGCATGTGGCAGTCTACACAGCCCAGCGATGCAATATCCTGTACGACTGTTTCGCCTGATCTTTTTACAGTACCTTTTGATGATTGAATTTCAGCAACCGTGCCGCAGGGAGGAAAGCGGTAAAAGGTATCCCAGCGCTTGCCATCGACCACATGACAGCGAACGCAGACTTCATTCGCATTCTCCAGCTTCTTTACCGGATGCGGTGCATTAACATTGTCGAGTACACCCACTATTTTCCCCTCACGGTAGTGACAGGCGGCGCAGGTCACTCCCTCGTGTTGAAGTTTGGGATCAAAATCCGGATTTTCCTCAAGCACTGGATCCCATTTAGATGCATCCCGGTAACCCAGAACTGTCTGCGGTTGCTGACGATCGAGTGGCGTGTGACACAGTCGGCAACTATCTCGTTTATCTTCAAACTTCCAGTCAGCCTGAAAATAAGGATCGGTGAAGGCCTTACTGTGTATTGTCGTACGCCATTCCCGATAAAATTCTGTATGGCACGAGCCACACGTCTCTGCACTCAGGTCACCCAGTACAGGCGGTACCTCGGATGTATCAACAGGATAGGCAAAGCGATCATCAACGACAAATATTTCCATCGGACGAATAAAACGCCACGTAAAAAAACCAATTATAACAATGACTAACGCGATGATGATGACAGACTTTTTTTTCATGTGGCAGGCTCCTTGCTCGCTAAGCTTTTATCGACTTAGCCATTCAATATTATTCTGTGTGAGAAAACGAGGGAGTAAATACATGCCGCTTCACCCTCGAAAAATACAACGTGATGTTCCGGTATCAGTCGATTACACCATCGTGTTGTAGCGACAATACCACCGATGCCGTCACCAGATATAAGTACTATTTCAGATTACTTATGGGTACCTCTATTAACTGTAAATTTATCAGATTGTGATTCACAATCTGCTATATCAAGGCAAGGGTCACTCAGCGGTTCAATGACACCCTGTCATCCAGGCACTTGTCTATCCATGTACTTCGTAATAGCTGGCTATGGCGAAGATTCTTATCGCAGAAATAGAAAATTCTGGAGTCAATATAATTATACATGAATTAATAGATGTGCCCCATTTGGCCTTTTCCCATTACTCATCGTTCCGGGCATTCATCTGGTTTATCCTTATCCTCTTCATCCACGTAATCCGATAGACAGGTATTTCCCAGTGTAAATGTACCCGGTAGCTCGGTTGTATGACCTTATTTGTGAGACACGACTGCAGTTCCGAATTGACTCGTCATAAATTCCTTCCTGAATAATGTGTCTATAATCCCACCATCGTGGCTTCTCTGTCCCATAACCTGACCTGCTCGAGGATCGTTTTCGAGCTAGTCGTCTCCGGGTTATAGGCTATGGTCAATTCGCGTGTATGTTGTGGACTGAAATGAACCGACACAATACCTTCACTGGAGCCTATCGTCTCTTCAAGCTTTACACGTTGGTCTGCCAGTAAGTCCGGATGAATGTAAATTAAAATATCGACTATGTCCATGTTGCTCTCCTTTGCCGGTATGTCGGCGCTTGTAAATGTAAAATCAACGGTTCAATGCACTACCGCCAGATGCACTGCAATCCACTTGCTTATTCCGCCACGTACAACATGAACATCATGGAAACCGTGTTCAGCCAGAAGTAATGCCGCCCTGGCCGAACGCCTGTCAGTTCGGCATACAATTGCAATTGGGCGTTCAATGTAATCAGTTAATTCATCGATCCGCGTTGATAATTCTTCGACAGGAATATTCAGTGCACCTTCAATATGGCCCTGCTCACCAACAAATTCCTCAGCAGTACGCACATCAAGTAACAGTATTTCATTTGCCTCCAGTCGGTTTTTAAGTTCTGGAATATCAATTGTTGGTCCCTGGCGCATCTTGCCAATCAGGCGTGGCAGAAAGGCAATGAGCGCAAGTAAACTCAGTGCCAGCAGGCCTTTCTGAATTAAGCTTTCACCGCCTCCGATCGCTTCACGACCGGCATAACCAAGATAGGTATAGGCAATTGCTCCCGGTAACATAAAGACGTATGTCGCTACGACATAATGGAGAAGTTTGATAGGCGTCAAACCCAGTGCATAATTCAAAAGATTAAACGGGAACAGGGGAACAAGTCGGACAAAGGCGACAAACCTCCAGCCCTCAGCCTCCACCCCATCCATCAATGTTTTGGTACGTCCTCCTGTCTTGTTTTCTACCCATTCGTGTGCCAGATAACGTGCAACCAGGAAGGATCCCAATGCGCCCAGGGTCGCTCCAGTTAGATTAACAAAGGTTCCCATTACCGGGCCGAACAAGGCCCCGCCTGTCAACGTCAGTACTGAACCCGGTAAAAAAAACAGGGTACCCACTGCATAGATTAAAATATAGATAACAGGACCCGCCGCACCTGCCTCTTTTACCCAGTTTTCCAGTATCTCAGCATTGAACTGATCTCGATAAATGATGGCAAATGCAATACCTGTTGCCAGTAAAAGAAACAGGCCGATGCGAATCAGTTTATTTTTCATCCGTTATAACCTCATTTGCGCCACTCCATTGACGGCGATTTATTGCGTACTCGGAAATTTTTCCGCGAAATGGAAGCAGCAACATACCGGTAATCCATGAAACATCTTTTGTATCACGATAGTTATGGATACCGATAGTCATCTCTTTATGCCCACCGCGCGGCTGATTGCGATAGGTGCCGAATAAACGATCCCACCATGTCAGGCTGAAGCCGAAATTACTATTGGCTTCATCATCCTCGACCGAATGATGTACTCTATGCATATCTGGAGTTACAACGATCCAGCG
>VAPH01055123.1_pt1 | contig 22444 bp, 15 predicted proteins | sample 3393861 | NCBI WGS metagenome assembly VAPH01 (sample SAMN08290439, study PRJNA428436) | hydrothermal vent metagenome | isolation source: Deep-sea hydrothermal vent chimney | place: Atlantic Ocean: South-mid Altantic Ridge | reverse complement strand
GCAATGAGGGATTCAATGTCGTGCAACGTAATTCTTCCACCCCTGCCGCTACCGGTGATGCCATCCAGGTCAAGTTTGTATTGCAAAACCCGCTGCCGGACGGCGGGGCTTAAACGGCCACGGTCTGTCGTCACCACGTTGTCGGTGGCTGGGCTTTCGGATTGGGCTGCCGGCGCTGCAGTGCAGTCAGCCTCAGTACGGAGGGTGCATAAAACGTCACCCGGGTTGACCTCTTCATCCTGCAGAATTTGAATGTCGGCAATGCAACCGGTAGCAGGTGCTGCGATTTCCACAACCACCTTGTCGGTTTCGATTTCCACCAGCGGGTCATGTGCTGCAACTGAATCACCGGCAGCGACCAGCCAGCGGGCCACGGTTGCCTCGGTACCTTCCTGCTGGTCTTCAGGAAAGCGGATTGAGATAGTTTTCGCCACCGCTAAAACTCGAGCAGTGCCTGCATCGCTGCCGTGATGCGTTCGCCGTTGGGTACGACTGCATCCATCAATCGAGGGTTGTGCGGGCTCGGTACATCCGGCATGGCCAGTCGGCGCGGTGGCGCGTCCAGCTCAAAAAAACTGTTTTCGGTCAGGTAGGCGGCGATTTCGCCGCCGAAGCCGGCGGTGATGTTGTCCTCGTGCACAATCAGGCAGCGGTGTGTGCGGGTGACTGATGCAATGACGGCGGTCTTGTCCCAGGGCGATAAGGTACGCAGGTCGATGACCTCTATGCCGGCGTCCAGACTATCCGCTGCTTTCTCACAGCGCGGCACCATGGCGCCCCAGGTGACAACGGTCAGTTCGTCGCCCTCGCGTACGGTGGTGGCAGAGCCAAATGGAATGACATAATCATCACCCGGCCATGGGCGCCTGGCCCAGGCGCTGTCAAGCATTGAGCGGTGTTCAAAAAAGATGGTCGGATTATTGTCCCGCATGGCAGTGCGCAGCAGACCCACGGCATCCTGAGCATTGGACGGCATGGCAAGCTGCCAGCCGATTGCATGCAGCCACTTCACTTCGTTGGCCTGGCTGTGCCATGGGTCGCCAACCTTGAAGAAGCCACCGGGAATGCGTACCACCATCGGTGCTGCAAAACGATTTGCAGTGCGCCAGCGCAGCGTGCCGCAGTCATTCAATTGCTCCTCGGCAGGATCAGCATATTTGCGGAACTGAATCTCAGGCACCGGCATCAAGCCAGCCATGGCCATACCGACCGCGCGACCGATAATGCCCTCCTCGGACAGGCTCGTGTCAAAAACCCGGCCCGCGCCGTGGGTTTTCTGCAAGCCAAGCGTTGCTGCGTGAACCCCGCCCTTGGGGCCGACGTCTTCGCCGAACACCACCAGCTTTGCATTGCTTGCCAATTCAACATCCAGTGTGCGGCGGATGGCCGTCAGCATATTGATGCGCTCGCTTTCAGGTTGCGGCAGGCTTGAGCCCGGCGGGAAGCGGTGGCCGTCGCGCCATAATCCACCCTGCTGCTGCAAATCCGGTTTGTCGTTGGTGCCGTTTTCGCTGAATACGTAGCGTCTGATGCCCAGCGGGTCGGGTTGCGGGCGCCGGCGAACATTCGCCAAAGCAGTTCTGACACCCTCCCTTGCCTGCTTTGCCGTTGCCGTCCAGGCGGCTTCTGTCATCAGGTTTTCAGTGACGACATATTCCCGCAAGCGGGGCAGGGGGTCGCGCGCCAGTTCGGCTGCCACCTCGGCATCAGACTTGTATTTCTGGGTGTCCTGGCCGGAATGCCCGCAGAGGCGTGGAACCGTTAGTCGAACCAGCGCTGGCCCACGGCCAGAGCGGACATGCCGGACGGCACGGCCGAGGTAGGCCGCCGCCTGTTGTGGCTCGCAACCGTCACCATCGAGGACGAACAGGTTGTTAAAGGCTGCCAGGTTTTGTGCAATATTGCCGCCAGGCGTCTGTTTTTCCGCGGGTACGGAGATACCGTAACCGTTATCCTCAATATAAAACAGCATGGGCAAGCAGCGTGTTGTTGCGTTATTCAGCGCAGCCCAGAAGCCGCTGGTAGCGGTTGCAGCATCGCCGCCGAGCGCCACGCCGATGGCGCCGGCAGCTGAGCTGTCTTTAAGCTCGTTTGTCTTGTAAACAATGGCTTCCGCCCAGCCGGAAATGGGTGTGAACTGCGCACCTACACCACCGCTCATCGGCAGGAAACAGGGCTTGTTGTTTTTCTGTGGCAGGTTGAAAACCACGCCGATGTCACGGCCGTTGCTCATGCCGCCGGATCGCATCATCGGTCCTGCCATGGCGTCTTCCAAATCCAGGTCCAGTGCTAACAGGAACGGTCGTGAGCGGTAATAGCCGCTGGCAGCATCGCCCGGGTGGTCCAGCATGGATGCCAGGATGATCTGCGCCATATCATGGCCGCGGGCAGAGAACTGATACAGCACCTCGCGGCTTTTCAGTAATTCGGTTTCTTCCAGGTCGTCAAGCGCGCGCGACAGCAGGGTCAGGTAGGCGATGCGGGGCCAGTCGAGTCCGGCTGCATGTGTGTGTTGGGTACGGTCGAGATGGCTGATGGGCGTAGCAGTCACCATTTATGGGTTTTCCAAGCAGTAAATTAGTATAAGGAATTATATACCTTATGGCTAAGTATTTAATTGCCATTAGATTGTGTTCAAGTAGTAAAGAAGGTATATAATTCTGCAATAATTAGGTTTGAATGCAGGAAGTTGCTATGAAGCTGGATAAACTGGATATTGCCATTCTCGAAGCCATGCAAAAAGATGGCCGTCTGTCCAACCGGGACCTGGCCAAGGCGGTTTCGCTGTCGCCGTCACCCAGTTGGCGCCGTTTACGCGCGCTCGAGGAGGCGGGCGTAATCAATCATTATACCGCGGTCGTGGATCGTCAGAAGGTGGGTTTGTCCATCATGGGTTTTGCGCACGTCACGCTGAACGACCACAGCTCTGAAAAGGTCAGCGGATTTGACCGCGCTATACTTGGTGCGCCGCAAGTGCTGGAGTGCCACGCAACCAGTGGTGAGCATGACTATATGTTAAAGGTGGTGGCGCCTGACATGGCGTCTTACCAGGATTTTCTCAGTGAGTATTTACTGAAAATCGGCGTGGTGCGCACGGTTAACACCAGCTTTGTCCTGAAGCAGCAAAAAAATACGACGGTCCTGCCGCTGGATCAAATCAGATAATGCCCGGGGTCAGCCATTACTTCTTTTGCTGAAAATGGTATTCAGCTTGTCGATGAACCCCATGCGGCCCTTTTTACCCGGTTTTTTGATGCAACATTCCGGCAAGGCGAAAAACTGTAGTTCACCCAGCACACCGTCCAGTACGTGTTCTGTTGGCGGGCTTTCTTTTTGCAGCTCTTCGGCCAGTTGCAAGGCGGCCTCCAGGTAGCTGGAATAATGTCTTTGGCGCTCTGCCAGTGGCATGGGTATCTCTTCAGCCATGCTGGCTTGCAGTGCGGCCGCAAGCGAAAAGCGCTGTAAACTGGTCGGGGCATCCTTTTTACTCCAGGATCCGTCATGCAGGTCAAAGTCGTACAGGCGTAAAAATAAGCGGCCGTGCCGTGCGACGAAATCAACCGCATCCAGCAGAAAGTCAGTTTCAAGATCGTCCATGACGTAATGCATGCTTATCCGGCACCAACCGGGTTTGATGCCGGAATAGCCGTCCGTCACGCAGCGGCGATACTTCTCCGAGGTTTGCTCGTCTATGCCCAGCAGGCGATGGCCGTAGGGGCCGGCACAGGAGCAGCCGGCCCGTGACTGAATGCCAAACAGGTCATTTAATAATGTGGTAACAAATTTGGGGTGCAGGAATTTTTCTGAATTGGCACGGATATTGAACGAAATGATACCGACGCGCCTGGCAGGATCCAGGTTGCCCAGTATCTCGATTGCGGGGTTGGACAGCCAGCGAGCAAATATTTTCTCCAGCAGTTCGTGTTCTCTTTTTTCAATCCGGTCAGTGGTAACATTGTCTTTAATCTCAAACACCATGGCGGCTTTCAGGACCTGTAACACGCCGGGTGTGCCGGGTTTCTCCCGTTCTTCAATATGGGTAATAAAATCCTGGTTTTCCAGACCGACATAATCGACGGTGCCGCCGGCGCTGACGGTGGGCGGCAGCTCACGGTGGTACAGACGTTCGTTGAAAACCAGCACACCGCTGGAGCCCGGGCCGCCAAGAAACTTGTGAGGGGAGATGAATATGGCGTCCAGTGAAGCATCGCCCTGGTACTGCTCACCGGCCGGATTCATGTCAATCTGCACATAAGGGGCGCTGGCGGCATAGTCGAAACAGGCGATGGCATCGTAGCGGTGTAACAGCGCCGCGATTTCATGTACGGGTGACTTAATGCCGGTCACATTTGAAGCTGCGGAGAAGGAACCGATGCGCTTGCGATGATGGTAAGCGGGGTCGCGCAATAATTCTTCCAGATGTTTGAGATCGGTGCCGCCATCAGCATCCAGCTGCACTGGAACCACCGTCGTCAGGTTCTCACGCCAGGAAATCTCGTTGGAATGATGTTCATAAGGACCGACAAACACCACCGGTTGATGATCCTGCAGGTAGTGCTTGAACTGGTCTGCCTGGTCTGCTCCCATGGCATCGCTGAGCAAGCTGCCCAGCAGCAGGCGGGTGGCGGGCGGCAGGGCAACGCCGATGAGTTGCTGGAGTTTGTCAATGGCACCGGTGGCGCCACTGCCAACGGCAATGATCCGGCCACTGTCGCCGGCATTGACCGAGCGTTTTATATTTTCTTCCGCCTCCCTCAATAGCTGTGTCATTGAGCGGCCACTGATGTCGTCCTCGGTGTGAGAGTTGGCGTAAATGCGTTGCAGTTGGCGCAGGTAGTTTTCTACGAAACACAGGCAGCGGCCGGAAGCCGTGTAGTCAGCATAGACCATCAGGCGCTCACCGAACGGGGTCTGGATGGGTGCATCTGCACCGATGAGTTCACGGCGGAGAAAATCAAATTGAAGCGGGCTGTCGTGGGTCATGACTTTCAAGTCGTTCCAGCTGGTAATGTAGAAAGGGAATTTTACATGAAATCAGCCTGCGCCAGTGCAGTGCATCTGCAAGAATGGCGCTCCCTACGAGAATCGAACTCGTGTTTCAGCCTTGAGAGGGCCGCGTCCTGGACCGCTAGACGAAGGGAGCGTGAATGGCCTGGCATTCTGACCGGATGGTCATGTTAAACTAGCACCGGCTTGTTGTTCAACCGTCCACTGGGTTCAGCAACTGAAATTACTTAAAGTTTTGGGAATTTACCATCAATAACAGCCTGATCATTCCGGCCGCAGAGCATGGTATCGCGGTACAGCAACTTTGTCCGCATGCCGCAGAAGTCGTGCGTTGCTTACAGGACGAAGGTTATGAAGCCTATATCGTCGGCGGCAGTGTGCGCGACCTGTTATTGGGGAAGGTTCCCAAGGACTATGACGTGGCAACGGATGCCATACCGGAAGAAGTCAAAACTATTTTTCCGCGTTGCCGGCTGATTGGCCGTCGTTTTCGCCTGGCTCATGTACGCATAAAAGGAACGCTGATTGAGGTTGCGACCTTTCGTGGCCCGCAGGTTTCAGATGATGATGATCATAAACATCAGAACGGCCGCATATTGCGGGATAATGTCTGGGGCAGCCTGGAAGAGGATGCGGTGCGACGCGATTTCACCATCAATGCACTGTTCCTTGACCCGGTCAGAAATGAAATCAGGGATTTTGTCGGTGGTTACAAAGATCTTTCTGAGCGTAAGCTGCGTTTGATAGGTGACGCACGCACCCGTTACCGGGAAGATCCTGTGCGTCTGCTGCGTGCTGCGCGTTTTATTGCCAAACTGGGTGTGGAGCCTGCGCAGGAAACCGCAGAACCGATCGTGGAGATGGCGTTGCTGTTACATGACATACCGCCTGCGAGGTTATTTGAAGAGGTCTGCAAACTATTCATGACCGGCCATGCTGCCAGGACATGGGAAGCATTACAGCGGTTTCAGTTAACCCGGGCGCTGTTTCCGGTACTTGAAGCCGCAGAAGAATCCGGCACAGCCAGGGAGGGTAAACTTTTACTAAAGGCCCTGCAGAATACGGATGCCCGCATCGCTGCAGAAATGCCGGTCACACCCGCATTTTTATTGGCAGCCATCTTGTGGCAGCCGGTGCGGGCCCGGGCGAACGCCTTGCAGGCGAGTGGCCTGAATGAGTATGCAGCCCTCGGTGAGGCCGCGGACGAGGTGATGTCGAAGCAGGTCCGGCGCACCACCATCCCGCGTCGTTTCAGTGTGGTCACACGTCAAATCTGGACCATGCAGCCACGTTTCAATAACACCCACGGACGGCGGGCAAAGAAGTTGTTGCAGGAGCGTCGCTTCAGGGCAGCCTACGATTTCCTGTTGCTCAGGGCGGTGGAAGATACGTCGCTGCAAGGTCTGTGTGATCACTGGACCGAGGCCCAAAAAGGGGTGCAGCTGAATACCGGCCAGCGTCGTTTTGATGACTCCAACAACAATGAATCCCGCCGCCGCCCGTACCGACGTGGTCGGCGTCGCCGCGCATCGTCTGCGGCAAAATCCTGACAGTTCAGCAGCATGCAAGCCTGGTTGGGCCTCGGAGCAAATCTCCAGCAGCCTGTGAAGCAACTCAAAGAGGCATTGCGGCAACTGGATCAGTTGGCAGGGGTGGAGGTGACAAGAACATCCTCTTTCTATCGCACCCCCCCGTGGGGTGATGAAAACCAGCAGGATTTTATTAATGCGGTTGTGCAGATCGAGACCAGTCTGGAGCCGTTGCCTCTTTTACACGGTTTGCAGTCAATAGAAAACAGCATGGGTCGGCAGCGGAGCGAACAACGCTGGGGGCCGCGCGTGATTGATATCGACCTGCTGCTGTTGGGTACTGAAACAATTCTCAGTGCGGAACTCGTCGTGCCGCATCCGCGTTTGCACGAAAGAGCCTTTGTATTACTGCCACTTGCAGAGTTGGATGCAACACTTGAAATACCGGGGCGGGGTGTGGTCGGCAGGCTGCTCTCGCAGCTGGATCGCGATGGTATTCTGCGCCTGCAGGTATAAAAGGCTGCCAGTGGCGTAGGGCAGGTTTTTGGCATATCGATATTTGTTGTTTTTTGTTCAGAAATCGTTGGTTTTTTTTGTAGATAGTGGTATTATTACAACCAATCTTGGTAAGACTGCAACACATACCAAGAATTGCAGGGCGCGAAAAGACGGATACATCACTCCTAAATGTACCCTTCTCCTTTTTTGGAGAGGGGTATTTTTTTGCCTCCGGGTTTAGTAGAGAATAATGTATTATATCTTATTTAACAATAAGATAGGATTAGAATAACTATTTTTATTGTCACGCTTAATATTACTTGAATGCGCAGCAACGCCTGTGTAATGATCCATGCAGGACACTGTTAGTTTATAGCGGTGCCACTGACCAACATAAAGGAATACATACCTCGCAATGGACCAGGATTTTCTACAGTTGTTGCTAAAATGCAACATTGAATTGGGGCAGAAGTCACTGGCCGAGCACGTTAACGAACCGGGCCGGTTCAGGAATTTCAGTAAAACTGCCGGCAATTTGCTGCTGGATTTTTCTCGTACAGGGTTAACTGAACAGGCTCTGGCACAACTGCTGAAACTTGCTGACGGTAGTGGCGTCGAGGCATCCAGGGAACAGCTTTTTCAAGCCGTAGAGGTTAATTTTACAGAACGACGGCCCGCATTGCACATGGCCATGCGCAGCCCTGAAGTATTGCACCAGCTTGATGCTGAAACCACGGCCCTGGTGGATGAAAACAGGGAAAAGATGTTTGGCTTTGCAGCGGCGTTTGCGGCAGGTCATTTGCCGGGTGCGACGCGGCAAGCGGTCCGGCATATTGTTCACATCGGCATAGGTGGGTCGGTTCTGGGTCCACGGTTGTTGGTCGAAGCCTTCGGCGAGCGTGCTTGCCCGCAGGTGCATTTTCTGTCCTCCGTCGATGCACACTTTCGTGAGCGTTTGCTGGCGAAGCTGGACCCGGCGGAAACTGTCGTGATCGTTGCCACCAAGAGCTTTACGACCAGCGAAACACTTTTACATGCAGAGCGGGTATTGCAGTGGATGAAGCTGGAGCTTGGACGCAATGCCGCTGTTTCGCGCCTATATGCGATCAGTGGCAACCTGGCGGCGGTTGAAGAATTTGGTGTGCCGCAGGCCAATACCCTGTATCTGCCTGACTGGGTCGGCGGCCGTTATTCAATCTGGTCTGCGGTGAGCCTGGCGGCGGTGGCTGTCATGGGTGAGGGCGCTTTTGCACAGTTTCTGCAGGGTGCCGCCGATATGGATCAGCACTTTCAAACCACAGCGCTCGCGGATAACCTGCCTGTGTTGCTGGCACTGACAGGCATCTGGCATCGGAATATCTGTGCTTATCCGGCCCAGGCGGTGATTCCATATGATCACCGCTTGCGCTCCCTGCCGGCCTATTTGCAGCAACTGGTGATGGAATCTGGCGGTAAATCTGTTGATCAGGAAGGCGAACCAGTGAATTGCAAAACCGCGCCTGTTCTGTTTGGCGAACCGGGTACCGATGCACAGCATTCATTGTTCCAGATGTTCCACCAGGGTACCGATATCGTTCCGTTGCACTTTATCGGCGTCGTCAACCCGGATCATGATGATGCAGAAGCGCATCACATATTGCTGGCAAATATGCTTGCCCAGGCAACGATGCTGGCTACCGGCACCGCTGGATTACAAACCCCCGGCGAGTTGGATGTACACCGGCAAACACCGGGGGGGCGACCGTCTGAAATCATTTTGATGGAAAGATTGACACCCGCCGGCCTTGGACAGTTGCTGGCCCTGTATGAGCACAAGGTGTTTGTCGAAAATGTCATCTGGGGCACCAATCCTTTTGACCAGTTCGGTGTGGAGCTTGGAAAAGTACTGGCAGCCCTGATCCAACCGGCACTAAAGGGTCAGACGGGCGAAATACCCGCAAGCCATGGCCTCAACGATATCCTGGACTATATCCGCAGCAAGCAATAGGCATGTGGACTCCATGTGCCCGTTCACTGGGGATATACCTTTTTAAGAGCAGGTTTCCCACAGATTACACAGATTACACAGATTTTTGGTCAGGTCAGTTTTTGAAATTGCACCCTACGTAAGGTCCGTTTATTTTTTGCGCGCGAGAGCAGCCCAATGCCTTGCGGCTTTTGCTCTTTAATCTGTGTAATCTGTGTAATCTGTGGGCGATTTTGCTCTTTCGCACGCTTTAAACTCTGAACGACCTTTTTTGTCCTGTTGGGGTCGGTTATGCTTCGCATTCCTGAATGAACAGAACGGCTGCGGGTCGGATAAAATATGGAACAAACGCCCTATAACCCAGAAGAACTGGAAACCCGCGTACAGGCACGCTGGGAGCAGGACAAAATCTACCAGGTAACAGAAGATCCCGGGGCAGAGAAGTTCTATTGCCTGTCCATGCTGCCTTACCCGTCTGGTGCCCTGCATATGGGCCACGTCCGCAATTACACCATTGGTGATGTCATCAGCCGTTACCAGCGCATGCTGGGCAAAAACGTACTGCAACCCATGGGCTGGGATGCATTTGGATTGCCGGCGGAGAATGCGGCGATTAAAAATAACACGGCACCCGCCAAGTGGACGTATGCAAATATCGAACATATGCGTGTGCAGTTGCAGCGGTTGGGTTTTGCTTATGACTGGTCGCGTGAGTTCGCCACCTGTAAACCGGAGTACTATCGCTGGGAACAGCAGATGTTCACCCACCTGATGAAAAAGGGCATGGCTTACCGCCGTGACTCGGAAGTGAATTGGGACCCGGTCGACCAGACCGTGCTGGCCAATGAGCAGGTAGTGGACGGCCGGGGCTGGCGGTCGGGTGCAGTGGTTGAGCGCCGTTCCATTCCGCAGTGGTTCTTGCGTATCACGGACTACGCCGAAGAGTTACTGAACGGCCTGGATGATCTGGAGCAGTGGCCGGAAGCAGTCAAAACCATGCAGCGCAACTGGATTGGGCGCTCAGAGGGTGCCGAGTTCGCGATGCACGTGTGCGACGAGCGCGGAGAAGTGCAGCCCGATGCAGCGGCGGTCAGCGTGTATACCACCCGCCCGGATACTGCTTTCGGCATGACTTACGCGGTATTGGCACCGGAACATCCACTGGTTGTTGAAGTGACCACTGCTGCCTGCAAAAAACAGGTCAAGGATTTCATCGAATCAGTGCGGCAAACCAGTGAAGCTGATCGCACCTCAGCAGAGGGTTCGCTGGATAAACGCGGTGTCGATACGGGTGCTTTTTTGCTTAACCCGTTCACTGGCAAGGCAGTACCTTTATATATTGCCGATTATGTACTGATGGGATACGGCACGGGCGCCATCATGGCAGTGCCTGGCCAGGACCAGCGTGATTGGGATTTTGCCAGGGCACATGACTTGCCCATCGTGCGTACCGTGCAAACACCCGCAGATTTTGAAGGCGAGGCTTATACGGGCGATGGCGTGGCGATCAACAGCGACTGGCTTGACGGGCTTGGCGTCAGCGAGGCCAAGGAAAAGGCCATGGCGTGGCTCGAATCTGAAGGGATTGGCGAGCGCAAAGTGAATTATCGCCTGCGCGATTGGGGCGTCAGCAGGCAGCGCTACTGGGGTTGCCCGATTCCGGTAATTTACTGTACGGATTGTGGGGCTTTGCCGGTGCCGGACGACCAGTTGCCGGTGGTTCTGCCCGAAGACGTGTCGTTTATGGGCGTGCAGTCCCCGCTTAAGGCGGACCCTGAATGGCGTAAAACCCAATGTCCACAGTGCGGTGGTGCAGCCGAGCGGGAAACGGATACATTTGACACCTTCATGGAATCATCCTGGTATTTCGCACGTTACTGTTCGCCGGGTGCGAACGCCATGGTCGATGAGCGTGCCAATTACTGGCTGCCGGTGGATCAGTATGTCGGTGGCATTGAACATGCCATTTTGCACCTGATGTATTTTCGCTTTTATCACAAACTGATGCGTGATGCCGGCATGCTGAAGTGCGACGAACCGGCCACGCGCCTGCTTTGCCAGGGCATGGTCGTTGCAGAAACCTTCCGGCGCACCGGGGATGACGGTAGCACCACCTGGATCAATCCGGCCGATGTTGAAGTTGAGCGGGACGAGAAGGGTAAGATGATCGGTGCGAGATTGATAGCCGATGGACAACCGGTGGAAATCGGTGCCGTTGAAAAGATGTCCAAGTCCAAGAACAATGGTGTGGATCCGAGCCACCTGGTTGCGCGTTACGGCGCGGATACGGTACGCCTGTTCTCCATGTTTGCCTCGCCGCCGGACCAGTCACTGGAATGGTCTGATTCGGGTGTGGAAGGCTCGTTTCGTTTTTTACGCCGGTTGTGGTTCATGGTCACAGAACATATTGCTGCGGGCCCCGTTGAAGCAGTTGATGTCAGTGACCTGACGGCAGAACAAAAAACCATTCGGCGTTATGTTCATGACACAATCGCCAAGGTGAGCGATGATGTCGGGCGACGACAGACCTTCAATACTGCCATTGCTGCGGTGATGGAACTGAGTAACCACCTGGCACGTTTTGAGGATCGAAGTGCGCAAGGGCGTGCGGTGCTGGATGAAGCGTGGAAAGCCGTGGTGCGCTTGATGGCCCCCATTACACCGCATATTTCCGAGTCCCTGTGGGCCTTGTTGGGTGAGCAGGACAGCGTGGTCAATACGCTCTGGCCGGAGGTGGATGAAGCTGCTCGTGTCAGGGACCAGATTACGCTGGTTGTACAGGTCAACGGCAAACTGCGGGCCCGTGTTGAACTGGCACCCGGCAGCGACCAGGCTACTGCCATGGCAGCCGCCATGTCGGAGCAGAATGTGAGCAAATACACCGAGGATAAAACCATTCGCAAAGTCATCTACATCGCGGACCGTTTGCTGAACATCGTAGCAACCTGAGCATGGCAATGCCCCCGCTGAAAAGGAATACCGGAATGAAAAGAACACTTCACCTGATCGTTTTATCTCTGCTTCCTGTTCTGATCAGCGCCTGTGGATTCCAGTTGCAGACCCGTGTTGAGCTACCGGCCGAGATGCAAGAGATACGGCTGGTCATTAAATCACCTTACAGCCCGTTCGCCCGTCGGCTGGAAACACTGCTGGAGCAGAATGGTGTGCAGATAGTGGCTGCAAGAGAAAAGGTGGCTGTTCTCGAGGTTCCGCAAAACCGCATGCGCAAAGAAATTCAGTCCATTGGCGATAACGCGCGCGTGCGTGAATACCGGCTCCGCCATACGGTGCAGTTTCGGTTGCTGGATGGCGAGGGCAATGAAATGATCCCGCTGCAGACCTTTGAGCAAAGCCGTGTTTACAGTTTTAATGAGCAGGATATCCTGGCTGCCGAGCGGGAAGATGAGTTCCTGCGAAAAGAATTGTCCGACAGCATGGCCCGCATGGTCATCAGGCGCCTGGGTACTTACGGCAAGTAAATCTGATGCCGCTTAGAGCAGATCAACTAAGCGATAGCCTGCAGCGTGGACTGGCTCCGGTCTACCTGATCGGTGGCGAGGAGCTGCTGTTGTTGCAGGAGTGTTGTGATGCGGTCAGGCAGGCGGCCAAAGCCCAGGGGTTTGTTGAGCGGGAATTATTACAGGTTGAACGTGATTTTGACTGGTCGTCATTGCAACAGGCGGCCGCGCCGTCGTTGTTTGCAACGCAAAAGATAATTGATCTGCGTTTGCGCACCGGCAAGCCGGGTCGCGAGGGCGGTAAAGTGCTGACCGAATGGGCGAACGCGCCTGATCCTAATATCATTTTGCTGGTCAGTTGTGAAAAATGGGACGCCAGTTCGCGCAAGGCAAAATGGGCAGGTGCCCTGGAAAGGGCCGGTCAGCGGGTTGATGTCTGGCCCATCAAGGCGGCAGATCTACCCCGCTGGCTGGCACAACGCATGCAACAACACGGCATGCAGCCGGAACCGGACGTGCTGGATCTGCTGGCGGAACGTGTCGAAGGCAATCTGCTTGCGGCCCGTCAGGAAATAGACCTGCTGGCTTTGCTGAAGGGTGCTGGCAGCGTCAGCGTTGACGATGTGATGCAGGCCGTGGCAGACAGCAGTCGCTTTGATGCGTTTACGCTGGCTGAGCACATGTTGTCCGGCAATCTACGTGATGGCTTGCGCGTTGTGGCTGGTCTGCAACGCACGGCCACGCCGCTGCCATTGGTAGTGGGCGCACTGGTGCGGGAACTCAAAATCACAGAGGCCTTCAGACTGGCCATGCGCAGCGGTGAACATGAGTCTGAGGTCTTCGGCCGTCTGCGTGTCTGGCGCAACCGGCAAGGCCTGATCCGTTCTGCGGCGCGGCGTCTGAACACACGCCGGTTGTTTGCCGCGTTCAAGCAGTTGTCTTTAATCGACAGGCAAAGCAAGGGCCGGGCCGCCGGTAATCCATGGCAAAGCCTTGATGCACTGCTGGTGCAACTATCGGCGTGAAAGAAGAAAAGCATTCGTATACAGAACCGCTGGCTTTGTTCGGCGGAACTTTTGATCCCGTTCACTATGCGCACCTGCGTTGCGCAGACGAGGCACGTGAAAAGCTTGGTCTGGATACCCTTTACCTGTTGCCGGCCGGCAGCCCCCCGCATCGGGCAACGCCGCAGGCGAGTAACAGCCAACGGCTGGACATGCTGCAACTGGCGCTGGAGGAATTCCCCCGACTGCAAATTGACTGCCGCGAACTTGATCGTGACGGACCATCCTATATGGCCGATACCCTGCAGGGCTTACGCGAGGAGTTCCCCCTGAGGCCGTTATTGCTGGTGATTGGCCAGGATGCAGCCAACAAACTGCAAAGCTGGCACTGCTGGCGTGTGCTGTTTGAGCTTGCCCATATCGTCATCATGACACGGCCGGGAGCGACACCGGACTATCCCTCCGAACTCGCGCAGCAGATTCGGCAACGACTGGTTCCGGATGTGCAAACCTTGCTCCGGTCGCAGGCGGGTGGTGTGCTGGCCCTGCCGGTCAGAGCCATCGATATTTGTGCAACGACCATCAAGAGCATGATTCGCCTGGGCCGGTCACCGCAGGCAATGTTGCCAGACCCGGTGCTGGATTATATTAAGGAGCAAGGATTGTATTTGCCGCAATGATAAATGCCTTTGTGGGGTGGACATTTATGTCCACCCCACGGGCTTTGCCCATAACATTGGCTTTACGTTATGCACGTTGGCGGCTAAAATCGTCGCTACTTCTTAAAGGTAATGTTTAAATTTGAACACCCAGAACGTTTGTGATGAACTCACCACCGACCAGTTACAACAACTCGTCGTTTCCGCTTTAGAAGACTTCAAAGCCGTCGATATACAGGTAATTGATGTTTCCGGACACAATCCGCTGACTGATCGCATGCTGATTGCATCAGGCAATTCAACACGGCATGTCAAGTCAATGGCCGATAACCTGATTCTCAAAGCCAAGTCAGAAGGTAATCCGCCGCTTGGGGTCGAGGGCCAGAGCGAAGGCGAATGGGTATTGGTGGACCTGAATGATGTAATCGTTCACCTGATGCTGCCCCAGACCAGGGCCTTTTATAACCTCGAGAAACTCTGGGAAGTCAGTGCCAGCCACCGCAGCAGCGTAAGCAGCCCGGCCTGAGGGGCACGAGGGCTGCCCCTCCCATGCATCTTCATGTAGCCGCCATCGGCCAACGCATGCCGGGCTGGGTCAACGAAGCATGGAATGAATACTCCCGCAGAATGCCCCGGAGCCTGGGTTTGTCACTGCGTGAAATCCGATTGGAGAAACGTGGTAAGAATGCCAATACCCATCGTTTGAGAGCAGTTGAGAGCCAGGCGCTTTACGAGGTGTTGCCGGCGCGTGCCAGGATCGTAGCGCTGGATGTCCAGGGCCTCGCCTGGTCAACAGAAAAGCTGGCCGCCAATCTGGAGGATTGGCTGGGTGATGGCCGGGATGTCGGCTTCATGATCGGCGGGCCGGATGGGATCTCGGCCGATGTCCTGCAACGGGCAGACAGTCGCTGGTCGTTAGGGCCGCTGACTTTACCGCATCCACTGGTCAGGGTAGTGCTTGCTGAGCAACTGTACCGGGCATGGACCATTACCCAAAACCATCCCTATCACCGTGCATGAACCACCTGTATGAATAAGTCACCCATATTTATACTGGCGTCTGCTTCACCGCGGCGCCGGGAATTGCTCGGGCAATTGGCTGTCACATTCAAGGTGGCTCCGGCCGATATTGATGAGACGATTGCAGATGGTGAAACACCGAGGGAATTTGTGCAGCGTATGGCGCTTGAAAAAGCACAGGCCGGGTTTGAGGTCGGTGGCAGTTCATTGCCTGCCCTCGGGGCTGACACCATTGTGTTGTTAGGTGATGACATCCTCGGCAAGCCGGCATCGCGGGCCGGCGCAGAGGTAATGTTGCAAAGTCTGTCTGGGCGGACACACCAGGTGTATTCGGCGGTTGCATTGATCCCTGGTTCCGGCGATGTGCTGGAAACTTTCAATGCTACTGACGTGACCTTTGCGGATTTGCCGACAGGCTGGATTGAGCGGTATTGCCAGAGTGAAGAACCCATGGACAAGGCAGGTGCTTACGCTGTACAGGGTGGGGCAGGCCAGTACATTCGTTGCATCAAAGGCAGTTATTCCAGTGTAATGGGTTTACCATTGTATGAGACAGCCGTGTTGCTGCGCCACGCCGGGTTGCTGATATGAGTGAAGAAATTCTGATAAATGTGACCCCCACTGAAACCCGCGTGGCGGTTGTCGAGAACGGCATGTTGCAGGAGGTCTCGCTGGAACGGAATAGCCATGTCGGCTATATCGGCAACATTTACAAAGGCAAAGTATCCCGTGTTCTTCCTGGTATGCAGGCCGCTTTCATTGATGTCGGCCTGGAACGCACCGCATTTTTGCATGCTTCGGATATTTATCGCGTCGAGCGGGAACAGTCACCTGATGAGCCACCGCCTGAGCCACCGATTGCGTCACTGGTTCGTGAGGGTGATGAAGTCGTGGTGCAGGTCATCAAGGACCCGTTGGGTACCAAGGGTGCGCGTTTGACCACCAACCTCAGCATTCCGTCGCGTTTTCTGGTACTGCTGCCCAACAGCGAGACCACTGCGGTATCCGTGCGTATAGAAGATGAAGCAGAACGCGAGCGCCTGTTAAATCTGCTGGATACTTTGCGGGAACATAATGGCAACCACGGCTACATCGTTCGTACCAATGCAGAAAATGTCAATGAATTCGCTCTGGCAGCAGATATGTCTTATCTCGGCAAGATTTGGGAGTGTATCTCCAGGGTGACAGAGACCGCCAGGCCGGGTGAATGTATTTATGAGGATCTGTCACTGCCGGTGCGGGCACTGCGGGACCATATGCACGCCGATGTGGAAAAAGTGCGTATCGATTCAAAAGAAAAATTTGAGCGCCTGCAGGATTTCACCGGCAAGTTTCTTCCCGATTGGGCACAACGGATAGAGTATTACACAGCCGATCGCCCGATATTCGACCTCTATGGTATCGAGGATGAGATTGACAATGCGCTGCACCGCAAGACGCCGTTGAAGTCGGGAGGCCACCTGGTTATTGACCAGACTGAGGCGATGACCACCATCGATGTCAATACCGGTGCTTTTGTGGGCAACCGCACGCTGGAGGAGACCATCTACAAAACCAACCTGGAGGCGGCCCAGGCACTGGCCAGGCAACTGCGCCTGCGGAACCTCGGCGGCATTATTATTATTGATTTTATCGATATGCATAACGAGGAGCACAAGCTCCAGGTGATTGCTGCGCTGGAGCGTGCGCTGGAGCGTGACCATGCGAAGACAAATATCTGTGAGATCTCTTCGCTGGGCCTGGTTGAAATGACCCGCAAACGTACCACTGAAAGCCTTGGGCACGTGTTATGTGAACCCTGTCCGGTATGCTCTGGTCGCGGCGTATTGAAGAGTGCGGAAACTGTGGTGCTCGAGGTTTTTCGCGAGATCATGCGTTCCAGTCGACAGTTTGAGGCCAGCCGCCTGTTGGTGGTTGCTTCCCCCACGGTGGTCGACAAGATACTGGATGACCAGTCCACGACGGTGGCGGAACTGGAGGAGGTGATCGGAAAATCCATCCGTTTTCAGCGTGAGGAACAATACACCCAGGAACAGTTTGACGTGGTGTTGTTGTAGGTACGATGAGTCGTTTGCGTAAAATTTTTCGCCGCGTGCGAACGTTGTTGTGGACGGCATTGACGCTCGTGACCGTGCTGGCGGCAGTGCTTGTCGGTATCGGTAAGTTATTGATGCCCTACAGCGACTATTACCAGCCAAAGCTTGAAGATTTTCTGACAAGGGCCTTCAACCAACCGGTCACCGTTGAGAGTTTTGACGGCGAATGGAAGGCCTTCGGTCCACGTATCAGTCTGCGAGGCGTTACTTTCTGGCAGGATGATGAGCAGTCTGAAATTGCCATCCAGCATGCGGCGCTCGATATCAAGCCGCTTAATGTATTGATCCCCGGCAGGCCCTTGTACAGCTTTCGCATCATTGGTGCGGATCTGTCGCTGGAACGCACGGCCGACGGCCGCTATGTGCTGTCTGGATTGGGTGTCAGCAACCGTAACTCGGGTCGAAACAGTAATCCCCAGCTACGCAATGTGGCGCTGAATGGGGAAGTCAGGCTGGAGGATTCCAGCCTCAGTTTCGATGACCCAGAACGGGAAATACACGTAGTTCTGACCAACGTGAACGGCCGCCTGAGAATGGATGGTCAGCAGATAGCTGCAGAGATTCAGGCGCGTGTGTCAGACCGGGACAGACGTCGCATCATCGGCGACCTGGAGGCGATCGTGCAGGTGGAACTGGACTCTGAACAGCATCTTGCCGGTGCCCGCTGGCATGTTAAAACCGGTGAGTTGATGCTCGCCGAACTGGTCAGGCAATTGCCACACCACACTTTACTGCCCGTCTCGGGCTGGCTGAACGCGGAGTTATGGGGATCCTGGCAACAAGGCAGCGCGCAGAAAATGCAAGGTGTACTTGATTTGCGTGATGCGCAGTTGTCTTCACAGTCCGGTCCGCTGGTCATTGATCACCTGAACAGCCGTTTCAACTGGGAATTTCTGCAGCGTGGTGATTGGCGTATTGACTTGTCAGAGCTGTCCATCAGCCAGGCGGGTGTTGAGTGGCAAAGCGAGCGTCTGTCGGTGGCCAGAAACCTGCCGGAAAACGTCGGATTATGGGCCAGTGCAGATTTTCTCAGACTGGATTTCCCGCTGCAGTTGACGCAAAGAATCATGGCTTCGTACAACACCGAATGGCCGCTGGCCATTCCGCAACGTGCGCAGGGCAGCGTATCAGATTTTGACTTGTTACTGGATTCAAAGTGGCGTTTGACCAAGCTGAAGGGCCAGCTCGAGAACGGCCATTTCTGGGGCTGGGGTAAAGGCCCGGAAATATCCGGGCTTGACGCGCAGTTTGCACTTGAAAGCAATGGTGGTGATGTCAGTTTTGAAGGCCGGCAGGTCAGGCTGGATTGGCCGCGGGTTTTCCGTCGGCAGTTAACGGTGGAGTTAACGAACTGCAACGCTGAGGTCATTCTGGGAAACGCCAACGGCTGGCAACTGGACCTGAACCGGTGCCGGCTGCAAAACGATGATATCAGCGCCTATGGTCGTGTGCGGGCCGCAGCCAGCGAGGGGAAACCCGAAGTGGATATCAACGTGGTCATGGAGCGAGGTGACGTCTCACGCTTTGGGGATTACTGGCCGGAAAACATCATGAGTGAACGCAGCCTGCACTGGTTGCGCACCTCCCTGCTCAGCGGACTGGTTGAGAATGGCCGGTTTTCCATGGTTGGTGACCTGGATGACTTCCCGTTCAAGAATCAACGTGGACGTATGGAAGCCATTGCGAAGGTGCAGGCCGCAGAGCTTAAGTATGCGGATAACTGGCCATATGCCAGGCAGATCAGCGCAGTCGCGGTGTTCGACGGGCCCGGCATGCTTGTGCAGGGGCGGATTGGTGATACCGGTGGTGCAGTGGTCGATGACGTCACTGCCAGCATTCCTGATTTCAAGCATCCGGTGCTGGATTTGCAGTACCGATCCTCGACCGACCTGTCGACGCTGGCGGAATTTATCAAGGAAACGCCCTTGCTCGATGGCATGCGCCTGGATCCCAAACAGTTTGTGTTCAGTGGCAAATCGAAGATCGAGGGCAAAATGTATACCCGCCTGGGTGTCACAAGCCCATCGATACAACTGGCGGGAAGTGTGCAAATGCAGGATGGCCATTTCACTGATCGTGTTTCCGGCGTCAAGCTGGAGGGGCTGACCGGAACCCTGAATTACCAGCGTGAAGGGCTGGAAGGCAAGCAGATCGCAGCGGCTTTCAGGGGTTATCCGGTGAAACTGGACATTAGTGCCGATTGGGATGCAGACGAGGTATTCCGCGCTACGCTGCAGGGTGATTTACCTGCCGATCGTGTCATACCTGAAGAATTACTGCAGCGGGAACCCCTGTTCAACCGTGCCGTTGGTACCAGCCCCTGGGATATCAGCCTCAGTGTGGTAGCTGCCCAGGGTCGTGAAGCACGTGATGTCTGGCTGGAAATGAACAGCGGGCTGAAGGGAACCCTCATTGACTTGCCTGCACCTCTGAACAAGGCAAGCGAGGAAACCTGGCCGCTGAGGGTGCGTTATCCCATACGTTCAGAATCGAACATACTGACCGCCGAGTTGGCCGGTCGGGCGCAGCTCAAAATGGAACTGACAGAAGACGACTCACGACCCGTCCGCGCCGCCGTCGGCTTGGGTGGTAAGGCCGGGGAGCTACCGGTGGCAGGTCAGTTCGTGGTGAGTGGCACAGCACCGTTGTTTGACCTGGAGGGTTGGATAGACCTGGCAGTTGAAAAGCTGGCACAGGAAGAAGAAGTGGGTGGACTGACCTTACAGACAGCCAGTGTGAACACAGAAAAACTGAAGATATTCGATCGTCTGTTTGACAATGTCGGACTCAAGATGCAGTCAGAGGGTGATGTCATTACCGGCGAATTTGATGGCCCGGATATTGTTGGGAAAATTCGTTATTACCAGAATGAAGATGATTCTCACAGCCTGACAGGCGAGTTTGAAAGACTGATAATGCCGGATCCGATCACCAGCGGCGTGACCATGGAGACCAACCCGGCTGACCTGCCTGAGATGCGTTTCTACAGCAAGGAATTCAGCTACCTCGGTTTGAAGCTGGGTGAAACCCGTATTGAGGGCTACCCGGTTAAAAATGGTTTTCACCTTGATTCGATAGAAGCAAAATCACCGCAACTTGAATTGAGTGCCTCGGGTGACTGGACCAGGGATGAACAGGGCGAGCGCTCTGATTTCAATATCCGCATCGCATCGGAAAGTCTCGGGGCGGTGCTTAAAGCCATGGACATTTCATCCGCCATGCAAGGCGGGCAGACTGTGGTGCATTTTGATGCATGGTGGAACGGACCACCGGCGGCTTTTGCCCTCGAACGGTTAAATGGTGAAATGAGTCTGAGCATTGTACAGGGCAATATTTTGACTGCAAACCCAGGTGCAGGTCGCATACTCGGGCTGTTAAGCCTGACCGAGCTGCCGCGCCGTCTGGGCATGGATTTTCGCGATGTGTTTGATGAGGGCTTCAGCTTTGATGAGGCGAAAGGCACCATGCAGCTCAAGAACGGCAACAGTTATACTGACGACCTGGTTTTAAAGTCCACGGTGGCGGAGATTTCCATCACCGGCAGTGCGGACCTGGTGGCACAAACCTTTGATTATGAAGTGACCGTGCGCCCAGGTGTCAGCAAGGCCTTACCGGTCATCGGCGCCATTGCCGGCGGGCCAGCCGGTGCAGCCGCCGGATTGGCGTTGCAGGGCTTGCTTCGTGACGCATTGGGAGAGGCTGCGGAAGCAAAATATACGATTCGTGGACCGTGGGCGGACCCGCAGGTAGAGGCAGTGGAAAGATTGCCTGATAATGCTGCCAATACAACTGAAAATCCAGAACCCGAAACGGGGACTGCCGCAGAGGATGTGCCTGAGGCACAAATAACAGGTGAGAATGGTCATGACTGAAGCACTGAAACTGGCTGAACAGCAATTGCTCGCCCCTGGCGGGCTCAGCCACACCGATTTGGAAAAGGTGCTGAACCACTTGATGGGCCCGGCAGTGGATGCGGGTGATCTTTACTTTCAAAAAACCAGCCATGAAGCATGGGCACTGGAAGACGGCCTTGTGCGCAGTGGCACACACGCGGTGGAACAGGGTGTTGGCATTCGTGCAATCAGCGGGGAGAAAACCGGCTTTGCCTATGCCGATGAGATCATTTTGCCATCGTTGATGCAGGCCTCGACCGCAGCGCGGGCAATAGCCCGGCAGGGTTCACAGGGGGAGGTTCAGGCCTGGCAGCGACAGAATCCACAGGCATTGTATTTGCCCGCTGACCCCATGCAAGCCCTGAGCGCAGATGAAAAAGTCGATCTACTACGCCAGATAGACAGCTACACCCGTTCGCTGGACCCCCGTATCAAACAGGTCATGGTCAGTATCGCGGCGACCCACGAGACCATTCTGGTCGCCTCAACCGATGGCTCGCTGGCCGCCGACGTTCGCCCGTTGGTACGCCTGAATGTCACGGTTATTGCAGAGCAAAAGGAGCGGCGGGAGCAAGGCAGCGACGGCGGCGGCGGCCGTTTTGACTATCTGCAACTGGTCAGGGACAACGCCTGGCAGCGGTTTGCCGATGAGGCAGTGCGCCAGGCACTGGTTAATCTGGATGCCGATGCAGCACCCGCCGGTACGATGACCGTGGTCGTCGGGCCGGGCTGGCCGGGCGTCCTGTTACATGAGGCGGTTGGACATGGCCTGGAGGGGGATTTCAACCGCAAAGGGACCTCTGCATTCAGTGGCCGCATGGGTGAGAAAGTGGCTGCGGAGGGCGTGACGATCGTCGATGATGGTACGTTGCCGGAGCGGCGTGGATCCCTTAGTGTGGATGATGAAGGAACGCCGACGGAGCAAACGGTCCTGATAGAAAACGGTGTGCTGGTCGGCTATATGCAGGACAAACTCAATGCCCGCCTGATGAACATGAAACCCACCGGTAACGGGCGGCGTGAATCGTTTACCCATCTGCCGATGCCGAGAATGACCAATACCTTTATGCTGCCTGGCGAACACGATCCCGGAGAGATCATCTCGTCGGTTGAAAAAGGCCTGTATGCGGTTAATTTTGCCGGTGGCCAGGTGGATATTACCTCTGGTAAATTTGTGTTTTCCGCCAGCGAGGCCTACCTGATCGAGAACGGTAAAGTGACACGACCTGTGCGTGGCGCCACCCTGATTGGCAACGGTCCGGAGGTCATGACCCGGGTCAGTATGGTCGGCAACGACCTGCAACTGGATGCCGG
>VAPH01078401.1_pt1 | contig 22469 bp, 18 predicted proteins | sample 3393861 | NCBI WGS metagenome assembly VAPH01 (sample SAMN08290439, study PRJNA428436) | hydrothermal vent metagenome | isolation source: Deep-sea hydrothermal vent chimney | place: Atlantic Ocean: South-mid Altantic Ridge | reverse complement strand
TGCAGGCCATGGGGGTGAAGATCCCGGTGCAATAGGCAGGCGTTATCGAACACGGGAAAAAACAGTGGTGTTGGCGATTGCCCGCGAACTGGCAAAATTGGTTCGTAAAGAGCCTGGTATGCGACCAGTCATGATTCGTAATGGCGATTATTATGTTGGCCTCAAAGCGCGTCGCAAAAAAGCAAGACGTTCTAATGCAACAATTTTCGTATCTATACACGCGGACGCGGTACCGGGACGGCGGGCAAGAGGTTCATCAGTGTATGCACTGACTGAACGTGGCGCGACCAGTCGAGTTGCCAGGTTCCTGGCCGATAGTGAAAATTCTTCCGACCAAATTGGCGGCGTCAGCCTCGAAGACAAGGATCCGTTATTGAGAAAAGTCCTGGTAGACCTCTCCCAAACTGCCAATATTCCGCTGAGCATGGAGCTGGGCCAGGAAGTTTTGAAAGGACTGAAACGTATTGGCCACGTTCACCTTAACAGGGTTGCCCAGGCGGGGTTTGCGGTACTCAAGGCGCCGGATATTCCCTCGATACTGGTAGAGACTGCGTTTATTTCAAATCCGACAGAAGAACGAAAACTTCGCACCAAAGCCTTTCAAAAAAAAATCGCAAAGGGGATTTTCCGCGGCATAAAACGTTATTTGCAAAAAAAGAAATATTCCGCCCCGTACAGGGTTACCCAGGCAAAACTGCCTGGTAGCGTATTACGACACAAGGTCAGGCGAGGGGAAACACTTTCAGGTATTGCCAGAAAGTATGGCGTTAATGTAGATGCTTTGAAATTCGCCAATAATATTTCAGGTCAAAATATTATTATCGGCAGTAAGCTTGTGATACCAAAATAATAAATGTGAATTAGTATTTATTAAAGAAGTAAGGAGAAGTTATGTCTGCTAACGATGTGTCAATGCATGGTCAATGGTCATCACGATGGGCGTTTGTTTTGGCTGCAACTGGCTCGGCAGTTGGCCTGGGTAATATCTGGAAGTTTCCTTATATCACCGGTGAAAATGGTGGTGGTGCATTTGTGCTTGTGTACCTCTTGAGTATTGGCTTGATTGGCATTCCTATAATGATGGCCGAAGTGATGTTGGGCCGCAGGGGCCGACTTAGCCCGATAAATACAATGAGAAATCTGGCAAAAGCAGGCGGTCATAGCCGACACTGGCAATGGCTGGGTTGGGCCGGTGTGTTAACTGGGTTTTTGATTCTCTCTTATTATAGTGTCATTGCAGGCTGGGCCTTATCGTATACGGTAAGAGCTGCTTCAGGTGAATTCACAGGTGCTGATGCGGACACAGTAAAAAACATTTTCACTGACTTTATTTCCAGCCCAATGGCATTGCTGGGCTGGCATACCTTGTTTATGGTCATGACCATGTTTATTGTTTCTCGCGGTGTCCGCGGTGGCCTGGAAAAGGCGGTGAAATTATTAATGCCTGCGCTTTTTATTTTACTGGTTTTACTGGTTGGTTATGCCGTTAATACCGGTGCTTTTGCCAGGGGTGTTGAATTTTTATTTTACCCCGACTTCGAAAGAATAGGCTGGAACGGGATTTTGATCGCAATGGGGCATGCATTTTTTACGCTCAGCCTGGGTATGGGTTCAATTATGGTATATGGATCATACCTGCCAAAAAATATTTCAATTGCCAAGACAACTTTCCTGATTGCCGGCGCCGATACTCTGGTAGCCTTGATGGCAGGCCTGGTAATTTTCCCGATCGTTTTTGCCAACGATTTATTGCCCGGTTCAGGCCCGGGGTTGATATTCCAAACCTTGCCAATTGCATTTGGACAAATGTGGGGTGGATTATTTTTCGGTACCCTGTTTTTTATACTGCTGGTATTCGCTGCCTGGACTTCAGCAATCTCACTGATAGAGCCAGCCGTAGCCTGGTTAGTTGAAAATCATAATATGACCAGGGGAAAGGCCAGTATTGTGGCTGGGCTGGTAACATGGCTTGTCGGTATTGGGTCCGTACTTTCTTTTAACCTGGCAGAAAATATTCAGTTATTTGGCAAAACTTTTTTTGATTTGCTCGATTATTTAACTGCAAATATTATGTTGCCGCTAGGTGGGTTTGTTATCGCCATATTTTCGACATGGGTGTTTTCCCGTAAAAGCAGTATCAGTGAGCTTGAGCTGGGAGCAGGGCTCAGGTATTCACTCTGGTATTACCTGGTCAAATTTGTTGCGCCGATTGCGGTGCTTGTCGTTTTTCTGAATGTAATTAACGTGATAAGCCTGCAGTAAAGTGGGCTTAAATTAAAATGAAATTTCAGACGAGAGTTTAATTGAATCAACCTCGTCACTGCCAAGATTTTTATTGATCTGTGAAGTCAGGCACTGTTGCTGAGATTCGTCAGTAACAGGCTGCCTGTCTCGGTTGACTATAAAAAATATATCTTCTGCTCGCTCTCCGTAGGTGGAAATATTTGCTGCCAGTGTTACAGCCTTGCACTGGAGCAGAGAATCAGCAACAAGTCTCAATAAGCCCGGCCTGTCCTGGGCCCGCACCTCCATAATCGTTGTTTTTTTATTTGGCGCCAGGGAAAATGATACTTTGGTTTCTATAGGGAATTGTTTTAGTTGTCGGGGTAATATCGCCTGACGACTGCCCCGGTCTTTAGTTTTAGCCAACAAATGTTCACGTATTTTATTTTGTAAAATCTCAAGATCATTTTCACGCTTGACAGGTTTACCGTTTCTCTTAAAAACAACAAATGTATCCAGGGAAAATCCATTTGTCGTTGTATGGATGCGGGCCTGGACAATTGATAATCCCAGTTGATCGAGGGCGCTAGTGAGCACCGCAAAAAGATTTTCTTTCTGTGGCGTATAAATCAGGATCTCGGTAGCACCTGACTTCGAGTTATATTTAGCAGCAACAACCGGAAAATCAGCGGCAGATCTTAAGGCGATCGTTTTGGTATGCCAGGCAATAACCTGGGCTTCATGTGAGATAAAGTAATTAGGATGGAGTTGCTGCCAAAAGTTATCGACAACCACTTTTTCATTATCACTAAGCGTCAGTAATTCTATTGCACCTTGTTGTCGATTCTCCACATGATCATGGATGTCAGCCCCGGCCTCCTCACCACGTGCCAGGTGTCTGCTGGTGGCATCATATAATTGTCTGAGCAAATGACCCTTCCATTCATTCCAGACTTTAGGGCTGGTACCGCGCATATCAGAAATTGTTAGCAGGTACAGGTTGTCCAGATGTTCCTGGTCACCGACGGCCCTGGTAAATTCACGAATCACATCAAGATCGGTAATATCCCGTTTTTGGGCGGTCCATGACATTTTCAAATGGTTTCTGACAAGCCAGCAAATAAAACGCGTGTCATAATCGCTCAAGTCATGGGTCTGGCAGAATTTTTTGGCCTCGCTTTCGCCCAGCACAGAGTGATCACCGCCTCGTCCTTTGGCTACATCATGGAACAGGGCGGCGATATACAACCGATCGGGCTTGGTCAGGCTGGAAATTAATTCGCTCGCATGGGGCAGTTCACTGGAAAATTCAGCGACTGTTAATCGTCTAAGATTCCTTAAAACAAAAAGACTATGTTCGTCTACGGTATAAACATGAAACAAATCATGTTGCATTTGGCCGACAATTTTACCAAAGGCAGGAATATATGCACCCAGTACACCGTAGGCGTTCATGCGTCGCAGCTCATGGGTGATGCCCTGCGGTTGTCGCATAATGTCCATGAATAAACTTTTATTGGCGATATCCTGTCTGAATTTGTTATCAATCCGGTACAGGTTAGCCCTTACCAGCCGAATTGTTCCGGCACGAACCCCTTTAATTTCCGGTTTATGTTCAAGAATTAAAAATAACTCAAGTAACGCGAATGGCCATCGTTCAAATACATTGCTATTAACTACTTCCAGGTATCCACCGTGAATTTGAAATCTGCGATTGATTGACGTTATTTTATTATTTTTTTTACTTGTAAATATTTCTTCTTCAAAATACTGCAAAAGAATTTCATTGAGCAAAGAAATATTTTTTACAGTACGGTAATACTGCTTCATCAGTTTTTCTACCGCCAGGCTATCCTGGGTATCCGTATAGCCAAATTCCGATGCCAGTATTCTCTGGTGATCAAATAATAATCTGTCTTCTTTGCGACCAGCCAGGTAGTGGAGACTGTTTCTCAATTTCCAGAGATACTCAAGAGACGTGATTAATATCTCATATTCTTCTTTGCTTAGTATCTCTAGATCTTCTAATTGATCAAATGTCCTGACAGAATAATGACGCATAGCGATCCATAAAATCATCTGGATGTCGCGTAATCCACCCGGGCTTTCCTTAATGTTGGGCTCGAGCTTGTAAGCGGTTTCACCATAGCGGAGATGTCTTGCTTCTTGCTCACTATATTTATCGGTAAAGAATTTCTGGCTTGACCAGTGTTTAAGACCGTGAATTTTTTTTTCGAGCGTGGCGCAGAGATCATCATCACCACAAATGAGCCGGGTTTCGAGGAGATTGGTAAAAATTGTAAGGTCATTTCTGGCCTGACCAATACATTCTTTGATGGTTCTGACACTATTTCCTACTTCAAGACCAATGTCCCAAAGGAAACGAATAAATTTCTCAATATTTTCCTCTAACTGGGTGTCAATTTTTTTATCATGAAGTATTAGTATGTCAATGTCTGACGCGGGATGTAGTTCGCCCCGGCCATAACCGCCGACAGCAATCAGGGAAATTTTGCCAAAATTGTCGAAATCAGTTTTCCAGGCATGATTAAGTAACTGGTCAATAAACCAGGCGTGTAACCGGACAGTTGGGCCGCTATAGTCCTGGTTGACATGAAGTTCACGAATGAAGTCTCGACCTGTTAACAGTACTTCTTTATAAATCGATATTTGTTCTGAGCCACGACCAACTTGTTCGAGTTTCTGCTGGTTGTCAGACAGAAGATCTTTTAATTTTGTTTGTGTTCTGTCCATTAAGCAAAAATTATACCTGGTCGTCAGGTAGTTGAGTTAGTACCTCGTGGCCGGAATCAGTAACTAAAATGGTGTGTTCCCATTGTGCCGATAAGCTGTGGTCACGGGTAACGACGGTCCAGTTATCGGGCAATAATTTTACGTCTCGTTTACCAGAATTAATCATTGGCTCGATTGTAAAAATCATGCCGGGCTCCAATACAACACCGGTATTAGCTTTCCCATAGTGTAATACCTGGGGTTCTTCATGAAACCGCAAACCGATTCCATGACCACAGTATTCGCGTACGACCGAACAATTATTAGTTTCTGCATAATCCTGGATAACATGACCAATATCGCCGAGACGGTTGCCGGGGCGCACCTGCTCAATACCGCGGACCATACAATCGTGGGCAATTTGTGAAAGTCTCGTCGCTTGCACAGACGATTTGCCAACAGTAAACATTTTGCTGGTATCCCCGTGGTAGCCATCTTTTATCACCGTTATATCTATATTGATGATATCGCCTTTCTTAAGCCGTTTCTCGCCCGGGATGCCGTGGCAAACCTGGTGATTAACAGAGGTGCAAATCGATTTTGGGAAACCTTTATAGTTCAGCGGGGCAGGGATCGCGTCGAGATCATTAACAATATAATCATGACACAACTGGTCAAGCTGGTCGGTGGTCACACCTGGCTTAACATGATCCGCGATCATTCGCAGGACCTGGGCAGCGAGTTGCCCGGCGATACGCATTTTTTCAATTTCTTCCGGAGTTTTTATTGTTATAGCCATATTTATCCTGAATCTGTTATTTAGCGCCTGAAAAAATAATCGATACTGTACACTATTTGAGAAAATGGTCGTCCAACAACATATAAATAATAGGGGTAATAGGCAATCTATTACTACTGATTGTTGAATTGGCTTCTATATGGTATAAACACGCGCTTTTTACATAAACCGCACACGGGTCGACACATGCGTTCGGGTGCTCTGAAAATGCAGTATTTGCAACAATTTTCGGGGTCGTCGCATGGGATCTGTGGAAGCTTAAACCCGAAAGGAGAAAATTAGTGAGCAATGTCAGCATGCGCCATATGCTGGAGGCCGGCGTACATTTTGGCCACCAGACCCGTTTTTGGCACCCTAAAATGCGCCCCTATATCTTTGGTGAGCGCAATAAAATCCATATTATCAATCTCGAGAAAACCCAGCCCCTTTTCGAAGAGGCCATGAATTTTCTAGGGAAAATGGCCCAGAACAAGGGCACAATCCTGTTTGTCGGCACCAAACGTCAGGCCAGTGAAACCATACAAGAACAGGCCGAACGATGTGATATGCCTTATGTTAACCACCGCTGGTTAGGCGGCATGTTGACCAACTATAAAACAGTCAAGAAATCAGTTGAGCGTCTGAAAGAGCTTGATGGCCGCCTGGAAGATGGCAGCCTGGGCCGTTTGCGCAAAAAAGAAGTCCTGAGCCTGACCCGTGAGCGTGATAAGTTAAATCGCAGTCTGGCCGGTATAAAAGATATGCGCGGCCTGCCGGATGCAGTCTTTATCATTGATGTCGGCCATGAAAGCATTGCCATTTCCGAGGCACGCAAACTCAATATTCCGGTCGTAGCTGTGGTCGACACAAATTGTCAGCCAAGTGGTGTGGATTACGTCATTCCTGGAAACGACGATGCCATCCGGGCAATACGTCTTTATGCAGGTGCAGCTGCAGATGCAATTCTGGATGGTCGCAAGTTGATGGCTACCACAGCCGCAGATGGCGACAGCGATGATTATGTTGAAGTCGGTGAAGACGGCGAGGCAGTTAAGACTACTCCCAGGAAAAAGGCAGCAAAAAAGAAGGTCGTAAAAGTTAAAGCAAAAATTAAGGCCAAGGCTAAAGTTGCTGAAGAAAAATCGGAAGCCAAAGAAGTTTCTGAGTCCAAGGTTGAAGCTGAAGTTGATGCCAAACCTCAGCCAAAGGCTAAAGTAAAAGCCAAGGTTAAAGCTAAAGCCACGACCAAGGCCAAGGCCGAGCCAAAAGAAGAAACCGCTGTCCCCGACAAGCCAGAAGGTGATAGCGAAACTGCGGAAAAATGAGATTAAAAAAAAGGGGCAGTCGTTGCCCCTTTTTTATCATTGATTCTGTGTATTTAAACTTTAAATAATAGCGAGGAATGACGATGGCAATTACTGCATCGCAAGTGAAAGAACTTAGAGAGGCCACCGGTCTTGGAATGATGGAATGCAAGCAAGCGTTGGTAGAGGTTGATGGCGACCAGGATGCGGCAATTGACCTGCTACGTAAAAAAGCGGGTGCCAAGGTAGAAAAAAAATCATCAAGGACTGCTGCCGAGGGCGCAATTAGTATTGCAGTTGATAGCAGTGGAAAAAAAGCTGCGATCGTTGAAGTAAATACTGAAACCGATTTTGTTGCCAAAGGTGATGAGTTTAAGGAATTTGCCAGTCAAATTGCAAAAACAGTTGTTGAGCAAGGCCCTGAAGATATGGATTCACTTGCAAACATGAATTTAGCAGGTAGCGATAAAACCGTTGAGAAGGCAAGAGCAGCACTGGTATCCAAGCTTGGCGAAAATATGAATATCCGAAGATTTGTCAAAATGGAAACAAGTGGTTTATTTGGCAACTATATTCATGGCCGTAACATAGGTGTACTGGTTGAACTCGAGGGCGGTGATAGCGAGCTTGCTCATGATCTGGCATTACATATTGCCGCAAGTCGTCCTGAGTATATTCGCAAGGATGAAATACCTGCAGCAATTCTGGAAAAAGAGAAAGAAATTTTTACTGCAAACGCAAAAGAATCGGGCAAACCGGATAACATTATCGAGAAAATGGTGGATGGCAGAATTGCAAAGTTTGTCAATGAGATTACTTTGCTGGGCCAGCCCTTTGTAAAAGACCCGGATACGAAAATTGAAAAATTACTCGAGCAGAAAAATACAATCGCAAAGAAGTTTGTCCGCTTTGAAGTGGGCGAAGGCATTGAGAAAAAGCAGGAAGATTTTGCCGCTGAAGTAATGGCTCAAATAAAAGGCTGATAAATATTCCGCTATAATGGCCTCCAGTAATTACAAAAGAGTGCTGCTTAAACTGAGTGGCGAAGCGTTGATGGGCGACGACCCATACGGAATCAACCAGGAAGTCATTACCCGGGTTGCCAGGGATATAAAGGAAGTTTGCAAAACAGGCTTACAGTTGGCAATTGTAGTTGGCGGTGGAAATATATTCCGGGGCTTATCAAACTCTGCCAATGGCATGAATCGATCAATGGCAGACAATATGGGTATGTTGGCGACGGTGATGAATGCGATAGCCTTGAAAGACTCGCTGAAAAATAATGATGTGTCGGCAAGAATCATGTCGGGGCTCCCCATACCACGCCTGGTCGATGCATTTATAGCTGAAAAAGCCATACAGTACCTGGAGGCCGGAGACGTGATGATTTTTGCGGCTGGCACCGGCAACCCATTTTTTACCACCGATACTGCAGCCAGCTTGAGAGGCCTGGAAATTAGTGCCGATATCGTGTTCAAAGCAACAAAAGTAGACGGAATCTACGATAAAGACCCGGTAAAATATCCTGATGCAAAAAAATATGATCGCCTGACTTATGATGAGATACTGGAAAAACGATTGGCGGTGATGGACGCTGCTGCAATCGCATTATGTCGCGATAATGCCATGCCGTTAGGTGTTTTTAATATGAACAAAAATGGTTCGCTTGTTCGTGCGCTGAGTGGAAAATTTGAAGGAACAATCGTTGAGACTGGAGATATATCATGAGCACCGTAGCAAATTTTCTTGCTGATGCAGAAACGCGAATGGGAAAAACAGTCGATTCATTAAAAACAGATCTCGGAAAAATAAGAACAGGCCGTGCAAATATTAGCCTGCTGGATCATATCAAGGTTGATTACTACGGGACTCCGACAGCTGTTAGCCAGGTAGCAAATGTAACCGTGAGTGATGCCAGGACATTAACGGTCACGCCCTGGGAAAAGAATATGGTGCAGGCAATTGAAAAAGCAATTCTGGAGTCGGATCTTGGAATAAATCCGGCAACGGCCGGGACGGTAATCAGGCTGCCGATGCCACCGTTAACAGAAGAGCGCAGAAAGGATCTTGTAAAGTTATCAAAAGTTGAAGGCGAAAACAGTAAAGTTGCTATTCGCAATATACGCAGGGATGCCAATAACCATATTAAAAATCTGCTAAAGAAAAAAGAAATTTCTGAAGATGATGATAAAAGTGGTGAAGAAAGCATTCAAAAGCTAACTGATAAATTTGTTTCCCAGATAGATAAGATTATTTCTGAGAAAGAAAAAGATATAATGGAAATATAGTAATTTCGATAATCACGAAATGAAACCACGTCATTTGAGTTCCGCCAAAAATTTATTTAAAGACGATAATGTGCCTTGCCATATTGCAATTATTATGGACGGCAATGGTCGCTGGGCCAAAGAAAAAGGATTGCCAAGGGTGGCGGGACATCGCGCCGGCGTAGAAACGGTCAGGAGAACGGTAGAGGCGTGTGCGGAGAAAGGAATCAAGCACCTGACGCTGTTTACTTTCAGCAGTGAAAACTGGCGCAGGCCAGAAAAGGAAGTAAAGCTGCTGCTTGAATTATTTGTATCTGCGCTGAACAAAGAAATAAACAAGCTCCATGAAAAAAATATAAAATTTCAGGCAATAGGAGATTTGAGCGCATTTGATAATAAAATCATAAATAGCCTCAAGAAAGCCGTAGAGCTGACAAAGAATAATAACAGGTTAACGCTGACTACTGCAGTCAACTACGGTGGCCAGTGGGACATAACTGAAGCATGCAAGAAAATTGCTAAATCTGTTAAGGAAGCTGGAATGGATCCAGATAAAATTGATCAAGTAGTTTTAGAAAAAAATCTTTGCATGCCTGGTATACCGGCTCCGGATTTATTTATAAGAACAGGCGGGGAAAAAAGAATTAGCAACTTTTTACTTTGGCAACTCGCATACACAGAGCTTTATTTTACGGATGTATTGTGGCCAGATTTTAATACATTAGCGCTCGAGAAAGCTATCGATTCTTACGTTGCAAGACAAAGACGATTCGGTCAGACGGGCGAACAAATAGAAGCAGCTCAAAATGTTTAAGCTACGATTGCTCACATCAGCAATTCTAATTCCTCTCGTTATTTTTTCGATGTTTTTTCTGAAAAATCCTGGATTTGCGATCGTTATCGGCTTTTTTATTTTAGCCGCATCATGGGAATGGGCCAATTTAATAAAACTTAAACGTTCGGCTGTTCGATATATCTATATTTTTGTGCTCGCAATTAGCGGGTATACTTTATCAATATTTGCGAATAGTTATGACTCCATAATATGGACGATATCAATCGTTGGGTTGCTTTGGTGGTTGTATGCTATTTATGAATTTAAATACGGCTCGGAAATAAAAAAAGGCATTATGACCACTATGGCTGGCAGAATGTTGATGGGTTACCTGATCCTGATTCCAGCGTGGGTTGTACCTGTTTTTATTCAATTGCAGGGCGAACAACCGTACATATTACTACTTTTTCTGTTCATTATCGTATGGGGGGCTGATTCAGCTGCTTATTTTGCAGGACGCAGGTTTGGTAAGAATAAATTAGCGCCAAATATCAGCCCAGGAAAAACTATCGAGGGCTTGTTGGGCGGTTTGTTGATAGTTGTTTTGATAACACTCTTGTTTGGTTTTAATAACTGGGGGTTTGATCGGCAACAAATGGTTGCGATGATGGTGTTAGCAATCGTATGCGCACTTTTTTCAGTCGCAGGTGATTTAACAGAAAGCAGGGTTAAAAGAATTGCCGGCGCAAAAGACAGTGGAAGTTTATTTCCTGGTCATGGCGGCGTGCTTGATAGAATTGATGCATTTACCGCCGCAGCTCCAATCTTTTCACTTGGCTGGCTATTAATAAGGGTATGATAAGTAAATCAGCCAACAACGATAGTAATATTCCCGACGGTCAGCACACCATTACAATTCTGGGGTCAACCGGCTCGATCGGTATTAATGCGCTTGATGTCGTTGCAAGACATCCTGACACATTTAGAATATTTTCCCTGACTGCAAATACGAAAGTAGAAAAACTGTTTGAACAATGCTGTTTGTTCAAACCGAGATTTGCTGTTATCGGTAGCGAAACGCTCAGAGTCACCCTGGCTGAAAAACTTGCAAACAAGGGATCGAGCACAGAAGTGCTATGTGGCGTAGATGCCCTTGAAATGGTTTCGGCACATGAAGAGGCGGGTACGGTTGTTTCCGCAATTGTCGGGGCAGCAGGTTTGTTACCAACACTTTCAGCAGTCAATTCAGGCAAGAAAGTCCTGATTGCAAATAAAGAGCCGCTTGTTATGTGCGGTGATTTGATACTTCAAAACGCGAAAAAATCAGGCGCAGTTATCCTGCCTGTGGACAGTGAGCACAATGCAATTTTTCAATGTATGCCCGGGAATTACCTGGCAGGCAATACAGCGCCTGGTGTTACAAAAATTCTTTTAACAGGGTCTGGCGGCCCATTTAGAGAATTATCAAAAGAAAAAATAAAATTTGTTACGCCGGAGCAAGCATGTAATCACCCAAACTGGTCTATGGGGCCAAAAATTTCAGTAGATTCTGCCACCATGATGAATAAAGGGCTTGAACTAATCGAGGCCTGCCATTTATTTAATCTTTCTCATAATAAAATTAATATAGTTATACACCCGCAGAGTATTGTCCACTCAATGGTCGAATACGAAGATGGTTCCGTGTTAGCACAACTGGGTAATCCGGATATGCGTACCCCCATAGCCAGCGCACTGGCATGGCCAAACAGAATAAGTTCCGGAGTTGAAAATCTTGACATTTTTGATATGAAAGATCTTACTTTTGAGAAGCCGGATTTGGATAAATTTCCCTGTCTCGGTATTGCCAGTGCAGCCGCAACATTAATGGGAACAGCCCCGACAGCTATGAATGCGGCAAATGAGGTAGCTGTAGATGCGTTCTTATCAGGAAGAATTAATTTTAATAATATTTCTGAGACAATTGACCATGTAATGTCCGGACATAATGTGCAGAGCGCAGAATCTCTGGAAGAAATTCTGGAAGCAGATAAAATAGCAAGGCTATCTGCGATTACTTACCTTGATGAAAAATCTGTCAAAACAGGTTAAAAATTAAATGACTCTATTATTCACTATTTTAGCATTTGTTGTTGCCCTGGGCATATTGGTTGCTGTCCACGAGTTCGGGCACTATTGGGTAGCCAGGAAACTTGGCGTGAAGGTTTTGCGCTTTTCAATTGGCTTTGGTAGAACTCTCTGGAAAAAGAAATTTGGCAAGGACAATACAGAGTTCGTTATAGCTGCCTTACCTCTTGGCGGTTATGTAAAAATGCTCGATGAAAATGAGGGCGAGGTTCCCGAGGAAGAAAAACATAGAGCATTCAACAGGCAGCCACTGGCAATTAAAGTTGCAGTTGTGACTGCAGGACCGGCTTTCAATCTTTTATTCGCTGTACTTGCCTACTGGATTATAAATATATCTGGCATTGAAGGCATCTTGCCTAATGTAGGCGATGTCGCAAAAGGATCAATCGCAGAAGCATCAGGCTTTAAAGCAGGAGATAAACTGGTATCTGTCGATGGACGGACTTTTCTTTCATGGGGACAGCAAAGATTATACCTGTTAACTAAATCGCTAGACAGAGAAACTGTTGTTTTTGAAATAGAAAGAACAGGTATCAATAAAAATATTGAGGTGGATCTGTCTGGCATTGACCTCAATAAAATAACAAGCAGTGTTATGGGCAGGGGATTGGGTCTTTATCCTTATTTGCCACCACTAAAAGCCATTGTGGGCACAGTCCTGGATGGACCAGCAAAAAAATCAGGCTTGCAGGAAGGTGACCTTGTCATAAGAATAGATACAACTAATGTTAATAGCTGGAACAAATTGGTTGAAGTCATCCAGGCAAGTGCAGGGGAAAAAATAAACCTGACATATATGCGCGACGGCCGAGAAAATAGCACAAGTTTAACGCCGGAAAGTATTACATCAAACAACAAAGTCGTTGGAAGAATAAATATAACACCACAAGTTCCACCTCTTCCTGACGAGATAAAAGTTAAATATAAATATAATGTAATTGATGGATTGACAGAAGCAGCAAATAATACGTATGTGATGTCCGCTCTGACTTTGAAAATGCTATATAAAATGTTGACTCTGGAGATATCATCAAAAAATATAAGCGGGCCTATAACAATCGCGCAGTATGCCGGGTATTCTGCAAAAGCCGGTATTGATAAATTTCTTATGTTTCTGGCAATCGTAAGCATAAGTTTAGGTATCCTCAATTTATTGCCGATACCTGTTCTGGATGGTGGTCATTTACTTTACTATCTTATAGAGGCCGTTAAGGGGTCGCCACTTTCAGAGAAAACGATGTACGTAGGACAGCAGTTAGGAATATTAATGTTAATTGGATTAATGATCTTGGCATTTTATAACGATATCATCAGGCTTATATAAATTAGTTACCCATGTCTCTTTATAAAAAAGTCTGCGGACTATTCTTTATGCTATTGTTTTCAGCAGCCAGCCTGGCAGAAGAGAATGCGTTTACCATAAAAGATATAGAGGTAAAGGGGCTTGAAAGAATATCAGCAGGTACCGTTTTTAATTACTTGCCAGTAAAAGTTAATGACCAATATACAGTTAAAGAAGGCCAGGCAGCGATTCGAGCTCTTTATAAAACAGGATTTTTTAGCAATGTATCTTTATCAAGGTCGGGAAATATCCTGGTTGTGATAGTCAAAGAGCGGCCCTCGGTAGCAACCGTTAAGATTGAAGGGTCCGAGGAAATTAAAGAAGATGATCTAAAGAAGAGCCTTAAAGATGTGGGCCTCTCAGAGGGGCGTGTTTTTAACAGATCAATACTGGAAAGAATTGAAACTGAGTTAAAACGCCAATATTTCAGCAGGGGTCGATATTCGGTAGAAGTAAAAACCACTGTTACACCATTAGACCGCAACCGCGTAGCGGTTAATATAGAAATTAAAGAGGGCAGTGTTGCAAGAATTAAACAAATAAACTTTATCGGCAATCTCGAATTTGATGATAGCGACCTTCTTGGGAGAATGACTTTGTCCGAATCAGGATTGATAAGTTCTTTATTTGGAAGTGATAAATATTCAAGAGAAAAGCTATTAGCAGATCGAGAGGCAATCCGTAGCTATTACCAGAATAATGGATTTATGGAATTTGGCATTGAATCGACACAAGTATCAATTGCACCTGACAAAGAGAGTATATTTATAACCATCAACATGAAGGAAGGATTACGGTATACCATCAGCGATTACAAAATTGCCGGGAAAATGGTGGCGCCTAAAGAAGACCTGGAGAAATTTATATCCATCAAAAAAGGAGAGAAATTCTCAAGGCAAAAATTAAATGATATATCAAAGTCAATTACTGATTACCTGGGAAATTTAGGCTACGCATTTGCAAAGGTAAATCCAATCCCGGAAATTGATAGAGAGTCAGCAGAAGTAGGGTTCACTATTTTCATAGACCCAGGAAAACGTGTATATGTCAGGAAAATTAGCTTTACCGGAAATACAAATACAAGAGATGAGGTAATCAGAAGAGAGTTGAGACAGATAGAAGGCGGCTGGTTTTCAACCAGTAAATTAAATCGATCAAGGGTAAGATTACAGAGATTAGGTTTTTTTGACAACGTAAGCGTAGAAACACCACAAGTGCCGAATACTGTTGACCAGGTTGATATTAAAATTGCCGTTAAAGAAAGACCAACAGGAAATTTATTATTTGGTCTAGGCTTCTCTGATGTAAATGGATTTCTGATCAATGGCAGTATCACCGAGAGTAATTTATTTGGTACTGGTAAAAAATTGACCGTACGCTTTGATAATAGTAGATCGACAAAATCTGTGAGAGCCACCTACACAGACCCTTACTTCACAGACAGTGGGATTCTGGGAGGGTACAGACTTTTTGTGACAGAAATTGATGCAGAACGAGCTCAAACGGCCCCATATATATTATCAACTGCTGGTGCAGGGATGTTTTTTAGAGTCCCGATAAGTGAACTGCGTGCTATTAATACGGGCTTGACGTTTGAGGTGAACACACTGAAAGTATCTGAAGATGGTGCCCAGGTGGCTAAAGATTTTGTTGAGGCTAATGGTGAAAAAAATGCAGCACTGAAAGTAACCCTGGGTTGGTCGCAGGATAGTTTAAACAGTGCAATATTTCCTACTTCTGGGGCCTTTCAGAGAATTAACGGTGAAGCAACAGTCCCCGGTAGTGAGCTTGAATATTATCGAACCTCGCTTAGTGTGGGAGTATATATTCCGTTTTCTCGTAGCGTAACTTACAGACTTAAAGGCGAGTTGAACTATGGCGATGGTTATAGCGGGACGGATGCACTCCCATTCTACAAAAACTATTTTGCTGGTGGCAGTAATACAGTTCGTGGGTACAAGCCCAGGAGTCTAGGCCCTAGAGATATAAGTACAGACCGGCCTATAGGTGGTAATAAACGATTCCTGGCTAATATGGAGCTATTTTTTCCGATGCCAGGGACAGATTCAGACAACAAAGCTATGCGCTTGAGCTTATTTGTAGATAGCGGTATGGTTTACGGGCCTGACGAACAGGTTGATGTCGATACGCTTAAATATGCTTCTGGCTTGGCATTTAGCTGGTTTTCACCAATAGGCCCGTTAAGCTTTAGTTATGCGTTTCCATTAAACTCAGTAAAAGAAGACGATGTCGAGAAAATACAATTCACAATAGGCGTGCCATTTAGGTAATTGTCTACCTCATTATATAATTGAATATTTATGACTTATAGAAAGTTAATTTTACTGTTTTTACTGCTTATACCGATTGTCGCCAATGGCGCACAATTAAAAATAGCCTATGTAAATGCTGTTAAGGTTATTGAGAAGGCGCCACAAGCCAAGCAGGCACTAGCGAAGCTTGAGGCAGAATTCAGGCCTAGAGACGAAAAAATTGTTGTTACGACCAAGAATATTAAGAAGATGGAGGACAGGTTAAGCAGGGAAGCTATGGCGATGACTACGAATAGCAGGAGAACTTTAGAAAAAAAGCTGCTGATATTAAAGCGGAACCTTAAAAGAGAGAGCCAGGAATTCAGGGAAGACTATAACCTCCGTCGCAATGAAGAATTGGCGTCCTTACAAAAACTTGTATATCGCGTCATTGTAGAAATTGCAAAAAAAGGAAAATATGATCTGGTAGTTGATGAGGGAACGATATTCGCAAGTAAAAAAATAGATATTACAAAGAAAGTTTTGGATAGATTGCAGGAAAAAAGTAACTAAATAAAATCGTTTACATGAATTATTAATTACCAACAAATGATTAAATGTATTTCCAGTTATACCGTTATATTATCTTGATTATATTTCTTCTGGGCGCAAGTTTTTTCATAATTTCTTCAAGATCTGCAATGTAAATATATTTAGATATAATACCCGGGGAGAAATATTTTTTGGAAATAATAGACGTAAAAAAAATTCGCACACTTATTCCTCATCGATACCCTTTCATGCTTGTCGACAGAATTATTGAGTATAAGAAAGACGAATTTATCACAGGCATTAAAAATGTAACGGCCAACGAACAATATTTTCAGGGGCACTTCCCGGATGACCCTGTTATGCCCGGTGTATTGATTCTTGAGGCCATGGCCCAAATTTGCGGAGTACTGACTTCACTAACCGTGGGGAAAGAACTTGGCAAGGAAGGAGTTTTCTACCTGGTGGGATTTGATAAGGCGAGATTTAAGAAGATGGTTATACCAGGTGACCAGATTATTTTAAAATCAACAATAAAAAGAAAACTTAAAGGAATATGGAAATTCGAAACTGAGGCCTATGTGGATGATGAGCTATGTACATCTACTGATTTAATGTGCACTTACAAAGAGACATAGTTAGTTGTCTTCTTTGATACACGAGTCAGCACTTGTTGATGCCAGGGCAAGCATCGCTACTAATGTCAGTATTGGCGCTTATTCCATAATTGGCCCGGATGTAGAGATTGGAAAAAATACATGGATTGGCCCGCATGTGGTTATAAACGGGCCTTGTAAAATTGGTGAAAGTAACAAAATATTTCAATTTAATTCTATTGGCGAAGCTCCACAGCACGCACACTATGGAGGGGAAGTAACTTATCTTGAAATAGGCGACAGAAATTTATTTCGCGAATTTTGCACTATTAATCGAGGCACGGTAGATGGCGGTGCTGTCACTAAAATTGGCAGCGATAATTTATTTATGGCCTATGTACATGTCGCCCATGATTGCATGATTGGAAACCATACAATCTTTGCTAATAATGCCAGTCTAGCCGGCCATGTGATTGTTGAAGACCATGTAATTTTTGGAGGTTTTACTGGTATTCATCAGTTTTGTAAAGTGGGCGCCCATGTTATGACTGGAATTGCCACGATCAGTTTCAAAGATATACCGCCTTTTTTACTGGTATCAGGTAATACTGCGAAACCACACGGCTTAAATAGCAGGGGCCTGAAAAAACGTGGATTTTCCGATGACACACTGAAGGCCCTTCGTAGTGCATATAAGTTAGTATATAAGTCTGGGAATACTATCAGCCAGGCAATGGAACAGCTTGCAAAACTTGCCAATGAATACCCGGACGTCAGGCTATTTTCTGATTTTATCGCAGATTCAGAACGAGGCATTATCAGGTAGCCGTGCCCCAGAGTTTCACCAAAATTGTCTCGACAAGCAAGGAACCTGTCAAACATATCGCAATAGTAGCCGGTGAACATTCAGGCGATCTCCTGGGCTCTAAATTAATTGACGACTTGAAGGTACTCCTCCCTAATGCATCTTTTGAGGGAATAGGTGGTCCGTTGATGATAAAAAGTGGTCTCAATAGTCTGTACCCGATAGAAAATCTCTCTGTCATAGGATTATCCGATATAGGAAAAATTGTAAATGCATTCCGCACAAGAAATTCGTTAGCACATCATTTTATTAATATTAAACGCCCGGATATATTTATAGGTATTGATGTACCGGATTTTAATCTTGGTCTTGAAGAGAAACTAAAAAATAAAGGCATAAAAACAGTTCAGTATGTTAGCCCGCAAGTATGGGCCTGGCGAGGTTATCGTGTCAAAAAAATACATAGAGCCGTAGATCACATGCTCACGTTATTTCCGTTTGAAGAGAAATATTATAAGGAGCAGTCTTTACCAGTAACTTGTGTCGGCCACCCATTGACAGAAATAATCGAGGAGAATTCCGAACAATCTAAATATAAAAAATCATTGGCTTTACCAGGTGATAAAAAGATAATCGCGTTACTGCCGGGTAGTCGTAACAATGAAATAAAAAGACATGCCGAACTATTTTTTACTACATCGAGATTATTAAGCGATAAGAATAAAAATCTTCATTTTGTTTTTGCATTTGTGAGCGAGGACTCTAAAAAACAGTTTTGGCAGAAGATTGATAAAAATATTGAAGACTATAAAGATATTACATGCATAACTGGTATGGCTAGAGACGTTATGGCCGCCTCTGATGTAATTCTGGTATCATCAGGTACGGCAACACTGGAAGCAGCGCTAATTGCTCGGCCCATGGTTGTTACCTACAAAGTGTCAGCATTAAGCTATCACTTGCTTAGATACATGATGCACGTAGATATGTATGCACTTGCAAATCATGTATATGGAGAAAAATTGGTTCCTGAGTTTATCCAAAATGAAGCACGACCAGATAAACTTGCTTCTTCAATAATGAGGTTCTTGCAAGATGAAAAAGAATACTCAAGAGTTGTAACAGGGTTAAAAAAAGTTCGGGTAACGCTGAATAATGCTGCCAATACGAAAGCCGCTGATGTTATTTTCGGCATGTTAAATAAAACTGCATAAACTATCAGAACAACCATGGTTGCACCCGTAATAATTTGTGGCGTTGACGAGGCGGGGCGCGGCCCATTAGCAGGTCCTGTGGTCGCAGCAGCAGTGATACTCGATTTTAATAAACCGATTAGCGGTCTTGCTGATTCAAAAAAACTATCTGAAAAAAGAAGATCTCAATTAAGTCTGGAAATTAAAGAATATTCAGTCTCGTGGGCGGTGGGCAGGGCCGAAGTTGCGGAAATAGACAGCATTAATATCCTGCAGGCCACACTGCTTGCCATGAAACGTGCCGTTCAGGGGCTGATTATAACACCGGACTTGGTGAGAATAGATGGCAATCAAAAACCAGACTTGTCGTTACAAATGGAAACCATCATCAGGGGCGATGAATCCGTAGCTGAAATTTCAGCTGCTTCAATATTGGCTAAAGTAACACGGGATCTGGAGATGCAGGCGCTGGATGCAGCCTATCCCCAGTACGGCTTTAAAAAACACAAGGGATACCCGACAAAGGCACACGTAGCAGCGCTCATCGAATATGGCGCGTGTCCAATTCACAGACAAAGTTTTGGGCCGGTTAAACGCCTTCTTAAAACATAACGCTCTCGAAGTGGCAATTTCCTGGATAGGTATTACTTTAAGAAAACACTATAAGCCACTGTAAATATACAGTAATAAATGATTATTGTTTATTTCAAGACAATAGCCGGGGTATTGATGGCCTATTATTAGATAAACGGTATATTTAGCTATCGAGCACTGATCTAAAATTCTCTTAACATGGAATTTTCAGATACAAACAAATAGTCGTAACTGGCAATTAGCACGCTTATGCAAATTCCTGAAAAATTTATTTTACTCAGTTTATTGACTGTTCTCATACTGCCTTCAGGTTGTGTCGAATCAGGTAAAAACGGCTCGCCCGGCCAGTCCCTGGATCCACCACAACAAGGCCTGAGTATTACAGGTACGGTATCGGCTGTTTCAATTTCTGTTACTGACAGCGATATTAATGACACTCTGGCTGGCGTCCAAATTTCCAATAACAGTTTTACAACATCCCAGGATATCCCCAATCCGGCTGCCATTGGCGGTTACCTGAATGTGGCAGGTGTTGGTCCGCAGGGACAATCCTTACTTAATGGTGATCAGCTCGATTATTATTTTGGGCCAATGAAAGCGGGGCAAAATATTGTCCTGCAAATGTCTGCAGACTTAGCAACGAATGATCTGGATTTATACTTATATGATCAAAATCAGGCATTTGTCCTTGCTTCAATGGATACCGGTACAACTGAATTGTTAGTAGTACCAGCAGATGGGAACTACTTTATTTTAGTCGCGGCTTGCGGGCCTATTGGCTCAGATTATGATCTTTGTGCAGACACATTGCGCAATACAGCCAGTAAATACGTTTTGACTATTGGTGCTGAATCCCCCGTTGGCCTGGCGGGACAGCTTCAGACTGGCTCAGATTTTGTCAGTTACGAGGCAATTGTCAGAAACAAACCTTCAGCACAAGTAAATACGCTTTCTTATTATAAAGAATCGAAACAGTTAAAAAATTATCGCATCGTGGCAGGGGGATTAAAACAACCGATTTTACTGTCTATTAATAGAAGCGCAGGTATTCAGTCTCTTAACAAGTTAAATGACAGCAAAACGATTTCGGTGGCACTTCAAGATAAAATTAATACTATTGTAGCCATTAAACGATTAAGGGCGCTAAAAGCGACGGCTACTGCCGATTTAAATTACATACGTAAGCCATTGTTGGTGCCGCCAGATATGCTGTACCCTAGTCAATGGCATTATGGTTTGCTCAATTTAGAAACTGCATGGGATAGTACGCAAGGCAGCGCCAATGTTGTAGTTGCTGTGGTTGATACTGGCGTATTATCGGCCCACCCTGATCTGGCCCCGAATCTTGTCCCAGGCTATGACTTTGTCAGAGACGTTGCCCGTTCAAATGATGGTGACGGCATTGATGGCGATCCTGAAGACCCGGGTGATGGCGTTACCCTGGCCATGAGTTCCTGGCATGGCACCCATGTCGCCGGAACGATTGCAGCTGCATCAAGTAGTGGTGCTGACAGTGGGCTGGTAGGCGTTGCACCACAAACCAGAATTATGCCTGTTAGAGTGCTGGCGCGCGGGGGCGGGACTAGTTTTGATATTTTGCAAGGCGTGCGTTACGCAGCAGGATTAAGCAATAGTGCAAATATTATTTTGTCCAGCCCGGTGGATATTATTAATTTAAGTCTTGGTGGCCCCGGATACTCACAGACTGAACAGGATACCTACAACGAAATTAACCAGGCAGGGGTTATTGTGATTGCTGCGGCCGGTAATAATGGCAGCACACAACAAAACTATCCTGCCAGTTATAATAATGTCGTGGCAGTAAGTGCCACGGACATGAATTTAAACAGAGCCCCGTACTCAAATTTTGGAACGAATATAGATGTCAGCGCACCCGGCGGTGACTTTGGTGCAGATCTGGATATGAACGCAGAACAGGATGGCATCTGGAGTACTTCGGTTGACGTTGTTGGAGCCAACAGGAATCCTGGCTTTGCCATGAAAGAGGGCACTTCAATGGCCTCGCCCCAGGTTGCCGGGGTTGTCGCGCTAATGAAGGCAAGAAAACCTGACCTAACACCAGATGAGTTTTACGTGGTCCTGCGCGCAGGTGACATAACAAATGATATAGGTGTAAGCGGGCGCGATAATGATTTTGGCTACGGCATTATTAATGCCCAAAAAGCAGTTACGGTGGTCTCGTCACCAATTCTGCCGACGCTTGTAGTAGACCCACAGGCAATTAATTACGGTGTATCACGTTCTGAAATGATCATAACCACCAGGTCAGCAGGTAACGGCCCGGTTGTAATCACAAATGTAGCCCAGGATTCATCAGGTTGGCTAACAATTCAAGAGCAGGTAGTTAACACCGCCAAGCTTGGAACTTATGTCGCGACCATCAACCGTTCAGTATTAGCAGTAGGCTTGCATACTGCCATTGTATCTTTTAGTACTGATGTGGCAGGCATCATTGAGGTGCCAGTTTCAGTACAGGTTCCCGATGCCAATGGCCTTATTCCCGGTAACGCTGGACAACAGTATATCTCATTGCTAAATGCGAGCAATCGAATGGCTGTTCGGACGATCAGCCAGGCAAGCCAGACTGGCAGGTACCCATACCAGTTTACAGGCCTGCAGCCTGGCTCTTATATCGTTATATCTGGCTCGGATCTTGATAATGATGGTTTTATTTGTTCGTTAGCAGAAGCATGCGGAATGTATCCCTACCGTGGGGAGCCCGTATCGATAGACCTGGTCGATCAGAATTTATCAGATATTAATTTTGATACTGGGTTTATTCTACCGTTTGGTTTTGGCATGGCTGCGGGATATGATGTTAATGTCAGGAAATAAATGATCAGGCTATAAGCTAGCAAGAGAAATTAAGTAAGAACAAGCAAGAACTACAAATTCATTTGTAGGTTAATG
>VAPH01018680.1_pt1 | contig 22503 bp, 31 predicted proteins | sample 3393861 | NCBI WGS metagenome assembly VAPH01 (sample SAMN08290439, study PRJNA428436) | hydrothermal vent metagenome | isolation source: Deep-sea hydrothermal vent chimney | place: Atlantic Ocean: South-mid Altantic Ridge | reverse complement strand
TTAACTGCCGCGCCTGCCCGTAAATTTCAGCCGCGCTCCTTTGGTGGCCGGTTTTAGCCGTGGCAATGAGTTTCTCTGTTTCACCGTCTATGAGATTGCGAAGACTGCTTTTGAAGTTCAGCAAAACCGCCTCTTTAATAGCATTCGAATTGACTCCGGATTGCGAAGCTCTCAATTCAGCGTTAACCTTGCGCTCTATCCCGATAAGCGTAGATAAATCTTCCTTCTTTTCCCACCCGCCTACAAGTTTACCTTTTACTGTGCGCTTGCCTATAACAAGCCTTATAGCGTCAGGAATGTCGGCCTCCTTAGCTGTTTTTCCGACGACGACGTTAAACCTTTCAAGAGCCTTGTTGGCGGCTATTTTCGTTTTGATTGTGTTCACTTCAGGTGAACCGCCTAATGCGCTGTCGGCTTGCGCGTACAATGTTCTCCATCCATTAGCCGATTCATTTTCAAGCCTTATAAGAGCGAATCTAGTTCCACCTCCTGCATCGGCAATACTAATATCGGCTCCGATTTTAGTAGCCGTCTCCATGGCTTTCTCAGCTTTTGTTATGTTTCTAGCTACCGCAACTCTTACGGAATTTGCATCGCCGTCCGGCGCAAGCTGGGCAAATCGCTTATTGATGGTTTGTTGTTGTATTGCTTGGGTTCTTGTAAGTTTTCGTGCCGCCTCAGGGCTTTGCTCTATTCTCATCTTTACGAGTCCAGCACCAATATCACCTTTTGTGGCTTGGGCTAATGTAGGCTCGGTACCGCCGTATTTTCGTAATAACTCAAGTTCACTTCCCCCCCTTATTCCAGTTACGCCACCAATGGCTTCGTTCAGTTGACTCCCTGCTAGCGTCTTAATTGATTTACTTGCTTCTTTTGTTATTGTAGCTGAAGGTTTAATGATATTTTTAAGTTCAGCTAATTTTCTGCCAGTAACTTTTGCCGCCCACAATGCCGGATTGGCTGACAAACCTCCAACTAGTCCCGCTATGAATTGCGCTGTGGGGCTGTCGGTTATTTCCTGAGCTACGCCTACAGCAACTCCGGCTCCCAAACTTGGAGCTAATTCAGCCGACGCAAGTCTTGCGGGACCAATTTCGGCAATATCCTTCAATATCCTGTCAGTTGTGGTTTCACCTAATCTTCTTGTTGGTTTAACGCCTTTTAGAACTTGCGCGGCTTTTCCAGCCAGTCCCGCACCGGTTACGCTTCCACCTACAAACCGTCCGGCTTCTGCTAACACTCTCTCTGCGGCACCTTCGGGCTGTATTGGTTGCAACACCCGCTTGAAAAACTCTGTACCACCAACCGGCTGTTCGGGAACGGGGAGACCTGCGGCTCTCATACCGCCAGCAATTATGTCTGTAGGAACACCCACAATATCAGAGATGCCTCTTTGCACTCCACCGGCTACTGCGGCGGCTGATTGAAGCAACGTCCTATCGCTTGGCTGTTGCGCTACTTCTGCTGTTGGGGGGACTTGTATCGGCTCTCCCTGCTTTAAAATAGGATCTTGCTCAAAACCTTCTCGTGGAGTGCTTATACTTGTTTCGCCTCTAACTGCGCCAGAAGCTCCCTTAAAGTCTTTTGCACTTGCAAACACTTCATTTAAATCATCCTCTGTCGGGGGGTTAGGCTGTTTCCAGTCAAATTCAACTACTTGTTCTGTGTCGAGGTCTCTAACCGTATATGTAGGCATTACTTCACACTTATAATCTCAAATTTAGAAGTAGGGGTAGTTCCACCTGCCTTTTCAATCTTTTTTTGTAGCTCATTACGCCGCTTTTCCCCAAATAGCGGGCTGTCCTCGGCTAATTTGGCCATTGTATCGTCCCACCTTGGGCCAAACTCGCTAAACTCTTTAAAATGTCTTTCCGCCATTCTCGCAACTTTTATTTTTCTATCTTCGACTTCAATAGCCATTTTTATTAAGATTGCGTTACCTCTTGGGGTTTTTGCTAAACCGGGAACAGAATCACGTAGGAACCGTAAATCCTTATCCGAGGTATTACCAGTCAACCCGCCACCACTTTCAGGGTTACGCAATCGCAATGCTAATTCATTTGATACGGCTTCCAGCACTTCAGAGTCTTGAACTTTAGAAAGGTCAACTTCAAGGCCTAGCGCCGCGCCCAACTTCCTTAATTCCAGTGTTGATTTTGCAAAACGACCACTTTCTACTTTTGGTATTACTGTTGCAAGTTTTTGATATGCTATCTTATTCGTCTGTGCGCCTTTGCGAATCTTCCTGTAGTCCTTTAGCGTTGATACTTCAAGTTTAGCCATTTCTTTTTTTAATGTTGGTTCGAATAACTTCGTCTTTTGTTTGAATTTTAAGAATTTAGAACCTGCTTCATCAATGCTCATCCTCTTGGCATTTACCTCGGCTATTAGGTAAGCCTCGAAAGTTTTAGGGTCTGTGGTTTTTGCCGTTGCAATATCACGAATTGCATCTGCATCTTTTTCAGTCCCCATCTGGCCAAGCACTCCGACTTGAGATTGTTGGCGCGGAGTTAATCCACCGCCGGTAAATTGCTGTAATCCGCCTTGTGGTAAGACTCCTGTCGGCACTTGTGGTGTCGAACCTCCGGTTCGTGCAGGATAGACGCCTAATGCTAGATTGGAAGCTCTTAAGGTGTCCTCCCGTTGCTGTTGCTTGCCGAGTAGCTCGCCTGCCTGTTTAGATTTAGACTCAAGAAATTCACTGCTTGGGTATAAACCTCTCAGTGTCTCCATGTTACTGTAGTATTTTTTGACATCTTTATCTTTTTGGTATTGTTTCCAATATACATCGGTAGCCTTGGCTATCTTCTTAACATTCCTCAAGTCTAGCCCCTCAAGTACTCCATATGAGTCGGAAGCCATATTTTCCGAGAAGTATTGTGCTAGAGCTTCTTCTGGTGCGCCAGCCTTAATCATCAGATTTAGAGTATCAACCTTCTTCCCCCATTTTACCTGTTCTTGCTGATTTTCTAATTGCTGTTGCTGTTGCTGGAGTTTTTTGATGCCCTCAACTTGCTCGAGGATATTAAGTGGTTTTGGAATAAATATATGTTGCGCCATTATAAAACTCCTCCGTATAAGTTTAAGGAAGAAGATGAAGGAATTTGCACAGAGTTTCCAAGTAATCCACCGCTGGGGTTAAAACTGCTTGAGTCGAAACCCCCTGCTTGCGACGTTAGCATCCCAGTTGAACCACCACCAACAAGCCCACTACCAAATAGACTACTCCTTAATTTCTCTAGTTCCTCGGCTGTGAGAGTTCCCGATCCACTAGTGCTTTCTCCACCTCCGTTGAGTTGTTCAATTAACTGCGCTATCATTTTGCTGAACAAACCGTCTCCTGAATTATTATTATCACCGCCACCTTGCAAGTTGCCTAATAACCCCACGTTACCTCCCGAATGTCCTATCAATCTCAGCAGTAAACTCGCTTCCGCCAAGTGAATATTGGCTCCCGCCCCCACCGCCACCACCGGAACCACCGCCACCACCGCCACCACCGTCACCAAGTGAGGAATAAGCAAGAGGAAGTTGGGCAAATGTCCGTCCAAAACTATCATATTGGCCTGCCGTAACACTACCCTTGTCGACTTCTAATCCAGCCAGACTACTTCTTGTTCTCCCAATACCTTGCAATGCGCTTGTACCGCCACCAAGAATGCTTAATGCTGGGCCTTGTGCGACGGCGCCAGCACTAAGAAGTTTAAACCGCGCATTTCTTATATTTTCTATATCACGCGCCATAAGTTCACCAGTGAACTCACCTACAGCCCGTCCAGTTACGCTTGAATCAAGTAATCCATATTTTGACAGTTCAGCCGCGATACTTTCAGTTCCTTTGGCAAGGGCTCTCTTGAACGGCTGGCCAGTTCCCGGCGCCCTGTTTATATCACCCTGAAGCAATGGCAAAGTTTCAAGCCCAGCCGCAAGCATGGCTTTTCTTATGGACTTACCTTCGGCAATAAGACTTTCGTATAAAGCGTACTGCTTCTCTTGAAGAGCTAACTGTTCTCTTTGGATTGCTGATGCGCTGTCAAGCGCGGCAGACTGCTCTTTAGCCGCAAAATAATTCCCAATGGCACTGATACCTGCAGAAATCGCAAAAGCAACACCTATGCCCATAATCCCCCCCCCTACGTTGCCATCAAACCGGCTGTTCTCATAGCCGCCATTAAAGCATTTAACTGCGTTATTGCAGAGTTCAAATCAACTACCAATGTGGTTACATCAGCTTTAAGTTCGTTAATCAATGTCTGCTCATTCGAGTCATACGTGGCATCTGCATCAGCTGTATCAACGCTTACAGTTGAAGGTACAGAATCAGCTACAGCAGTTGCTGTTTTATCAGCAGGAAAATCACTGATGGTTGCGGCTGTCTGTGTGCCGGTATGATTTTCTCTTGCATATGGGTCTTTGTTATTTCCAGTGCCTCCACTAGCAACAGCAATGGGCGTTTCAATGTTTTCGTTATTAAGGTCGCCGGTGGTATCCGCACCAAGACCAAACAACCGTTGATGTTGTTCTACCATGTACCTATCAAAATCTTCATTGCCCGTTTTGGGCGGTTCGGTAAAGTTGATCTGTGGCATTAGTTTCCAAGCTCCCTAGCCGTTAAAGAGGCGTGTGTCAAAAGAAAATCCACTGCATCTGTTTCAACCAATTCAAATTCTATCTCCCTGCCTATGCCAAGATTGTAAACATCTATCCACGGGTCTCTATCTCCGCTACTTCCCATATTATGGTATTCATAGTCTGTCCATTCCCCATCATCTATCCTATACCTGTAAAAGAACAATGGCGCGGTTACATTTGATGTAGCTACGCCTCTTTTGAACCTAAACCTTAATCTGTTAAATCTTGCATTGTTGCCTTTATCAGATGGTATTATAGCAAATTTCCTGTAAACCCTTATAGGCGTTCCATTGTCATCACTGTAATCTTCAGACCATTCAAATACCTTGCCGGTAGGTTCGTAATCACCGAAGTATTGTTTACCGTTAAGCTCCATGTATGAGTTTATCGGCAGTCTTTCCCATTGGCCATGATTCCATGTATTATCTTCACTGAACACATTTTTTCGGATGTAATCGTATACAAAGCACTTACCATCGGTTGGCGCAAACCACCTGATAACGCCTTCTTTTCTAAAATCAAAACCGTATATGGATGAAGGGTCGACCAATTTATCAAGTTCTGCTCTGTAAGACTGGCTTATCACCATTGGTTGTCCCCCATTCAATACATAAAAATCACCATCATCACCGTACCAGTAGAAAGTGTCGTTTGCATTAACAACGCTATCATCAGCGCCAAGGCCTTTATTTATCCATCCGGAATCCTGCCTCACAAACGGGGTAGCCCCACCGATAAATATCCATGTTTCTATTGATTTGTCTTTAAATAATAAAATCATGTTGCGGAAAGATTTCATGTTTCTTATTTTTTCACCGGTCTTTTGTACGTTAAAAAAACCAGCATCCCCAAAGTTAATACCGGATACCCAGTTTTCGGGATTGCCGGTTGTACAATACTTCACTTCTGTATCGTGATGGCCAGCCATCAAGGTATAACTTGATATTCGCACGATAAACTTTGCGTTGGGTGGAGACCCACCAAGAAATGAAGTTACATCTCCATCAATCTTAACTGGATTACCACCATCGCACAAAATAATAAGATTGTTGTGAACTTCGTATGTTGGCCTGTAACTACCATTCATTCTCTCTCCGTCAAGTAAACGTGGAGTAGATGTAACGCTTGGGAGTTTGTATATTTTGCCTTCCGTGGTTGTTGCATATCCAGTTTTTTCTTCGACAAGAAGGTTTATCGGATAATTTGTAGTAACGTCCCACTTTTCAGAGAATCCATTCCTCTTTTTCCAGTTACCGGCATCGGTGAGATTGCCATTACGCAAATCTATATGATACGGAACAAAAGTTTCCTCTTTATCAAGATTCTTATATCCGATAGGAGTAATTGCGATATTTTTAGTTGCACCTTGTATCATGCCGTACCTGACCTCATTAACTCGAACCAATAAGGCGCACCAATTACAGCCGCTGAAACTGTAGTCTGTGCAGGATCTCCAGAGTTCAATGTTAGACTTGTAGTCCCAGCTCCGCTTTGAATAAATGTAACCAAATCAGTTCCATTTTCACCGGCTCCAGCTATTCTTATTAAGTCAAAGTTTGTCCATGAACCTGCGGCAGACAATGTTAACGTAATAGCTGATACAGCTATGTCTATACTGCCTGTTTCAGATTGGTCAGCGCCATTGTTAAACACAAGCTGTAATGTCCTGCTAGGATTCATTGAATAATCAACACCACCGACCAACTTTATCTTTTGAAGGGTAGATGTACCCTCCTCTATCTTAAGAGTATGGTTGGCCAATATAGTTAATACCTGCCCGATATATCCCTTCTTAAAACTTGTTATCGTTGTTGTCCCTCCGGTGTACACAATATTTGAAGATAAATCTACTCGTGGCGCTGTTTCATCGGACAGTGTTGCAATTCCTGTAGCAGAAGTAGTCCCAACTTCAGACCCATCTGTATTGCTGGTTGGAACAGATGGTTTAACTCTCACCTTACCAGAATTGTCTATCCATACATGATAATTACCTATTTGGGTGGTCATTTTATATTGAGCCATCCCGTTTCTATCTACATGAGTGTCGGGATTTGCAGGATGGCTATTATGTCCTGTGTACAAAGCCAATGTAGACGCAAGCTGTATATCGCCACCTTCTTTCATATAAGATGGATGGTTTCCGGCGGAAGAATCTGATTTATGAAATATATTCCCATTGGCAATAAGCGAACCCTTACTTGCGTTTATATTCCATGCGGCATTAACGGTAAAGATCGTTACGGCACTAACAGTTGTCCCAGCATTATCATTTAACGTGAAAGTTGAGCCTGAAATAGCAGTTATCCATGAGTACAAATCATTACCCGAGCTTCCAGCGCCTGTTACCCTTATCGCATCATCAACAGCCCATGTTCCGACATCTGTTACGGTAAGCGCTGCGGCACCAGATGTTATGGAGGCCGTACCACCGGCTTGTGAACCTTGATAATTTTGAGTCTTGTCAAATGAGCAATCGGCGATAGTTGCTGATTGAACTCCCACACTTCCAATAATAGTTATGGCATGTCTATTCGCAATGGCAAATTGACAACCTATAACAGTGAGCCGTTTACATCCTTCCGCATAAAGAAGGTCTATTTCGTTTGGAGTGTCTACTTCATTAAGCGGAACTTGGCCGTGGAATTTTATTCCAATTAGTTTTATGGCTGAAGAGCGATATAGTTTCATTCCATGGTAGTTGCAGTTTTCTATCGTGCCACCAAGATATATCTGCGAGTTTGAGCCAGAACCGTCAATTTTGTCAATATCAATTCCGGCAAGAGTATTAGTCCAATTTCCGCATCTACGAACATCCAAATCACTTAAAATAAAATCTTCACAATCAACCATCTTCAGGCCGTTACCGTCAACTCGGAAAATTTCTAATGACTCAAATCTGGTGAAATGAATATCCTGCAAGTCAAGACCGCGCGTTGCGAGGTCGTTACCGTGAAACTGAATATCTCTTATTATTATAGCGCCTTTTTTCGGGCCAGCAGTATTAACGCAAGACAGCATTGTAATCGCCGCACCTGCTTTAATGACAGTGTTCCTTCGCCCATCACCTATGATTTGCCATCCGCCGACAACCGTGGTGAGTCCCGTTTCTATGAGGTATGTACCAGCAGGTAAATATAGCTGTCCATTCGCAGCGTTGGCCGCATCAAACGCGGCTTGTATCTCCGCGGCGTAATCTACCGTGCCATCTGTAACGAAACCCGAAGGAAGATATGCACGAACATCAACCCGGGGTTTTTTGGTTATAATATCGTCGAAAATATAAGCGGAATCATCGGCAGTTTTCTTTACAAGAGTTCTGAACGCAGTTCCATCGTTTATGCCCAATTCGTCAAAGTTCCCAGACCCATCTCTTTTGGCGAACAATTGCCATGTGTTATTTGGTACTACAGTCGGATAAGAAGTTCCTTGATTGCCTTCCCAGAGAGTAGCGGTATCTGACGTAACCTTTACGTTGTCCCAATCACGATTCGGAATAGCAACGCCGCTCGAATCTTTTATGACAAAATGATAATCTCCATCTGCAAAAAATCGTGCAATACCGGAAGCATCTCCGATGAACGGAGCGGCGATAGTAGTTGTTTTTGCTTCGTCAGACCATGCCGTTTTATTTGTAGTTGTGCCAGCGGCATAATGCTCGACTTGTATTGAAGTGTACAGCGCCCCACTTGAATCAAAGTATGGCCCGAATGCTATATGCTGTGCGCCACCATCACTCACGATGAATCTCCTTTAAACATTTTCATTTCCTTAATAAGATACCACTTTTTGCAACCCTACAGTATCTACAATCTGCTTTGAAATTAAATAGCTTGTTAATCTTGCAAGTTCCTTTACTTCCTTATCAGCGCGGGTATCATCCATTTTTTTCAATGCTTTCATTTCTATATATTTCTGTAATACCATTCTAAATTGATTAAGAAACAGTGTGTATATAGATGAGGTATCGTCCAACTTCATAATGTTCACATAATATCTATACAAGACCCCGTAATACGATTCGTCAGGGACTTTAGCTAAGAATAACTTATTGTCATATTCAGCATAAAAATCCGGCCTAGCCTTTTCACCAGTTGTGAAACTTGCCTCCAACTGTTGCAATGTCGCAGGAGTGAGAATTTGCCTGTAATTGACAATCATGTATAGCGAAGTGGCATCCGGAGTGGTATCCCAGTTGCTATCCATTGTCGCTACTTTTGTCGATGTGTTAAACGCCGTTACCTGCCGGTAACCATTTTCACCAGTACCTGAATAAACTAAAATATATTTACCAACGACAGAATCTTCTGTTGATGTGTCTGCGGACGCAAGAGTGATGGTATTTGATGTACCGGCCTGAGCAGTGCCACGAGTATCGCCATCAAGAATAACAACATCGAGCATTCTGTCATAATCGGATGGCAACGAATACTCTCTTGAGCCTTTTATTGTTATATCTACACCGGTTTTCTGAAAGTCCCTTGCTTTTTTAAAATACGTCCATACATATTCCTTTGCTTCGGGAAGCCAGTTGTTTGTTGCAAGCGTAGAAAAGGCAGAGCTTGTATTACCAGCGTCGCTTAATCCGGCAGTTTTTATAATTGCCTCGGTTACATCACTTGGGACTGCCATTTTTCTTTCCAATCAAAATAGTTTTTCTCTATCATTTTATACATTTTAGCAGGTTTTATACCAGCCATACAGATAGGTGAATTTGTTACTTTATTCCTTTCACAAACGTCCCAACTATAAATGAGCCTATGACATGGATAGCAATCAACATCACCATGAACGGTATCGCAATTTTTAAAATGTTTAGTAAGATTCTCTTCTGAACTGTGGGATAACATTGCAATCTTGGGAGTATCAAAACATCCTGCGGCGTTAAGTACGCCTGTTTCGGGAGCTATGACAAGGTCTGCATATTGGGTCATTATAAGAGACCGCCATAAATGCCAATCATCACAATAATTCTTTGTTTGTCTATGTTCCCATTCAAGTAACTTTTCAGTTACCCCGCCTACAGTTAAAATAACAATATCCGGATAACTATTTTGTAATTCAATGGCGACGTACTCCGCGTATGGATATGTCTTGTGTGGAGAAGAACCCGATAGCGCCCATAAAATAAGAAACTTGTTCCCATGCCTTGCTCTGAAGTTTTGCGCCCAGCTATGCTCATATTTTGAAAAAAACAGTTCGCCATTCACGCCTTTTTCGTCGGGGTAGCCACCTATCTCCATTGTCCTGTCGTAATAATTAACATTAAATCTTTTATGACGTTCATCATGAGAAAGTTTGAAGTCATCTCCACCTTCGATAGCGAGAAGGCCACCTTCGATGCTTCCTGAAAGATTTACAAACTTATCATATCCGCTTTTAAGACTCTCCCAATGTTCAAGCAATTTATCGTTGGGTATAGACTCATCGTGAAACATGAATTCATCTATGTTGGAGTTGCGCCTCACAATGCTGTGAGATCCTTTGTGCATATTCAAAGTAATATGGTAGCCATCTTCCTTTAGTTTACGCAGTAATGGCGTAAGCATAATAATGTCGCCATATGCTCCAAGTCTAACTACCAACGCTTTTTTCATAATTTAAAAATAGGTGGAGGGGAAATCCCCTCCAACCTTAACTACCTCCAGTATTAATTCTGATACAATTCAAAATGCATTATAGGTATACCTTGCCCTGTAACTCCAGTCCCGTCAGTGCCGTTGGTAAGCGTAACCCTCAGCAATACATCAGCCGCAATGTCTTCAGCGATGATGGCATTAGTGTCATCAGTTTCGTCAAAGAAATCATTGTCAGCCGCCGCATCAGCTATATTTAACTGTGCATACGCATTAGCATCAGCCGCAGTTCCTAGTTGCACACTTCCTTCGCTCGAATCAACTGCGAAGGTCTCGGTAATTGCAACCCCGATTTTCACCAGCCTTGCTTTGTAACCGGTAGGCAATCTGAAACTGTACGTTTCAGCCGCACCACCCCCAAAGTCAAATAGCGGAAGTGTTATCGCAATGTTTTTTACCTCATCATAAGTTCCCATAGTTAATTCTCCTTTCTATGCGGAATCCCATTTGATTATTCGAGCGTTAGGCGCATCATCCCATTCGATTTTGAACCCGCCAAGCCAGTACCACGCCAGACCTTTCGACCTACCGTAATCGGTAACAACTTTTTTCCTTACCTGCTCAGGCACCACTATGGCCTCTCTGCACGTATCGGAGCCAAATATGTATGCTGGCTTGGAACCACTAAGTCCTGCGAATGATGCCTCCGCTTCCGTCCTTGCCTCCGCATCTGTTACGAAGCGGGAAGCATAGCTGTCCTTGACTATTCGACAGTTGTAGTATCGTCCAACTTCGCCTGCGGCTATTTTGGTATGACCAGTCTCAACATACTTGTTCAGACTCTCCAAATCCGCAAAAAGCTCTTGGTGCGCTTCCGTCGACAAAATAGCTACATAATCTCCACCAGCAGAGGCATATCCGGGTACATTGCGAGTTTCCAGTTCAGTAACCATTTGCCTTAAATGGTAAGCCTTGAAACCTCCAGTACACGTAGCCGTTGCGGTGCCGTTGGTGGTAACTATCCCACTAGCCGTTGCGGTGCCAACATACCTGAGCGGAGTCGCGTTGAACTGCCTTTCCACCAGCCCATCAATAACCTTGACTTGGTCATTCATTAGCCCGCTTCTGAGAATAGCCTCAAAGTCAACCTGCGAAAGAGTCATTCCCTTGTCTGTATATGGAATGGAGTTACCATACTCATTTACCGACAAAGTTCCAAGGGACAGGGCTATATCCGATTGGTTGAAGGTATTGGTTTCTACCATACTACCACCCCTCGTCGACACGTTAGCCGCCTTGTCCCAGTTTACATTTTCACCCTTGTTTTTTCCAAATGCTTCCTTTATCGAGCAAAACTGCCTGAATTTCATCAGTGGCTGAGCTACTTCACGCCATCTCTTATTGAGAATGTCGTTAGCTAAAAAGCCGCCTTGATCCTCCCAATTCATTGCTAATGCCATTATCTAATTCCTTTTAAAGTACCCTTCCAGCCCTTAGACCTTCTATCGCAACCTTGAAATGCTCTTCGTCGGTTTTAGGTTCTGGTGGCTTTACTTTCTTTTCGCCACTGGAACCGGCAGAACCTATAAGGCCTGCCTTTTTTGCCGCTTCTTCTTTCGCCTGACGTTTTGATTCAGATTGAGCATCACTATCGAAACCTAATTGTTTTATGAGTTTTGGGTAGACGATTTCTTTGTAAATTTTCTCGTATCCGGGAAGATTGTCATACAGCATGGCATTTTCCTTGTCTTGCCTTGCCATTTTGAACAGTTCTTCCTTGACAGTAGGAAAATTCATCTCGAAACCTGCAATCCCCTCTTTATTAAGTTTATTGTCAAGTGCACCAATATTCTTATCAAAACCACGCTGTACTTCAGCTTGTTGAGCCGCAGTACCGTTTTCTTCAATGACTTTTAATCTTTCCTTGAGTTCGTTAATCTGTTTTTCAGATTCGTCTACTCCAAAATCATCTTCAACGGTTTTTGACTCTTCCAGCTGACGTTTAAGAAGTTGAATTTCTTCGGCGTGTGACCTGAGCTCCTCTTTCAGTTTGCTACGCACTTCTATATGAGCTTGGAGTGGTATGGTTTTTTCATTTGCCGCCAAAGGTTCCATAACCTCATTCGGCTTTTCTTCCTTGTCAGAAGCATCCGCTTCCGCACCCGTTTTGTCCGGTTCGGGTTCCGTTATCTCATCTTTTACGTCTTGAGCAGACGCTTCCCCATCCGGAGATGTTTTTGACTCGTCATAATTCTGATATGCGAGTTCTCTTGGCGACAACGAAACTTGCTCATTGCCCTCATCTGATAAAATTTTGTCATCCGACATAATTTCTCCTATACCACGCTTACCGGGCGTGTACCGTCTACCGGACTTTGCGCGTCCGTAACGCTTAAAAGACCGTCCCTAATTGCCCTTGCAACAAGTTCGTAGCCCTCACTTCTTGTACTTTTTATAAAATTGGGGAATATCTCCGTTAGAAACTTATACGTGAATTGTCTTTTTTGTATTTCAATAGTGTCATTAGCCGGAGTATTCATGAGTTTTTCTTTTTCTCTTTCGGCCATCTGCCCAAACGCTTCCATCAGCAATTTAAATTCTGGTCTTTCAGATAAATCGTTTATAGCCGCGCAGTTTTTTATCCTACGCTCTAAATCCTTCTTTACATCTTTAGCGTTCATATCGTGCCTCCGGGGACATTAGTACCCGTTATATCTCCACCAATCTGCGGTGTCATCGCACCCGCTACCGCCTGATTCTGGGGGGCTTGTGCGGGCTGTTGGACAGTTATGATAAAGTCCTTGATGTTTCTTACTCCCAGTAATCTCATAATTTCATCTTCAAAAGCCGCAAGGTTATATAGCTTGACACCTTCGGGTTGCATCAATCCAACCTGTAATAACTGCATTTGACTCTGGTTAGCCATAATAGCCTTATCCATAATCAGGGACAGTTTTCTTAAGTCAACATCCTTGTCGTATTCCGATTTTCCTACTTTTAAAACCATATCCATTTCAAGATCGTCAAAATCGCTAACGTCTTCCAACATCGGCAATAATTCACTAGGCAACTTTGATGGATTTTTAGACTTGAAGCTATCGTTGGCTATCCGCAGTATTTTCTTGTTTGATTCAAACTTATTAACTTGCCACGCAAGCTCATGGTAAAACGGCTTCATGTATGTCTCTGCTACGATTGCAATAAAAAGACTGATTTTCACATCTGCATTTTGTTCATTTATTCTCGCAACGGTCGCTTTCTGGCTAGCGCTACCCATCCCTTCCTTGCCCGGCGTTATCCCTGAAAGTTCCTGCATCATACCCTCGTCTATTGCGGCTTCCATGTAGGCGTTTTGCGTAACATCCGGCATCCTTCTATCCTCTATGCCACCCATATCGTCGGTAAGAGTTATTCCGCCCGGACGTGAGTTTGTCAGGCTATCAAGGTCGACATTGCCAAACCTTGAAACCAATGTCATGGGATTCAAAACGAGCGAAACATTATCTTTTCTCTGATTCATCGTTACATTAAACGATTCATTCGGCCCTTCAAGTATTTCAGGAAACCCCGTTCCTATAGCCTTATGCGGTTCAAGTAAACATTGCCCCATTATTATTGGATAATGGTCGTAGATGGATTCTTCAGCTTTCTTTAAAACAACATTATTTTCGTTTGTGTATCCAAGCCAATGTTTCCCATCCTTTTTGTAGAAAACTTCCCATACTGCGTATGTCTTTTCTTTCATAAGATTGCCATCTGAAGTTTCACCACTTTTGCCCGGGCTTGGATATTCATCTTCTCCGAACACTCCGGGATCTCCGGTAGTTTGATGTCTCACATTTCTTAATTGCTCATTTTTAACTGATGTGAATTGGGCTTTGTCTATATTTTCAAATCCCATCTCTTCCATTTTTTCTTTAGTCATGTAGTTGACCAGTATGATATATCCCATATCTTCCTTGTGTTCTGCGCTCCAATCAGCAAAAACCTGCTCATTGGGATAAAGTACATATTCGGGATGGTCTTTATTCCACCATAACTTCGCAACGCCAAGCCCAAGGTCTGATATATTTTTAAACGCCCATAGATGTTTTTTCATAAGCGATTGATGGCGATTCATAGAGTCTACGTGGTATTGAACAACTTCCTGAAATACCTTAGCCCTATGAAAGTCGTTATCGCTTCCCATTCTGCCGCCAAACTCGAACGAATCTCTTTCGGCAAGAAACGAGCGATAGAAAGCCGCGACAAGTCTCCACGTAATGGCCTCTACTTTTCTGAAATTTATCTTTGCCCTGTTTCTTGTCTTTGACCAGCTGTTCTCATCCTGCTCAAAAATACCTTTTATAATCCGAAGGTTTCTTGACCATCTATCGTCATATAAAAGCCTGTCAGTTCCAGACTTAGTTTTCCACCTGCTTACAGTGGATAAAAATTCACAATCTTCTTTGTCTTCAATCATTAGTAATTCAAGGCCATACTTTCGGGTTTATATTCGGGGATATGTCTACCATAATCAGACTCTATGTATCGTATGGGGAACTGAAATACGTATCTCAACGCCGCGTGAAAATGGTGTTTGCCTTCCATTATTTTATCTCTTTGCCCCTTCTTCTCTTCATTAAGCGCTACGTCTCTTTCGAGGGTCAACATGGAGTTTATGAGTACCCTGTTATTTGGAGTGTCGAATATGTAGAATCCGGGATTGCCTTTATCATCACATTTTAATCTACGCTTGATTTCTTCAACGCCAGCATCTATTGAACCCGGATACTTAATAGACTTCCTCAACCCTTTAATCTGGTTCGGGCTTCTACGGAGCGTATCAAATATATTCAATCCGCCAAACGCTTCTATTCTCACATCGGAAGACTGGTCAACTACAGACCACGCCATTCTCCATTTTTCGGTCATAAGCCCTATGTCAGCCTTGACTTCTTCAATGTCCCTTGCCTTATTTCCCCAATATGAATCTATTACATAGGGGATATTCTCTCTATCAACCGCAACAAACACAACCGCAGTTGGAGTTGTCTGGTGGGGATCCATGCCGGTCAGCACCATATAGTTATCTGTTATTTTGAATGGCTCAATAACGTGTATGCTTCTATTGAAATGTTTGTACACTCTGCCTGAAAGTGAAACGAATTCGCCAAGCACCCTCATTTTGATCTCTTCATACGAACTCAGACCGGCAACTATCTCTTCAAGTACATTAAGATTCGCATATCTATTGGTTATGGATGCCATTTTAAAGCACTCTATTGAGTTTTTATCGTCAATACCCTGACTATTGAGTATTTTATCAGATACCCATGAAAGCCCCTTTGTGGGTGTCATCTGGAACATTATCCTTACCCTGTCAGATGTAGTAAACCTCATAAGATTTTCCTTGTGGATTTCATATACAGGTTCTTCATCGTAAAGCACCATATGTCGGGCTGGTCCCTGAAAAGAACCGATAGCCTGCTTATTCGACATGAACTCCACAGTCCCATACAGTTCGCCTTTTTTGCCAAGCCTTAAAGTACCCTGCTCAACAGAAAATGATTTTTCCCATGAACCATCAATAAGAAATTCCCTCGGCACCCATTTCCTAAAAGTCGGGATAACATTCTTTAAAAGACCATTAACGTAATCCTCGCCTACCACCCTCGCGTGAAACGGACGCTTGTTATTTAACTTTTCTTCGGGATATATGCCCTTCAGCGAATTAGGGACTTCTCCGGTAATGGCTATAAAAACCTCTATCGCGCCGGATAAGGTCTTCCCCACCTGATTGCCACCAAACCCACCAATTATATTCGCAGTACTCATATGTATATTCATCTGCGAATCAAGGCGCTCGGGAATATCTTCAGGCAAAATATGTTTTTCGAGAAATGCCTTATTGCTTTCGGGGATGGTGCCATCGGAAGGTTTATAAAACCAGAACGGGTCGGATTCCTCAAGAAGCCGTTGCTTCTCCTCCAAATCTCTTAACTGTTCGAGTATTTCTTCTCTTGAAAACTTCTTTTTCTTTTTCATATTTAATTCAGAAATTCTATCAACATACCTTCAGCTACAATATCATTCGCCGACGCAATGCTATTTTGACCCGTAACCCGTACGGTCATTCCAGAACTTGTGCTACTCGACGGCTCTGTGTGTGTGTTGCCAACTTCAGCAGAACCGATAGAATGGCTAGCTATAGCATCTTGTGCGCTTGATGCAGTTCTCGCAACAATAGCTTGAATCGTCCATGCAAGATTGTTATAACTCCCATTAAATGTATGGAGAATCGTAGAACCGAACTCAAGCGCAATGGCCTTACCATTTCCGTTAGCCGCAGTAGTACCCCATGCAGATATTCTTATTGATTTTTGATTGCCTGAAAAACTATTGGCTGGAAGAGTATACGTCTGCAACGTCTTCTTGGTCGTGTTTGCGTCAGTTCCAACAGCATTAGTGTTCATACTCATGCGACCGCCAACACGTACCATGCTAGTACCGGAACCAGCCGCTATCCTCGTAAGTCTGTTGGAAGTATCCACATAAAGAACATTCCCACCATCGTTATTCCTACGAACTAAAAGCGCTTCCACGTCGGTAACATCTATAATACGCTTCTCTTCTATTTGACCGCCTAACCCGAATACCGGTGTAATCGCCATTACACACCAACAGCCTTCATAGTAACACCAGTGCAACTGCCGGCAGTGTAAGCAGTCATATTGCCCCTGAAGTAGTTGTGGGGCTTGTGAGCCACAGAAAACCCAACACTATCAGCGCTCACGTCAGCGCCGTTGTCACCAATATCAACCCAACTAACGCCGTCAAGAGAACCCTGCAATACAACAGTAGCCGCAGTGGGTGCATTAGTTTCGTAGGCGATAACAACAGAGATGTTGCTCAACGTATTACCACCGGAAGCAAGAATGTCAGCCAACTCACTGCCAGCAAAAGAATTACCAGCGCCAGTAGCTTCTACGCCATCAAGTAAAGTAGCCATAAATACCCCTTTTGTTTTTTTGTATCAAAATGGGAGGTGATAATATAACAACACACCCCCGCCTATCCTCCCGCCCCCGTACCCTTCGCTCCCGTATACGTTATTGCCCACAACACCAGCCTAAACGCACCACCACAACCACTAACGACACACGGCACGTCCCGCCCACGTAGTACGACGGGATAGCTTGGGCACCACCACCTGTGTTCAGATTGTTATTAGCGTCCATCACACACAGCCCCCGCGACAACGGTTCGGTTCATCTGCTTTATCACACACCACAATGCACTGCCCTGTATACTTTATCATACACGCGCTGTTCGCTATGCTATCGCTAATCAACAACCTACGGCGCACTACTGTCATATGCCATCCTTCATGCACAACAACCTACTCTGTATCTTTTAACATACGGTTTAGCTTGTCCTGCGATTCGCTGATACTCTCGTGGACGCTACGAACACTAACGTTGTGCGTACTCTCGCCGTCTAACAGCCGTGCATTGTGCATTAATAGCCCAGCCGCACCTGACAGCTGAAACGTTGACGCCCTGTCCAATTTATCAATATCAGTCGCTCTTTCGAGCATTATACTAGACGCAATTGTGCACCGAGCAGCCAACGTTTTCTTTATTCGTTCTGCTAGTTGCACGCTACCGACCCTCTCGCCTTTTCTCACTTCTGCGATCGTATCATTGCCGCATTTCACTAACTGTTTGATTTTACGCACACTGTGTCCCTGCTCGAGATATATCGCTATCAGTGTATTGCGTATAACGTTAGACGATAACTCCGTTCCGTCCTGCGTTCCCGACACTCGTATTTTAACCACGATATTACAATTATCATACAGTTTCCACTGTGTCAAGTGTTTTGCGTGGAACATTGTGCAGTATTTCATACACTTGTACTGACGGTGGGGTATCAGATATATAGTTTGCGTGTCGCAGATCATCTATATCTGGCGGTTCACTCCCTCACTCTGGAACAGCTCATATCCGGTATATGATTAAAAAAGAAATAAAGAAAAAAAAGGGGAAAAAAAAGAAAAAAGAAAAAAGAGATTTAATTATAACGATTCTGCAAATCTTGTCAAGTCAAATGTTTTGGCATGTTACTTGCAGTGGTATAAGTAATGTTTATATGGTTATCAGGATTACTCATGTCGGATTATTGTTGACACTATCTATAGACGTGCTAATCTAGACTCATGTTGGCACGTAATTTAATAAATCAATCCCCTGCTGGTTGTACGTGCAATCCTATTGTGCCAACAATATGCACTGCGCCGGTGGGGGAGATTAACGGAGGTATCTGAAATGGGCAAAAAAATAGATTTGGGCGATTTGCAGGCGTGTGAACAGTGGAGTTCAACCAGGGAAACGTGTGAGTACGTTTCCAAGGCGCTCGGCTACGATCACGATTTGTGGGAAAACGGCGCGGGCGACGACGGAAACAACAAAATACTGAGAACCGCGTACGAGTATTTTCTAAAAACCGACCGCGACGAACTGCTGGCACACGAGGTGGGAGAGGACGTACTGTTCTGGGGAGCTGGGAGCGAAACGCCGTGGAGTTTGGCAGAGGCCGGCGTTATAACTGCCGAGGAACTGGCGAAACACGGGCAGTGTTAGTAACGACGGCGGAACGACGCGAATTATCGGCGCTCATCGTTCTGTATACGAGAGGAATCGAGCTGGGATTGAAACTGAAACATGGATTTATTTAACGGAGGTATAGGATCGTGGTTATCGTAGGATATTCGGCCGAAACAATGAAACGGCCAAAACATTTACTGGAGGCGTGTCGTTTTCGCGACGATAAAATGGGCGGAACTATACACCAATACCTGCCGAGATTGACGTGGAAATATCAGGGGAACAGGGCGCGGCAGGGGCCGACCTGCCACTTAATACTTGATAATACAGTGTCTGTAGGGTGGCAGGTCGGGGCAAAAAAATACTTGCCCAAAATAACCCCATCGATCGGCAACGTGGTTCGGCTAGACCCCATACCAGCTGGAAAATATACGATTACTACGAGTTGTGGAAAAACAAAATACCCATTTCACTCAATGGAAATCGGGGACTCGTTTGCGCTGGTCCGGATAGCCATAAACGATAACGAGGAGGATAAATCATGAAAATCACCGCTGAACTACTTGCCAAACATGACGCTTGTGCTGACGGCGCAAAGTGGGTAAGAGACCGCTTCGGCGAGTCCGGTGAGTATCAAGATGTACTTGATGCGCTTGCAGGAGATGCGAGAGATAATTGGGCTAGCTGGTTGCTGGATGCACTCGGCACAACCAACGCCGTGTTGGAGATCGACGGTGATTTGATCAGAACCTGTAGTATCTTTTTTGCGGGGTCGATTAAAGTTACCGGCTACATCGAGGCTCGCGGCGACATCAAGGCGGGCGGCTACATCGAGGCTCGCGGCTACATCGAGGCTCGCGACATCGAGGCGGGCGGATGCATCGAGGCTCGCGACGACATCGAAGCTCGCATTATCTGGGCTCGCGTTATCCGAGCGAAGGAAAAGCCTACCGACATCCGCCGAGGAACAGTTAGAAATCAAAAATAGGATTTACGGGACTATGGAAAAAATCGAAAACGTAATCGAAAAAGCGGAGGGCAGATCATGAAGCAACCAAAAATCACACGCACAATCTCCGGCTACACACTAAACGACGCAAAGAGAAGGGCGGGTATCCAATGACCACACGCACGGGATATTGCCCACTCTGTACAAAACTATGGGAATTGCCAAAAAAATTTTGGAAAACCCACGCCGGTAAACTGCTGGACAACAGATTATCCCCCCTCCTGACATGCCCTGCCTGCATGGCGGCGAGGGAGGGGAAATCATGAACATCAAACTTGAGACAATTTTAGCCATGCTATTTGAGAGCGGCGAGAATTCCGTACCTGAAACCATGGCCAAGATTATTGAATATCTGGAGGGCGTAGCCGAAGAGGAACTGGGCTACTTCAAGAGTGGCAGGGATAATCACGAAGAGGGCGTAGACGATAGCATGACTGAAAGTTATGAGAAAGTTTTTGCGCATCTGCAAAAGGCAAGGAAGGCGATATTATGAAAATAGGAACCATTCCGAAAGAAAGAATCCCGTGGAATGAAAATACACGGGCCGCGGTGGGAGACGATATTTCTATGCATATGATGTACGCGAACAAAACGCTGGAAGCACAAGAGCGTTATCTTGAAGACATGGAGGGCAGATCATGAGTATGAACTACAAAAACCAAGGGAAAACCATCCGCCGTTTACGCCGAATGATTCCAGATATGAAATGCCCACAGGGTTGCACAGATTGTTGTGGCCCTGTCATGTTCTCCGAATGGGAGCGCGACAGAATCAAACTCAAGAAGCCGCTATCGGGAATCGACTGTCAATACATAGCAGATGGTGGGTGCGGAATATATGAGCAGCGCCCGATAGTCTGCAGACTATTCGGAGCGATAAAAAAGCTGAAATGTCCGCGCGGGTGCGAGCCAGAAGAAGCTCTTGATCCAACAACTGAACGTCTAATCACGATTACCTACATCAGTACTAGACCAACATTAACGGAGCCGACCAAATGACCCCACTAACCGAGTACCTAATCACACTAACCCTCCTGTCAATCGTTGGAGCGGTTGCGCTGGTCTGGATAGCGATTAACGATACAGATGAAGAGGAGGAATCATGACAGTACAGATTTTGCTAACTGCGGCTTTTGCTTTGTCGATAATAGCATCGATAATTAGTTTTTGGAGGAACGACATTGGTACTGCGCTGTACTTTTTGTTGCTCGGGATACTTTTTCAATTACAAAAGATGGGGGGATCATAATGACGTTTCTAAAAATATTTAAACCGAAAGTGGGGATGATTGAAGTTCGTTACGAGATATTAGAATCTCATCTCGGGGGTCATTGGGGAAACGCACTTGATTTCGATATGGCCACGTTGGAAATAGCCGAAAAGCAACTTTTAACCTTTGTAGATTCTACTGATTCTAGGGGCAGGAAAAGCAATTATATTATTGTACAAAAAATAATAAACATCGCAAGTATTACTTTAAAGAGGGTTGATCAGCTTAAATTAGAAGAGAAAAACCGGAAACGGAAAATAAATGATATAGGAGATAAATCATGACAGCACAAGAGCTTATAAATGAGCTTGGACGGCTCAAGGATAAGGACATTCCAGTTTTAATGGACAACTGCGACGGCGGTCTTGACGACGTGGAGTTCGCGACAAAAAAACGCGTCGTGCTGGACTTCAATGCGGGTACAGAATGCGAGCTGGGGTTGCACGAATACAGTGAAAACATTGCGAGAGAATCGCGCGAAAGCCTTGGACAAAATGACGCGCTTGTGCTTTCGAGGGAGGAGTAATCATGGCTAAATTTAACCGTCGTGCTATTTGCAAGTGTGGTTGTATTTACGCTCTGGAAGGCGGGAGCTACCTGAACGGCGTTAGGTGCCGCCTCTGCGGCTTGAGCCACCACGTTGCTATCGACATAGGCAGTTTCCGGTGGATAGGTACGGGTAAATGGCTGACCCCTTCTACGTGGGGCAATGGGTATTGGGAGGTTTACTGGTGTGGGAGTAGCAGGATAGAGCGTATAGATGAATCTATATATTTATTGGAGAAATTTAATGGCGCACGGCGTGAGCTTATAGGCATGAAATCCACAGGGCTGACTTTTCGGGAAAATGCGGGCTGGATGGCAAACAATAAGCGGATTGCTAAATTAAAAGCGGTGGAAAACTCGCTAGAATCAATCTGTAGGGACGCACCATGACACCCCTATTGTACAAATTCATGCGTACCGGCTTGAAATCCGATTACGACGGCGAGGCGTGGAAACTCGGGGAGCGGAAAACCGCGACAGGCGAAATCAAGACTTGCACCAACGGCTACCACGCGTCTAAAACTCCGCTCGACGCGTTCAAATACGTACAAGGAGAAATCCTCGCGGTTGTCGAAGGGGATGGTGAGACGCATGAAAATACCAACAAAAGCGCTTACGAAAAGATGCGCGTTATCAAAGCGTATCTCTGGAAAAAAGAAGATTCGGTTGCACTTGCTGTATTTTGTGCACGGCTTGTACTTCAGCACTTTGAAAAACAACAACCGGACGACCCACGCCCGCGCAACGCAATCGAAGCGGCTGAAAAGTGGCTTAAAAACCCGACATCCGATAATGCCGCGAGTGCGGAGAGTGCGGCGTGGGCGGCGTGGGCGTGGGCGGCGAGTGCGGCAAGTGCGGCGAGGGCGGCGTGGGCGTGGGCGTGGGC
>VAPH01028880.1_pt1 | contig 22537 bp, 20 predicted proteins | sample 3393861 | NCBI WGS metagenome assembly VAPH01 (sample SAMN08290439, study PRJNA428436) | hydrothermal vent metagenome | isolation source: Deep-sea hydrothermal vent chimney | place: Atlantic Ocean: South-mid Altantic Ridge | reverse complement strand
AGGCGGGTGACAGGCAGGCCGGGTTACTCGATGACGCCGGTAAACGGATGCCGTTTATTGACAAGGTAATATATATTCTGGAAAAGGAGAGTATTCCCTACTGGAATAAATTTCTGCAAGGGTATTATGATGCGTCCGGTATTTCTTCGGACAGCTTTGATCAGGCAATACAGTTTGTTGGTTCCGGTGAAGCAAGCCTGACTGAAGAGATGAAGAAAAAGCAAATTAAATTACTGACAGCAGTCGAGACCTCAATTTTCTACATGGGGTTTAATATGCTGGACAAGGTGGTTGGCGGTCAAAATGAAAGGGCGAGAAAACTGCGTCAGGCAATATCAATAGCCGTTGACTATGATGATTATATTTCCATATTCAGGAACGGCAGGGGTATCGCATCCCAGGGGCCCATTCCACCAGGCATCTTTGGTTATCTTGAAGGCAAGAAAGGACATAACCCGGTCACCTATAAATGGGAAAACGGTAAACTGAAACGCAGGTCTCTGGCCGAGGCCCGAAGGTTACTGGCCGAAGCGGGTTATCCTGATGGACGAGATGCAAAAACAGGCAAGCCGCTATTATTGCATTTTGACAGTGCAGGTAGTGGGCCGGGTGAGAAGGCCGTCTGGGACTGGTATAAAAAACAGTTTAGTAAAATTGACATCCAGCTGGAGGTACGCAATACAGACTACAATCGTTTCAGGAGCAAGATGCGCGATGGTAACGCACAAATCTTCAGTTGGGGCTGGAATGCAGACTATCCTGACCCTGAAAATTTTCTTTTTTTACTGTATGGCCCCAATGGCAAGGTCAAACACCATGGTGAGAATGCTGCAAATTATGACAATCCGGAATTTAATAAATTATTTGAAAAAATGAAGAACATGGATAATGGATCGGATAGACAAAAATTGATTGATCAGATGGTTGCGATAGTTCGTTATGAGGCCCCGTGGATATGGGGATTTCATCCGAAAAAGTTTGTGCTCTATCACAGCTGGTACCTGAATGCCAAGTTGAACCTGATGGCGCAAAATTCACTCAAGTATAAAAAACTTGATCCTGGCAAACGGCTGGCAAAAAGGCGTGCCTGGAATAAACCGGTGCTTTGGCCTGTCTGGCTGATGTTGCTTGTCCTGATTCTGATTATTATTCCAGCGGTGATTGCATATATGAAAAAGGAACGGCGATCAATGAACATGAGGGCATAAAGTGATGTTTGCCTATATTATAAGACGGATCCTGTATTCACTGCCGATACTAATTGGTGTTAATCTGATGACGTTTTCACTGTTTTTTATTGTCAATAGCCCGGATGATATGGCCCGGATGCACCTCGGCCAGAAGCGGGTTACAGAAGGGGCCATAGAAAAATGGAAACAGGCGAGAGGTTATGATAAGCCCCTTATCTATAACGAGGCGGAAAGCGGGGTTGGTAAAGTAACCAACACAATATTTTATGACAAGTCTGTCCGACTGTTTGCATTTGACTTTGGATATGCAGACGATGGCAGGCCAATCGGTGAAGATATTCTGCAGCGCATGTGGCCGAGCCTGGCGATTGCCATCCCGATATTCCTGGTCGGTATTCTGGTCAATATCTGTTTTGCTTTATTACTGGTATTTTTTCGTTCTACCTATATCGATGTCTGGGGGGTGGTTTTCAGTGTGGTGCTGATGTCGATTTCCACCCTGTTTTATATCATTGGAGGTCAATACCTGTTGGGCAAGCTTATGCAACTGGTGCCTATTTCCGGTTATGACACCGGCTTTAGTGCATTCAAATTCCTGGTATTGCCCGTCATTATTGGTGTGATAGGCGGTATCGGTTCCAGTACACGCTGGTACCGGACGATATTTCTTGAAGAGATAGGCAAGGATTACGTTCGCACAGCACGTGCCAAGGGTCTTTCTGAAATACGGGTGCTTTTCAGGCATATACTTAAAAATGCGATGATTCCGATATTAACAGGCATCGTTGTAATTATTCCGTTGTTATTTATGGGCAGTCTTTTACTGGAATCATTTTTTGGCGTTCCTGGCCTGGGCAGCTATACAATTGATGCTATCCAGAGCCAGGATTTTGCCATCGTCAGGTCGATGGTATTTCTCGGATCCGTTTTGTACATTGCGGGTCTGTTGCTAACCGACATTTCCTACACGATGGTTGATCCAAGGGTAAGGCTGGGTTGATGGCAAGAGGCCTGGCAAATAACTGGATTATGATGCCTTTGGCAAGTCTGGTGACAATCTTTATACTGCTATATGTAGTGCCGATTGTTTTTGCACTCCAGTCACTTTATCTGTGGACAGATATATTTATTTTTATCCTGATGGCGATGGTTTTCTTTCTGGTGTCGTACATCAGGAGCAAGGAACATTTGCTGCGCCCGTGGAAGGCTGTATTCAGGAGAAAGATGGCAATGGCCTCAGCAGTATTACTGTCGGCATTCATACTGGTCGGGATGCTGGATTCCATTCATTTTCGTCTTCCCCTGTCAGGGCAGGCAGCAGGCCCTGTTCAGTATTCGGTTGAGGTCAGCAGTTTGCTGGATGTGATAACACGTGACATTCACGTCAATGTCGAGAAAACCTATTCGGCCCCGTTTGCAACGCATCTGTTTTCAAAGGAGAGTATTGACTTGCCTGGCGGTGGCAGTCGGCGTGTTTACCCACGTCTTAAATACGGTGGGGCACACCTGGCTGATCCTGAAACTGAAAAACAGGATGATATCCTGTTCAAGCTGTTTTCATCATTTTGGCAGGGCGTTGTTATCTGGGGTGTGCTGGTGGCTTTGTTCATGCTGGTTTATTCGTTTCGCAAGGGCCGGAAATTTTCAGATATTGCCTTGCCCATATTGAAGGGCCAGACTTCATTGCCATTGCGTACCGCAGGCCTGACTGTGCTGGTTATTGTGCTGATGATCATGTTTGTTATTAATGCGGGCACGGCATATCATGTTTTTGGTACTGACAAGGTTGGGCAGGATGTTCTGTACCAGTCATTAAAAAGCATCCGCACCGGTCTGGTTATCGGAACCCTGACGACCATGGTGATGTTACCTTTTGCCCTCATGATGGGTGTGGCAGCCGGCTATTATCAGGGCTGGGTTGATGATGTGATCCAGTATATTTATACGACATTGAGTTCAATTCCGAGCGTATTGCTGATAGCAGCGGCAATATTGTCCATTCAGGTCTATATTTCCAATCATCAGGAATTATTCGGGACATCAATAGAACGAGCGGATTTACGTTTGCTGGCGCTGTGTTTTATTCTGGGTATTACAAGCTGGACCAGTCTGTGTCGATTGTTACGCGGCGAGGCCTTCAAACTCAGGGAACTGGAGTACATCCAGGCAGCAAAGTCGTTTGGTGTCAGGCATGTAAAAATCATCAGTCGGCATATTGTGCCAAATATTATGCACATCGTGCTGATTGTTGTCGTTCTTGATTTCAGCGGCCTTGTACTGGCCGAGGCTGTTTTGTCTTATGTGGGGGTGGGTGTTGACCCATCTACAGATAGCTGGGGCAATATGATTAACGGGGCGCGTCTTGAAATGGCAAGGGAGCCAATGGTGTGGTGGTCATTGATGGCGGCATTCAGTTTTATGTTTATTTTGGTATTGGCGGCAAACTTGTTTTCTGATGCAGTGAGGGATGCCTTTGATCCCCACCAGTCATCGGCATGATTTTGATTACAGACAACAGCATGTGAATTACATGCAGTCTGCTCGTGGTTAGTGATTATGTTAAAATTGATTTCGCTACAACTAGATGTAATAGAGGATGCAGTATGAAAAGTGAAAAAGAAAAATTTGCACGGCGACTGAATGAGGCACTCGATGATATCAGTTATCCCAGAATCGGGCACGGCAGGCAGTCTGCGTTGGCCAAGGAACTTAAATTATCACCCCAGAAAGTAGGGAGCTGGCTGAAGGGTGAAGAATTTCCAAAGACTTCTCAACTGGTAAAAATTTCACAGCTTCTGGATGTGCGTTCAAACTGGTTGCTGTCCGGGGTAGGTTCCAAATTTATAAAGGGCTCAGGCCAGAGTTATTTCGAAGCCAAAAATGAAGCCGAGGAAATCGTGGTTGAAGATACCCCGCTGGTGGACAAGGAAGCGTTTGAACTGGCATTGGCCTGGTTGAAATTACCTTTTCAGCAGCGCGTTGCCATCAAGAAGGTTATCCTGGAACTGGGTTCAGAGATTGATACTGAATAATGACGCCACCTTTATTACAACTTGATGATCTCAAGGCATGGATTGAGGGTGGCAGCCACCCTGTGCGTGCTGTAGACGGTGTTTCTTTCACCATTCAGAAAGGTGAGACCTATGCCCTGCTGGGGGAATCCGGCTGTGGTAAATCGATGACCGCCCTGGCGATAATGGGGCTGCTGCCCGCGCCGGGAGGCAGAGTAGTCGATGGTCATATCTATCTCGATGGAGAGGATATGACCCGCTACTCTGAAGTCACAATGCGTAATATCCGTGGAAATCGTATTGCAATGATTTTCCAGGAGCCGATGACCTCACTCAACCCGGTGCTGACAGTAGGGGACCAGATCGGTGAAGTCTTGCGACGACACAAAAAGCTGTCAGGTAATCAGCGGCAATCCCGTATCCTCGAGCTGCTTGATTCGGTGGGTATTCCAGACCCCGTAAACCGGGTTCGTGAATACCCGCATCAGCTGTCTGGAGGAATGAAACAAAGGGTGATGATCGCCATGGCATTGGCGGGAGAACCCGAATTGCTGATCGCAGATGAACCGACGACGGCACTGGATGTCACTATCCAGTTACAGGTTCTGAGCTTGTTACAGGATTTGCAGGAAAAGACCGGCATGGCTATTTTATTAATAACACATGACCTCGGGGTTGCGGCACAAATGGCAGACAGGATAGGTGTTATGTATGCCGGTCAGATGGTCGAGGATGCAGGACGTCATCTGTTTTTTAATCAACCGGCCCACCCCTACAGCCAGAAATTATTTCGTGCATTGCCGGATATCAACAAAAGGTCGGAGACCCTTGAGATAATCAGCGGAACCGTCCCTTCCTTATCGCAGGACTTTAGTGGTTGCCGGTTTGCCCCACGGTGTGAGCAAAAACAGGATTTGTGTATAACGCAGGAGCCTGTGTGGAGGGAGTTATCTGATTTGCAGGGGGTGAAATGCCATTATCCGCAACAGAAAACAGTATCAGTGGGTACTCTATCAAAGGGTGCAACAACAAATAATACGGGTACAGACGGGCTATTGCTGGAGGTCAGCAACCTGAGGGTTCATTTTCCTGTCCAGCGGGGGGTATTCAGGAGAACCGTCGGTTATGTTCATGCTGTAGATGATCTGGATCTGAGTCTGAAGAAAGGTAAAACGCTGGCATTGGTTGGTGAATCGGGCTGTGGTAAAACGACTGTTGGCAAGGGGATTCTGCAACTCTTGCGTGAGTACACATCCGGTGATATTTCCTTCGAAGGTCAGTCGCTTGACCAGCTCAAGGGTGAGCAGTTGAGAAAACGCCGATCCGATATCCAGATAATTTTCCAGGACCCTTACTCATCAATGAACCCCAGAATGCGTATCAGCGATATTGTTGAAGAAGGCATGCTGGCACAGGATTTATATCCGTCTCCGGATGAAAGAGCGGACAGGGTAGATGAGTTGCTGGAGCAGGTCGGTTTGACAACGGACATGAAATGCCGCTATCCACATGAATTCTCAGGTGGACAAAGGCAGCGTATCTGTATTGCCAGGGCCCTTGCCCTGAACCCCAAACTGCTGGTTTGTGATGAGCCGACCAGTGCCCTGGATGTATCTGTGCAGGCGCAGATATTGAATCTGTTAAAGCAGTTGCAGGACAGCCTGGGTTTGTCCTATCTGTTTATTACCCATAATCTGTCAGTGGTTGCATACCTTGCCCATGATGTTGCAGTCATGTACCTGGGACGAATTGTAGAACAGGGTCCGGTGGAGGATGTGCTGAACCAGCCCATGCATCCTTATACCCGTGCTTTGTTATCTGCCGTGCCAAAGCTGGATCCGGACAGGCAGGGTGAGGTTATCAGGCTTGAAGGCGACATCCCGTCACCGATTAATGCACCGAGTGGATGCCACTTTCACCCGCGTTGCCCCGAGGTGATGGCCAGGTGTCGTCAGCAATATCCTGGAATGACGGGTGATGAGCACTATACGCGCTGCTTTCTGTATGAACAGCAAACCGGTGGACAGGGCATAAAAACATAGAAATATCATGGTTATATAGTCAGAGTCTGTTTCATATGTTATAAAGGACATGGTTCTTTCCGGCCTTTTTCATTACTTGATCCAGATCAATACAAATGCAGAGGTCAGTATAGATAATACATTTTACATATGGCAGAAGAAGGTTTCTGGATGATAGATTGCGATTTACCCTTATTAAATATTCGTGGACATAAATTATTACCCGTTGTACAGGGCGGCATGGGCGTTGGGATTTCGGCGCACAGACTGGCCGGCAGTGTCGCCAGAGAAGGTGCAGTAGGCACGATTGCCAGCGTTGAACTGAGAAGGCTACATCATGATCTGATGCAGAAAAACTATAAATGTCGCGATCATGAAGTCCTCATGAAGGACAATCTGATTGCCCTGGATCGCGAGATTCGGTTGGCGAGGGAGATAGCCGGCCCACAAGGGTTTATTGCCGTCAATGTCATGAAGGCAGTCAAGCATGACAAGGAACTGGTTCTTCAGGCCTGTAAAAGCGGGGCCAACGCCATTGTTATGGGTGCCGGGTTACCGCTGGATTTGCCGGATCTGATAGAGGGCTATGATGACGTGGCGTTGATGCCTATCCTGTCAGAGATCAGGGGTATCCGCGCGGTTTTGAAAAAATGGCAACGAAGGGGCAGGCTTCCGGATGCCATCATTATCGAACATCCGAAATATGCAGGCGGACATCTTGGTTCTCCCCGTATAGAGGACATCAGTGACAGTAAATACGATTTTTTAACAGTCATGGAAGAAACATTGTTACTGTTTGAAAAAATGGGTATTGAAAAGGATTCGGTTCCACTGATTGCCGCTGGTGGTATTCATAGCAAGGAACAGATTCAGAAGCTCATGAATGCAGGTTATGCCGGGGTTCAGATCGGCACACCCTTTGCAGTTACCATTGAGGGTGATGCACATATCAACTTCAAACAGGTTCTCATACAGGCCAAGCCTGAGGATATTGTTACATTTATCAGTGCGGCCGGGTTGCCTGCCAGGGCAGTACTGACCCCGTGGCTTGAACGTTACATGAAACGTGAAAAAAAATTACGTAGTCGTGCAGATTCACGTAAATCAAAGTGCTCCAGAAATCTTGAGTGCCTGAAGCACTGCGGGCTAAAGGATGGGAACCCGGACGCAGGCCAGTTTTGTATCGAAACACAACTTGCCGCAGCACAGCGGGGTGACGTCAAACGGGGGCTGTTTTTTCGGGGTACGGAATCGTTACCCTTTGGAGAACAAATACGATCGGTTCACGAATTGCTGGAATGGCTGGTGGGTAACAATCAACTCGCTGTCGCGACCGCCTGAGCCCGGTTTGTTGGCCGGGATTTTCAGGGGCCACTATTCAGGCCAATGCCGTTTTCCTGACAGGTGATATTGATTTCATCAAAGTCATCCTCACTGATTGACAGGTACTGGAAAATAAGATCACGAGTCTCGTTCCATTCTATATCTGTATCGGTATTACCCAGAACCTTATAGAGTCCGACAATATGTTCTGCCAGTTTTAATACTGCGAGCAGATTCATGACATCACTCCCCTTGCTGTTACCTTGCCCGAATAGCTCGATAGCATTATGGTGTTGCCCGATGGCATCACAGATAGCCGGGGACAGCTTCCATGATTTGGCAAGATAGAAGCCAACCACAGAATGGTTGGTATCGAGCCGTTCATTTTCCACATCAACAATCCTTTTGGTGCTGCCGCTGTATGATTCTTTGATAATCTCATGGTAATTCTTGTGCCTGGCTGCAAGCAAGGGTATACCTGAGTTGTGGAAGAGTCCCAGCGTGTACGCTTCATCGGGCGAAATAAATCCTATTTGTCTGACTATGGTGGTGGATACCAGCGCAACATCCTGCGCCGCGTCCCAGAAAAGATTCATGTAATTAATCTCTTCATCCGACATATTATCCAGTTGTGAGAGCTCGGAACGGATGGCAATGCTATTGACCATGTTAATGACGCTGTTTATTCCCAGCAACATAACCGCTTTCTGGATGGACGTAATGGTGTTACGTAAACCAAAAAAGGGGGAATTCACGGCCTTCAGAACACTGCCGGATAGTTCAACATCGCGGCTGATCAGGCGGGCGATCTCTTTAATATCCGGATCAGGCATGGCCTGCTCCATTTGAAGGTCAACCATAATCTGGGGCTGTACGGGAATGGCCATGCCACGCATGACACTTTGCATCTGGTCATCTGTTAATGTGGCTTGTGACATATCGGTTTTTCCGGTGTTTTCAGGTTCTGTGCATATTCAGGGAACCTCTGATCAACTCATGAACCCGCATCTTGCACCCAGAAAATTCAGCTTCTGCGTTGCGAATCTTCGCAATAGCTTGCTATTACGCGCAATTCGACGCCTTGAATCTGTATTTTCTGGGCACAATCTGTTTCGTCCAGAATTAATCAGAGGTTCCTTAGATACTATCGACAGGATTGCGGAGATTTTGAGTTTTTTTTATATATTTTAAAGTGTGTCATCAAAATCAGTAGCTTAGCAAGTATTACCTTCTTGCTTATTGGGTCCATACCATTAGCAGTGGTACTAACCGAGGTATTCAAATGATCCAGGGGGCCATGCCCCTGAAGAATATAATGACGGTTCAAGGGGCCATGCCTTTGAAGAATATAATGACGGTTCAAGGGGCCATGCCTTTGAAGAATATAATGACGGTTCAGGTGTACAGTCTTTCGATGCCTGTGGTACAGAGCTGATAAGTCTGTGTTATGTCTGACGGGTGACGTCCACATGAAGCGTCAGTCGTTGACCCGGTTGCAGGTATTTCCCCTTTATCAGGCCGTTCCATTTCCTGAGTTGGTTGATCGTGACCCGGAACCTTGCCGAGATGCGCGCCAGCGAGTCCCCCCGTTTTACCGTGTAGTGAATGGTGCGAATAGTTAAGGCGGCGGGTCTTGCGTGTACCCTGCTGATTGCTGCCCGTTGCCTGTTTCTGGTCCACAGGACAAGTTTCTTGCCAGGATTGAGTATATCTCTCGGAGCCATACCATTCCATTTAGCCAGTTTTCTGACCGGAACCTTGTATTTCATCGACAGATCCCAGAAGGTGTCACCCATCCTGACAATGTGAAATGTTTTTTGCCCGGGTCTGGTCTGGTTAAGTCTGGATCGGCTACGTTGATTTTTAGTCAATGAGTAATGAGATAATGTACGTGTTGCTACCGGAATAAGTAGATGCCGGCCTTTGCGGATGGCGTGTCCACGCACCTTGTTAACCTGCTTGAGAAGCCGGACTGTTGTGCCGTATTTGATGGCAATATGGCTCAGGGTTTCACCATTTTTTATTTTATGCCTTTTCCACTGGATACGTTTATTTTTTGGCGTTTTTGCAAGTTGTTCATTAAAGATGGACTCTTTTTCGACCGGGACAAGCAGTGTGTGTTCCCTGTTAGGTGTGGTGGCCCAGTGATTGAACGCAGGGTTCAGGCGGTAAACATCTTCCAGTGAAACCTCAGCCAACCTTGCCACCAGAGCAAGATCAATCTGCGAGTTAACCTTGACCTCGGCAACCTTCGGCTCATTGTCGATGGGGTTTAAAATAATATTGTACTTTAGCGGGTTGGCTATTATTTCACTGATGGCCAACAGCTTGGGGACATAGGCGCGGGTTTCTTTGGAAAGACCGAGATGCCAGAAGTCCGCAGGGCGGCCTTTTCTTTTATTTTTTCTGATGGCGTGTAATATATTTCCTTCGCCGGAGTTATAGGCCGCCAGCGCCAGCAGCCAGTCACCGTTGAAGCGTTTATGTAGTACGCCAAGGTATTTCAGCGCCGCTTTGGTAGAGGCGACAACATCTCTCCTGCCATCATACCACCAGTTTTGTTTCAGCCCGTAGAGCCGTCCTGTACCGGGAATAAATTGCCAGAGTCCGGCGGCGCGCCCATGCGAATAGGCAAATGGTTGAAAGGCACTTTCGACTACGGGTAACAAGGCTATTTCTGCCGGCATGTTGTTATTTTCAACCTGCTCCATGATCAAGTGCAGGAAGGGTTCGGCGCGATCAGCAACCCTGTTCAGGTATTCCTGGTGACTTGCAAACCACTTGATCTGAGCAATTACCCTGGGGTTGGTTTCGTAGCCACGCAGTTTCATCCCGACCTCGATACGTTTCCAGAGACTGTGTTCGTTTTCATAGGGAGGTGAGAATAACGGGATTTCATCGACAGGTGTTATATCCGCCAGCATGGGTGGCGTGGTGACTGAATCGGGTGTTTCAGCCGTATTTCGGGTAGTCACCCCGGGTTGAACAGCGGTAGTCTGTTCTGGTTTTTTAGCTGAAATATCCGATGAAGGTTTTACCGGGCCGCTGGCCGACGCTGGCTTTAATAATAAATTGTTGCAGGCTGGCAGGGCAATTATCAGGGTGGTAAAGGATAGCCACGTGATGCTGTTTTTTATTAGCGAATATTTTTTCATTTTCTTCTTTAACTTTGTTAATCAAGTGTATCTTTCCAGTGCCGAACCACTTTAAATGTTTCGGCATCTGATTGTAATGTCTTTAGCGCAAAGGCTTCTGCTGCCTGGATCACACCTGGCAAGTGGCAGCGCAGAAAGGGATTGGTTGCCTTTTCAAGTGCCAGTATTGACGGAACCGTCGGTTTGCCAAGTTTACGTGTCGCACGGGTATGGATGTAACGTTGTTTAAGCTCGGGGTTCTCAGGCTCCACTACCAGTGCAAATTTCAGATTATGCAGTGTATATTCATGTGCACAAAAAACGAGTGTATTATCGGGCAGGCAGGCTATTTTTACCAGAGAATGAAATAAATCCCCGATTGTTCCGTCGAAAACCATACCGCAGCCACCGGTAAAGAGGGTATCCCCACAAAAAAGATGGTCATCATTATAATAGGCCAGATGGCCGCGTGTGTGCCCGGGCACATTCATGACATTCAGGGAATACCCCAATCCATCAAACTCAAGTTTGTCACCTTCCGATACCGGGTGGGTAATCGATGAGATAGCTTCATTGGCGGGGCCGTATACGGGGATATCATGGGTTTGAATAATTTCTTTGACGCCACCGGTATGGTCACTGTGATGGTGGGTGATCAGGATGGCCAGCGGTTCAAAACCGGACCGGTTAATGGCCGATAACACCGGTTTGGCATCTCCAGGATCAATAATAACGATGAATGGTGTGTTTTCTTTGCTAATCAGCCAGATATAGTTGTCCTGGAGGGCTGTTACAGGTTGTATCTTGATCATGGCCCTATCCTGTCAGTTCATGGCAGTGTGGTCAATATCTCCTATACAATCTATCGTATGAGCATGAAACAGACCCGGTTTCACTGTTAATGTCCCGTTAACATGTAACGAATATAGTTGAAATGTAAGCGGCAAGTGCATTTTGGGCAAACACGCAATCCGGACATGAAACCGGTAAGCCGGATCAAGACACGCAAAACATGCCATTCATGGCGGCCCGGCTGCCGCGTCCGTGCGGCAGACGGTCTTGATCAGGCTTACCGATTCCATATCCTCACATTTATATGTGCTTCATAAAGTTAACGGGACAGTAGTGACCCGGTTTATATTTTAGGCATTTTAATATGTTATGCTCGACTTTAATGAAAAAAGGGGTTGAGAGTAAACATTTCCTGTCTGATATCCGGCAACTGTCTGACTGGTACAGCAGTTCATTGGGACAAATGCTGGCCTATGAAGAACAGCAGGAACTGGACAGGATCCTGCCGGATCTGTTCGGTTATCATATCCTGCAAATGGGCACAGTTGAACCCTCCTTGCTTGATGCCAGCCGAATACTGCACAAGGTTGTTCTGGGTTATGAACAGTCGGGTTATCGCCAGAAAAATCTGGTAGGGGAGCAGGAGCATTTGCCCATACTGCCTGATTGTATCGATACGGTTATGTTGCATCACTCGCTTGATTTCGCCAATGATCCACGACAGGTGCTACGTGAAACCGAGCGCGTGCTTGTTCCGGAAGGTCATGTGATTATCCTGGGGTTTAATCCGCGCAGTCTGTGGGGGCTCAGACGGCTTCTCAGTGTCGGCAGAAAATCAGCTCCGTGGAATGGGCGTCTCCTGACAGTAAACAGGGTGAAAGACTGGTTGGCACTATTGGGGTTTGAAACGATGGCGACACATTACCGCTTTTTCCGTCCACCGTTTGGAAGGTCTGTTATGTCCGGCCATATGAAGTTTATGGAACGTTGGGGTGCAAAATTATGGCCCATTCTGGGAGGGGTGTACATCCTGGTCGGGCGGAAGAAGGTCTCGACATTGACGCCGATAAAACCACGATGGCGGCCGAACAAGAGCATCGTTCCAGGGCTGGGGGATGCAGCTTCAAGGAGTTGTAAAAGAAATGGCACAAGTTGAAATTTTTACAGATGGTGCATGCAGAGGGAATCCCGGCCCCGGAGGCTGGGGTGCCTTGCTGCGCTTCAACGGGACTGAAAAAAAACTGTCCGGGTCAGAGGCCGAAACAACAAATAATCGCATGGAATTGATGGCGGCTATCCGTGCGCTGGAATCACTTAAGCGCACATGTGATGTGGCCATGACGACTGATTCGCAGTATGTAAAAAAAGGTATCACGGAGTGGATAGATGACTGGAAAAAACGAAACTGGAAAACGGCCGCCAGAAAACCGGTAAAAAATGTGGATCTGTGGCAACGACTGGATAAGGCGGCCGCCGGTCATAGCATTAAATGGCACTGGGTAAAGGGCCATTCCGGTCATCCGGAAAATGAATTGGCAGATGAACTGGCAAACCAGGCCATCGATGAGTTGTTGTCAACAAAATAAAAAGTGAGAACCCGGAGCCATGCGTCAAATTGTTCTTGATACAGAAACGACAGGACTGGAACCCAAACAGGGACATAGAATTATTGAAATAGGTTGTGTTGAATTACTCAACAGAAAATTGACGGGCAATGTGTATCACCAGTATATTCAGCCAGAGCGTGAAATTGATGCAGGCGCCATGGAAGTCCATGGTATTACCAATGAGTTTCTGAAGGACAAACCCCGGTTCAAGGATATCCTGAATGATTTTTTGACCTTCATAAAGGACGCCGAGCTGATTATCCATAATGCTCCTTTTGATGTTGGTTTTATCAATCATGAATTCAAGCTGGCGGACACCGGGACGGGTCTTGTCAGGGATTATTGTCAGGTCATGGATACCTTGCAACTTGCCCGGCAGATGCACCCCGGGCAGCGAAACAGTCTGGATGCACTCTGCAAGCGATACGACATCGATAATTCACAACGCGAAAAGCACGGGGCCTTGCTTGATGCAGAAATTCTCGCCGATGTTTATCTGACCATGACAGGTGGGCAGGTCTGCCTGAGCCTGGGCGGAATGCAGGAGCGAAAACAGGGCCGGTTTGAAGAGCAAGTGCACAGACTGGAAACAAATCGGTCACCGCTTAAAATAGTCCGGGCGACCTCAGAGGAGCTGGATAATCACGCCCGTTTCCTGAAGATTATTTCTGATGCCAGTGACGGGAACTGCATCTGGAAGCCGGGATAAATAATTGCCCAATCCCCCTTTTTTTTATCATACGATCCTGCCGATAAATGTAAGCCGACATCTAACAATTCGACGCCAATTCCTCGACTTTTCATTTGTTTACAATTATTCCTCGTTAACCTTGAATATGGCCTAAAGCTTTATACCCAGTTGACGATAATCTGGAGAACAATACATAATTTTCAGATTATTGAAGGATTAGGGGAACGAAGGCATGACAACAATTTTAACTGTGGATGATTCAACATCAATGCGGCAAATGGTCGCTTTCACATTAAAACAGGCAGGCTTTGATGTTGTTGAAGCGGCAGATGGAGAAGAAGGATTGCAAAAGGCCAAAGGTACAAATGTTGACGTTGTTGTGACCGACGTTAACATGCCAAAAATGGACGGGATTTCACTGGTTAAGAAACTTCGCGCATTACCAAATTACAAGTTCACACCTATCCTGCTGCTGACAACCGAGGCGGGTGCAGACAAAAAACAGGAAGGAAAGGCCGCGGGTGCCACTGGCTGGCTTGTAAAACCCTTTAATCCGGATCAGTTGCTCTCCACCATCAAAAAAGTAATCGGTTAGGCAAGAGTGAAACCCTGCCTGTCGCCTGTCGCACAGGAAAGACCTTCCTGTCCTGGAAATAACCGGCTATCAAAGTGGATGTTGTAGTCTGCGTATGTTTGCAGAAATCCTGAAAAATTTATGTGGAGAATATTTTGCAACAACAGCAAATTCAAGAAGAAGAAAAAGGTTTTAACCTGACAGACAGGGATTTTAATTTCATCAGAAATCTTGTTAGTGAAGAAACCGGCATTGTTCTTTCCGAGGCAAAGCGAAACCTGGTTTACGGGCGGTTGGCAAGACGCATTCGCACACTGGGCCTTGCCGATTTCAGCAGCTATTGTAATATGCTGAAAAACAGGGATGGTGATGAGATTGTCGACTTTATCAATGCAATCACGACCAACCTGACATCATTTTTCAGGGAGAACCACCATTTCGAGTTTTTAGCCAATACTGTTATTCCGAAACTCCTGCAAACCAATGTTGTTAACAGACGAATACGCATCTGGTCTGCCGGGTGTTCAACAGGCGAAGAACCGTATTCCATTGCAATGACCTTGCGTGAAAATATTCCCAATATAGAAAGTTGGGATGTAAAAATTCTGGCGACAGATCTCGATTCCAATGTTCTGGCAACGGCAGCAGCAGGCATTTATTCCAAAGACAGGGTGACAGGAATTGCGAAGCCAAGACAGAAGAAGTGGTTCCTGACCAGCAATAATGAATCGCTTGAAGATAAGGTGCAGGTTTCAAAAGAGCTAAAAGACCTGATTACATTCAAGCAACTTAACCTGATGCAAGACTGGCCATTCAAAGGCCATTTTGATTGTATTTTCTGCCGAAATGTTGTTATCTATTTCAGCAAGGACACGCAGCGTGTATTGGTCAATCGTTATGCGGATAAAATGGCAGAAGATGCACATCTATTCCTTGGTCATTCCGAATCCCTGTTCAAGGTCAGTGACCGCTTCAAGTTATTGGGTCAGACCATTTACCAGAGGACTCAATAAAGTATATGGCCCTTCCCTCAAAATTTGATAAAGGTGCGGACCAGTTACCTAGAACCCTGAGGGGTTTTGGGCATATCAACCGATTTGTTGACAGGCGTGATGGCAAGTTCATTGCAAAGATATTGCCTGGTGAGTATTACGTAACCAATCAGGACGAATATGTCGCCACTGTTCTGGGTTCATGTGTGTCCGCCTGTATACGTGATAAGGAGACAGGTCTGGGTGGCATGAATCATTTTATGTTGCCCAAAGTAGGGTCAGATGAAAAAAAAGGCCTGAACGGAAAAATTAATGACGCTGCCCGTTATGGAAATTTTGCGATGGAGCATATGATCAATGCCATTCTGAAAAATGGTGGCAAACGGGAAAATCTTGAAGTCAAATTGACCGGTGGCGGGCGGATTATCGCCAACATGACCAATGTCGGGCTGAAGAATATCGAATTTGTCCGGGAATATATCCGTACCGAGGGATTGATGCTGGTTGCTGAAGAGCTGGGTGAAATCTATCCCAGAAAAGTCTTGTATCATCCGTTGTCTGGCAAGATGAAAGTGAAACGTTTAAGGGCACTGCATAATAATACCGTTCTCGACAGGGAGACACGTTATATGAATGAACTTGAAGTCAAACCAATCGGTGGTGATGTCGAATTGTTCTAACATAGAGAGAAAGGCGTGAGGCAGGATGAGTAAAATACGTGTATTGATAGTTGATGATTCTGCCCTGGTCAGGAAACTGTTGACAAAAATTCTAAATCAGGACCCGGGAATCGAGGTTGTCGATTCGGCTTCTGACCCGTTTGTCGCCAGAGAGAAAATCAAGAAACTTAATCCCGATGTGCTGACACTGGACGTTGAAATGCCAAAAATGGACGGGATCACCTTCCTCAGCAACCTGATGCGTTTGCGGCCCATGCCAGTAGTCATGGTATCAACCCTGACCGAGAAGGGGGCTGATGTGACATTTCAGGCGCTTGAACTGGGTGCGGTCGATTTTGTATCCAAGCCTAAATCAGACCTGTCCAACCGGATAGGGGAATACAGTGAAGAAATAATTTCCAAGGTAAAAATGGCGGCTTCAGCCAATGTTCAGGCCGTCAGTAACCCTCGGCGAAAACCCGCCGAGATTATAACCATAAACGTAGAAAAGAAGTTGTCGGCCGATGCAATCCTGAAAAAAAGTAAAAAGCGGATTTTCAAGACAACCGACAAGATTATTGCCATCGGGGCATCAACCGGTGGCACCGAGGCCATCAAGGAGGTTCTGCTGGGTATGCCACCGAATGCACCCGGGATCGTTATTGCACAACACATCCCGGAAGCCTTTAGTGGCCCGTTTGCAAAACGCATGAATTCACTTTGCGCCATGACCGTTTATGAGGCCAGTGATGGCCAGCAAATAATACCTGGCCATGTTTACATCGCACCAGGCAGTCACCATTTGATGGTTGAACGTGATGGTGCCCGGTTTATTTGCCGGCTTAGTGATGGCCCCCCCGTTAACCGTCACAAACCGTCTGTTGATGTGTTATTCCGCTCGGTTGCCCAGAATGCCGGGCCTAATGCCGTAGGGGCCATACTGACCGGCATGGGGGATGATGGGGCCAGAGGTATGCATGAAATGCATGAGGTCGGTTCACCGACTATCGCACAGGACGAGCGGACCAGTGTGGTCTGGGGTATGCCGGGTGAGGCAGTCAAACTGGGTGGAGTGGACCACGTCCTGCCGCTGGACAAGGTGACAGCGAAGTTACTCAGTTTTATTTAGGTATTTTATTCAGTGACAGGATCACAGGGCATTATTTTCACTGTAATTCACAGCCAATGTCCCGTTAACCGGTAAGCCGTATCAAGGCACGCAAAGCAGGCCATCCATGGCAGCTCGGCAGCCCATCCGTGCGGCAGACGGCCTTTATTTGGCCAGTCCGGTCCCATGTCCTCACATTTATATACGCTTCATAAAGTTAACGGGACAGCAGTGACTATAACCATAAGAAATACATACAAAAATTATTGTCGGTCGTATTTAATATTTGATCATTTATTGAGTAAAGTTTTACATATTCATGTCGATAGTTTTATTCAGGAAACGATCAATGAAGGAATGAGTTATGAGCAATAAGGCACGACAGGGTTCTGGATCGCCAAATACACCCAGAAAGAAAAGGGCTTTGACGGTAAATTGTGAGGAATCATTTGATATCTCCCGGGTCAGCGCATTGCACGAAAAACTGACAAAGGCACTGAACGAAGGGCGATCCGTTACGATTGATGCCATCAGGGTAGAGCGTACAGATGCAGCGATGTTACAGATGCTCAGCGCGTTCGCACGTGATTCCAGGGAAAAGAGCGTTACGCTTAAATGGAAATCGGTTTCTGAGGAATTCAGAAACTCGGCGAACCTGCTTGATCTGGACGGTGTTCTTGAACTACCTGCTGTGTAGGTATTTTGTTCATCATGGTTTGATTATTATTTAATCATTAACGAAACTGGTGTGTCTGGCACTAAATAATATATCGGGGTAAATAATTATGACAGTGGACATGTCACAATTTCTGGAAACCTTTTATGAAGAAAGTTTTGAAGGTCTGGATATTATGGAGTCTTCTCTTCTGAACCTGGATGCAGGTGCGGCAGATGAAGAAGTGATCAATAATATTTTCAGGGCCGCCCATTCTATCAAGGGTGGTAGTGGAACATTTGGACTGGATGCCGTTGCCTCGTTCACTCATGTACTTGAAACCCTGCTGGATGAAATGCGTGACGGGCGGCGAGAGGTGACCGGTGAGGCCGTCAACCTTTTACTGCAATCAGTGGACTGTTTGCGCGGTATGCTTTCTGCCCTGCGTAGTGAATCAGAACTGGACCAGGAAAATATTGACGCACTCCATTCTGATCTGGAGGACATGCTTCATGGTGGTGCCGGTGACGTATCCGTGAGTGAGAAAGTTGAGGATACGAATACCGGTTCTGCTAGTGATGGCAGCGGATGGCAGATTTTTTTCCGGCCACTATCGCATATGTTGCTGTCAGGAAATGACCCGGTCAGGATGCTGAAGGAGTTGAGGGAGTTGGGTGAATTGAGTGTAGAGGTTGACACTTCAACACTTCCGGTTTTATCCGAACTCATTCCTGAAGAAAGTTATCTTGCCTGGAACATGATTTTAACAGGTGCTGCGAGCCGTGAGCTGGTTGATGAAGTCTTCGCGTGGGTTGATGGTGACTGTGAGCTGATTATCAATCCGATTGAGAAACAAGCTGATATTGCTGAAGCTGCAGAAAATAATAATGATGATGGTGTCAGGGGGGAACTACTCAATGATCGGCGCATGGAAAGCAGTGATCGCAGAAAAAGTGATCGTAGAAGCGCCTCTGCATCTGCGGGTGAATCCACATCAATACGTGTTGGTATAGATAAGGTAGACTCGGTTATTAACCTGGTGGGAGAACTGGTTATAACACAATCCATGCTTGGAACCCTGGGCGAGGATTTTGATATGAGCAAGATAAAACACCTGACTGATGGACTGTCACAACTGGAGAGAAATACCCGTGAGCTACAAGAGGAGGTCATGCGCATGCGTATGCTGCCCATCAGCTTTACCTTTAGCCGTTTTCCACGCATGGTCCATGATGTCAGTCAGAAATTAGGCAAGAAGATTGAATTACAATTGCTGGGCGAGCAGACCGAGTTGGATAAAACAGTTATCGAAAAGATTGGAGATCCACTGGTTCACCTGGTTCGCAACAGCCTCGATCATGGTATAGAGGCACCTGCTGACCGTCTGGCAGCGGGTAAACCTGAAACCGGGATATTGTTGCTAAATGCCTTTCACAGAGGCGGCAATATTGTCATCGAGGTCAAGGATGATGGTAATGGCCTGAACACAAAAAAGATCCTTTCCAAGGCCATAGAGCGTGGGCTGGTATCAGCCGATGCGAATATGTCTGATGAAGAGATTAATGCATTGATTTTTCTGCCCGGCTTTTCCACTGCAGATGTCGTCAGTGATGTATCCGGCCGGGGTGTTGGAATGGACGTGGTCCGAAGTAACATCCATTCATTGGGAGGAACGGTCAGTGTTGAATCGAAACCTGGTGTGGGCTCTACTTTCACAGTAAAACTGCCGCTGACGCTGGCAATTCTGGACGGCCAGACAGTTTCAGTGGGTAACGAAGTGTATATTGTCCCGCTGGTATCAATAATTGAATCCATGCAGGTTAAGGCAGAAATGCTGAATTACGTTGCGGGCAAGGGAGAGGTGTTCAGGCTGCGTGATGAATATCTGCCGATAATAAGATTACATGAGGCCTTCGGCGTGGAGAGTAAAGTAATGGAGATTACCGAAGGACTGCTGGTCGTTGTGGAGACAGAGGGCAAACATGTTGGTCTGTTTGTCGATGAACTGCTTGGTCAACAGCAGGTTGTAATAAAATCACTTGAGGAAAACTACAAAAAGGTGGAAGGCATTTCAGGGGCGACTATCCTCGGTGATGGTTCGGTTGCCCTGATAATGGATATACCGGGGCTGATCAGGTTGTCGAGCATTCAGCCCGACCTGCGCCAGAGTGCATAATCAAGTAGACAGGGGTTTATGTCGAACGAATAAAGGCCCTGATTCCTTGTTTGAAAGAAGGTAAATAAAATGACAGCAGGTAGTACGGAATTACAAGTAAATAACCAGGAATATTCAGTCGTTGAACTCGATGGTAATGACCAGACGGAACAATACCTTACATTTGCGCTGGCAGGTGAATATTATGGGGTGGATATCCTGCGTGTACAGGAAATAAAGGGCTGGATACCGGTAACCCATATACCCAATACGCCAGTTTACATACAGGGCGTGCTTAATTTGCGCGGAAGTATTGTCCCGATTGTAGATATGCGTTTGCGATTTAATATGAAGCGTGAGGAATATACACCTTTAACAGTCATTATTGTCTTATCGGTTAAGTCAGAAATACACGAGAGGATTGTTGGTATTGTTGTCGATGCGGTTTCTGATGTGGTTGACGTTCAGAATGATGGAATCAAGCCCGCCCCCAACTTTGGTGGCGCTGTCAGCACTGAATACATAAGTGGTCTGGCATCCGTTAATGAGCAGATGATTATGCTATTGAACATTGACAAGATGTTGGCAACTGATGATGAGTCGGAAGTCCTGCCTGATAAAAATGATCCGGAAAAATAAAAGTTTCAACACTGCGGTTTCGTTAATCCGTAACAAATATAATTGAACCGTAAACGGCAAGCACGTTTTGAGCTAAACAGAACATTCCGGACATGAAACCGGTATAACCAAATCAAGACACGCAAAAGATGCCATCCATGGCCGCTCGGCAGCCGCATCCCTGCGGCAGACGGTCTTTATTTGGCTATACCGGTTCCATGTCCTCACATTTATGCTCGCTTCAATAATTAACTGGGCAGCAGTGAAGTTTCAACAGTATTTCCGATGGATTTATTAATTGATTTTTTATGGATAAATTTCCGGCCATGGATGGCCATATTATTAGACCACCCGCCATTATGCGCAAATAATAACAAATGTCGCATGCGGCCCCGGTTCTTTTTTGATAAAATGCCTGCTTTATCAAACTTCGAGTTGTAACTATCCATGACCATACGCACACGTTTTGCACCCAGTCCGACCGGTTATCTGCATATTGGCGGTGTTCGAACCGCCCTGTATTCCTGGCTCCATGCTCGCAAGCACGGGGGCAGCTTTATCCTGCGCATCGAGGATACCGACCTTGAACGTTCTACGGCCGAGTCCGTTAATGCGATTCTCGAGGGCATGACCTGGCTGGGACTGGAATATGACGAAGGCCCTTTTTACCAGACACACCGTATGGATCGCTACCGTGAAGTTATTGAACAGTTGCTGGAGAAGGGGAAGGCCTATCGTTGTTATTGTTCCAGGGCTCGACTGGACAAGCTGCGCAGTGAGCAGATGGCCAACAGGGAAAAGCCCAAATATGATGGCTATTGCCTGCATCATGATATCGCCGAAAAGGAGGGTATGCCTTATGTCATCCGGTTTAAAAACCCGGGCGATGGACAGGTAGTCATAAATGATCTGGTCAAGGGTCGGGTAATCATTGAAAACAGGGAGCTGGATGATCTGATCATTGCCCGCAGTGATGGCTCCCCTACCTATAACCTGACGGTCGTTGTAGATGACTACGATATGAAGATAGACCACGTCATCAGAGGGGATGACCACTTGAACAATACCCCGCGCCAGATCAATATACTGAATGCAATGGGTGCCAAACCTCCGGCCTATGCACATATACCGATGATTCTGGGTGGAGATGGAAAAAGATTATCCAAGCGGCATGGCGCTACCAGTGTTATGCAATACAAAGATGAGGGCTACCTGCCTGAGGCCGTACTGAATTATCTGGTCCGCCTGGGGTGGTCGCATGGCGATCAGGAAATATTTTCGGTAGAGGAAATGATTGAGTTATTTGATATCAATGACATCAATAACGCCGCATCAACCTTCAATCCTGAAAAATTATTATGGCTGAATCAGGAATACATAAAAAGCAGTACACCGGAGCATATAGCCCGTTTACTGAGTTGGCACCTGGGTCAACTGGACATCGATCCGGTCGAGGGGCCAGATCTCCATGAAGCCGTCAAACTTTATCAGCAACGATCAAGAACCCTGGTGGAGATGGCCGAGGGCATGGCCTTTCTGTACAGGGAGATAGACGGGTTTAATCCTGCTGCGGCTAAAAAACATCTGAAAATTGCCGCCCTGGAACCCATGAAAGATGTCCTTTCCGGGTTCAGGGAAATAGAGTGGATGCCTGACAGGATACAAGCCGTTATTGACAGGGTGATTGAAAAATACGACCTGAGCCTGGGCAAGGTTGCCCAGCCAATACGTGTGGCAATATCAGGCAAGGCCGCAACGCCGGCGATTGAGCTGACCTTGTCACTGCTCGGACAGCAGAAGACGTTGGAGCGAATAGCAGTCGCAATTGAGTTTATCGAGGAGCGGGCCAGAAACCAGATCATAAAAGGCTAGGGAACCTCTGATCAATTCATGAACTCGCATCGTGCACTCGGAAAACCCGGCTTCTGTGTTGCGAATCTTCGCAATAGCTTGCTATTACGTGCGATTCGACGCCTTGAATCTGTATTTTCCGAGCACAATCTGCTT
>VAPH01057543.1_pt1 | contig 22768 bp, 22 predicted proteins | sample 3393861 | NCBI WGS metagenome assembly VAPH01 (sample SAMN08290439, study PRJNA428436) | hydrothermal vent metagenome | isolation source: Deep-sea hydrothermal vent chimney | place: Atlantic Ocean: South-mid Altantic Ridge | reverse complement strand
TTGGCAGTGACTGCGGGGGCAGCATTTGGTTTGTATCTCCGAATACGTAAAAAAAGAAAAATAACAGAGGAGCATTTGTTTCAAAACCCTTTGCTTAAATATCTACCACTTGCTTTATTAACCGTAATTCCTTTGCTTGTGTTTGTTATATATGGCTCTCCAATTTCTCTGGAAACACCCCGTCTGAAAGGTTTTAATTTTGTTGAAGGTATCGTGATCATACCCGAGCTGGCAGCTCTGTTAATCGCTCTTACAATTTATACAGCAGCCTTTATAGCAGAGATAGTGCGAGCCGGTATTCAGGCGGTCGGTCCGGGACAGACCGAGGCTGCCTATGCCTTGGGTTTGCGCCCAGGTATTACGCTTCGCCTGGTTGTCATTCCACAAGCCATGCGCGTTATTATTCCACCGCTGACCAGTCAATATCTGAACCTTACCAAGAATTCCTCGCTGGCTACAGCAATCGGCTATCCTGACCTGGTATCGGTTTTTGCCGGTACCACGTTGAATCAAACAGGCCAGGCTGTTGAGGTGATCGCAATCACCATGGCAGTCTATCTCACTATAAGCCTGACCATATCGGCATTCATGAACTGGTATAATCTAAGGTCTTCAATTTAAACTGCTTAAACTGAACAGAAAGGAGCGTTATATGGCATACAAAGATTTACGTGAATTTATAAATATTCTGGAGAGCAAAGGTCTTATTCATCACATTACGGTGGAGGTTGATCCTGTACTCGAAATATCGGCTATTACCGACCGGCTGTGTAAAACCCCAGACGGCGGTAAAGCTCTTTTTTTTGAAAGTGTAAAGGGCTCTGAATTTCCTGTTGTTACCAACCTGTTCGGGTCTTTTGAAAGAATGTGTCTGGCCTTTGAGATGGATCATATGGATGGGGTGGCCGAGCGGATAGAAGAACTGCTGACCCAGGCGCCGCCTAAGAGCCTAAGCGAAAAGCTTGCCTTGCTTCCCAAACTTCTGGAGATGTCCCGGTGTCTTCCAAAAAGAGTCAAGAATGCTCCATGTCAGGAAGTGGTTGAGCAGGACAACCCCGACCTTTCAAAATTTCCTGTGCTTAAGTGCTGGCCCGGCGATGGCCAGTCCACTGACGAGGGCCGTTTTATCACGTTGCCGATGGTTGTCACAAAAGACCCGGAGACGGGTATACCCAACTGTGGTATGTATCGTATTCACATATACGACAAGAAAACCACTGGTATGCACTGGCATATTCACAAAGGAGGGGCACGTCATTACGATAAGCATGTGGCCGCAGGAACCCGCATGCCTGCCGCTATAGCGGTGGGCGGCGATCCGGCTGTAATCTATTCATCAAGCGCTCCGCTTCCAGAAAATCTGGATGAGATGTTGTTTGCAGGTTTTTTAAGAAAAAAACCTGTTGAGATGGTTAAATGCATTACCTGCGATCTTGAAGTTCCGGCCCAGGCAGAGTTGATAATAGAAGGATATCTTGAACCCGGCGAGTCGAAAATCGAGGGCCCCTTTGGCGATCACACAGGTTTCTACTCAGCTGCCGACCTCTATCCTGTTTTTCACGTAACCTGCATTACTCACAGAAAGGACATGATATATCCGGCCACTATTGTTGGTAAACCTCCAATGGAGGACTGCTACATGGGTAAGGCTACCGAGCGTATATTTCTTCCGCTTATTAAGCTTGATTTTCCAGAAATCAAGGATATACATCTGCCCATGGTAGGTGTGTTTCATAACTGCGCTATAATCTCGATAAAAAAGAGCTATCCAGGCCAGGCAAAGAAGATTATACACGGATTCTGGGGCAAGGGGCAGATGATGTTTGCCAAGCTTCTTATTGTGGTAGACGACGACGTGGATGTTCAAGATCTTTCCTATACTGCATGGCGCGTTTTGAACAATGTGGACTGGAAGCGAGATACGGTTATAGCAGACGGGCCACTGGACGATCTTGATCATGCAGCCAACTGGCCGCGTTATGGATCAAAGATGGGTATAGACGCTACGCGTAAGAGCCGGGAAGAAGGTATGATGCGAGAGTGGCCGGATGAAATATTTATGAGTGAAGATATCAACGAACTGGTGGAATCACGTTGGAAAGATTATGGCTTTTAAAAATATATTATAGATACTAATAAAAAATAATGAAACCTATTAAGTACCTTCGAATGATTAAGATTGAGCACTCTATTTTTGCTCTGCCGTTTGCATTTGTGGGGGCGCTGATAGCTGCGCGTGGAATTCCGGAGTGGAGCAAAATTGGCTGGATTACTCTTGCTATGATATCTGCCAGGTCAGTAGCCATGGGGTTGAACAGGGTTATCGACCGGAAGATAGATGCCGCAAATCCACGTACCAAAAATCGCGAAATTCCTTCCGGAGTAATACGGGTGGGCGAGACGACTGTGTTTATCGCAGTATCCCTGGTGGTTCTGATCTACTCCGCCTATAGTCTAAATCCTCTTTGTCTCTGGCTTTCACCTGTTGCTATTTCTGTTTTGGTTCTTTACTCATACACAAAACGTTTTACATGGGGCTCGCATTTCGTGCTTGGTCTGGCGATTGCCGGAGCGCCGCTTGGAGCATGGATAGCTGTAACCGGCTCGTTTGATCCACGAATACTCGCGCTGGGCTTTGCCGTTGTTTTCTGGCTTGCAGGTTTCGACACTCTTTATGCCCTGCAGGACATGGATTTCGATCGCTCATTCGGACTTCGTTCAATTCCGCAGCAATTTGGTGTTGCAGCTTCCATCAGGTTTGCACAAATAGCCCATGTTATTGCCTGGTGTTTTCTCGCACTTGTTGGTTTTCTTTTTAATCTCAGCCCTTTCTACTGGATTGGTCTGTTCTTTGTAGCAGCTCTTTTCTTCTACGAGCATTCACTTGTAAAAAAAGACGATCTTTCAAAGCTTAACATGGCTTTTTTCAATATGAATGGCTATATCAGTATGACGGTTTTTGTCTTCACACTACTTGGGTACATTTAGGGCTCTTATAGCTTTTTAAAAATTATTTTTAGGATGAACTTTCTGTTTTTGCAGGCTTTGGCTTTAACTCTGTAATTCTTTTGAGTTCATATTCTGGTACTTGGACTTCGCGGGCGAGTATTTTTGTTGTTGTCCCGGTGTGTTTGAGAAGTTCTTTTACATATTCTTCGTACGGCACAGTGTCTAAAATGCACGAATCGAAATGTTTTTTGATGATATCAGCTAAACCCTCTGACGGAATTTTGTAGCCTTTTCTTGTGGCCTCGGCTTCACCGGTGCTCTCAGGGATGCCAACTAAAACCGTACGGTCGTCGATCACCGTATAGCGCAGATCATGCACAATGGGACAACCGCTGTAATATATTTCCGCTCCTGCTTTGAAATACAAGTACCCTACATAAAGCCGGTCATGAAACTTCGGCATGAGGTATTTAACTGTAACACCGCTGGCTGTAAGCCTTTTGATATGGGTTGCAACTTCCTTTGTTCGTTTCTCGTCCTCTCCTTTGGGAAGTCTTCCGGTAATAGATCCCACAACCTCTTCTTTTGCATCCAGCAGTCCGTCGGTGAGCGTTAGGAAGTATTCATGGCGTGTCAGTATCTTGGTCGCCCTGCTGACTTCGCGAAGAAGCGCATCCCTACTTCTGCCTTCCTTTCTGCTTAAAAGCAGAAGAATGACTGTAAAGATGAGAAGTACAGATTCAAGTACAAGTAAAGCAAGTTCCATGGTTTGCTATATGGGTTTGTGCAAGCTCCCTGGATATTATTATCCAGGAATAAGTTAGATTTGACAAATTTATTAAAACTACCTGTTCAAGCTAATGTGACTAGTTTTGCAAACTAAAACTATCATTACGATAAGGAATAGTGAAAAATCTTAATCCTAAAACCTGTGACATAAAAGATCGTTTTCGAGTAAGATATTATTATATAGGCTATATAAAACAACAATCATTAGTGTTTCTTTGTTGTTTAAACAGTTTCGTTTGGCATTTCTATTTTACAAGCAACAATATATAAGGGCAAAAAAAACTAAGAATGAACCCAGGCATTTTCAGACAGTATGATATCCGCGGCACAGTGGGTGTGGACTTAGATCCAAAGACGGCACAACTCATAGGAAAAGCGGTTGGCACAACAATCCGCCGGATGGGAGGTAACTTTGTTGCCGTTGGGCGCGATTGCCGTCTGTCTTCCGATGACCTTAGAAAAGCACTTCTGGAGGGCCTGCTATCTACCGGAACTGATGTATTGGATATCGGACTGTCCACTACTCCTTTGCTCTACTATTCGGTTTTCACCAAGCCGGTAAATGGCGGGGTTATGATAACTGGAAGTCACAATCCTCCGGATATGAACGGGTTTAAAATCCTTACCGGACATGACACCATCCATGGGGAAGCAATACAAAAACTGCTCAAATTAATACAGACTGAAGATTTTGAAATCGGCGCTGGAGTGCTTAAGGAAGAAGATGTTAGATCGGCATATCTGGAAAATATAGTATCCTCTGTACGCATCCGGCCCGGTATGCGCATCGGTCTGGATTTCGGCAACGGCACAGGCGCTATTACCACGCTTCCTGCACTTAAGAGACTTGGATGCGAAGTCCATTGCTTATTTGCGGAACCTGACGGAAATTTTCCTAATCATCATCCAGACCCAACTGTTATGAATAATCTAAAAGATCTAAAAAAACTAGTGATTGAGCAAAAGTTGGATTTAGGCATAGCCTATGACGGAGACGCCGACCGGCTTGGAGTTCTGGATGAGCGGGGCGATGTGATCTTTGGCGATATGCTGATGGTTCTCTACTCCAGGCAGATACTAAAGGAAAATCCAGGAGCTGCCATAATAGGCGAAGTTAAATGTTCCCAGCGTATGTACGACGACATAACCGCCAACGGCGGACGGGCCATAATGTGGAAAACCGGACACTCGCTTATAAAGGAAAAACTTAAAGAGGAAAATGCGCTTCTGGCAGGCGAAATGAGCGGCCACGTATTTTTCCGCGACAGGTACTTCGGCTTTGACGATGCCTGCTATGCAACACTACGCCTGCTTGAGATTATTTCGAACAATACTAATACTTCAAAAACATCACACAAGCTTTCCGAGATGCTCTCGGATATCCCAATGGCTATAAGCACTCCGGAGATACGTATAGAATGCCCGGATAATATAAAATTCGATGTTGTGGAAAAAGCTGTCCGGCACTTCAGTAAGCGTTACAAAACAATAACCGTAGACGGAATCAGAATTCTATTCGAAAACGGATGGGGACTAATAAGGGTTTCAAACACACAGCCGGTGATCGTACTCAGGTTCGAAGCCACCTCAGTGGCAAATTTGGAAAACTACCGGCAAGAGGTGGCTGATTTTCTGAAAAAAGAAGGAGTTTCCATGCCCGATATTCAGGAAACAACCTGATATCCGGCTTGTTTTACAGCGTTATCAAGTTGCTCCTTCGAAACCTTGGCTCTGTTGTAATCCACCGTAATATTCCCTGTTGGAAGATCCACTGCAACATCATCTACACCCCCCAGAGCCTTCAGCTCTTTGGTAACGCGCATCACGCAGTGCTGGCATGTCATGCCGGTTGCTTTGATAACATCACGATCCATAGTAATAAGTCTCCTTTACGATTTTGATGGGAAGATATCTCTAGTTCTTACTAGATTGTCATTAATTAATATTAACACATTTATTGACCATATCCATACTAAAATGTTAGAAACATAGGGGGCTAAGCCCGAGTGGCGGAATTGGTAGACGCAAGGGACTTAAAATCCCTCGACCCTATCGGTCGTGCCGGTTCGATTCCGGCCTCGGGCACCAGTTATAATACACCTCAAAAGTTGAAGTGAGAAAAATATATAGTACAATCTGACTGTTAACGGATGTAATAGGCTTCTGTTGATTGCTTTGCAATTATCAGAGAGGAGGTGAATACCATATGGGTATAATCAAGGAGAAGAGAAAATCTTGTAAGATGTGCGGAAAGATGCTTCCTGAGCAAGAGATGTTTGGAAAAATTGAAGATGCAGATAAGATCTACTATGCGTGTTGTCAAATATGTTATGAGTTACTTACTGGCAAACCTGTTAGTGGTAATTCTGAAATAAAATTTAAATGAACTCTCTCTGAAGAGTTAAGCCTAAAGCAGTACTGGTAGGGGGAGATATTTGTTAGCTCTGGTTGTTCAACTTTCTGTTCGGGTATGTTTGCCGCAGGTTATGTTTGGTCTTGATAAACCGAAATCCTATGCTCTGCGGCTAAAATACAAAGCAAATTTTACCGATTGGGTGATAATTAAGGAGAGCTAAAATGAAAACTATTAATTTAAGAGAAACAAAAACATTTGATGATAAGGCTTTCAAACGCTTTCTGCTACATGATTCTCCATACTTCAGAATATTGAATTTTAACCTTAAAGCCGGACAGGTTTTCCCCGTCCATTCTCATCCTACGGAAGGCCAGGTAAGCATTCATGTCATAGATGGAAAAGGAGAGTTCCTGGGGGTGGATGATACTGTAATACCAGCCGAATCTGGAAGTATACTTGTTTCTGAAATCAATGAGCCTCATGGAGTAAAAGCAGAAACAGATATGAGAATTCTAGTAACCATTGCCCCACCATTCTAAGTTTACAATATCACAAGAGGCCATCTTGAGAACTTGGAAACTGGTAAATACGGTTCAGGTACAATTTATACACGTTTGATCACTTTTCCCGTATGATGTACCAGGCAGACCTCTATGGGAACATTTCCTATGATTTTTTCAGCGTAGGCTTTAGCTTTAAGGCAAACAGCCTGGATTAAATCCGGGCGATTTAGTTTTGTAAGCCTTTCGAAAATTTCTCTGCCAGTGTTAGATCCTTTAAGGCTATCTATCAGTTTAATCTCTGCACCAAGGTCTGCAAAAAGTGAGACAATCCGGTCAACTTCTAAAGCTCCATGGCGTACATGTGTCTGGCGTGTTTCCAGGGCGGCTTTGATCATTTTTGCCCACATCGCTCCTAGGTATATTTTTTTGAATCCTTGATTAGCGGCCTCTTTAAGGGAAAATTCCAGATAATCTCCCATCATAACATATGCCTCATCCGGGAAATCTGGAAGCATTTTTTGAAGAGCTTTCTCCGAGGTCCGTCCGGTACATATAACAATTTCCGAAAGCCCCGTAGCCAGTGCTACATTCATGGAGGCTGTGATAGTAGCAGTCCAGGCAGCAGTTGAAAGCGGTCGGACTACTCCTGTAGTACCTAAAATCGAAATGCCATCCATGATTCCAAGACGCGCGTTAAGAGTTTTTTTGGCCAGCTCCTTTCCTTTGGGAACAGATATGGTAACGATTACATCACGATTGAGTGCTGAATTTTCACCCAGAGCCTCTCTCACCGCCTCGTCAATCATGCGTCTTGGTACTGGATTAATCGCCGGTTCTCCCACGGGCAGGGCAAGCCCAGGCTTGGTAACCACACCAACTCCCTCGCCTCCTTTGATTGTTACCGAGCAGGACAAGGCATGATGAGTCTGGGAATTGCCGAATTCATTCATCGTAACCTTGGCTCGTATCTCAGCCTTGTTGGTTACATCAGGATCATCTCCAGCGTCTTTTATTACCGAAGCAGCAGCCGTTTGCTGCTTTCCATTATCCACGTGACATTCCACGAAGCGTACATCAAACTTTACCCTTGAACCGTCAGGAAAAGGGATTTCGATGTTTTTCGGACTGGCCTGTGAGAAGAGTGCCAATGTTGCTGCTTTGGCGGCTGCGGCTGCACATGCTCCGGTTGTATAGCCTGATCTAAGTGATTTGCTCAAAGGTTACTTCAGTATTTTTTGTTATGCTTTATTTTCTCTGCTTATCAAATGGTCTTGAAAAATTTTGAAAAAAATGTTTGCCATATTATTTTCTGCAGACAATATAAAAGATAGGAGACTATCTGAGCTTACATCAGCCGCTTTTTTTGAAAACTGAAATATAAGGCAGATTTCTGAACTGGTTGTCATAATCGAGTCCGTATCCTACAAGAAATTTGTTTGGTACGGTGAAGCCTACGTAATCTAAAGGGACGTTTATCTCACGGCGTTCTTTCTTGTCAAGAAGAGCACATATTTTTAGTGATTCCGGAACCTTGCTAAGAAAACTGTCGCGTATGTAATTTAGGGTCAAACCGGTATCCACGATGTCTTCTACAAGAAGTACGTGTTTACCTCTAATCTGTTCTCTTATGTCTGCATGTACCTTTACTTTGCCGCTTGTGCTGGACATGATGTAACTGGAAGCTACTATAAAATCGACAGTGACGGGGACCTGAATATGTCTTACAAGGTCCGAAAAAAACATGAAGGCACCCTTTAAGAGTCCAACGACTACAAGGCTCTCACCCTTATAGTCATTCGTGATTTCTTTAGCAAGTTCACAGACTTTGGTATTGATATCTTGCTCGGATAGAAACGGTTTACCGGTAATCATAGTTGCCCTCTTTAAAATTCAAATTGTTAGAAACATTTTGCTTAAATACTGCTTAAATATTGTTTGAATACTATTCTAGCATGCTACAGGTTACAATATCATTATGAAGCCTGGTGTTTATTTGCATGTTCCTTTCTGCTCCTGCAAATGCAATTACTGCGATTTTTTTTCGGTCCGTTGGGACGAAGTTTTGAAGGAAAGATATCTACGGGCCTTAGCCCTTGAGGTCGAACTGAGGGCGGATTTATGCTCAGACCTTGTATTTGAAACAGTGTATATAGGAGGTGGAACGCCATCCCTTTTTTCACCGTCTGATCTGGAATTTATTTTCGAACTCCTGCATGGCCACTTGCCTCTTGACCTTACAGAGGTTACAGTCGAATGCAACCCTGGAACTGTTTCTGAAGGATTTTTGAGGGCATTATCAGGGCTGGGAGTCAGCAGGCTAAGTTTGGGAGTACAGTGTTTCGATGATCGACTGCTAAAGTTTTTGGGCCGTTCCCATAGCTTGCTGGAGGCTATCGAGAGTTTTGAGACAGCAAGAAAAGCCGGATTTAAAAATATAGGAATTGATCTTATTTACGGAATTCCGGGACAAACTGCCGACCAATGGGAGCGGACTCTTCACCGTGCTGTTTCGCTTGAGCCTGATCATGTATCAACTTACGAGTTGACAGTGGAAGAGGAAACTCCTCTGAAGAGAATTTTGGATGCCGGAAGAGCTTGGCTACCGGATGAGGCTTTGGTTGAACGTATGTATTTTACTGCGGTAGATGTGCTTGAAAAAACGGGTCTTTTCAGATATGAGATATCTAATTTTGCTAGTGATAAAAAACAATGCATTCATAATCTTAATTACTGGGATCGGGGGGAGTATTTAGGGCTTGGCCCCTCGGCTCACTCTTTTATGACCGGAAGCAGGTCCCAAAATACGGCATCGCTTTCGAAATACGTGGATTTTCTTTTCGGTGGAGAAAGTCCTTCTGTTACCGAGGATATTTCCACGGAAACGGCTGATTTCGAAAGAGTAATGCTTGCTTTACGTACAAGCAAAGGTATAGCGGCTTCAGGTCTGCCGCCTGATATGCGTTCACAAGTCGCCCCTCTTGTTAGTGAAGGTCTGTTAGAGAAGAAAAAAAGTAATTTTTGCCTAACTTCAAGGGGAATTATGCTTTCTAACGAGGTTTTTCTTCGATTTATGTAACCTGCTTCGTACTTTTTTGCAGAATTTTTTATCCATTTCTATCCATTCCGGGTTTACTAACCAAGACGTGAGTGTTATACTTTTTAGATTTTTTAAATTCGTTTAAATCCTTTAAAATCCTTTAAAATTATTTATATTTTTTAATTTTTTTCTGTATTAACCATAACTTACACTCTGAATGAAAAAAAATGTATTTAGAAAAACTGGCCTGATTTTCTTTGTTGTTGTTGCTATGGCATGGGGGTTTCAAGAAACGCCAGCCTTTTCCGGGTTGGCTGAAGCTGAGCCGCTTGTGGAAGCCATTAAAGTGGAGGGCAATAAGAAAATCGACACTCAGAGCATTAAAGCAAAGCTCTCCACCAAAATTGGCGCGCCGCTTTCTATGGAAATGGTTAGGCAGGACATACGCAATCTTTATGAGATAGGGTATTTTGATGATGTTAGGGTGTATATCGATAAGGCATCCGAAGGCGGAGGAATAATTCTTTATTTTGTACTTGTTGAAAAACCCTCACTTACAAAAGTTGAATTTGCCGGCAACAAGGAACTATCTGAAGAAAAAATTAAGGAAAATGTTTTGCTCGCTCCCGGCGCAATGGCCGATTCCAGGCTTATAGATGACAACGCCGAAAAAATACGACTTTTTTACGAAACAGAGGGATATTGGCAGGCCTCGGTATTTCCTATTCTAAGAATAATTTCCAAAGATGAGGCAACGGTGACCTTTCAGATTACTGAAGGTGAAAAGGTGAAGATTAAAAATATGTTGTTTAAAGGCAATACGGCATTGACAGACTCTGAAATACTTGCCGTAATGGAGACGAAGCCAGCCGGACTGATTTCATTTATAACCGGTTCTGGTAAATATGTTCGTGAAGTGATGCGTAGTGACATCGAACGGATTAAGAACCTATATCACAACAACGGCTATATTGGTGTTAAGGTTTCTGACCCTGAGATTAAATTATCCGATGACCATAAGACAATGGATATAAGTATAAGTATAAGTGAAGGGGAGTTGTTTTATATCGGGAAAATTTCTGTCACAGGCCCTGAAAAAATCAAACGTTCAAAGATCGAAGAGTTGATCCAATTAAAAAGCGGCGAAATCTTTAGAGGCAATGTTTTGCGGTCGGATATCCTGTCCATAACCGATTACTACTCGGACAGAGGCTATGCTTTTGCTGACATTGTTCCTGACTTAAAAATTATGCAGGAACAAAAAATCGTGAATATTGTGATAAACGTTGACGAGAACTCTCTTGTTCGGGTCGGCAGGCTGAACATACTTGGCAATGATGTCACTCGTGATAAAGTGATCCGCCGTGAGGTCAGACTGGATGAGGGGGATATATATCTGCCAAGGCTGCTCAAGCGAAGCTATGAACGGATAAACAATCTTAACTATTTCAATACTGTGGAAATTATACCAAAACCCAGGCCCAGTGAAGGCTTAATGGATCTTGATATAAAGGTCGATGAACGTTCTACAGGTAGCATGACCATGGGTGGTGGATACAGCTCTATTGACGGGCTGCTGGCTACATTGGAAATAGTAGAGGGGAATCTGTTTGGACGTGGATATACTCTGAAACTAAAGGGTGAGAAAAGCGCCAGAACCAATAGCTATTCGTTAAGTTTCAAAGAGCCCTGGTTGAATGACAAGGCTATTTCTTTAACCACGAGCATTTATGATCAGCAGCGATACTATTTTGACTATCGCAGGCGGGCCAAAGGCTTTGGGGTTACGGTTGGCAAGGAACTTTCCGAGTATGTAAGAGGCAGCATAGGTTATAACTTGGAAAGTGTCGAGATTGTAGGTGTCTCAGATAGGGCTTCACTAATAATTAAACAGCAAGCGGCCTGGGGCAAAAGGACTACAAGTAAAGTCTCACTTTCGCTTCTGCGTGATTCCAGAGATAATTATCTATACCCTCGAAGAGGTAGCCGTAACTCAATTTCGACAGCTTTTGCCGGGCTCGGAGGCGAAAATGCCTTTTACAGAGCCGTGCTTGATTCTAGTATGCATTTTCCGCTTTTTAAGAATTCCGCCTTTTCGGTACGCGGTCGGCTGGGTTACGCTAAAGGCATCTTAGGAGAGGAACTGCCACTGTACGAGCGTTTCTATGTTGGCGGGGTCTACACTGTCAGAGGTCTTGATTACGGGGCGGCCGGACCACTTGATAAGCAGACTGGTGAGGAGTTCGGTGGTAACAAAGAGTTGATATTTAATGTAGAATATACAACTCCCATTGTTTCATCGGCTCAACTTTATGGGGTATTGTTTTACGACATTGGAGCTGGTTTCGATGATGATGAGAGTATTTCCTGGGAAGGACTCCGACATGGCGCCGGTTTTGGGTTTCGGTGGATTTCACCCATAGGTCCGCTCAGGCTAGAGTGGGGTAAGAACATATATAAAAAGGGTAATGAACCCGGTAGCCGATGGGAATTTACTTTTGGAACGTTTTTTTAGTCTCTTTAAGAGAATACATAAAATTTTGGGCGAACACCAGAGTTCGCCTCCTATGCTATAGAGGGGGAAACAGTATGGAAAAAGTGAAAAAAATATTTTTTGTGATTTCGGCAATTTTGTTTTTAGGGTCATTTCAGGGGGTTTTTGCTGGAGAAGTTAAGGCAGCGGCAGAGCTCAAAATAGCCTCCGTAGACCTGCAAAGGGCATTGAATGACTCCGAGGAGGGCAAAGCTGCAAACAAGGCCCTTAACAAAACAGTGCTTGAAAAGCAGAAGGCCATCAGCGAAATGGAAGAGAAGATCAAGACTCTTCAGGAACAGGTTAAGAGCCAGAAACACATCCTTACGTCAGAAGGGCTTAAGGTAAAAGAAGAAGAGATCGAGCGTTTTCTACGTGATTACAAACGTCTGGTTACAGATGCCCAGGAGGAGCTTCAGAAAGAAGAGCAGCGCATGATTAAGTCGCTGATGATAAGAATCCAGGATGTTGTTAAGGATCTCGGTAAGCGGGATGGCTATGCCGTAATTTTTGAAAACAGCGCATCGAGGCTCCTTTATGCGGATGAAAAGATAGATATTACTGATAAGGTGATAGAAATTTTTAACCAGAGCAAAAAGTGATGCGGTTATACGATTTGGCCTCAATGATAGACGGAAAGCTTCTTCAAGGAGATCCTGAGGCAAAGGTTACAGGTGCAGCCTCTTTAGAAGATGCCGGTAGTGGTGATGTTACCTACCTGGATTCGCCAAAGTCTATGAGCATTGCCGAAAAAACCAGGGCCACAGTAGTGATAGTAGCTGAGGGTGTAAACATACCGGGTAAAAACCTGATAGCTGTGAAAAAACCGAAGCTTGGGTTTGCGCGTGCTCTTGAGGTTCTTCTCCCCCTTTTGCGACCGGTTGCGGTTGTCGGAATATCCACAGAGGCCTTTATCGGTGAAGGCGTGGAGTTTGGAGAGGATGTTAGCATTGCTCCGTCTGCCCACCTGGAAGATGGAGTGAAAGTAGGCGACCGGACGGCTGTTTATCCAGGTGTTTATCTTGGCAGAAATGTTAGTGTGGGTGCCGACTGCGTTTTATTTCCCAATACTGTTGTGATGGATGGTTGCCGTATAGGCTCCAGGGTAACCCTTCAAGCAGGAGCCGTGATAGGTAGTGACGGTTTCGGCTATGTTACAGACTCAGGCCGACATAACAAGATTCCGCAGGTGGGTATAGTTGAAATTGAGGATGACGTGGAGATAGGAGCCAATGCTGCAATTGATCGAGCTACTGTTGGAGTTACAATTATAGGGGCTGGCACAAAGATTGATAACCTCACTCAGGTCGCCCACAACGTAAAGATCGGCTCTGGATGTCTATTGGCATCACAGACAGGCATTGCCGGTAGTTCAACGCTGGGCGAATACGTTATGTTTGGTGGTCAGGTAGGTGTTGCTGATCATGTTTCAGTAGGCGATCGCGTTATGGTAGGCGCTCAATCCGGTATTGCAAAAGATGTTCAGAAGGGTTTGATAGTTTCCGGCTCTCCTGTTTTTGCCCACCGTGATTGGCTTCGTGCAAGCCTGATTTTTAAGAAACTTCCGGATTTGGAAAAAAGACTTAGGTTGCTTGAAAAAACTTTAGAAAAAAAACTTTAGAAAAACTTGATGGACGTAAAATAGATAAACCTGGAGAAAGAATTATGATTATGGATATAAATCAAATAAAAGAGGCATTGCCTCATCGCTATCCGTTTCTTCTTGTGGACAGGATCATAGAAATGCACCCTGGAAAAGCAATTACAGGGATAAAAAACGTTACTGCTAATGAGCAGTTTTTTGAAGGACATTTTCCTGGAAAACCTATTATGCCCGGTGTGCTTCAAGTTGAAGCTCTTGCACAAGCGGCCGGTGTACTGGCCATAAAATCCGGAATTGATGGGAATATGGTTTATTTTATGAGTATGGATAAGGTTAAGTTCCGTAAACCTGTAGTGCCTGGAGACCGATTGATCTTAAAGGTCATCGTAAGTCACAGCAGGGGAAAGGTATGGAAGTTCAAGGGGGAGGTTTTTGTGGAGGACGTTCTGGTTACTGAAGCTGAATTTACTGCTATGACTTCGAAAGAGGATCTCTGATGCGGAAGTATGTACACCCTTCTGCAGTAGTAAGTAAGGGGGCCAAGTTGGGCACAGGCGTGCAGGTCGGTCCGTTTTGTGTGATTGGCGAAAATGTAACTATAGGACGTGACACCAAGCTTCATGGACATGTAACAATAGAAGGTCATACCAGTATCGGCTCTGCATGTGAAATATTTCCCTATGTCACTATAGGACTTCCTCCGCAGGATGTGAGGTATAAGGGGGAAGACACACGGGTGGTCATAGGTGATCGTAATATAATACGGGAGTATATTTCGGTCCATCGAGCATCCACCAACGGCGACGGTGTAACCCGGATAGGTGATGATAATTTCCTGATGGCCTACTGTCATATTGCTCACAATTGTACGGTTGGTAACAGAATTATAATGGCCAACGCTGCAATGCTTGCAGGTCATTCAACCATTCAGGATCTTGTGGTTATAGGTGGAATGGTTGCAGTTCACCAGTTTACAAGGATTGGAGCATACGCGATTGTGGGCGGCTTCAGCGGTGTGGCCCAGGACGTGCCTCCTTATATGATGGCTTCCGGGGCCAGGGCCAAGCTCTATGGGCCAAATTTGGTGGGCCTCAAGAGAGGGGGGTTTTCACATCAGAAGATCGCTATGCTGAAAAAAGCATATAAAATTATCTCTAAGTCAAAGCTTTCACTTAAAGAGGCGCTTAAAGAGATTCAGGTCCAAATACAGGATTCACCTGAGGTTGATGCTCTGGTGGAATTTATCTCAGCCAAGAGTCCCAGAGGGGTGCTTCGTTGAAGAGAATGATGAATGAGGAATTGTGAATGATGAATAAAAAAGTGAGGTGTGAGAAGTGATAACCTCTGATTCGCAAGCTATACCCATGGTTTCTGAGGGCAGAATGATAGGACTTATTGCCGGAAGCGGCGAACTCCCCTTTGCTGTTGCAGCCGAAGTAAGGGCAGGGGGGTTAGGTCTTGTGGTTTTTGCTCTTAAAGGTCTTGCCGGTGAAGGCCTGGCCGGTTTGGCTGACGAATACCAGCTAGTTGAGGTTGGAAAACTTGGCAAGCTTATTACCTCAATAAAAAAGAGCGGAGTTCAGCAGGTGGTTCTTGCCGGTAAGGTATCTAAAACTCTGCTTTATAAAATGAATATCGTGCCGGATGTCCGGGCCGTAAAATTTCTGTTTTCCTTGAAGGACCGGAAGGACGATACCATAATGGCGGCATTTCTCGGCGAACTCGAGTCTGAGGGGCTAAGTGTTATGGCGACCACAGATTTTACACAATCACTTCTGGCGCCGTCCGGGTGTTTTACCAAGCGGACTCTTACAAAGGGTGAACTTAAGGATGTACGTTTTGGCGCTGACTTAGCCATGGAGATAGGAAGGCTTGATATCGGTCAGACAGTGGTTGTGAAGAACCGGGCTGTAATGGCGGTTGAGGCGATCGAGGGTACGGACGAGGCGATAAAGAGGGGCGGAGCTTTGGCAAAAAGCGGTGCGGTGGTGGTTAAGACCGCTAAACCTAATCAGGATTTCAGGTTTGATGTGCCGGTGGTTGGCATAGAAACCATTAAGAGTATGAAGGCTGCAGGAGCTTCTGTTTTGGCGGTTGAGGCGGGCAGAGTTATTGTGGTCAACAGGAAAGAGGTGGTGAATATGGCCGATTCGGTTGGAATTTCAGTTATGGGGTTTGATGACTTTAAATGATTAAGATTGCGGTAATAGGCGTAGGTTATTTGGGGCGGCACCACGCCCGTATTTACTCAGAGCTTCCGGGATGTGAACTTTTATATGTGGTAGACACCACACCCGGATGTGCCGAAGAGATCGCTTCTACTCTGGGTTGCCAGGCAGAGACAGACTTCCGGCGAATAATTGGGAAGGTAGATGCCGCAAGCATTGTGGTTCCCACAGTGGATCATTTTCCGGTTGCTATCGAGTTTTTACGGGCCGGTACTGATCTGCTAATAGAAAAACCTATCACAACAAGTGTAAGTGAAGGCGTTGGTCTTATACGCGAAGCCCAGAAAAGCGGAGCGGTTCTTCAGGTGGGTCATATAGAAAGGTTTAATCCCGGTGTGGCAGAGATTATAGGACGCTTTAACGTTCCCACACTTATAGAGACACAAAGACGTGCTCCGTACAGAGAAAGAGGCACTGACGTAGATGTCACACTGGATCTTATGATTCATGATATAGATATAATTCTTACGATTGCCAATTCAAGGGTAAGCAATGTCAGAGCGGCAGGAGAGAGCGTGATCAGCGATAATCTGGATGTGGCCAGCGCCTGGATAGAGTTCGAAGATGGATGTGTGGCCCAGGCGACAGCGAGCAGACTTTCATCGGATAAGATGCGCCGTGTTCGTATATTCGAACGGGACCGCGTAATTTCAATGGATTTTCAGTCTCAGGATGTTTTTATTAAAACCAAGTCCGACAACGGCATTCAGACAGAACATATAAAGCCGAAGCCTGTAGAGCCGCTGCGCGCGGAGCTCGAGTCGTTTCTTGATTGTATCACTACGCGCAGGCAGCCGGTTGTTACAGGAGAACACGGGCTTGAGGCCCTTAAAGTGGCGCTCAAAATTTCTGATTTGGTAAAAGGACGGGTGAATAATCAATGATTCCAATGGTCGACCCAAAGGCCCAGCATCAGGCCATAAAAGATAGGATAGACGACCGTATAAAGGATATATTCGAAAGTGGAGCGTTTATCCTCGGACCGAACGTGATGGAACTGGAGCGTAAAGTCGCGGCTTACCATGAGGTTCCTTATGCCATCGGACTTGCCTCTGGCACTGATGCTTTGCATCTTGCATTAAGAGCAGCAGGGGTTAGTAAAGGCGATGAGGTTATTACTACGCCATTTAGTTTTTTCGCTACGGTAGAGGCTATTCTTTATTGTGGTGCAAAACCGATTTTGGTGGATATAGATCCAGATACTTTCAATATGAATATAAGCGCTGTTGAAGAGCAGATCAACAAGCGTACCAAGGCCATTTTGCCTGTCCATATATTCGGGCACCCGGTCGACATGGAAACCCTTATGTCTGTGGTTGATAATCAGGACCGCAAAGAGCTCAAAGTAGTCGAAGACTGCGCTCAGGCCTTTGGTGCTGATGTTCAGGGAAAAAGGGTGGGAAGCTTTGGTGTTGCGGGGTGTTATAGTTTTTATCCCAGCAAAAATTTTAGCTGTTACGGTGATGGAGGTATGGTTGTCACCTCCATAAGCGAGATAAACGATCGCATAAGGCGGCTTCGAAATCACGGAAGCAGCCGTACCTATCAACATGATGAAGTTGGATACAACAGTAGACTGGATGAAATGCAGGCTGCTGTGCTAAATGTGAAATTGAAAAGAATCGACCACTATAACGATTTGCGGCGTTTTGTGGCCGAGAGTTACAGGGAGAGACTGGCTGATTTGCCCTTGGTTCTTCCTGTTGAACGTAAAGGCTGCCGGCATGTTTACCACCAGTTTACTCTTCGTTCAGACAGAAGGGATGAGCTTTCAGCATATCTACAGGGGGAGGGTATCTCGACGGTCATTTACTATCCTGCCCCGATTCATCTGCAAAAAGCTCTTGACGAATTTAACTGGAGCAAGGGTGATTTTCCAGAGGCTGAGAAGGCCTCACGCGAGGTACTATCTATCCCGATGTATCCTGAGCTACCAGCGTCTGACGTAGAGTTTATTTGTGATAAGATCAGAAGCTTCTTTTCTAAGTGATCAGAAGTCAGAATGAAAAGCGGTAATAGCCAAGCATCTTCATCATTAGTAATTCATAATTCATCATTTTCTTCTTCACGCAGTATCATGATCGTATCAGGCGAGGCCTCGGGCGAAATGCATGGTGCTGCTCTTGCCTTGGAGCTGAAAAAAAGACACCCTGACATATGCATCTTCGGCATGGGAGGCGATCATATGCGTGCCGCTGGTGTTGAGATTTTAACACCTCTAAATCCGGTTGTAGGACTTATCGAGGTGATCGGTCATATTTCCGGAATTCTTCGCGCCCTTAAGACCCTTAAACAAGCTGTTGTCAGTCGTCGACCGGACCTGATAGTGCTTATAGACTATCCGGACTTCAACCTGAAGATTGCGGCGCATGCAAAAAAACTCGGCATAAAGGTGATGTATTACATAAGTCCTCAGGTATGGGCCTGGCGTAAGGGAAGGGTGAAAACCATAGCGTCGTTGATAGATGCTATGGCGGTTATTCTTCCATTCGAGCAGGAAATTTATGAACAGGAAGGGGTAAAGTGTGTTTATGTGGGACACCCTCTTATTGAAGAACTTGCTGGATTTTCTTTTCAAGGAAGACCAGACAAAGAAGGTAAAGGTAAAAAAACTCATAAATTCCTGGGAATTAAATCAGACGGGCAGATACTTGCCTTTTTGCCTGGAAGTCGGCGGGGCGAGATTGAGCGTCATATTGATCTGTTTCTGGATACTATTAAATTAATAAAAAAAGAATACCCGGATATTCAGATACTTGTGCCTATTGCAGCAACCTTGCAGACCGAGAGCAGGTTGAAGCTTGAGCGCTTGAAAAATGTTGGCGCAATGCTTGTAGATGGACATGCCCGTGAAGTTCTTAGCATAGCTGATGTGGCTCTTGTTGCCTCTGGCACTGCATCTTTAGAATCTGCGCTGCTTGGAATTCCGACAGTGGTATTTTATAAACTGAAGGCATTTAGCTATTTAATTGCCAGGCTCATGGTCAGTATTCGCTACGCCTCGCTGGTAAATATTATTCTCGGGCGCGAAGTCATTCCCGAGTTCATTCAGGCTCAGGCCACGCCTGCTAATCTTAAAAAGGCTGTTTTGTCTCTGATGCATGATAATAACCGCAGAAACGAAATGCTTTCGGCATTTGAAGCTGTAAAGAACGAGTTGCAGTTAAAAGGTGCCAGAGCCTCTGTTAATGCCGCTGACCTTGCAGAGGAGCTTATTGCTGGATGGTAGAACTATTAAAACTTGTAAAACCCTACTGGATTAGGGTTGTCGGCATCATCCTGAGCAGTCTGGTTGTTTCGGGTACAACCGCAGCCATGGCCTGGGCGATCAAGTATTACATAGATGACGTACTGATAAAAACCGATCCTTTTTTCAGTACTGTATTGCCATTTGTGTTTATTCTGCTTTTTTTTGTGAAAGGTCTTTTTTCTTTTGCCCAGAGATATCTGTCTCTTGCTACAGGGGCAAAGATTATAATGGGTTTGAGAAAGAGTTTGTACGGGCATCTTATTACCATGCCGCTTGATTTTTTTCACAAAAACCCCTCTGGTTCGCTTATATCACGCATTCTAAACGATACGAATGTAATAAAAGGCAACCTGGTGGATGGTTCAAAGGGGTTGTTTGTTGAGGGATTTACAGTAGTAGCCTTGCTTGGTGTCGCATTCTGGCGAAGATGGGACCTGACTTTTCTGACTATTGTGGTGCTGCCTGCCGCCTTTTATGCTGTAAGCCGAATTTCAGCAAATGTTAAGGCTGTCTCCCACCGCGGCCAGAAACGGATAGCTAATCTCACGGATGTTCTGACCGAAACCTTTGGCGCAATTAAAATCATAAAAGCGTTTCTCCTGGAAAGATTACAGAGTGATGCGTTCGACCACGAAAACCGTAATTACTACAGGCTTGAACTTAAAAACGTCAGGCTTATTGAGCTTGCGGCCCTTCTTATGGATGTTGTCGCCGGCATTGGGGTTGGTTTTGTTATATGGTACGGAGGACACCTTGCCCGCACCGGCCAAATGACTCCTGGAGATTTTACTTCGTACATTGCCGCTGTCATGCTGGTTTTTACTCCGATGAAGCGTCTTGCCATGGTAAGCACAAAACTTAATCAGGCCATGGCTGCCTACGAACGTATAACAGATCTACTGAAAAAACCACAGGAAGAAGATGGCGATATCGATTTGCCGGTTATCCGGGGAGAGCTTGTTTTTGAGGACGTTCATCTAAGGTATGACGGCAGTGATAACGAGGCTGTGGCAGGAATAGATCTGTCGGTTCGTGCTGGTGAGGTTGTAGCTCTTGTAGGCAGAAGCGGGGCTGGAAAAACATCTCTGGTGGATCTTATTCCGGGATTCTTCCGGCCAACCAAAGGACGTATTTTGATCGATGGTAATGATATAGGAAAAGCAAGGGTTGAAACCCTCAGAAGACAGGTCGGCATAGTTAGCCAGGAAATTATTCTCTTTGACGATACTCTCAGAAACAATATTGCTTTTGGAGCCGGTAAGGCCGATTGTTCCTTTGAAAAGATACAGGAGGCTGCAAAGGCGGCCTATGCGCACGACTTCATCATGGAGCTTCCAGCCGGATATGATACACAGATCGGAGAGAGAGGTGTGATGCTTTCAGGAGGACAGAGGCAGAGGATATCCATAGCACGGGCAGTGCTTAAAAACCCTGCTATTTTGATACTTGATGAGGCCACCTCGGCTCTGGATACTGCGTCTGAAGCAGCCGTTCAGAAGGCGCTTGAAAATCTTATGCAAAACCGCACCACTTTTGTAATAGCACACCGGCTTTCAACGGTCAGAAGGGCGGACCGGATTGTGGTGATGGATCGGGGTAGAATTATAGAAATGGGTACTCACGAAGAGCTTCTCGAACGTAGCGGTGTCTATGCAGAGCTTAACCGGATGCAGTTAAGATAAAAAAATTGTGACACCGGCAGAATTTATGTTAATTTAATCGCATATGAATTTTCATTTTCATTTTAATTCAGACATTATAAGCCTATAGTAATTTGATCAGTCTGATCGGTCTGATCTATTTTCGTTTAATTTATTTGTCTGTAATAACTTAGTGTGAGGTAAATATTTATGAGTAGTCAGGTTGAAAAAGCCGTAAAAAATGAGATAACCGAAGAAATCAGGCAGGTGGCTGGCGACGAAGCTCTGCCTGTGGAAACCGTACTCAGAAGAGTGGCCGAGGGCCGCATAATTATTCCTAACAACAAAAACCGTAAGACTAATGTGGTCGGAATCGGCAAAGGGCTTAAAACAAAAATAAACGCATCCATCGGTACCTCTACTTCCATAGCCGATGTGGACATGGAGATAAAAAAAGCTAAAATTGCTGAAGAGGCAGGAGCAGATACACTGATGGATCTTTCAGTGGGTGGTGACATTGCGAATGTCAGAAAAAGAGTAATGGACTCAATCAACCTTCCGGTAGGAACAGTGCCGCTATACGAGGCTTTTGCCCTGGCCATAGAGAAGTACGGTTCTGCTGTCGAGATGCCAGAGGAGCTTCTCTTTGAGATTATTGAGCAACAGTGCGAGGAGGGAGTTTCCTTCATGGCCATACACTGCGGAATAAACCGTATGACCATAGAACGTCTTCGAAACCAGAATTACCGTTTTGGGGGACTGGTGTCAAAGGGAGGATCATATTTAACAGCTTGGATGCTTCATAATAACAAGGAAAACCCGCTTTACGAGCATTTTGACCGTGTAGCCGGTATTTTAAAAAAATATGATGTTGTGCTTTCTCTTGGAAACGGTTTTCGTGCAGGAGCAATCGGAGATTCCACTGATCGTGTACAGATCCAGGAGCTGATCATCAACTGCGAACTTGCAGATACCGGAAGGAAAATGGGGTGCCAGATGATGGTTGAAGGTCCCGGCCATATACCCATTGATGAAATAGAAGCCAACATTATAGTCCAAAAACGTATGTCTAACGAGGCACCGTTCTATATGTTGGGTCCTATCACCACAGACATTGCTCCAGGATATGATCACGTTACTGCTGCCATAGGTCAGGCGATATCCAGCTCTTTCGGAGCTGACTTTCTGTGCTACGTCACTCCGGCAGAACACGTGGGTTTGCCCTATCCGGAAGATGTACGTGAAGGGGTGATTACTGCGAGGATCGCAGCGCACGTGGGTGATATGGTTAAGTTTAAGGATAAAAGCCGCGACCTGGCCATGAGCAAGGCACGGCGCGATCTGAAGTGGAAGGAACAGTTCGAGCTGGCCATTACTTCTGATAAGGCTCGGGAAGCCCGGGATAAAAGAGGTGGCGCGGACGAAGAACACTGTACAATGTGTGGTGAGTTCTGCGCATCCAAGATTCTTAAAGGTGTGTTTGATACGGAACTGACTGAAGGTTGTAAAGCTTAGAAAAGTCACAGTCATCTGCATTTGGTTTCAAAGCTTGTTTGAAAGCATAATGCACAGTTTCGTATTTCTTCTCCTTGGAGCCAAACCGGCTCCAAGTCCTATGCAGATTATCCCGCACTTGGTGAAGACGAACATGAAAACCTTCTTGTTATAAGTCCTAGTGAAGTGAATTTTTTGGAGATGGAAAAAATATTTTTGAACTAAACATTAATTCCCCTGGTGACTGGTATGGTGGTTCTTTGCCTGGCTCATATGCCTTGTAGTGTCAGCATGAACGTTTTTGTTGCACAGTCCGGGTTTCGACACCGGTAACGTTGTGTTCCATTCGCACTTCGGCCAGACTTCATGATTTTGTTGCTGCTACA
>VAPH01023210.1_pt1 | contig 22822 bp, 33 predicted proteins | sample 3393861 | NCBI WGS metagenome assembly VAPH01 (sample SAMN08290439, study PRJNA428436) | hydrothermal vent metagenome | isolation source: Deep-sea hydrothermal vent chimney | place: Atlantic Ocean: South-mid Altantic Ridge | reverse complement strand
ATTCCCCGCCGTCGGCGACGTCCCGCCGTACGATTCAAACCCGGGATTCTGAACGAAATCCTCGGTGCTCTTCTCGCTCCAGGCGGAGACGGTCTCCTCTAGCCCAGTGCCCGCGCGCTTCAGGGAGTCGACGGAGACCGTCGTCCCCTTGACGAGGAAGGACTCCTCATACTGCAATCCCGTCTGATTCGCGTCGTCCAACGCCTCGGCCGTGAACGAATCCGCGAACCATCCCTCCAGGTCGTAGCCTCGATCGTCGACCAAGCACCTGGTCAGGTCGCCGTCCCCAACGTTGCCGGCGTCTGGCGTCGGGGTCTGCTGCATCGTGAATGCGCGCGAATTTATCAACAGCGAATTCGTGTGCATGTAATCGAACAGGTCGCGGAATTGCCCGGACGCGGTGCCCGACGTGCTCCCCGTCTGCTGCGCGATATCCGCGAAGAACGGAGCCATCCCGGCCTCGACGTTGCTCCGCGCGAGGATCGCAGCGGCCGCGTCGCGGTCGGCCTCGTAGCCGCCGAGCATTGCGGCGCCGTAGTCGGACTGCACGTCCGCCTTTGCCGCGTCGAGGATCGCAACCCAGCCGGTCGTGGCCGCGGCGGTCCTCACCTCCAGGTCGTCGTAGACCTGCACGCGGAATGCCCACATCTCCATCGCGGCAGCAAAGCTCGCACTCATTCTGCGTCCTCCCAGTGGCCATCGCGCTCGAGCGACGCAATGTAGTCGTCACGCTCCGTCACCGAGGTAAAGACCGCGCGCCAGTCGCGCTCTGATCGCATCTTCTCCAGGGTCCTACGCGCTATCCGCGTCACGCGATTCGCCGGGAGCGGTATCGCTCCCGCCGTATACGGCGTCGAGCACCCCGTCTGCGTCGGTAGCGAGAGCGCGATCCACAGCGCGAGCAGTGTCGTCGACCGCGCCGCGCGCCCGAGCCGTCGTCTTCGCCTCGAGCGCCTCGAGCGCCGCGCGCAAACGATCGGACTCTCGCTCGAGCGAGTCGACAGCCGCTTGCCTCGACTGTCGACCGGTGAAGAACGCCGCGCCGAAGGCGCCCAGGATAAGCACCACGAGGCCAAGAATTGCGACAGCTGCGACCTCTGGCCCCATTGCGTCCTCATTTCGGCAACCTGCCGGATCGCCGTGTCTTCACCCGCGGAGGCGGAGGCGTGAAGGAATCGCACCTCGGCGAGAGCGGGATCCCCGCGATCTTGCGCAGCTCGCGTCGTAACCGGCGCTGCTGCCACCGGCGCGCGAGCCAGCACACCAGGGCCAGCGTCGCGCCAACCGGGAGCAGCGCGAGCCAGGGGAGCAGCCATAGGAATGCGAGGGTCACGATCGGATCTTCGCCTCTTTGCCGAAGTCGGCGGCGCCCTGGCCGATCAAATACGCAGACACCATCGCTACGATTTTTGTCGCGAGTGGGAGCGCGATCTCCTTCGCGCCGGCCTCGTCCATGCCCGCCCAGCGCGTCAGCGGGTAGACCGCGAGCATCACCAGGAGGCCGGTGACCAGCGCCGCGAATTTCTTGCTGCGCAGCAGCCCCGTCGCCAGCGTCTTCAGCGCGTCTTTCATTTCCCGTCCCTCTCCAGCGCGCGTATCCGCGCCTCGTGATCCTCGACGTCCGCCTGCATTCGTTTCGCGCCCTCGAGCGCGAGGCGCAACTGCACCAGCTCGCCAGAATTTTCCTTCACCGCCGCGCGCAGCTCGCCGAATTGCTGCGTGAAGAGCCCCTGTGCGAGGACGACCACCACGGCGATCAGGCCCGAGAGCCACGCAGGCCACGTCTTGAGCGGCCTGGCGAGGAGGTTGCTCGCGCTGTCGGTGGAGCCAGGCACTAGATCCCCTGAGCTGCGTCCGCGTCTGCGTCGCTGAGGAGCTGCATGGTGTCAGCCTGGATATCGTCCACGACCTGGAGATTGTAGAAGACCCCTAGAGCCGTTGCAGCCGCGCTGTTCTGCCGCGTCAGCCCGGCAAGGGCTCGGGCCGCCAGGGCGTCTCGGATGGCCGTCTTCTTCACGATCTGGCGCTGGAGAAAATCCAGCTCGCGGCTGTCTTGTGCGAGCTGTTTCTGCAGCTCAATGTGCTCCCGGATATACGCCCGGTCGTCCGCCTTGCCAACGGTGATTATCGCCATTAGTTCCTGCCAATCGGGATGACGCTGACGTGGAGGGTCTCTGCGGTGAATGTCGGGGTGCCGCTGGTGACGTCCACGTAGACCTCGACGTAGTCGCCCGTGGTCAAGGTCGCGAGCGTCTGCACGCTCACGGAGCTGACGTCCGCTCCGAGGATGAGTTTGTGGCGCACCTCGGAGTCGGTGAGGACGGCCCCGTTGACGGCAATGTAGAGCAAGAAAACGATACCGTTTGTGTCGCTCGTCATGGAGACTGATGCCGCGATCGCGAAGACCCGCGTAGGCGCACCGTCATAGGTAGCGCGTCCTCCTCCGGTCGTGGTGACCGTGAATCCGCTGACCTCGCCAGCGGTTGCCGTCGCCGTGCTGCTCGCCTCGACGGGTGTGCCTGCCGTGATCGCGGCCGTCGCCACCTTGTTCGCGTTGGCGACGTAATACTCGGCGTGCTGCCGCGTCGCAGACACGCCGTCCACGGACCACTCTCCGCGGACGTCTATCGCGATCCACCGAGTATTGTCGACGGCCAGGAAAGTCGCCGCTTCAAGAGGACCTCCTGCCGTTAGGGTCTCTGCGTACCCTGCCACTGCAGAGACTGCTCCCGCGATCTCGACCGTATCGCCGGCAGCCGCCGTGACCCGGAGCAGGTCACTCGCGTCGGTCGCAATGAATGTGTGAGTGAGACCTGCGACTGCCGTAGGGAGCGTGTGGTAGTTGGTTGCGACGCTGCCCTCATTTGACAGGACCTTGAACGACTCTCCGCTCACGAGCACGTTTGGCGCGCCGACGCCCGCAGTGCTCGCCTCAAAGGCGCGCGGGAATGTCGTAGGCTTCGCGATTGCTACATTGACGGTCGTCATGTCGATAATGACTGCGCCCGAAGCGACGAAGCCGATTCGAGGCTGACCCGCCACCAGGTAGATCCCCGTAGCAGGCCGGCTAGTGAATCCAACCGAGGGCGTCGCGGCCTGGCCGTCAGGGAATAGCACCTGCCCGCTAGAGGGGGAGAGGGTGAGATCCCCGGTGCCCGTCCTGCGGAGGGTCACGTCCTGATTGGCCTTGTCGAAGAGGATCGAATCGAAGGCCTGATCCGCCGCGACTCCGCCTCCTGCAGCAGCTCCCCACGTCCCAGACGCAGACGCGTAGGACAGAATGTCTCCGTCGCTGGGAGCGCTGACCGAGACCGGCGCCGCGAACAGGCCCTCGATGACCTGCCGCGCTACCGCGCCAATGCGTCCCACTCCCGCCGTAGCTGTGTCGCTCCCGCCGAGCGCGCAGAGCACCAGCGCACAGAGAAGGAGGACTCCGCTATTTCGGCGCGCTGCCATATCCCCACCAGGTGATGTCCACGTTGCCCACCGAGGGCGCCGCGTTGCGGATCTCCGCGTGTGTCGCCGCGCCCGTGTCGAAGAATAGCAGCGGCGCGATGTTGTCGCCTGCGGCGTCCACGTAGCTCCCGGCAGTCGCGGTCGCGGTTTGCAGGCCGAGGAACGTCAGCGTGGAGCCCCCATCAATGCTCGCGTACAGGAGGCAGGAGATCACGCACGTATCCCCGCTCGAACCGCTGAAATCTACGCTGACCGCGACAGTAGGGTTGCCCTGCGGGTCGAATGCGCGGTTTGAAATTTTCGTCGTCGCGGTCGTCGAGTCCGCGACAGTCGCGCCCGTGATCCCCTCGGTAGGGATCGCGGAGAGCTGCGTGTAGCTCTCGGAGTCCGGGAGCGCGAGGACCGGGAGCGCGAGGACGCAGAGCGCCAGCGCGAGGGCTGCGAATTTTCTCACGTGATCTCCTCTTCTCTCTCAGAATCGAGCTGCCAAATCCCCATGTCCAGCGTGGTGAAAAGCACGGTGTAGATCGCTCCTGCCCAGGTGATTTGATCGCCCTTGACGGGCACCGCCACGTCTGCCTCCGAGACGCGGAACACCGCGCCGTCGGAGAGGACGCTGTCGTTCTGATCCTCGACCTGCGCGACAACGGAGGCCGTCGCCCCGGTCGAGGCCACGCGATACGTGACGGTCTCCCCGAACTCGATCGGGCTCAGGAATACCGTCGCGCGATCTGCAGCGACGTCGTCGAGGAATGCCATGCAAGCCGCAAGCGGGGCGGGGTTGCGCCCCCCGGCCCCGCCCGCGACAGACCTAGGGGGAATGGATCGTCTAGCTGAGCGTCATCTTCAGGCACTGACGGAACTCGCCAGGGCCGACGTATCGCGTGGCCTTGACGGTGTAGAGGTGCTCGTTGGTTTTCTTCGCGTGCTCGGTGCCCTCGGCGATAACGTCCACGAACGGGTCGATCTCGCTCTGCAGAATCACAGGCTTGGAAGCCGGCGCGTCCGTCCTGAACATGTAACAGACGTCGGTCGCAGCGAGCCTGGGCTCGGGGACCACGTCGTAATTCCATCCGAGATTCGACTGCAATCCGCGGCCGCCAGTCACGTGCAGGTCGTGGAAAATCGCTTGGCGGAAGCCGACGGACATATCCGGCGGCGCCAAGACCATGAAATCCCGCGCGCCCTGATTGGAGGGAGAGCCCTGATCGTCCTGCGCGTTGAAGAAGTGGCTCGAAGCCTGGACCATGATGTCCGAGGCCTCCTCTCGCGTCGGCCGCGCGGGAGTCGCGACATTCAAGGCGGGCAAATTCGCACTCGTCAGCAGGTTGTCGAATGCGGACGCCTTGCCAGGGGTGTGCGTGTTGTTGAAGTAGCTCACTCCGTCGTACGAATTGATCGAGCCTTCGAGCACCACGTCGATCGTGAGCTGATTCCAATGGTCGTTCGCCTGGCTCGCCAGCTCGCCGATTCTGCGCAGCAGTCCGCCCGTCTTGTCGCGCCGCTTGTCGTGCGCGGAGACCAGAATGCTCGCCTCGAAATCGCGGTTGACGATCGTGACGCCAAAATCATTGAGGCCCTTGGCCAGCAAGCCCCCGAGCCACTCGCGCATCTTCGGGGTCTGGCCGACCCAGCGATGCGTCTGGCTCTCCGCGTCCGCCGGAACGAGCAGACCAATTCTGCTCGCCCACTGCAAGTCGAATGTGTTTTCGAGCGCGTCGAAGAAGATGCCGATGATCCCGCGCTCGGTGAGCGGCGCGTTGTCGAATCGCCCGCGCGCAGCGGCGAGCTTTTCGTACGGGCCGGGCTGGACGTCGCCAGCGAGGCCGGCCTGCAGAAGCGCGACGAGCTCTTGCATGGTGGAGGGGACGGCCATTAGATGCTCCTCTGCTGCGCGGACTGGTACGCGACGATCACCTTGGTGCCGCTGACCCAGCGGACGATCTTCCCGATCGTGCTGTTGGACGAGTTCGTCAGCGTGAACGAGTCGTCGTCATCCGCGTAGACCGTGGCGCCTAGGTCCGCGATCCCGGTGACGCCAGTCACCGACAGCTCTACGCGGCCTTTCTCGCTGACGCGAATGTTCACGGCGCCCGCCGCGCCGGATTCGTTCGCGGCCTTCGCGATCGAGAAGCCGAGGAACGTGTCCCCCGCGACGAGCGGGCGCCCAGTGCCTGCGGAGCTGGACTCTCCGACGGCAGCGCCCTCGTAGACGGTGTCCGACGCAATGATCGGGATATCGTTGTAGAGCGGGTCCTCGTTGAATTCGACGTCCCGCTTCTTATTTTCCGTGAGGGTCGCCATCAGTTCAGCTCCTCGATCAGCCCGTGACCGATCGCCTGGAGGAATGCGGCACGCGAGCCGCCAAACTCACCCTGGATCGTCGGATTCTGCCAGAGCGTCTCCGCCGTCGGCTTCGTAGGGTCGCCCTGGCGCGCGCCGTCGAATCCTACACCCGGCGCCTTGGCGGCAAGCTTGGCGAGGGTCGCCGCGTCGGCGTCCGGCTTCGCGGGCGGCGCAGCCTTGGCCGCCGCCAGCTCCTCGAGCAGAACGTCGCTGAGCGCGGCGCGCGCCTCGAGCAGCGTCTCGCCCAAGCGGAATTTCGCGACCGCGAACTCGAGCCGATCGGGGAACGCGGCGAGATACTCCCCGAGCGCCTCCCTCTGCTCCAGGCGCGCCACGTCGGCGGCAGCGTCTTTCCACGCGGCGACCGCTTCAGGGTTCGCCGCCTCGAATGCTTCAGGCTTCATGATCCGCTCCTCGGATTGCGCAGCGAGGGCCACTGCATGCGTCGTCCTATCCGCGCCGTACGTCAAAAAACTGGACTCGACCAGGCGGCTCGTCACCGCGACCGACACCGGCCCGGGGACGTCCATGCCGTTGACCCTGTGGGTCTCCCCGCTCTCGATCTCTAGCCACTGGGAGACGCGCAGACCAACGCTCGCCTGGAATGGGAAGCCCTCGTCGGACTCCGAGGCCAGCCGCTCGCCGACCTCATTGGAGAGTAGGAATCCCTCGAGCACCAGGCCCTCGGCCGTCATCTCGTGACGGTCGGAGAAGCCCGCGCGTAGGGCGAGGTCATGGTCTGCGAGGATCGGCGTCTTCTTCGCGATCTCGATTCCCGCGAGGTCGAAGACCGCGCGCCCGAACATCCGCTCCACAGGAGCGCCAGAGTACGCGAGCATCCGGAATCGCCGGCGCTTGTCACCCTCGGTCGCGGCGAGAATCTGCAGCTCTCCCGATTCCAACTTTTGAATCTCTTCTCTGCCCATGCTGAAAAACTATGCGTCAGCGCGCCAGGGTTCAAGGCGGTCGCTATCGGATCCGATAGCGACCTCCTGGATTGACGGGCGATCATCCCTACGCTGAGGGTCATGGCCATCCTCGATCTGTCCGGGCTGACGGACGCGCAGCTCACGACGCAGATCGCGGAGACGATCTCCGCCATCTCGCGGACCATGAATGCCTCCTCCTACCGGATCGGCTCGCGCAGCCTCGGCCGCGTAGGGCTCGAAGACCTCAAATCCTACCTCTCCGATCTGAGCCGGGAGCAGGAGGACCGCGGCGACAAGACCGGCGGCACCGGCGTCGTCGAATTCGGGGAGCCCGAGTGAGTCTATTCGAGGTCGCGCGCAGCGCGAAGAATCGCGTATCGGACGAGGTATCCGGCTGGGTCGAGTACCTCAACTCATACCGCTCCGCGCGGAGTACTCGAATCGGCCGGCGCAAGGCCGAGACGGGGCGCGCTGACTACCACCTGGAGCTGAATGTCGACCGCCGCGACCTGGTCGACCGCGCACGACTGCTCGAGCGCTCCTCAGTTTTCGCAGACGTCCTCCTGCATTGCGACGCAGAGAATGTGATCGGCCAGGGCTACGCGATCCAGCCGGGGACGGCGTCCGCGGCCTGGAACGAGGCCGCCTGCGCGCTCTGGTGCGAGTGGGCTATGGACCCCGAGGTGCGAGGTATCTGCACCTGGGACGAGCTGCTGAAACTGATCTACCGCAGCTACCGCCGCGACGGGGACGTAGGTGTGATCCTCCTCGCGGATGGGAAGATCCAGACGTTCGAGTCCGATCAGCTGGCCAGCGGGGATCTACTCCGCAGGGACATCGTGGACGGCATCACGCTCGATCGCAGAGGGCGCCCCGTCTCCTACTCGATCGTGACCGCGCCTGATCCGACAAACACGTCGGTGCGCTACCAGCAGTACGAAATAATCCCTGAGGCGCACGTGCTCTTCCTCGCGAATCGCCAGCGCCTCGGGCAGACGCGCGGCACCCCCGCGTTCGCGACCTCCGCCTGGCTATTCGATCAGATCGACGGGACGGTCGAGGCCGTGACCGTCGCGGCGCGGATGGCCGCGAGCTTCGGACTCGTGGTCAGGAATGCCAAGGGCAAATTCCCTGGTATGCCGACGGAGAAGGGCAGCGACGACGTCGCGCGTCCGAAATGGACGATCGAGCCCGGGATGTTCAAAGGCCTCCGCGAGGGGGAGGAAATATTCCAAATCAAGCCCGAGCAACCGACGACGAATTTTCCCGACTACATCGCGTCGCTCGTACGCTACGTGTCGCTCGAGTTTGGCTTGCCGATTGAGCTCTTCTTCGACTTCTCAAACGCGAATTTCTCCAATCACAAAGCGGCAATGCTCACCGCGCAACGCGGATGGCGCGGGCGGCAGAAGGACATCGCCAGTTTCTCGAGCAAAATCTACCGCTGGAAAATTATCGAGTGGATACGCGCCGGCCTCCTGCCTGTGCGCGAGGACGCGCTCACTCATGAATGGGTCACTCCCGGATGGCGCTGGCTCGACCCCGTCAAGGAGTTCCAGGGTGCTATGGCGGAGATTGACGCGGGACTGCAGACCTGGAGCGCAGTCACTGAGGGGCGCGGGATCAATTTCGCCGCGCTGCAGAAGCAGCGCGCGCAGGATATGAAAATCCTCGAGGCCACGGGGATCCCGCTGGTGCGCGGCACCATGACGCGGGATTTCGCGAAGCCCTCGGACGACGCGGACGACAACGGCGACGACGGCAACGGCGACAACGCGGACGCGGACGACAACGCGGACGACAACGCGGACGACAGCGACGACAACGCGGACGACAACGCGGACGACAACGCGGACGACAACGCGGACGACAACGCGGACGACTAGACCGCCCGCACTTTTGTTATCCAGGGTTTTCGCGTCTCGGGATCGATGCACACGCTCTCGCCGTCGCAGCGGTAATAGCGCCAATCGCGCCATGCGTGCGCCCTGAGGGCTTTCCCGCCGCAGCGCCCGCACACGATTTTGGGCAGCGTCTGCGGGGGGATCGCCGAGGTGTCGAGCTTCTTAGGTCTCCGCGCTCGCACGCGTCACCTCCCGGGCGGCCGCCCACGCGGCCTGCACCGCAGCGCTCGCGATTGCCGCTGCCGCCTCGGCCTGCTCCAGCGCCGCCTCGGCCGAGCTTAGCCGCATCTCGAATCCGGAGATACGGCGCTCCTCCCGCTCGAGCGTCACGGAGTGGGGATCGCTCTTCTGCATCACCTCGATCTGATGCCTCAGCGCGTCCACGTCCAGACGCGCGCGCTTGACATCCGTCCTCACCAGGCCCGCGCCCTGCAGCGCGCGGGCCTCGGCGAGAATCAACTCGGCGTCCACGAACTCCGACCGCAGCCGAGTGTCCGCCTTCTTCGCGATCGCGCGGAGCGACGCGACGCGGCTGAGTTCTCGCCGCTGCTCCAGGGTCTCGGCCTTCACCTCGCGCCGCCGCGCGGACTCCTCCTCCTGCGACAGTCGCAGATCCTCCCGCAGCGCCTGATACCGCGCGGTCAGCTCTGCGTACTCCGCAGCCTGCGCCGCCAGCTCCAGGCGGAGCGCCTCCCGTGCGTCACTCACCGTCTGCCTCCGGGTCCTGCTCCTGCTCCTGCTCCTGCTCCGGGTCCGTCTCCCAGACTACCGAGCTATTTTCAAAATCCGCGCGCACGCGCGCGTTCTGCGGCACCTCGATCCCCCGCTGGAGCAAAACGAAATCGAGCTGCTTCCGGTGCGCGGCATTCGCACGTTTATGCCGCGCGCCAGCCTCCTCCACCGCGAGGCGGCAAGCGTCGTCCTCTCGGCCGTAGACGTCCGCCGCGAGTGAGAGGCATTGCAGCTCGAGCGGGTCGAGGTCGACCGTCACGCGCTTGACGCCGCTCTCCAGTGTCTCGCGCTTCATTCCCCCACTCCCCAGAGTTCCAGTCCCTCGAGCATCTCTTCTCCGTGCTGCTCTCTCAGCAGCGCTACTGCGCTTTCCTGCCACGGCTCACCTCCTAGGTCTATCTGCGTCCGATCGTATCCTTCCCACCACGCGGCTGGACAGGGCCGGCGCTGGAGGCCCCGCTCGTCGAGCGCCTGGGAATATCTCCGGTCCACCGCCCACACAGGCTCGCGCCCTGGCCAGCGGAGGATCTCCTGGATTTTGTAGTGCGCGTGCTTCGCGCGCAGGCGTCGCAAATCCGCGAACTGCAGGTGCATCACGCTGACGCGCAGATCTGTCACCTGGAGCGCGGGGATCTCCGCGCCGTAAGGTCCGCGGTGGTGATGCTCGTACCCGTCATCTCGCTGCGCCCAGTGCAGATCCCCCCGGTCGCAGAATGCGAGCGTCAGCATACTGCGCGTCCAGACGCACGCGTCCGACCGCACGTGCTCCAGGTCGCCCCAGATAGGCCACATCGGGGCGGAGAGCATCCGCCCTGGAAGGAGTCCGTCCACCTCGTCTCGTACGGATTCGAGCGCGGAGGCGACCAGAATCTCGTCCGCGTCGACGAGCGCGAAATGCGTCCCGCCCTCCTCGCGCCCGGCGTCGAGGAGGCGCTGCCGGTGGCTCATCTCGCTCCAGGTGTGGTCAGTCTCCGTCAGGATCGTCACCCGGGCGGGGTGCTCTGCCGCGACCTCGGCCATGATCTCCGGCGTGGCGTCCGTGCTCGCGTGATCGAGGAGCACCAGGTGGTCGCACCACATCAGCGCGACGCGCGCGCTGAGGCGCAGGATCCACTCCTCATTCCGTGCAGGCATCAGCGCGACGAGCTTCATTCGATTCTCCACCAGACGGGGCCGCCGCCACCAGGGACGACGTGAATCCTGCTGCGGGGGATCTCCCCCGCGAGGTAGTCGTCTACCGCCGCGCGGCACCCTGGCAGGGCGTAGTCGTCCACGATCACGCACCCCCCTGGGGGGACGCGCGGATAGAGCGCCTCGAGACAGACCCTCGTCGATTCGTACAGATCCCCGTCCAGGCGCAGGAGCGCAATGGGGGAATCCCCCCAATTCTGCACCGTGTGCTGGAACCACCCCGGGTGGCACTGCAGGATATCTGGGGGCAGGCGCCAGGTGCTCCAGTTCCGCTCGAGCTGCTCGAGGCTGCAGACCGCGACGCCGCTTGAGCGCAGCTCGCCGGAGCGATCCGTCTCCAGGGGCGCGCCAGGTTGGTCGGTATCCCTCGGCCCCGCGATCGGAATGCCCTCGAATGAATCGTACGCGTGGACCCGCTTGGGGGCGCCGATGTGGATGATCGCTCGAGCCATCACTGCGAGCTGCGCGCCGGCGAAGACGCCGCACTCGACCATATCCCCGGGGACGCCCTCCAGGATCACCTGCCCCGCGAGGCGGTAGGTGCTCCGCAGCGTCGGCGGATTGCAGAGCGCGCGGCTCTGCACCTCCTCCCACCAGTCCATCACATCCCCCTCGCAAGGATCAGCGTGTCCGCGTGCGGGGCGTCAGTGTGTACGCTCAGGAATTTCGGTGGGTCGAATACCGGCAGCTGCAGGTCATGCACGACGTGGCTCATGGCCACCATGTCGTGCCGGTGGCCGAGACAGCGCGGGTCGAGCGAGGCCTGCTGCTCCGCGTTGGTCCACGAGCCGCAGAATACGGTGCCGTCCTCCGCGAGATTGCGCATCCTGCTCAGGAATCCGCGCGCCGATTCATGCCGCATGCAGAGCCCGTACATCATGCCCTGCACGAGCGTGCGGTCCATCACGTCGTCGCGCTCCAGCTGGAGCGCGGCGAGCGCAGCGTCGCTCGCCCATTGGCCGAGCCCCCAGCCGCTGCGCATGTGCACGGACCCCCGGTCCTCGATCGCGCTGAAGAGCGGGTCGAGGTTGTGTATCGGCCAGGCGCTCGCGTCGAGCCAGAGGATCGAGTTGTAGCCCGCGCGGATCGCGGCGAAGATCGCGTACGTCTTGAATGCGTACGGCACCTCTCGGTGCGTCGGAGAATCCGGCGGGTAGTCGTCCGTCCACGTGAGGAGGTCCACGCCAGGGGACGTGCGCTCGAGCGCCTCCGCCAGGCGCGCCTGGCCGCGCGGGTACCACGTACCCGCCGCGACGTTCACTACGCAGCGCTTCACCGGGTCCTCTTCAAGATCGTATTGTTGCCGTCGAAGAATGTCCGCACGTACCCAGGGTAGGAGACGTCGCGCCCGTCGTGCTCGACGCAGATCACCTCGGGCTTGGCGCCCTCGGCCATCAGCGCGCGGAATACGTCCCCGCTCGTCCCCTCCGTGTCGATAGTCACAAAATCGAACGGCGCAGCTGCGCCGCAGAACCGCAGCAGCCTGCGCACGGAGACCGAAGGCGTCCACGTCTCGGAAAATTCCGTCCCTGCCCGCTCCCACGTCTCGCGATTCCCATCCTCCGTCGTGCTGAGCGCGTCGGGGCATTGCCAGAATCGGCAGAGCCGCCGAGACGCGTCCGGCACCACGAGCGCCTGGACTAGGCGCACGCCCGGAGTCTCGGCGTGCGTGCGCATCAGCGCGTCGAATGCCCTCGCGCTGGGCTCGACGAGGACCGCTTCCCACTCGCGCTCGATCAGCGCGAGTGAATTTGAGAACGTGCGCCCGTCATACGCGCCGATATCCAGAAGACGTCCGCGCCTACCGCGGAAATGCGCGAGCAGCACCTCCTCCTCACCACCCTGGGAATAGCTCATGCCGTCAGCTCCGGCGGCAGCGCGGCGAAGAGCTCCGCGTCAGAGAAGGACCCCGGTTGCGGAGGGTGGAATCGGAACAGCTCCCGCGGCTCGGGGATCCCCTCGCGCAGGTCGAGGGGATCGTAGGGCTCCACTCCGAGCGCCAGGAGGTGGTCGCGGTATTTCGTGCCGTCTCCTCCGATTGAATCGCCGAGCTGGATCCACCCGGCCGGGACGCCGTAAGCGTGCGCAAAAACGAGCCCGTGGAGGGAGGAGGAGAGGACCATGTCGCAGGCGCAGACCGCGTCAATGAATCTCTCGACAGGCTCGAAGACCGAGATCACGCGCACCCCATTCAACGCGAGGGCTCGCGCGTGCTCACGCGCCCACGCGCCCACGCGGATCTGGTCCACGTAGTGCGGTACGATCCCGAGCTTGAATCTGCTCGGGCTCGGGTCCGGCGAGTAGAGTCGCGGGGCCAGCATGGCCGCGTCGCCGTAGATCGGAGGGCAGTGCGCCCCGCTCGCCTGCGCGACCGCGCGGGAGAGCGGGCCTCGGACCGCGCGGATATCCGCGCGGGGGGAGACCTCGTCCTTGAGGGCCGCGACGCCGCACCCCCAGGCGATAGCCCCTGGAGCGCAATGATTCAACATCGATCCGCCGAGGACGAATCCGGAGTCCTCGGGTCTCCCCCAATCGGGGAGCAGACCCGTCAGGTGGCGTACTAGCCAGGGGACGTACGCGTCCCCCACGTTGCCGCTGATGCACCAATGCACTGCGCTCATCGCGGGAATCCCAGCTCCTCCCGCGAGGAGAAGAGCCTGCTGTCCGCAGCCCAGTAGCGATCGTTCGCGTCCTGGTAGGGGGTCTTCGCGTTCTTGCCCCGCCGCGACCAGTGGTCGTGGTACTGCGTGAGGTCCGGCCGCCGCCAGAAACAGCCCGTGCCCTGCGCGACGTACAGCAGATCCTCGTCGCCGAAAAACTGCCGGTAGCCAGAGTAGTACGGCCCGCTGGCGTACCCTCGCCGAATCCACTCGCGCCCTATCCAGGGGGACCCGCAGATCCTATCCGTCCCGTCCAGGTCGTCCCCCGTCGGCTGCATCACGCCGCGGCCCGTCGGGAATCGCTCCGTGAATTCGTCCGCGATCTCCGACGCGACGTGCTCGGGGTCCGGTCGCATGTCGTCGGCCGCGCAGCAGAGCGTGCGGAGATCCGAGTCCAGCGCGAGGATCGCAGCCGCGAGCGCATTCTGCGAGCGGAAGAAGCCTGGGTAGTCCTCGACCTGCAGGCGCAGATCACACGGGAGGTCGTCGCGCACAGCGTCCGTCAGGATCGCGACGCGGTATCCCTGCTGGCTCCACCGCGTCGCGGCAGATCTCGCGCGCGCGGCGTCCGCGGATGGGAAACTGACCCACTCGCCACTCATGCCGAGGCCTCGCGCTCTCTGCGCCTCACCTCGCGCGACGCCTGCAGGTGCTCGATCACGGGCTCCCCGATCTCCGGATGATTCCGGCGGTAGAATTCCTCGCGGAAGATGTCAAAAATGAAACAGTACTCCGGCGGCAGCTCCGCGACTCGCAAATCCGGCGTCTCCTCCAGCGCGTGCTGGAGGCAGCGCTGATCGAATGCCTCGGGCCTCCGCACGCAGTGCGACTGCCAGCGGTCGAGCAGGTCGTGCGCTGGGCCGGTGTGGTCCACGTAGACCGTGCCGCTGAGGATTTCCGAGCGGTGCCCACTCAGGCCGTAGTCGTGTACCGCGACGTCTGCGTGCCGCGTAGCCGCCAGCTCGAGCAGCACATCCGGCCGCTGGCGAATCCTCGCGTCCGCGTCGATCCAGCAGACGGGGCCGTGGTGCTGCATCAGCATGGACCGTATCCACGCGGGCTTCCTCTGGCAATTTTTTTGCCAGGTCCCGCGCGACGTCACGACCTGCAGGTGGTGCGCGAGGCCGAATCGGTCGAGAGACTCGCGCAGCCCCCGCGCGTGGCGCGCGTAATCCGCCGTGAAGAAGCACGTAAATACCGGGCTCATGCGGGCACCGGCACGCCCAGATAGTGCTCCATCAGCCTCCGCGTCTGCCAGGCGCGTTCCGCGTAGTCGGCCGCGGAGTAGGTCGCGGAGTAGGTCGCGGGGTAGGCCGCGGGGTAGGCCGCGGAGCTGGCAGCGGAGCTGGCAGCGGAGCTGGCAGCGGAGTAGGCCACGGAGTAGGCCGCGGAGTAGGCCGCGGAGTAGGCCGCGGAGCGGGCCGCGGAGCGTCCCAATCCGCGGCCCGCGGTGAAGGCCGCGGCCAGCTCCTTCTGAGTCGCGTGACCCTCGGCGAATCGCCGCGCGACGTGGATCGCCTCCCACGATCGCGCGTATGGCTCGCGCCCCTCGTCGCGCTCCCGCGTCAGCGCCCGCTCGGCGCAATCACAGGCGAAAAGGCGCGCCTCTCTCGCCCCCCAGGGGAGCTGGCGGGTCAGACGCACCGACTCGTACGAGATCTTCTCGCCGTCGCCGTCGGACGCGCCTCGCCCCTCCGCGAGCCATATCTCCTCGCCGAGCCACCGGATCAGGCCGCGGGGCCTCACCAGGTGGTAGCCCGAGAAGCATAGCCGCGGCGCGACCGCGGGCGTCCACTCGCCAGCCGGATGGTAAACGTAGTCCCCGCCGTGGCAGGCGCGACGGCCGGGGGAGAGGCACTTGAAGAGCGTGGTCACGTGAGCACCTCGCCGACGTCGAGGTGCTCAAACATTTTGTGCTCGCTGTTAAGATTCAGATTCGCGATCGTGCGCGCCACGCGCGTAGGGATCGCGCGCAGGGACGCGTCCATACGCGCGTAGGCGACAGCCCCCTGGGGAGGCTGATCGTAGCCGTCGTGCCAGTGGCCCGGCGTGCCGTCGAATCCGAGGAGGTAGATCCTCCTCGCGCCCAGGACGTGCGCGAGATTGATCGCCGCGAATCCCGAATTCCCGCCGCAGCCGAGGCCTGAGCCGAGGGACGTCCCCCAATCCGGCTTCAGGTGCGGGTTCGGCAGGCGGAGATCCGCGCAGCAGGGCACGACGTGCGTCGGCCCGAATGCTGGGAGCTTCTCGGCTCCGACGCGCACGTGCACGCGCGGGCCGGCGCAAAGCGCGTCGGCATTTTTCCCGTGCGTCTTCCAGAATGCCAAATCCATGCTGCAGAGGACCGCGCTGGGTAGGCGCTCGTACGCGCGATTGACGGCGATCGTCTTCGCGCGCTTCAAGCGCGAGAAATCGAATCCGCGGAGACTCGCGCCTCCGCCGACGACGAAGACCTCCTCCCCCTCCCACATCAGATCAGCTAGGCGCATCCGCCGCCGCCCTCCGGAGCCACGCGCTCAGGGTCAATCCCGCGCGCGCCGCCTTGCGCACGGCCTCGCGGTAGGCCTTGCGAGGGAAGCGCAGCGTCACGCGACGTGACTCCCCCCTCCCGAGCCTCGGTCTCCCCCTGGATTTCATGCGGTGGATTATGTCTTGCGAAATTCCGGGCGTCAAGGCCAATGTCCTCCGCCATCTCCTCGAGCTGGAGGCGCGCCTCGCGCGCGAGCACGAAGGCGAGCGCCCCGCGCGCGCTCAGCTCCTCGCGGATTTTTGCAACTCTTGCCGAATAAGCCATCTTATTGCGTCCTGTCGCGTTTTGATTTTTTCTTCCCTCGCGCGGATCGCGTCGAGCACCCCCATGTCGGCGTACCCGAGCGAGACCTCCAGCCGGAAACTCGGGCCGGGGGATACCCTCGGCCTACCTGGTCCGCTCATGCGGAATAATCCGCGGCTGCCAGGCCCAGATAGTGCTCCATCAGCCTCCGCGTCTGCCAGGCGCGTTCCGCAGAGCAGGCCGCGGAGAAGGCCGCGGAGCGGGCCGCGTAGTAGATGGCCGCGTAGTAGATGGCCGCGTAGTCGGCCGCGTAGTCGGCCGCAGAGCAGGCCGCAGAGCAGGCCGCGTAGCTGGCCGCGTAGCTGGCCGCAGAGCTGGCGGCGGAGCAGCTGGCGGCGGATCTGGCGGCGGAGTAGGCAGCCGCAAGATCCTCGGCCGTCGCGATGCCCTCCGCGAATCGCCGCGCGACTCGGGTCGCCTCCCAGATCCGCGCGTCCGGCTCCTGCGCCCGCGTCAGCGCCCGCTCCGCGCAGTCGCAGGCGAAAAGGCGGGCCTCGCGCGCCCCCCAGGGGAGCTGCCGGAGCAGGCGCACGCTCTCGTACGAGATCTTCTCGCCGTCGTCCTCGCCGTCGTCCTCGCCGTCGTCCTCGCCGTCGGACGCGCCGTCGTCCTCGCCGTCGCCGTCGGACGCGCCTCGCCCCTCCGCGAGCCATATCTCCTTGCCGAGCCACCGGATCAGGCCGCGGGGCCGCACCAGGTGGTACCCCGCGTGGCAGAGTTTCGGCGCGACCGCGGGCGTCCACTCGCCCGCCGGCGGGTAAACGTAGTCCCCGCCGTGGCAGGCGCGACGGCCGGGGGAGAGGCACTTGAAGAGCGTGGTCACGTGAGCTCCAGCCTCTCCTGCACGGAGAGGAGATCGTCCAGCCGGAGATCGTCCAGCCGGAGATCCTCCTCCAGCTGTGTATCCGTCACCTCGACCCCGGCGGCCCGCAAGCGGGCGATCGCCCGCGGCCGGAACGTCCCGCTGCCTGGCGCGTCGACCCGCGCGGATATCCCCTCCGCGCCGGCCCGGAACTCCACGCGGTACCCCGACATGGTCTCGATCCATGCGAGACCGCGCGCGCGATCCACGCTCCAGATCCCGAGGCCCTCTCCCGTGTCGCACCCCGAGGTGCGATCCGGGCCTGCGATCCGCCACGCCACGGTGCAGGCGTCCGCGCCGTGGGTCCCTACCGCGCGGATTGCGCGGCTCATTCCGTCCTCGGGACGCAGGAGGCGGACCACCTCCAGTCGCAGGAGGACGTCGTCGGCCCGTGTGCCGTCGCGCGTCCACCCCGCGAGCCCTGGGCACCGCTGGGTCAGGAGGCCCATCGCCTCCTCTACCGCGTCCTCCCAGACCCAGTACCCGCTGTCGCGGGCGGGGTGCAGGAGAGGATCTCCTACGCATGGCGTGAGCGGTAGGCCCGCTCTCCATTGCGCGGCGTAGAGCCGCCGCGAGGGGCCGTCGCGCTGGAGCGTGCGGATCTCACGATCGCTCACGCGGGCACCTCGGGGACCACGGCCCCCGTGCGGGTGTCGAGGATCCGCCAGCGGAGCGGATCCCCCGAGGGGTCCTCTGCGCGCCGCGCCCAGCGATCTCGCTGGAGGCGGGCCTCGGCCAGCTCGAGGCGCCCGTGCCTCGAGCTGGTGGAAAATCCGTCAGCGCAGCGCGCGTAGCGCTGCTGGACGTGGAATCTCAGGGCGCTCACGCGACCACCTCAAACGTCTCGTCGCCGTCACATACGACGGCGGCGCCCAGGCCGACGTCGAAGCACCTGCCGCGCCAGGGGGCGGAGACCGTTAGGTGGTCCCACCCCACCCCGTTGGACACTAGGACCCGGTCGCCGGCGCGGAGCTCGTCCGCGCGGGTCCAGGTCGTGGTTCGCCCGAGAACGTCGGTGTAGGGCTGCTCGGTCATGGGTGCCTCCTTGGGGCGTTTCGATCAGGGGCGTCTCCCCCTCTCATGCCCTCAGTATACACCCCCGCCCGGAAAAATCCAGGGCTAAATCTGGAAAAATCTCACCACGACCATCCGACCCCGCCACGGCCATAAGAGTCCCACCCGGACTCCGCATCATCATCTATGTGTGCCTGCGGCGCTGCCGTCCCAGGCCACGTAGGCTCCTCGCGGTCCGCCTCGAGCATGTAGGCTCCGACCGCCGCGTAGACCTCCGCGTCCCAGTAGTGATTCGCGGCGCCGGTCGCGCGCGGCACCCAGCGCCACACCTCGCGCGCCTCACCGTCGGGGCGCACGCGGCGCTCAATCAGCGTCCGCCGCTCGCTCGAGAGCTGCATCACGTAGTCCCTCCCGATCGTGCGCATGGTCTCCCACACCGAGGGGTCCTCGTGCTGGATCCGCGCCGCGATCAAATCTTTGAAATATCCGGTATCAACAATTGACAGCGTGACATCCAGCGGGTCCTTGCCCCCGTGCGGCCGGTACTGATGTTGATTCGTGGACACCGGCCTCAGCGGCAATCCCGCCCCGCCGTACCCCTTCAGCGGCTTGATTCTCGCCGGCTCCGTCAGCGCAAATCGGTAGACCTCCTCCGTGCGGGAGGAGTCGCGATTCGCGCCGCCTCCTCCTGAATCGATGCACAGGATCTGCGGCCAGACCGCAGGCGCCCCGCCCTCGACAGGGAATCGGCGATCGAGCGTCGCCTCGCGCAGCTCGCTGAACGTCGCGCACTCGCCGTAGGCGATCAGCCGACTGCGGTACCCGCGCCCGAAGGCGCGGACCACCCATTGGAAACTGCGGTACCCCGTATCCGTCGCCGCGACGAGGATCGTCGCCCAGGTGGGCACGACGCCGGGCTCGTGCCCGGCCTCGCCCTTGGCGTAAATTTCCTCAGGCGTGATCTCCAGGGCGTTGCCATCTTTATCCGCGCCCCAGAACGGGAGCCCGAGCATCGAATTGAAAAAATACTGCAGCTCGCCCAATCCCTTGAGCCGCGCGCTCAGCCACTCGCGCACCAGGTCCGTGAGCGTAGTCCACGGTGAGCAGAGGCCTGGGATTCTGTACCCCACACTCGCGCTCGGAGGCCTCTCGCCTCGCGGGTATCCCTCGGATACCCACTCGCCTGCGTCGACCATCGAGCGTCGCTCGACGTCGGGAATCAGCGCGTGGCAGGAGTCGCACTCGTACGTCGCGGACAGGAGGCCGGCGGCGATCTGCGAGAGCTGGCGGTGCAGAGCGTCTGCCTCGCTCTCCTCCATCCCGTCCCAGCGCACCTGGTCCCACCGCAGCTCCGCGTACTCCCCGCACCGGGGGCACGGCACGTGGAAAATCCGGCGGTCCGGGCAGGCCTGCAGGCTCCGCCAGATCGTCCCCGTCGGGATCGTCGGCGTGCTGATGAGCAGGAGCTTTGCGCGATTCCCGTACGTCCTCAGCCGCACGCGCGCCAGGCTCACGGGGTCTGCCTCGCGTCCCGCATAACGCTTGAATTTGTCGACCTCGTCGAGGAGACAGTAGCGTATCGGCCGTGACGCCAGTGCCTGGGGGCTCCCCGCCCAGCCTACATACATCGTGCACGTCGTCAGCGTCACCTGGCCGCGCTTCAAATCCCAGGCTCGACCGGTCTTCAAGCGCGCCAGGTGCGGCGTGTCGCTGAACATCGGGATCACACGTTCGACCATATTTTCTTTCGCGCTCGCCTCGGACGGGAAAACAATGAGCACGGGGCCGGGCTGCAGGTCACAGCACCAGCCGAGCCAGTTGCGGCCCATCTCAGATTTGCCGCTTTGCGCGGGGGCGCCCACCACTACCTCGCGTATCGTGTCGTCCCCCATGGTGTCGTGGATCTCGCGGAGGTAGGGCACCCGCGACATGCGGTACGGCCCGGGCTCCGACGACACGCGGTCCGAGAGGACGCGGTGGGCCTCCGCCCACTGGGAGACCGAGACTAGGTCCGCGGGCTCCCACGCGACGCGATCCGCGCGCGCCAGCTCAGCGGAGTACGTCATGCTCCACCCAGCGGGGCACGCTCTCGCGCTGCAGCCGCGCCGCCATCTCCGACACGTCTCGCGCCGGGGTCCCGTGCACGCACCGCTCCCAGGCTACGAGCGCGTCGACCTCGAGCGTGACAACGCGCACGTCTGCCCCCGCGGCCCTCGCCGCACGGAGCGTCTGGCGCATAGACGTCAGGGTGATGTGGCACCTATCGATCACTACCAGGGGCGCCCTCGCGCGCAGCGCGGCGAGCAGCTCCTGGTGCATCAGCGCGTAGATCCTCCTCAGCCGCTCGGGCTGCCAGCGCCAGGTGCCGTCCGCGTCGGTGAGGTGCGCGTCCGTCTCGATCGCCCAGGCGTCCGGGTAGTGCTCGCGCCTGTACGTCGTCTTCCCGGCGCCGGGGACTCCGCGCATCAGGATCACGCGCGTCACTCGCGTGCGCCCCAGCGGGCGCGGATCCCGTCGCACGTATGCGGATCGATCTCCATCAGGTACGCGACGCGCCCCATCTGCTCAGCCGCGAGGAGCGACGCGCCCCCGCCCGAGAACCAATCCACCAGCGCCTCCCAATGTGGTGTCCAATATGTCAGGTGCTCGACCAGAAGCCAGACGGGCTTGCCGTGCGAGTGGTGCGCGCGATCCTCGTCGCGCAATTGCACGATCGACGCGAACGTGTCACTCGACCCAGGGACGGCGGACCCCGTCCCGCACTGCGCAATGAATGCGTGCCGGTGCCCTACGCCCGTCGTGGGGCAGCGGTGAGTGTACCCCTTGTCGAGCACGCGCTCGAATCGCCACATCGCATCCGGCACCGCGCGGAGGTGCCGAGCCTGGCCGAATAGGATCGTGGGGTCCCCGAGGAGCGGGAGCCACTCGGCGTCCCCCACCCGCCGGCGGCTGAATGGCGGGTCCAGGATCGTCACTCCAGGGGTCGCCCCGTCGAGGAGGCGTGCACGATCTCGCGCGTCCAGCGCGTCCCCGCACATCAGCCTGTGCGGCCCGAGCGCGTAGACCTCCCCCCGCTGAGATTCTGAGGGATCCGACTCCGCGGGATCCGACTCCGCGGGCTCGGGGGTGTCGGGCTCGGGGGTGTCGGGCTCAGACTCCGGGACGTCGATACCCGCGATCATCTCCGCGACCTCCGCGTCGCTGAATCCTAGGCCCTCCGCGTCGATCCCCGCGAGCATCTGCGCGAGGCCATCCGCGTCCCAGCCGCCGGCCTCCCCGACTGCATTGTGGGCGAGGAGAAACGCGCGCGCCTCAGCGTCGCTCGAGGAGGCCCACCCGCGCTGGACGGGTACGCACCACTCACCGTCCCCGTTGATTTTCACGCCGGCCGGCGGCCTCGCGCCGGACTCCTGCATCTGCCGCAGACCCTCCAGGCGGCCGTGGCCCGCGACGATACGCTGCGTGCGCTCGTCCATGACGAGCGCGTCCGCGAATCCGAATCGCTCGACGCTGCGCACCAGGTGCGGGTGGTGGAGTTTGGGATTCTGCTCCGCCTCTCGCACGCTACCCAGGGGGTAGTATGAGATGCGCCGCATCATTTCGCCAGCTCGCGGAGCACGTCGACCAGGGCGCGCGTCAGCGCGCCCTCGATCTTGCGCGGACTCTCCTCCGCCGCGAGCGTCGCGGAGATGCGAGGAGGCAGCGCCATCAGCGCGGCCTTCGCGCGCTCGACGGCCTGCGTGTGCGCGGCGACGGCCTCCGCGCGAGACACCAGCTCGCCGATCGCCTGGAGCGCGCGGATTTTGTCCGTCTTCGCCCGCCAGAATTGCACGCGAGCTTTCGCGAGCGCTTCTTTTCTCACGAGCATCGCGGCGGAGTCCTCCGCCCTGGGAGGCCTCTCGTCCACGCGGCTCGAGGAGGTGGGCGCGCCCGACGCCGCAATCCCCTCGGCTCGCTGCGTCAGACTCGGGCGCCCCTGGCGTCCGGGCGCCAGGCCGCGACCGCGCGCCCACTCGCGCACCTCGTCCAGGTCGACCATCACTCTGCGGGCGACCATCGTTGAAGGGCACCCCTTGCGCCGCCAGTTCCTCAGCGCCTCGCGTGACATCCCGAGCTCGCGCGCGGCGTCGGTGAGGCTGACGAGCTTGGGCTTGGGCTTGGGCTTGGGCTTGGGCTTGGGCTTGGGCTTGGGATTCGGCTCTCCGATCCGCCTCACTCAGGAGGCGCGAGCGGGCGCCAGAGCACGGACGGGTCCAGCTCGATCGCCTCGAGCCCCAGCTCGGTGGAGATTCTCACGACCTGCGCGGCGGTCAGCGGGGTCGACGCCTCGACCGCGGCGATCCTGTCCGCGATCGAGTCTGGGATCCTCAGGGTGAGCTGATGCATTCGGTTCCTCCTGCTGCAAATTGTAGCACCTCTCTCCGACGCGCCCTAGCGTGAAACGAATCCGCGCGAGGCGAGCTGGGTTTCGTGTCACCGACGCGCCTCGGCCTGAGGCCCCGCGCCGATTCGTTTCATGACCTCGAAAGTCGCGTCGGCCGGCAGCCCCTCAACCACGGGGGTTTGCGGGAGGCCTCAGGACCCCCTCTTGGCCCTCCACCGCGATCAGGCCGCCCGCAAACCTGCCTGGTTGAGGGGCTGCAGGCCAGGTGGCAACAGCGTTTACACCCCCGTAACTCGAGCAACGGCCCCCGGCGACGCAAACAAAGGACTTACGACGCTAGGGAGGACCCGTAACCCCTTACACAGCAAGGGGTTACGCAGGGAGGTGTAGCCCCCATTTGGTAGGGCTAGAGAAGCACCCCCTGGCCCTTATGCCAAGCGGGTTTGCGGCTTCCGGTTTCCTGAGGGACGAACGCCCGGGGTTCGGTTCAGTTCGTGTCACTGCCCCGCTT
>VAPH01073857.1_pt1 | contig 22964 bp, 32 predicted proteins | sample 3393861 | NCBI WGS metagenome assembly VAPH01 (sample SAMN08290439, study PRJNA428436) | hydrothermal vent metagenome | isolation source: Deep-sea hydrothermal vent chimney | place: Atlantic Ocean: South-mid Altantic Ridge | reverse complement strand
TCTGCAGCAGTGACCTTATCGTACAGTGCATAAAGCCGGTTGATGGATTCAGGGTCACCGGTCAACTGGATATAGTGGCTCAGTGAGCGCGCAATCGCATCGGGTGTGTCGATACTCATCGCAAATTCATATTTCAGCTTGGACTTGGTTCGCTCCAGCAGCGCGGCATCGACATCCTTGGTTTTAACTTTGGCAATGGCTTTTTTAATTTCAGCCATGACATACGGCATATCTTCTTTATTTACCATTGATACCTGGATGGTAAATAAATTCGGGTCGCGGCTGTCATACGCACCGCCACCGATAAAACGAACCTTTTGCTCGTCAATCACCAGTTTCTTGTACAGGTCTGAAGTGTTGGAAAAAACAATGGACGACAAAACATCCAGTGCCGGCATGTCGATCTTCGAGTCACTGAAGGCCGGGCCCTTATAACTCATGCTGAAATAGGCGGGTATCGTGCCATTTTGCAAATGCACATAACGGGTTTCGGTTTGCTCAGGCTCCTTGGGTATGACTGAAATGTAACTACCGCGTTGCCATTGGCCGAAATACTTTTCAGCCAGCGTATTGACCTGCTCCGGTGTCACATCACCAACCACCAGGATGGTGGTGTACTCAGGCCGGTAGTAGCGGTCAAAAAAGGTCTTCGAATATTCGTATTGATTCGGCATATCGACGATGTCTTTGAAATAGCCCATCGTGGTGTGTGAGTAGGTATGGGTGGTAAACGCCGTTTCCGCGCGCTTTTCATTCAACTGGCTGTATGGGCTGGCAAAGTTTTTGGTGTACTCACCCTTCACAGCCCCGGCCTCTGTCTTGAATTCATGCTCTGAATATTTGAGATTCAGAAAGCGATCAGATTCCAGTTCAAACATCAATTCGAGCTTGGCCGCATTACCAGTCATGTGATACAGGGTCCTGTCCTGCGTGGTATTCGCATTGGCCGCCGCACCGGTTGATTTCAATGCTGCACTGTATTTCTCTGGCGGATATTTATCCGTACCGCGAAACATCATGTGTTCAAAAAAGTGTGCAAAACCGGTTACACCCGGCTCCACTTCATTTCTTGCCCCGACACGGGTCACGATATAAAACGCTGCCAGACCGGGTGAATCAAACGGCACCGTGACCACGTTCAGGCCATTGTCCAGTTTATGCTGATAAATGGGGTATGGCAGTATTTTCCCCGCCGATGCTACCGCTGGGTCAGCACTCAGAGCAGGACCGCTCAGTATGAGCAATAGCCCCAGTGCAACAGCTTTCAAAATTGTCTTCATCGCTTGATTCCGTTGAATGTTTTGCAGTTTATGGTTGCTCCCGCAAATTTTGCCCAAGCAAACTTTGCAGGCGGTTAATGTGACGCTTGCCAAACCCGGATTTAAGCACAATATCAAAGCGCTCAGGAATGGCTGCATCAAGTTCAATATTCAGCGTGAGAATCTGACCACGACGCGATACCAGCAAGGTGGTTTTCTGGCCCGGCTGGTAGGCCGTCATCAGGTTCTGTAGTCTGTCTTTCGTCAATCTTTCATCACCAATGGCCAGCAACTCATCCCCGGGCAGCAAACCGGCGACCGCACCACTGCTGTCGGCCAGCACCGATTTGATCACCAGGTCAGTCCTGGTCTCATCCCAGATCACACCAAGGCCGCTTTCTGCCGGGTCTTCATTAAGCTCCGCCTGGCGTGCCACCGGATTACGCTCCAGTCTCAGACCAAACCAGTCCAGTGCGGCATCGACATCCGGATCAACGGTGGTTTCCAGCAGTGGCTCAAGAAACTGCACTGCCTCCGCCCCACCTATATCCGCGACGACTTGCTTGAAATCATCACTGCTGTACGGCCTGCCCGCATGTAAGCGATACATTTTTCGCATCACCTCATCCAGGCTACGACGGCCCTTGCTCTGCTTTCTGAGATAGGCGTCCAGTACAAAACCGATAACCGCACCTTTGGTGTAATAGCTGATGGTGCTGTTGACCGAGTTGGCGTTGGGCCGGTAGTAACGTATCCATGCATCGACCGAAGCTTCGGTGACCGGCCGTAGTTTTCTACCCGGTGTATTCTCCAGACGGTGGATATCCTTGGCCAGCAGTTCCATATATTCTTCCGGTTTGATCAACTCGGCGCGTGACAACAACAAATTATCATAGTAGCTGGTCAAACCTTCTGCCAGCCACAACTGGCTGGTGTATTGCTCATGCTGATAGTCATATTTCGCCAGTTCAGCCGGCCGCATATGGCGCACGTTCCAGACGTGGAAAAACTCATGCGCAATCACACCCAGCCATTGCACGTAGTTTTCACGGTGCCGCATTTGCCGACGCCCGGTCATGATTACCGTGCTGTAGTCGTGCTCCAGTCCTCCCTTGCCATCCACCGCGAAATTCAGAAACCAGAACGGCCGATCAAGCGGGTTGCTGCGCCAGAACAACTGTGTTTCTTTAACAATTTTCGCAACATCGTCTGCAGCCTGCTGACCATCCCAGAATTCATTTTCACCTACATTAACCAGTACATACTCCTGCTTTTTAAGCTTGAAACGGTATGCGGGTGCATCGGCTATGACAACCGGGTTGTCTACCAGTTCATCATAATCGGCGGCCTGGTAGCCGGATCCATCTGCAGATGTGGGCAATGCGGTAAATATTTTCCCTCTGGCCGTGGAAATTTTGATATGCAATCGTTGTGGCAGATCACGCGTGGGTGGTGTGTAGAGGAAAACAGACGCGCCGTTGAGCAACGAGAATGCTTCACTTGCCCAACTGGTATTGACATTCAGCTCGGGTGTGAACACCACGTAATCAACGATAAGCCTGGCGATTTTATCCGTGTTGACCCGCCACCGGTCCTTGCTGGCTTTTTGAATCACCAGCGGCTTGCCATTACCGGAAACTGCTGAAATCCGGTCTACATTGGCAGCATAGCCACGCATCTGGTACGATCCCGGCGTCCAGTTTGGCATGATTAATTCTGTTACCGGCTCACTCACCGGGAATTCGGAACGAACCAGGATGGTCTGTTGCCTGTCTTGCGGGAAACTCAATGTATGGCGCACGGTTTCGGCCGCCACCGCTGTACCTGACAGCAAAAATGCCGTGGTGACGATTAAAATTATCCGGGCCCAGGGCCTCACTGCGAGTGTAACTTGCAGGCCCAATATCAGCTCAGCTTCTCAAATTTGTTGACGATCAACATGGACAGTTCCAGGGCCTGCTCGTAGTTCAGCCGTGGATCAACAATTGACTTGTAGGCCCGGTTCAGGTCTGCCTCGCCCAGGTTTCGAGCACCACCGGTACATTCGGTCACGTTTTCACCAGTCAGTTCAAGGTGAGCCCCGCCCAGGTGAGAGCCATGCTGGTGATGCAGTTCGATGGCCGTTTCCATCTCACTCATGATGTTGCGGAAGCGACGGGTCTTGATCCCTGAAGCGGTGGTCTCGGTGTTACCGTGCATCGGGTCACAGACCCACAAAACCGGTGAGCCCGTATCCTGAACCGCGTGGATCAGGGATGGCAATTTACGCTCGATCGCGGCTGCACCCATTCTGTGTATCAATACGATGCGCCCTGCTTCAGATTCAGGGTTGAGTACCTTCAACAGTTGCTCAAGTTGCCCTGCACTGGCGTCCGGACCAACCTTGATGCCGATCGGATTACGAATGCCTCTGAAGTACTCCACATGCGCACCTTTCACATCGGCAGTGCGCATGCCGATCCACGGGAAATGTGTCGTCAGGTTAAACCACCCCTGCTGGCGTGGCACGACACGGGTCAAAGCCTGCTCGTAATGCAGGTGTAAGGCCTCGTGTGAGGTGTAGAAATCGATCCGCTTGAGGCTGCCTGCCCGGCGCCCTGAAATGGTTTCCATGAAATTAACCGCCCGGCCCAGGCTGTCGGCCAGGTGCTGGAATTCATCTGCCAGCGGAGAGTGCTGAACCCAGCTCAGGTTCCAGTACTCCGGGTGGTGCAAGTCGGCAAAACCACCATCGACCAATGCGCGCACAAAATTCATCGTCATCGCCGAACTGGCGTGACCCTGGATCAGGCGCCGTGGATCCGGTCGCCTCGCTGCAGGCGTGAACTCAACCGAATTCACAAGGTCGCCGCGATAGCTGGGCAAGGTCACACCATCACGTGTTTCAACGTCTGACGAACGCGGCTTGGCATACTGCCCGGCAAACCGACCCACCCTGACCACCGGTTTCTGCAAACCATGGGTCAGCGTCAGACTCATTTGCAGCAACACCTTCAAACGGTTGGTGATAACCTCTGAATTACACTCCGCAAAGTTCTCAGCACAATCACCTCCCTGCAGGAAAAAGCGGTTACCCGCCTGCGCTTCAGCAATCTGCTTTTTCAGCGAGAGAATTTCCCACGACGTCACCAGCGGCGGCAATCCTGAAAGTTCTTCCAGCGCACTTTGCAATTCATCCTGGTCGGGGTAGTTCGCCTGTTGCTTCGCAACCGACGCCTGCCATGACGCCGGTTGCCAGGCCTTCTTCTGAGGCGAGGAATCCACTTTATTCAACTTCTGGTTCATCCCGTCATTCTCACTTTGCATCACCGTGTTGCATTTCTATTGCCTGGCTGAGCGATAGGCAATCCAGATCACCACCAGGCCCAGGCCTATATACCAGGCCAACGTCCACATCGGCATACTCATGCCAATAAATGTCCACTTCACTTCAGCACAACTACCTGAGCCGCGCAGAACCGATGCTAGAACCTCTGCAAGCGGAAAAGTTTCCAGCATGTAATTCAAGCCAGGACCGCATTCCGGTACCAGTTCAGGTGGCAGGTTTTGTAACCATATATGGCGGCCTGCAACGGCTGCACCAAAAACGGCACCTGCCACAATCAGCCAGGCATATATCCGCCGCCCGGTCTGAGCCGGATTTTGCAATAATGCCAGTAGTGCAAAAACCCCCATCCACAGAAAAGCGAGCCGTTGAAAAATACACAACGGACAAGGATCAAGGTAGTCGACATACTGGTTGTACAGGGCAAAACCCAACAGTGATGCACAACTTGCAGCAATAAACCCGAAGCCCATTCTCGGTGAGATCTTATTCAGCATTTTGATTCCATAAAATTGCCGTTGATGCGGCAGCGGAGTTCGTTTTCGCTGCTATAATTTGCACAATTCGTTTCAGGATAGTGACTTTACAGTAATGGACGCAAAAAATGCACCAATAAAGGCACCGACTGGTACGAAAATCAACAGCCAGCCGGTGACGGTGTTACGCAACATCTGCCAACTTGCGACCTGCCCTGCTGGTTCCTCGCAACAGGATGCCGGCCTGATCAATCAGGCTGCACTGGTGTTCGAAAACAACCAAGTCGTATGGGTCGGCAGTGAACGGGAGCTGCCGGGTTGTTATGCGGGTGCAAACACCGTGGACTGCAGGCAAAGTTTGCTCATTCCTGGCTTGATCGATTGTCATACCCACCTGTGCTTTGGCGGTTGGCGCGCTGATGAATTTGAAATGCGTTTGCAAGGCCGCAGCTACCAGGAGATTGCAGCGGCAGGTGGCGGCATCCGCAGCACGGTGGCTGCTACCCGCGCTGAGACCGCCACACAGTTGATTGAAAAGGCCCTTGGTGCGCTGGAAGGCATGCTGGATCTGGGTGTCACGACGGTTGAGTGCAAATCCGGTTATGGTCTTGAACAGCCGACTGAAATAAAACAACTGGAAGTATACCGGCAACTGAATGCGCAACAGGCCGTTGATCTCGTGCCCACTTTCCTGGGCGCACACATGGTCCCGGATGAATACCAACAACACCGCGAGCATTACATCAAGTTGCTTTGCGAGGTATTGATACCTGAAATTGCTGAACAAAAACTGGCACAGTTCTGTGATGCGTTCGTTGAAGAAGGTGCGTTCAGCATTGCTGAAGCCAGGCAAATATTGACAGCGGCAAAACAAGCAGGGCTCGGTCTTAAAGTACATGCGGACCAGCTCAGCAATGGCGGCGGTGCGCAACTGGCGGCGGACCTGGGTGCTGTCTCAGCAGAACACCTCGAATATGCCGATGCACAGGGCATTGCCGCATTGGCACGGGCGGGGACAGTGGCGGTCAGCCTGCCGCTGGCATCGCTGTATTTGTGCGAACGCTACGTGCCGGCACGGCAGATGCTGGATAGTGGTTTAAAGGTGGCCGTGGCGACAGATTTTAACCCGGGTTCAGCGCCCTGTTATCACCTGCCACTGGCCATGACCCTGGCCTGTCTCAAGCAGAAAATGACCCCGCAGGAGGTGCTGATGGGGGCCACGTCAGTTGCTGCCACAGCCATTGCTGCGGAACAGCAGATTGGCTCATTGCTGCCTGGGTACAATGCGGATATCACGGTCATTGACGCGCCCTCGCTGAACCACTGGTTATATCACTTCCGCGCAAACGCCTGTTGTGGCGTACTCAAATCCGGGCAATGGGTGAAGGATCTCCGTTAGGTCTGGCTACACACAATTCAAAATATCCGCTTTTAATTGATCTGGGTCTGTATTTTTCCTGTTGACTCGCTTTATAATACTGTAATGTAAATGCGAATACTTCTCATTTACATTACAAAGGAAGTGATATGACACTTGCAGACCTGACTCCCGGCGATACCGTCAAACTGAAACACATCGATACAAGCGATCCGGGTGTGATCCGCTTGATGGTGCTGGGCATGGTTGAAGACATAACGGTCCGCCTTGAAAACATCGCCATCGGGGGGGACCCATTGGAAGTGGGTTTCTTCGGTAGTTCTGTTTCTTTGCGTAAAGAGCAGGCGCGTCATTTTGAAGTCACACGGATAGCTGCCAGTGACCTCCTGTCATGAAATAAAAGTACCCGTCAGCGGTATTGGCACCCGGCACAAGGCCAGAGTTTCGATCGCACTGGTCGGCAACCCAAATACGGGTAAAAGCACGCTGTTCAACCGTTTGACCGGCTTGCGCCAGAGCACCGCGAACTTTCCGGGCGTAACTGTTGAAAAACACCTGGGCACGGTACAGCTGGAGAAAAGCGCCATCGCCCTGATTGACCTGCCTGGTATTTATAGCCTGGACGGCAGTTCTGCTGATGAGCGCATCGCCGTTGATGTCGCACTCGGCCGAATGGCGGGAACGGAGCATCCATCCGGCCTGCTGGTCGTAATTGATGCCACACATATCTACCAGGGACTGTATCTGCTCGAACAGTTGCTGGAGTTGCAGTTACCTACCGTAGTTGCCTTGAGCATGATCGATGCGGCCAATGCAAACGGTATCACCATCGACATTTCAGCGCTGCAAGCATCACTCGGCGGCGTACCCATTTACGCTGTCAACAGCATCAGTGGACAGGGACTGGATGAACTGAAACAGGGCCTGGAGTGCATCGCTGCAAACAAGCCCCCGGCCACCCCCGCCTCCTGGCCGGAATTCAGCGAAACAGCGCAACAGCTGGCGCAGCAACTGGGTTCAGGCTGGCAGCGTATTGACGTCATCCAGGCATTGCTGCAAACACATCCTGACCTTACCGGCAAACTGGAACAACAACTGGGATACAGCACCGTTGCCAAGCTGCGTTTGCAACTCTTTGCTGGCTCCCCACCTACAGCGGTCGAGGCGCAACGACGCTATAGCTGGGTCAAAAACATTATTGCGAACGTGCAACAGCAAGCCCCCCTGCATACAAAACTGGGCGCCCGACTGGTGCGCTGGGGCAACCGCCCCTGGCCGGCTTTACTCATTTTTTTCGTTATCCTGATGCTGGTATTCCAGGCCGTTTTTACCTGGGCTACACCGTTGATGGATGTGATTGATGGCGCCAGCTCGGAACTGGGCCGCTGGACAGTGGCACAGTTGGGACGGAATGCATTCAGCAGCTTCCTGGCCGACGGCGTAATTGCGGGTGTTGGCAGCGTCATTATATTCCTGCCCCAGATACTGATCCTGTTTCTATTCATCATTATCCTGGAAGACACCGGTTATCTGGCACGCACGTCCTTCTTGATGGACAGGGTCATGCGCTCCGTCGGCCTTTCCGGACAATCGGTCATCCCGATGATATCGAGCTTTGCCTGCGCTGTGCCATCGATAATGGCCACACGCGTCATCCCCGACCGAAAAGACCGCATTGCCACGATCCTGGCTGCACCGTTCATGACCTGTTCGGCCAGGCTACCCATTTACGCGTTGCTGATCGCCGCGTTTGTACCCAACGAGTCGGTAGGCTGGATGAATCTGCAGGGCCTGGTGCTGTCCGTGTTATACCTGCTGGGGATTTTAGGCGGCCTCGGAACCGCCCTGTTACTTAAGTCGTCAGCGTTGAAGGGGCCCAAACCACAGTTTATGCTGGCACTTCCGCGCTTTCGCAAACCCAATTTGCAAACTGTTTTAATCAAGCTGTACGGGCGTGGCCTTGTATTTCTGAAACGGGCCGGCACCATCATTTTTGTGATTGCCATCGGCGTCTGGGTGCTGGCTTACTATCCGCGCATGGATGTCACACAGTACCAGTCAAAGCTGACAACGAATCAAAACACTGACCCGGCAGCTCTGCAAAACGCCCAGGCTGCCGCACAAATATCACAAAGCTGGCTGGGACGCGTTGGCCGACAGATTGAACCTGTGTTTAAACCACTGGGTTGGGACTGGCGGGTATCTTCTGCAGTCATAGCCGGGTTCCCGGCGCGAGAGGTGGTGGTGGCCGTCATGGGTACTATTTATGCCGTCGGCTCAGAGGCTGACAGGCAAAGTCTCTCTGAAAAACTCAGGTCCGCCAAATGGCCCGACGGAAAGTTGATTTTTACCTTGCCCATGGTACTGGGCTTGCTGATTTTCTATGCCTGGTGTTTGCAGTGCGTGGCAACACTGGCAACGATACGCAGAGAAACCAATAGCTGGCGCTGGCCAGTGTTTGCGTGGGTATACATGACCACCATCGGTTATAGCGGCGCTTTTGTCATCTACCAGCTGGGTAGCATGTTGTAGGGTGGACATTCATGTCCACCTGTCTTAATTGATAATGTTGATAGCGGTGGACATGAATGTCCACCCTACTCGGCGTCAGTCTGCTCGTCATCAAGGCGTGCACGACCAACCAGTTCGACATAGGCCATCGGGGCCTTGTCGCCACTGCGGTAACCACATTTCATGATACGCAGGTAACCACCCGGGCGTTCCACGTATCGCGGACCCAACTCTTCAAACAGTTTGCCCACGGCTGCTTTGTCACGCAGGCGGTCAAACGCCAGCCGACGATGCGCAACACTGTCCTGCTTGGCCAGCGTGATAAGCGGCTCTGCGACACGACGCAACTCTTTGGCCTTGGGCACAGTGGTCTTGATAATTTCATGATGAAACAGCGAGTTCGCCATATTACGGAACATGGCTTTTCTATGGCTGCTGTTGCGATTCAGTTTACGTCCTGATTTTAAATGACGCATGATTCTTTCCTGTTTCCGTTAGCTGTTATAAAGGCTTGGTAGCTCAGACATCCGCCAGAGCGGCCGGCGGCCAGTTTTCAAGTTTTGTACCCAGTGACAATTCATGCTGAGCCAGTACATCCTTGATTTCAGTCAACGATTTTTTACCCAGATTGGGGGTTTTCAAGAGTTCGACTTCTGTTCTTTGCACCAGGTCACCGATGTATAGAATACTCTCTGCTTTGAGGCAATTGGCTGAGCGTACCGTCAGTTCCAGGTCATCGATCGGACGCAACAAAACAGGATCAATTTCCTGTGACTTCTCTTCCTCCACGATCTCCGTGCGGGCTTTGAAATCAACAAAGACAGCCAATTGGTCAGCCAGAATATTTGCAGCCAATTTCACCGCGGCTTCACAATCCATCGTACCATTGGTTTCGATATCGAGGATGAGCTTGTCCAGGTCAGTGCGTTGTTCAACACGTGCTGCTTCAACGCTGTAAGACACGCGGTGCACCGGACAATAAGAGGCATCCAGCATCAAACGGCCGATCGGGCGACTTTCGTCTTCAGTGACCAGTAACTGATTTGCGGGCTGGTAACCCACGCCATGCCGGACCTTCAGTTGCATATTGATGCTGCCGTTCTTGGTCAGGTTGCAAATCAGATGGTCGGGGTTGACGATTTCAATATCGTGCCCAACCTGGATATCGCCGGCCGTAACCGGTCCCGTGCCCTTTTTGCTCAACGTCAGAATGGCTTCTTCACGCTCAAACATGCGCAAGGCAATGCCTTTGAGATTCAACAGGACTTCAATGATGTCCTCCTGTAAACCTTCAACGGCAGTGTATTCATGCAATACGCCATCTATCTCGACTTCGACAATCGCACAACCCGGGATCGAGGACAGCAATACGCGACGCAAAGCGTTACCCAACGTATGTCCAAAGCCACGTTCTAAGGGCTCCAGTGCAATACGGGCACGGTTGGGGCTGATTTCATCAACACCCACCGCTCTGGGTCGTAACATGTTTTCAATCACATCCATCATGGGATGTACCTCACTCTATTATGTATTGTGAAATTTTCCTGTCGACTACCGACAGGAAAAACAGGGCACTACTTGGAATAAAGTTCGACAATCAGGCTTTCATTGATGTCAGCCGGCAAATCATTCCGGTCAGGATAAGCCTTGTATGCACCTTCCATCTTCTCATTATTCACTTCCATCCAAACTGCGACCAGATCCATTTCCTGGCTCAGAGCAATGGCTTCTTTTACACGCAACTGATTACTGGCCTTGGCTGCAATACTGACAACATCACCTGGTTTTACCTGGTAAGAAGGAATATTGACCTGGCTGCCATTGACATGGATCGACTTGTGGGAAACCAGTTGGCGGGCCTGCGCGCGCGTCACGGCAAAACCCATGCGATAAACGACGTTATCCAATCGGCTTTCCAGCAACAATAACAGGTTCAGACCGGTGGCACCCTTTTGGCTGGCGGCTTTCTTGTAGTAGTTACGGAACTGCTTCTCAAGAATGCCGTAGGTGCGACGGACTTTCTGTTTCTCACGTAACTGTAAAGCATAATCAGACAAGCGCTGGCGCCGCGAGGCACCATGTTGTCCGGGCACCTGATTCAGTTTGCACTTGGACTCCAGTCCCCGTGCAGGACTTTTCAGGCCCAGATCCACACCTTCGCGACGCGCGAGTTTGCAGGTAGGTCCAATATATCTAGCCATATCTAAAACTCCTAAACGCGACGTTTCTTGGGTGGACGACAGCCATTATGTGGAATTGGCGTAACGTCAACGATATTGGTGATCTTATAACCCAGCGCATTCAACGCGCGCACGGATGATTCACGGCCTGGACCAGGGCCCTTGACCCGGACTTCCAGATTCTTGAGGCCAAAATCAAGTGCAGTCCTGCCAGCAGTTTCGGCCGCCACCTGAGCAGCGAACGGTGTACTCTTGCGCGAACCACGGAAACCGGCACCGCCGGAAGTGGCCCAGGAAAGTACGTTACCCTGCCTGTCACTGAGTGTAATAATCGTATTGTTAAAAGAAGCATGGATATGGGCGATTCCATCAACCACAACCTTTTTGATCTTCTTTTTAGCCTTTGTGTTTGGCTTTGCCATTAGTATTTCACCTGCAATCGCTTATCGCTTAATCGGACGACGCGGACCCTTCCGGGTACGGGCATTGGTCTTGGTACGCTGGCCACGCACAGGTAAACCCCGGCGATGACGCAGGCCACGGTAGCAACCGAGATCCATCAGACGCTTGATATTCATGGCGACGTCGCGGCGCAAATCACCTTCCACTGCAAGTTTTGCCACTTCGTTGCGAATTGCTTCCACTTCAGGTTCCGTCAGGTCCCTGATTTTCTTGTCAGACGGTACTTTGGCTGCTTCACAAATTTGTAAAGCGCGTGAGCGTCCAACACCATAAATGGTGGTCAAAGCAATCCACGTATGCTTCTGAACTGGTATGTTGACTCCCGCTATGCGAGCCATACTGCGTACTCCTGCTACTGTTGGTACTGCTTAATGTAAACAGCATATTATATCGAATTTGCCAGACTGGTAAAAGCCACAATTAAAATATGTGCCCCGTTCTGCCTGGCTGACTCAACCCTGCCTTTGCTTGTGTTTCTTATCCGTACAGATGACATAAACGACGCCTCTGCGACGAACAATCTTACAATTCCGGCAAATCTTTTTGACTGAAGCTTGCACCTTCATGGCAACTCTCCTCAGATAACAAAGGCGGTCACGCTGTCCCGGCTAACCGGTTTGACGCATCCCGCCAACAAATACCATGGCTAAGGCCATGCTCAAAATATAGTCTATCGACGCACCACGCCTGAACGTCCGTAGGACTTCAGGTTAGCCTTTTTCATCAAGGTGTCGTATTTGTGCGAAATCAGATGTGCCTGCACCTGGGCAATAAAGTCCATGATGACGACAACAACGATCAATAACGATGTACCACCAAAATAAAATGGCACTGCCCAAACCACCCTTAAAATATCTGGCAACAGGGCTACCGACACCAGGTAAAGTGATCCGATCATGGTTAAACGGGTCAGCACTTTATCAATATAATCAGCGGTATGACGACCCGGGCGAATTCCGGGTATAAACGCGCCGGATTTCTTCAGGTTATCCGCTGTTTCCTTGGAATTGAATACCAACGCCGTGTAGAAGAAACAGAAGAATATGATCAAGGCCGAATACAACAGCGTATACGGCAGATTACCCGGCGTCAGCGTCGCGGAAATATCAGTTAACCAGCTGAGACTATCGGAAGTCGCAAACCAGGTTGCCAGCGTGGACGGGAAAATCACCAGACTGGACGCAAAAATAACCGGGATTACGCCGGCCATATTTAGCTTCAGAGGCAAATGTGTCGCCTGGTTCTGATAGGCAACCCTGCCTTGACGCTGCGCATAATTGACGGTAATACGCCGCTGACCGCGCTCGACGCGAACAATGAAGTACACCACGCCAAGCACCAGTGCCAGGATGAACAGGATCGCTGGTATGCTCAGTTGCCCTGTATTAACCAGCTCCAGTGTGCCAGCAATCGCGCGCGGCAAACCGGCGACAATACCTGCAAAAATAATCAGGGATATACCATTACCTACGCCGCGTTCGGTGATCTGCTCACCGAGCCACATCAGGAAAACCGTGCCGGCTGTCAGCGTCACCACCGCAGTGAAAATGAACCCGTAACCTGGCGCAAATACGATGGATGACTGGCTCTGCAGGGCAAAGGCAACGCTGCCACCCTGGAACGCCGCCAACAAAACGGTGAATATGCGGGTGTACTGGGTAATTTTGTTCCTGCCGCTGGAACCTTCTTTCTTCAATTGCTGCAATTGTGGCATGGCGCTGCTCATCAACTGCATGATGATGGATGCGGAAATATATGGCATAACACCCAGGGCAAACAGAGAGAAACGCTGCAGTGCCCCGCCGGTAAACAGGTTGAACACATCAATGATGGTTCCCTGCTGCGAATCCATAAACTGCATCAAAGCCTGGGGGTTAACACCCGGCACCGGTATAAAGGTGCCGATCCGATAGATGATCAGGGCCACCAGAACGAAAATCAGCCGCTGACGCAGTTCGGTCAGGCGACCGATGCCACCGAGCGTTTCTGCAACTTGTGAAGGCGACTTCGCCATTATTCGATCTTTCCGCCCGCTGCTTCGATGGCAGCGCGCGCGCCCTTGGTGACAGCCAGGCCTTTCAAGGTAACCGCACGGCCGACTTCACCGGTGTTAATCACTTTGACTTTTTTCGCATCATGCTTGATGACACCTGCACTTTTGAGTACTTCGATGTCAATCATGTCAGCATCCATGGCGGCAAGATGATATAAACGAATCTCCGCATTGTAGCGTGCGGTAGTGGAAGCGAATCCACGTTTAGGCAGACGCCGTTGTAAAGGCATCTGGCCACCCTCAAAACCAACCTTGTGATAGCCGCCGGAACGGGACTTCTGGCCTTTGTGACCACGCCCAGCAGTCTTGCCATCGGTCGAGCCAATGCCCCGTCCAACACGCTTGCGGTTCTTTTTGCTGCCCTCGGCCGGGCTGATTGTATTCAGTTTCATGTTTGTACTTTCCTGTCGGTTCGCAAAAGCGGCTTAAACCTCTTCCACTCGTACCATGTAATAGACCTTGTTCACCATGCCGCGAATGGAAGACGTATCTTCCAGCGTCACAGTCTGGTGCAGGCGCTTGAGGCCAAGGCCGCGAACGCATTCCCTGTGTTTTGGCTGAGCACCTATCGGTGAACGAACCAGTGTCACATTAATCTGTTTTTTCTTAGCCATCATTTTGCTCAGCTATGGTTGGCCTGAATCTCTTCGACGGTCTTGCCACGCTTGGCCGCGATAGACTCCGGATTGTGCATGGCCACAAGGCCCTTTATCGTTGCCCTGACCAGGTTGATCGGTGTATTGGAACCCACGCTCTTGGCCAATACGTTGTGCACGCCCACGGTTTCAAGTACTGCGCGCATAGCGCCGCCGGCAATCACACCGGTACCTTCAGATGCAGGCTGCATATAAATTTTTGAACCACTGTGACTGGCTTTCACCGGATGCCACAAGGTTCCGTCTTTAAGTGAGATCGTGACCATGTCACGACGTGCTTTTTCCATGGACTTCTGGATCGCAACCGGCACTTCCTTGGCTTTACCATATCCAAATCCGACCTTGCCATTGCCATCTCCAACCACACTCAATGCAGTGAAACCGAATACTCGTCCACCTTTCACAACTTTGGCAACACGATTGACGGCTACCAGCTTCTCCAGCATACCATCGCTGTTTTCTCTGTCCATTCTCGACATTTTTTTACCTGCTTTCTTAAGTATCAGTTGCTGGGGTGAATTAAAATTTCAGCCCACCCTCACGTGCGGCATCTGCCAATTCGGCAACCCTGCCATGGTAACGATAGCCGGAGCGATCAAATGCCACATCAGAAATACCTGCAGCGACTGCTTTTTCAGCGACTGCCTTGCCCACGGCCTTGGCGGCCTCCTTGTTACTGGTACTGCTCAAATCGCCACGCAGATCTTTTTGCAGTGTCGAAGCCGCAGCAATAACGCCACCACCTTCAGCCGTAATAATCTGTGCGTAAATATGGCGCCCGCTACGATACACCGTCAACCGGGGTTTACCCAGGCGACGAATGTGTGCCCGGGTTTTTTTTGCCCGGCGTAAACGCGCTATTTTCTTGTCCATCACTCGTTCCTCTTAGCCAGGTCAGGTCCAATTCTGCACCCGGCCCGTCAAAATCCAAAATTAGGCCTTCTTGGCTTCCTTCCTGATGACACGTTCATCAGCATAACGCACACCCTTGCCCTTGTAGGGCTCAGGCGGGCGGTATGAACGTATCTCCGCTGCTACCTGCCCGACTTTCTGCTTGTCACAGCCGCTGACTATAATTTCGGTCTGCGTAGGCATCTCAATCTCAATACCTTCAGGGGCGCTGTATTCGATTGGATGTGAAAACCCGAGCGCAAGATTCAGTTTGTTACCCTGGAGTTGTGCACGGTAACCCACGCCAACCAGTTGCAATTTCTTCTGAAAACCATCGCTGACCCCAATGACCATATTATTGACCAACGCCCTGAAGGTGCCAGCCATGGCAAGATGCTTTTCGTCATCCGGTTTCACTATGTATTCGCCATTGGTTTCATCCAGGCTTACGCTGGGATGCAATTTCAGGACGAGGTTGCCCTTTGGACCCTTGACGCTCACCTCAGATGCACCGATGTTGATAGCAACACCGGAAGGCAAACTGATAGGGTTATTAGCTACGCGTGACATCGTTGTCTCCTAAGTGTTAACGGGCGCTTAAGCCACGTAACAAATGATTTCGCCGCCATGACCGGCAGAACGTGCTGCCACGTCAGTCATGATGCCGCGTGATGTGCTGACAATAACAACACCCAGACCATCCAGAACGCGCGGCAAATCATCCTTGCGACGGTACTGGCGCAGGCCGGGACGACTGGCCCGCTTCAGGCTGTCGATAACACCACGACCTTCAAAGTATTTGAGCGTGATTTCAAGTTGTGGTTTGCCGTTATTCTCATCCACGCTGAAATCCGTGATGTAACCTTCCTCTTTCAGCACAGCGGCAATGCCGACTTTGACTTTTGAGTTCGGCATGCTTACCACAACCTTATTGGCTGCCTGTGCATTCCTGATACGTGTCAACATATCGGCAATCGGGTCACTCATACTCATAATTAAATACCTTATTTCTCATTAAGCCAGCCCCGGGGATGGCTTACAGGGTTACCAGCTGGCCTTTCTCAGGCCCGGTACGTCACCACGCATGGTTGCTTCGCGCAATTTGTTACGCGACAGTCCGAACTTACGGTAGAAACCACGTGGACGGCCGGTAATCTGACAGCGGTTACGCTGCCGTACCGGGCTGGAATCACGCGGCAATTTCTGTAAAGCAAACATCGCCTGCTGCTTCTCTTCAAACCCAACCTCCGGGTTCGCTATGGTTGCTTTAAGCTCAGCACGCTTGTTCGCGTATTTGCTGACCAGCTTGGTGCGACGCTTTTCGCGATTGATCATGGATACTTTTGCCATGTGCCTTAGTCCTTACCTGTTTGTCCTTAACTATTTCTCTTTGAAGGGGAAGTTGAACGCCTGTAACAGCGCCAGTCCTTCCGCATCAGTTCTGGCACTCGTGGTGATGGTAATATCCATGCCACGAATGGTGTCAATCTGGTCGAAATCAATCTCAGGGAACATGATCTGCTCGGTAATACCAAAGCTGTAGTTCCCACGGCCATCAAATGATTTACGGTTCAAACCACGGAAATCACGTATGCGGGGTATGGAAATATGCACCAGTCTATCCAGGAATTCGTACATGCGTTCACGCCGCAGTGTGACCTTGCAACCGACCGGCCAACCATCACGAATCTTGAATGTAGCCACTGACTTGCGCGCATTGATAACAATGGGTTTTTGTCCGGCAATCAGCTCCATATCGGCGGTTGCGCGAGCCATGACTTTTTTATCGGTCACGGCCTCGCCTACACCCATGTTCAGCGTGACTTTAGTGATTTTCGGTACTTCCATGATGTTTTTAAGCGCTAGCTTTTCCATCAACTGGGGTACGAACGTATCTTTATAAATTGTTTGTAATCTGGCCATTTTCCTGATCTCTAGATATCAACGGCTTCGCCGGTGGACTTAAAAATACGCACCTTACTGCCGTTTTCCAGTGATTTAAAACCAACCCGGTCTGCTTTGCCGGTTGCCGGGTTGAACACGGCCACATTAGACACATGAATAGGACCTTCCTTTTCAATAATGCCGCCTTGTTTATTGCGTCCCGGATCCGACTTGGTATGGCGCTTGACCATATTCACATTCTCAACCAGCAGGCGCTCGCTATCCAGGATGTGGAGTACATGACCCCGCTGCCCTTTGCTGCGGCCAGTCGTAACGATGACCTCATCACCTTTGTGTATGCGTTTCATCTGTTTACTCCTCCCACCTACAGCACTTCGGGTGCCAGTGAGACAATTTTCATGAACCGCTCCGTGCGCAGCTCACGGGTAACCGGCCCAAAAATACGGGTGCCGATCGGCTCCAGCTTGGGACTCAGCAAAACGGCTGCATTTCCATCGAAACGGATCAGGGAACCATCCGTGCGGCGCACACCTTTCCGGGTGCGCACGACCACCGCATCGTAGACCTCGCCTTTTTTAACCTTGCCGCGCGGGATTGCATCCTTCACGGTAACCTTGATGATGTCGCCAATCCCGGCATAACGCCGCTTGGAGCCACCCAACACCTTGATACACATAACCTGGCGTGCTCCGCTGTTATCGGCGGCTGTCAACATGGACTGCATCTGAATCATTTTCGTATTCTCCGGAACTGTCCGTCGGGCGGGCTACTGTGCCCGCTCCAGAATCTCAACCACCCGCCAGCTCTTTGATTTGGAAAGCGGACGGCACTCGGCGATCATGACCTTGTCACCCTCACCGCAACTGTTATCTTCGTCGTGAGCCAGCACCTTGGTTGAGCGTTTGATGTATTTCCCATACAAGGCATGCTTGATCTGACGCTCCAGCAACACCGTCACACTTTTATCCATCTTGTTGCTGACCACCCGACCCGTCTGCGTACGTTTTATATTCTGTGTTGTTGTCATGCCGCACTACTCCCATCGGATTTCACGGAATTCCTGGATTTTTCAGTCATGATGGTCTTAACCCGTGCAATATCACGGCGCACACGACGCAACTCATTCGTATTGGTCAACTGACCGATACCTTTTTGCATCCTCAGGTTGAACTGATCCTGCAACAAACCATCCAGCTCGCCACGCAACTCAACCACTGTCTTGCTCTTCATTTCGCTCACATTCATCACATCACCGACCTCGATACAAAGGTGGTCTTAACTGCCAGCTTGGCAGACGCCAGCCGGAACGCCTCGCGGGCCGCCTCTTCGGACACACCCTGAATTTCGTAAAGCACTCGACCGGGCTGAATGGGGGCAACCCAATATTCCACGTTACCTTTACCCTTGCCCATGCGGACTTCAACCGGCTTCTTGGTAATGGGCTTATCCGGGAATACACGAATCCACAGCTTGCCACCACGTTTTACATAACGGGTAATCGCACGCCTGGCCGCCTCAATCTGGCGGGCGGTCACAAACCCCCGGGTTGTCGCTTTCAAACCATACTCACCGAAACTGACACGGTTACCTACCTGTGCCAGGCCGCGGTTGCGACCCTTCATCTGCTTTCTGAATTTTGTTCGTTTTGGCTGCAACATCATTCAGTCTCCTATTTGGCGCCTTTCTTGCTGCCAGCACCTTCAGGTTTGGCTGCGTACAGATCAAAAACTTCACCCTTGTAAATCCAAACTTTCACGCCAAGAATTCCGTAGGTTGTCGCAGCCTCGACCACGCCGTAATCCACGTCTGCACGCAAGGTATGCAACGGCACCTGGCCTTCGCGATACCATTCGCTACGCGCAATATCGGCGCCGTTCAAACGGCCCGAAAGCTTAACCTTGATACCCAAAGCCCCCAGGCGCATGGAATTGCCGACCGCACGTTTCATCGCCCGGCGGAACATGATGCGGCGTTCCAGTTGCTGTGCAATGCCTTCTGCCACCAACTGCGCGTCCAGTTCCGGCTTGCGAATCTCTGCCACCGAGATATGTGTCGGAACACCCATCCGGGCAGTCACTTCACGACGCAGACGATCAATGTCCTCACCTTTCTTGCCGATCACGATACCCGGCCTTGCGGTATGTATGGTGATGCGGGCTGTTTTAGCCGGCCGCTCAATCTGAATACGGCTTACTGCTGCCTGCTTCAGGCGCTTCTGCAGGTATTCCCTGACGGCCAGATCAGAATTCAACATTTCAGCGTAATCACTTTTCTCTGCATACCAGGTTGAGTTCCAGTCTTTGGAAATCCCTAAGCGGATGCCGATTGGATGTACCTTTTGACCCATAATATTTGTCCCGGTCTATTCGCTATCGGCCACAGTCAACGTAATGTGACTGGTCCGTTTTAAAATTCGTGTACCACGCCCTTTGGCGCGTGCCCTGCCCCGTTTCATGGTCGGGCCTTCATCCACCATAATGGCTGAGATGGTCAGTTCATCAATATCTGCACCATCATTGTGCTCAGCATTCGCGATCGCAGAAAGCAGTACTTTTTTCATAATGTGAGCAGCTTTCTTGGTACTGAAAGCCAGCAGCTGCTCGGCCTTCTCCACCGGCATGCCACGTACCTGGTCCGCCACGAGGCGTACCTTTTGCGCAGAAATTCTTGCGCCTCTCAATCTTGCTGTTGCATTCATGGCTGTTTACCTATTTGGACTTGCGGTCGCCGGAATGACCCCTGAAGGTCCGGGTCTGCGCAAATTCCCCCAGTTTATGTCCAATCATCTGATCATTGATCAGGATCGGTACGTGCTGCCGTCCGTTATGCACGGCAATGGTCAGCCCAACCATCTCGGGCAGAATCATCGAGCGTCGGGACCAGGTCTTGATCGGGCGCTTGTTGTTGGTCTCAATTGAGTCAGCTACCTTCTTTGCCAGGTGGTGGTCAATGAAAGGTCCTTTTTTAATCGATCTTGCCATGTTCGCTATCCGTTATTTGCCTGACCGTGAGCGGATAACGTACTTATCCGTTCGTTTGTTACTGCGTGTCTTATACCCTTTAGTCGGCACACCCCAGGGTGATACCGGATGGCGGCCACCTGATGTGCGGCCTTCACCACCACCGTGCGGGTGATCGACCGGGTTCATGGCGACACCACGAACGGTCGGACGGACACCACGCCAGCGCTTCGCACCGGCTTTACCCAGCTTCTCCAGGTTGTGCTCGGAATTCGAAACCTCGCCAACCGTAGCGCGGCAGCGGGCTGGAACCTTGCGCATTTCACCTGAACGCAAACGCAACGTCGCGTACTGGCCTTCGCGCGCAACCAACTGCACGGCAGCGCCTGCACTGCGGGCCAGCTGTGCGCCTTTGCCCGGCTTCATCTCTATGCAATGCACAACGGTACCGACCGGAATGTTGCGCAAGGGAAGGCAGTTGCCCGGCTTAATCGCTGCATCGCGGCCACTTTTAACCGGATCGCCGGAACGCAGGCCCTTGGGCGCAATGATGTAACGACGCTCACCATCTGCATACAAAACCAATGCAATATGTGCCGTGCGGTTTGGATCGTGCTCAATTCGCTCAATGCGGCCGTCAATCCCATCTTTGTCACGTTTAAAATCGATGACACGATAGTGTTTCTTATGGCCGCCACCACGATGACGCGTGGTAATGCGACCGGCGTTATTACGACCGCCAGTGCGTGATTTCTTTTCCAGCAACGCGGCGTGTGGTGCACCCTTATGCAGGTGGTCATGTTTGACCGTTACTACACCACGACGTCCCGGCGATGTTGGTTTTGCCTTAACAATTGCCATGCGCAAATATCCTTAAACTGAATCCCCGCCCAGGAAGTCAATAACCTGACCTTCCTGCACGCGAACGTATGCCTTTTTCCAGTCGTTACGCTTGCCTGTGCGGAGCTTGAACGTCTTGCTCTTACCCTTGACGTTTACTATGCGCACCGACTCGACAACGACCTCGAACAGTTTTTCGACAGCATTCTTTATCTCGGTCTTATTGGAATCACTGGTGACCTTGAATACGTATTGGTTGCTGCGCTCACCGATCATGGTTGACTTTTCCGTCATCCGCGGTGCCAACAGTACCTTGTACAGGCGTTCGTCGCTCATCCCAGCCACTCCTCTATCTTTTTGACCGCATCGACAGTCATGATCACCTTGTCTGCCGCCACCAGGCTGACAGGATCCAGGCCGGCAACGTCCAGTGCATAAACATTGGGCACGTTACGTGTAGCCAGGAACAGGTTGCCATCCACTTCGGCGGTAACAATCAAACCTTTTTCAAACCCTTGCGGCGCAAGCATTGCCAGCAGATCGCCGGTTTTCGGTGTGCTAAGCTCGAATGCATCCAGCACCAGCAGACGCTCCTGGCGTACCAGTTCTGATAAAATGGCCTGTAGCGCACCGCGATACATCTTGCGGTTTACCTTTTGTGCGTGGTCCCGTGGCCGGGCCGCAAATGTCCTGCCGCCGCCACGCCACAACGGACTCCGGATCGTACCGGCACGAGCCCGGCCTGTACCTTTCTGCTTCCACGGTTTGCGCCCACCACCACGAACGTCAGAACGGGTTTTCTGTGCCTTGGTACCGGCACGGCCGCCCGCCAAATAGGCAGTAACGACCTGGTGGACCAGGGCTTCAGAGAAATCACGCCCAAACGTGGCTGCCGAGACCTTGATTGCTTTTCCGCCTGCAACTGCGAGTTCCATCATCATTCTCCTCAGTGCATCTTCACGGCAGGACGTACGGTGACCTGGCCGCCACTGGCGCCCGGAACCGCACCTTTAATCAACAAAAGGTTGCGCTCTGCATCCACACTCACCACTTCCAGATTCTGGGTTGTGACACGCACATCACCCATGTGGCCAGCCATTTTCTTACCTTTAAATACACGCCCCGGCGTCTGGCACTGGCCAATTGAACCCGGCGCACGGTGTGACAGCGAGTTACCGTGGGTGGCATCCTGCATTGCGAAGTTATGCCGTTTGACCACACCGGCAAAGCCCTTGCCCTTGCTGGTTCCAGTCACATCCACCTTCTGCCCAGCCTCAAACTGATCAACTTTCAGCTCAGCACCTGTTTCGAGGTCTGTACCCTCATCGTCGTTCAGCCTGAGTTCCCACAGGCCTTCACCTGCTTCTACTTCAGCTTTGCTGAAGTGGCCTACTTGTGGTTTGTTCAGCAAGCTGGTGCGCTTCTTACCCAGCGTCACCTGTAATGCCCGGTAACCATCGGCCTCAACGGTCTTTATCTGCGTAATGCGGTTCGGGCTGACCTCGACCACCGTGACAGGAATGCTGTCGCCCTGCTCGGTGAATACCCGGGTCATGCCGCGCTTACGGCCTATTAATCCAATCGTCATGTTTCTGCCTACTGTCCTGTTCTCTTTAAACCGATCAGTACAACTTGATCTGTACGTCAACGCCCGCTGCAAGATCCAGCTTCATCAACGCATCAACGGTTTTATCATTCGGATCAATGATGTCCATCAGGCGCTTGTGCGTACGTGTTTCGTATTGGTCGCGTGCGTCCTTGTTGACATGTGGTGACGTCAACACGGTAAAACGCTCAATACGTGTCGGTAACGGAATCGGGCCGCGCACCTGGGCGCCGGTCCGCTTCGCGGTTTCCACAATTTCGCTGGCTGAACGGTCGATCAAACGATGATCGAACGCCTTTAGCCGGATACGGATTCTTTGATCAGCCATTTCTTTAGCTCGCTCTGCCTGTCTTAGTCAATGTTGTCTTATTCAAAGATCTTGGCGACAACGCCAGCACCTACGGTGCGGCCACCTTCGCGGATCGCAAACCGCAGACCTTCTTCCATCGCAATCGGTGCTAT
>VAPH01027755.1_pt1 | contig 22997 bp, 28 predicted proteins | sample 3393861 | NCBI WGS metagenome assembly VAPH01 (sample SAMN08290439, study PRJNA428436) | hydrothermal vent metagenome | isolation source: Deep-sea hydrothermal vent chimney | place: Atlantic Ocean: South-mid Altantic Ridge | reverse complement strand
GTTTCGAGGGTGTCACGGGATACGGTTGCTGTGCGGTCACTCATTGATCTTTGCCATTGCTTTAAGATGGGGGAATATTAGCAGAAAAGCAGTTTCAAGTTTCAAGTTTCAAGACTAAAGACTAAAGACTAAAGATCAAAAGCAAAATACTTATTTACCACAGAGGGCACAGAGACCACAGAGATTCTTATGTTGATGTTTTCTAGCCTGGAGTCGAATTCTAAGTCATATCATGTAGGCGGTAGCCTGCGTTTATCAAAAAAATAATTTCTCTGTGTACCTCTGTGGTTAAAGCTTTTCGATTTTCGAACTTGAAACTTGAAACTTGAATCTTGAAACTTTATTTCGAAGGAAACGTAACCTTAACCGTCACCCCCTTTCCATTCCCTCTTCCTGTCTGGAAGTCTATTTTCGCATTATGCAGGTCCACAACGCGCTGCACGATGGACAGCCCCAGACCGCTACCGGTCTGACCGGTGCCGAGGCCACGATAGAAGCGGTCGAAAACTCTGCCTTTATCCTCTTCCGCTATCCCCGGCCCACTGTCCATGATTTTTAGTATCACACCCTCCGGTGCGCGGGAGATGCCTGCTTTTACCCAGCCACCTGCAGGTGTATAGCGGACGGCATTATCAATCAGGTTTCTGACCAGCACGGACAGGGCTTCTGCCTGTCCCCTTATTTTGATATCACCTGCGGCCTGCCGCACTTCCAGATCAACATGCTTTTCCATCGCCAGACTTGCGACATCAGCAGCCACTTCTGTCAGAATACGCGTTAAATTCTGTTGTACAAATTTTCTGTTGGGAATGTCTGGGTCCAGCCTGGCCAGCATCAGCATCTGACGCACCAGGTGTGCAGTATTATCGATACCGATGATGATATGCCTGATCGCCGCATCCTTTTCCTTTTCATTAGATGCTCTCAATGCCACCTGGGCCTGGGCCTTGATTCCAGCCAGGGGGGTTCGCAGCTCATGTGCCGCATCTGATGTGAAGCCACGTTCATTACTTAATGCCTTCTTCAAACGACTCAATAAGGTGTTTAAGGAAACAAATAAAGGCAGCACTTCCGCCGGCACTCTGGCCACATCAATCTGCTCAAGATTCTGCGGGTTGCGATGCCGCACCTCATCTGCTATGGCCTCTAGCGGCCTGAGGCTACGACCTGCGCCTATCCAGATCATCAGCATAAGTAATGGCAGGGCAATGATGAAAGGCCAGAATACGTGGCGGGTAATTTCCATAACCAATTCATTACGTATGTGATAATTCTGGGCAACTTCTACCGTAAAATTGACGACCTTGTCTCGCATTACAAACACGCGCCACTTATCATCGGCACCCGTGACATCCATGAATCCCGTGGTGCCTGCTGTGATGTTAAAATCCGGTGCCTGCTGTGACATAAACCAGGCTTTACCGTTGTTGTCTCTGACGACAAAAGAAATCTTGTTTTCATAGAAATGTCCGGGCGCCGATACATCCAGCACTATCGCATTTTCATTCTTCCCTTCTATCGTGGCCTCTGCCATTTCATGCTGGATCAGGGCATGCAGCACCCTGGCAGATTGTGCGAGTTGTGCATCAAAAAGTTCCTGCACCTCTTTCCGTGCAGAATAAATACTATTGGCCGTGATCCCGCCCCAGACCAGCAGCATTAAGCCGCCGATGAAAAAAACAAGTCGAAGCCGGATAGACTGCGTCATTTTAGGGTGCCTCTATTAATTCTGGATAGATCAGATTGCATTCCAAAACGTTCATATCAAGGAAAGGATCACGCGCGAGCCTGGCTATTGTGAAGATTATTAACACAAGGAGGGACGATTTGGGATGAAAAATGAATAGTCATGGATTAATAGAAGGGCCCTATACTTTGTCTATCGTATAGCCCACACCTCGAACCGTGCGAATCAGGTCTGAGCCCAACTTTTTTCGCAGATGATGGATATGTACCTCAATCGCATTGCTCTCTATCTCCTCATCCCACCCATAGAGACTCTCTTCAAAATGCTGGCGTGAAAGCACCCGCCCGGCACTCTCCAATAAAAGCTGCAGCATACTGAATTCTCTGTGTGATAGATTGACCGATTCACCCTGCTGTGTGGCAACATGGGCTGCCGGATCAAGAATAATGTCTCCATGATTAAGCAAAGGCGCCGCCCTGCCGGCCCGTCGGCGCAACAGCGCCCTGACCCTGGCACAAAGTTCGTCCATGTCAAACGGCTTGGTCATGTAGTCGTCTGCACCGGCATCCAGCCCGGCTATGCGTTGATCAACGGTATCTCTGGCCGTCAATATCAGTACCGGAATATCATTTGCCTCCTTACGTAAGGCAGACAATACCTGCTGACCTGAAATGCCCGGCAGCCCGAGATCCAGGACAACCAGGTCATGCCAGCCAGCGGAGGCCGCTGTTAGGGCTGCTCTTCCATCCTTAACCCAGTCAACAGTAAACCCTGCCTGTGCCAGACCAACACAAACGGCATCGCCCAGCAGGGCATTGTCTTCTACAAGTAATATTCTCATTTAATTGCTCGGATATGTGTCCCTGTTTAACCATTGAAAAGAGCTGCCCGTAACTCTATCATGTTGAAGGGGTGGGTAAATATGCTGGAACCGACAACAGCTGTATTTTCCCCACCAGTCAATATTTTTATCACTTTCATCGGATTTTACTGATTTCTTAAGGGTATTTTAAGAAACAAGGACTAAAATACGCCTAACGGACAACAGGTTTTACCTGTCAACCAGCCGCTGTCGGCTGTAATATGGATAACTAATTTTTACTGTTGCAGAAATATCTCACTCTTGTGTGAAGGAAGAAAACATGAAAACATCTATTAAAATTGCAGCGATCACAGCGCTCTCATTTACAGCTAGCCAGGCCCTGGCATTTGAAACAGAGGTTGAACGTGTGGGTATGCTGTATCTCAATATTCCACTTAGCAATCAAACTTCTGCACCCAAAATGGATAGGTCTGTACTGGGCTTTCGTTTTGGTCAGACACGCATATCTACTGACCGTGCCGGCTCACTCTTCACCTATTTCAGGTCACGCCCGGCACTGATTGATGTGCAGTTTGGTATGGTTGGAAGTAAAAATGCGCCTAATGATATCCACTTTGGCCTGATGGATCTCAAGCTCACGGGGATTAGTTCTATCGAAAAAACCTACATCAATGGCGTGCTCGTAACGGGTGGAATTGCTGCAACACAATTACTGGCGGGCGTAGCCGCTGTCGGTGGCATCGGCGTGATGGCAGCAGCAAGTGGTGGTGGCTCCAGTTCCAGTGACAACTCATCCAGTCAGTCAGATTCATCAAATACTTCCGACCCCTCATCTATCAATGATGACAGTGAAAGTGATGATGTGGCCAAAAATGAAATAGACGACGAGAATGAAGTAGAAAATGAAAATGAAGTGGAAACCGAAAATGAGGTAGAAGACGATAATGAAGTAGAAACGCCTGAAGGAACATCATCTTAAGGCTTCAGCAGAAAGAAGGTTTATTGCAGTAACAAAGTTTATTTGCAGCAGAAGTCTGCACAGGAGGCAATAAAACCATCAGCCTGAATAGATAAGGCTGGTGGTTTTTTTCTGCCTTTTTTTCTTTTCATCTCAACAGCAATTCGGACAATTCTTTTAAAAAGTCATCATTCTCGACCGGGCGACCCACTGTAACACGCAGACAGTTCTCCATTGCACTGCCGGCACGATGCAGGCATTTTATTAAAATACCCCGCGCCTGTAATTGAGCATGGATAGCCGTAGCTCGATCATCGGATATCCTGAACAGGATAAAGTTTGCATCACTCGGCCATGCCTCAATACCCTCAATTGATGATAGAGAAGCATAAACCCGGTCGCGCTCACGACAAATTTCACCAATCTGATCCTGAAATAGCTGCCAATGGTCAAGTGCGAAGGAAGCCGTTGCCTGGGTCAGCTTGTTGATATTGTAGGGCAATCGCAGTTTATCCAGTTCGCTTATCCAGTCAGTGTGGCCAGCAATAAGCCCGAGGCGTATACCGGCCAGGCCGACCTTGGACAGGGTACGCATTACAATAAGATCGGGGTTGTCAGCTAATCGAGCGATAACGCTTTCACTTTCCGGCCTGACGAAAGGGTGGTAGGCCTCGTCCACGACAACCAGTCCTGGCGCCAGATTGAGTATTTCTTCAATTTCCGCCTGCAGATAAACCGTACCGGTCGGGTTGTTTGGCGAGGCGAGAAATATGACTGCAGGCTGATGGGTGTTGATCGCCCTACGCATAGCAGGCATATCCAGCGTGAAATTCTGCTGCAACGGTACGCCAACATAAGACAAACGACATGCCCGCGCCAACACTTCGTACATAACAAATGACGGTGCGGGTGCAAGTACTGTCCGGCCATTACCGGCTATCGCCATCAGTATGGCCTGGATCAACTCATCCGAGCCATTGCCCAGCATGATGGCTGATTCATCAGGGATTTCCATCACGGCCCGCAGACGCTGGACAAGCTCAACCGCGACTGAGTCCGGATAGCGGTTCAGCTGTAGATCAATAAGGGTATCGAGCCAGGACTGTTCCAGCGCTTTCGGTATCGACCAGGGATTTTCCATTGCATCAAGCCTGATGAAGTCACCTGAGGGCGACGCGGGATAACTGCTTTGCTGCTGGATTATTTGTCGCACCCAGCGAGTGACCGATGTTTTACTGTTCATTAAGAATGGTCTTGGGTTGTGGGTCCTGGGTCCTGGGTCCTGGGCCTAAAGACTGAAACCAAAACCAATAAATCGCAAGTTTTTCTGACCGCTGCTCTGGTGGCCTACGACTTCTGACTTCCAACCTCTGACTTCAACCCTTTAATCCGATACTCCGCCGAACGTGCATGTGCCGTTAAAGATTCTGCGCGCGCCATCACCGATGCAGTCTTACCCAGTTGTGATGCCGACTCCGGCGTGCACATAATGAGGCTGCTACGTTTTTGAAAATCATAGGTTCCCAACGGGGAACTGAATCGGGCCGTGCCAGAGGTTGGTAAAGTGTGATTGGGCCCGGCACAATAGTCGCCTAATACTTCGCTGCTGTACGCACCCATGAAGATAGCTCCAGCATGAAGAATTTGTTTCGAGACACTCAGTGGATCGTCAACAATCAGTTCCAGATGCTCCGGTGCAATACGATTCGTCACATCAATGGCCTGATCTATATCCTCAGTAACAATGACGGCACCCTGCCCCTCTAACGAGGCCCTGATAACCGGTTCGCGCTCCATGGTTGGCAGTAATTCCTCCATGGCCTGCAGTACCCGTGTTGCAAAATCACTGGAGGTGGTGACCAGAATAGACTGTGCCAGCTCATCATGCTCAGCCTGTGAAAACAGATCCATGGCCACCCAAACGGGATCACAAACACTGTCGCAAAGCACAACAATTTCCGATGGCCCGGCAAGCATATCGATACCTACCTTACCGAACACACGCTGTTTTGCTGTGGCCACAAAAACATTGCCCGGGCCAACTATCTTGTCGACGGCGGGGATAGTTTTCGTACCATAGGCCAGCGCCGCAATGGCCTGTGCCCCGCCAATTGTGAATACACGATCAACACCGGCCAGTGCCGCGGCCGCCAGCACCAGTTCATTCAGCTCGCCACCCGGCGCAGGCACCACCATGATGGTTTCACCAACACCTGCCACCTGAGCAGGAACGGCTGTCATAACCACTGTGGAGGAGTAAGCAGCCTTCCCTCCGGGAATATAAATACCGACCCGATCCAGCGGCGTTACCTGCTGCCCCAGCAAAGTGCCGGTTTCGTCGGTATAGGTCCACGACTTGCCACACTGCCGCTGGTGAAAATCACGTACACGGTGTAGCGAGATATCCAATGCATCGCGCTGCGCATCAGAAATCGCACCTATAGCCTGCTGCAGTCGGTTACTGGGTATCTCAAGTTCAGAGGGGTCAGCGACATCCAGTCGATCAAGTTTACGGGTGTATTCAAGCAAGGCCTGATCACCGCGCTTTATAATGTCGCTGATAATGTCGGCTACGATCCCGTCTACATCCTCTATCTGCTGATGGCTGCGATTGAGCAGTGCCTGCAGAGACTCAGTAAAACCGTCGTCCCAGGTATTCAGCTGCAGCATCGAAAAACGGCTCATTATTTCTCATCCAGCACAGCGGCAATGGCTGCAACGGTGGACTGCATCAGTTCGTGCTTGAGCTTCATCGATGCAGTATTACCGACCAGCCATGAACTGATGTCTGCAATATGCTCGACTTCAACCAGGTTATTTGCCCTCAGGGTATTGCCGGTATCAACCAGATCGACGATACGGTCTGCCAGACCTACCAGGGGCGCCAACTCCATTGATCCGTACAGTTTTATGATTTCAGTCTGGACGCCCTTGGCGGCAAAAAAACGACGGGTGATGTGTACATATTTGGTCGCAATACGCAGACGTGACCAGTTTGCCGGATTATCATTGGCCGCCATTTCAGCCGGTTCAGCCACCATCAGGCGGCAACGCGCTATACCGAGATCCAGCAACTCAAATAAATCACCATCATGCTCCATCAGGACATCTTTGCCGGAAACACCCAGATCGGCCGCACCGAATTCAACAAAGGTGGGCACATCTGCGGCACGGATGATGACGAGCCTGATATGGCTCTGGTTGGTAGCAAAAATCAGCTTGCGACTGATTCGTGGATTATCCAGCGGTTCAATACCTGCCGCTGCCAGCAACGGGAGGGTCTCGTCAAGGATTCTGCCTTTGGACAGGGCAATAGTCAGTGAATCTGTCATCCTGTCTGGCTCCGTCTGAGCTCTGTGGACATGCGTTCATAATGAAGACCGGAAACCCGTTTAATACTTGCTCCGAGTCTTGAGAGTTTTTCCTCTATCCCGTCATAACCACGGTCTATGTGATAAATACGGTCGATCACAGTCTCTGAACTGGCGACTATCCCGGCCAGAACCAGTGAGGCAGAGGCACGCAGGTCTGTTGCCATCACTGGCGCACCCCGCAACTTATCCGTTCCTGTAACAATCGCGGTATTGCCCTGCAGGTCTATCTGAGCACCCATACGCTGTAATTCCTGTACATGCATGAAGCGATTTTCAAAAATAGTTTCGGTGATGGTTCCCGTGCCCTCTGCGACGCTATTTAGCACCATAAACTGTGCCTGCATATCTGTGGGAAAAGCAGGATATGGCGCCGTACGAATATTCACTGCCCGCATCCTCTTCCCATGTGCTCTCAATCTGATCCAGTCGTTACCGACTTCGATTTCGGCCCCAGCCTGACGCAGTTTTTCCAGCACGGCTTCAAGCAGATGAGGCTGGGCATCACGTACCGTTATATCCCCCCCGGTAATGGCCGCAGCAACCAGATATGTACCCGTTTCAATACGATCTGGTATAACGGTATGGTCTGCACCATGCAGTGATTCAACGCCTTCAATCTGCACCTCATCGGTACCCGCACCGCTGACCTTCGCGCCCATGCTATTAAGGCAATTTGCAAGATCAACCACCTCAGGCTCACGTGCCGCATTTTCTATCACGGTTGTCCCATCAGCCAATGTTGCCGCCATCATCAGGTTTTCTGTACCGGTAACAGAGACCACATCCATAAACAACCTGGCACCGTGTAAGCGGTCAGCTTTGGCCTTGATATAGCCGTCTTCGATACGGATAACCGCCCCCATATCTTCCAGTCCTTTGATATGCAGATTTACCGGGCGTGAACCGATGGCACACCCACCTGGCAAAGACACTTCAGCCTCGCCAAAACGCGCCAGCAAGGGACCCAGCACCAGAATGGAGGCACGCATAGTTTTGACCAGATCATAGGGTGCAACCCTGGAAGACAGGGTACTGCTGTCAGCTGTAATGTTGAGCTTTTCATCTATGATCAGGCTAACCCCCATGCGCCCGAGCAACTCCATGGTGGTCGTAATATCGTGCAGATGCGGGACGTTGCAGACATGTAGCGGCTCTTTGGTCAGCAAAGCGGACATTAATACCGGTAAGGCCGCATTTTTCGCCCCTGATATTCGGACGACACCGCTCAGCGTTCGACCACCGATAATGATGAGTTTATCCATTTAATAGTAAAAACCGTGCGATGAAACAGAATTAATATCGCAGTATAAACTTACTGACGCTGATAGTCAGTAGGTAAACATGCAAGCTTCAGGGCGTTAAAGACATCAAATTACGGGGTGCGTTACAATTATTCGCAAACGGCGTGCCTATAATTTTATTGAGCAACCTGGTTAGCCATGCCCTGAGCAATATTCTGGCTGGGATACACCTATGCATGGCTTACAACGTTTTGATTTTTTCCTGCAGTTCACCCTTCTGATACATCTCCAGCATGATATCGCTGCCGCCAATAAATTCGCCCTTTATATACAGCTGGGGGATAGTCGGCCAGTTTGAGTACTGTTTGATACCGTCACGAATGTCCGGGTTGGATAACACATCAACCGTATCAAACTTTGCCTCACAGGCCTTTAAAATTTCCACGGCCTTGCCGGAGAAACCACACTGCGGAAACATTGCGCTGCCTTTCATGTAAAGCATAATGTCGTTTTCTTCCAGTTGTGCCTTAATTTTTTCCTGTGTATCCATATTCTTCATCTCTCTGTAATTCGGTTCGTAACCGGGTTAATCAGGCCGCACCGTCTCGTGCAGCATACTCTTCAGGTGTCATCGTCTGCATGGATAAAGCATGAATTTCTTCCTTCATGCGGTCTCCCAGTGCCTTGTAAACCAGTTGGTGCTGCTGCACCCTGTTGTAGTCGGCAAATACCGGGCTAACGATGACAGCATAGAAATGCTGTCCATCACCGGTAATTTCAACCCTGCAGTCAATAATTTCCTGCTCGATCCAACCTTTAATGTCTTCCGGTGTAACCATTATCAATCCTGTTTAGGAACCTCTGATCAATTCGTGAACGCGTATCTCACGCCCCGAAAGAGAGGATAGGTTTTTTGTTTTGATTCTACGTAAACCGTAAAACCTCACCCAATCTGTATACCGCTTTCTGCTAACCCATAAACATCAATCATTGCCAATACTTTATCCGGACAAGCATACAAACTAAGCGTCTGATTTTGCTGTTTTTTAACCTGTAAACAAGCCATCAGCAAAGCGACGAAGGCGCTGTCACAATCTGAAACTTGCTTCAAATCAAGCTTCATATCTTTTTGCTTACCCGCATGGGCCAGCAGGGCCTTGGATAGATCATCAAGATAACTGAAAGTTGCGGCACCTGAAATACAGCATACTTCCGTATCGCACTCGAATGTCGGTTTCATTGTATGCTGTTCTTTTTCTGCAGATCAACAATCAACGCCGACAGCCCTTTGCGGCTTATGGTGATGTTGTAGGATTTACGAAAAGTGGTCACCAGGCTGATGCCGTCGATACGAATATCGTAGACCTTCCAGTTGCCGTCTTTTTTACTGAGGAGATACTCCAACCTGACGGGGACAGCTGCACCAACATCGATCTCCTCCCGCACAATCATACCGTTCCCGTAAGGAATGGCCGGGATATATTTGATTTTTTCATCTGAGTATTGAAACAATGCCTGGGAATAGGTTCTCACCAGCAGTGTTTTGAATTCTTCAGCAAATTGATGCCGTTGTTCTGGAGTCGCCGCACTATAGTGTCGGCCCAGGACTATTTTTGTTATGCGATCGAAATCAAAATGCGGGATGGCGATTCTGTTTACCATCTTGTAAAGGCTGCTACGATCAGTTTCATAGGTAGATCTGTTGGTGGTAAATTCTCCCAATAATTTTTCTGATGTTTTTCTGATCAGTTCATCTGGGCCCATGGCCTGCGATATACTTCCTGTACTAAAAAACAGTATGGAGACAAAGAGCAACTTTTTTATCATTTTTTAGTTCCTTCCGTTTAATTATTAAGGACAGATCTATTGATTCTGGATATGCCAGATTGTGATTCAAAAACTACCACATCAAGGTAAAAATTCACACGGCCACTCCATGACATTCTGTCATCACGGTACCTGTCCATCCGCGGACTTCGTGGCTTGTGATTACGAAAATTCTTAATACAGAGAGCGTGGATCTTGGATTCAATATAATTATTCATGGATTTTTAGAGCTACCCTTATACAGTAACTGACCAATCAAGTTTTCCAGCACCACAGCCGACTGCGTCAAGCGTATACTGTCACCCTCTTTCAGGTATTTTTTATCGCCGCCGGGTTCCAATGAAATAAACTGTTCACCCAGCAGACCTTGTGTATTGATCGATGCACTGCTATCAACTGGCAGTTTATTGTAGGCACCTGAGATATCCATGGTTACCTTCGCCTGGTAAGAAGCCGAATCCAGGCTAATCGCACCTACCCTGCCTATCCTGACACCGGCCATCGTCACCGGTGCTTTGACTTTAAGGCCACCGATGTTATCAAACTGTGCTTTCACCTGGTATGGGTTAGAAACGGAATCTGAATTCAGATTACTGACACGAAAGGATAAAAACAGAAGAACAAGGATCCCTGCAACGACAAACAGACCGACCGTAATTTCAATTAATTGTTTTTTCATATACTTAAGCAACCCTTATAGAGTTCCTCTATTCTACCGTAGGAGCGTCGATCCTGCGGTAGATTATTTAGCCACCGTACGACCCTTTCCTTGCTGTGACAGGATCCAAATCCTTTTCAAAACATCATCGATGTGAGGCTAAAATCTACGGCCAACACTAACAGAGAAGATAACACTACCGTCAGGGTGGTGGCCGCACCAACACCGGCGGGTGTCGGTCTCGCATCATACCCTATAAACACCGCAAGCAAACTGATCAAGGCACCAAAAACCAGGCTTTTGAATAGGCCGTTTAATACATCCTGCTGAAAATCGACACCTTCCTGCATGACAGACCAGTATACCCCCTGGTCGATACCCAGCACGTCAACACTCAGCAAATATCCTCCCAGGATACCGACTGCGGTAAACAGAATTGCCAGTATAGGGACTGATATCACACCGGCCAGAAATCGTGGCAGTAAAACCCTGCGTACGGGGTCTACAGCCATCATTTCCATGCCTGCCAGCTGCTCGGTTGCCTTCATCAAACCGATTTCAGCGGTCAACGCAGCACCCGCCCTTCCCGCAAACAGCAGACCCGCAAGAACCGGCCCAAGTTCCCGGGTCAACGACAAAGCCACCAGTAGACCCAAAGACGATTCTGCACCAAAGTCCACCAACGTATTATAGCCCTGCAATGCCAGAACCATGCCGACAAATAAAGCGGCAACAATGATTATCGGTAATGTCAGTACGCCTACACGGAAAAGCTGCTCGACTAAAAGCTCATAGCGCCGAACCGATGTGGGGATGTTGCCAAGCATCTGTATTAACAATATACAGGCACGGCCCGAAGCAGCGAGGACGGCCAGGCTGAATGCCCCGATACTGCGCACTGCACTGATCATATCTGTTCATCCTTATTAAACAGGTCATTAAAATAATCAGTAGCCGGATAATGAAAAGGAACGGGCCCATCAGGCTGGGCCTGCAAAAACTGCCTGACATCGTCACGCGCCGAATTCTGTATTTCATCCGCTGTGCCGCTGGCCAGTACCCGACCCCTACCCAACATATAGACAAAATCAGCAATTTGTATAGCCTCGGCAACGTCATGTGTAACGACAATGGATGTAATCGCCAGCGTTTTATTCAGTTTCTTTATTAGCTTGAAAATTACAGCCTTAGAGATAGGATCAAGGCCTGTGAAAGGTTCATCATACAGGACCAATTTTGGATCCATAACAATGGCTCGAGCAAGTGCCACGCGACGAGTCATGCCGCCTGAAAGCTCGTCCGGCATCAACCTTCTGGCCCCGCGCAGGCCGACCAGCTCCAGTTTCATTAGAATCAGCTGCCGTAGGACCGGCTCGGGTAGCCGGGTATGCTCACGCAGTGGAAAGGCAATATTTTCATAAACATCAAGATCACTGAGTAAGGCCCCGTTCTGAAACAACATACCCAGCCTCTTTCGCAATTCAAACAACTCCCGACGCCCCAGATCAGGCACCGAGAGACCTTCTACCAGCAAATACCCTGTATCCGGCCTCAAACGGCCACCGATTAATTCAAGTAAAGTCGTTTTACCGACACCGCTGGGCCCGATGACCGCCGTAATCTTGCCGCGTGGGACCGTAAGGCTCAGATTTGACAGAATGGGTTTACCGCCACGTTTCAGGTACAGGTCGGTCAGGGTTATTATGTTTTCGGTTTCAGCATTCAAGATCTTTTCACCAAAGAGGATAAAATAAACACCTCAAACACCCATCAGTTCGGTTAATATCCGTGTTTCCTGAGCTCTTTTCGGTGCGTCATTTTCGCTGGTATGGAATAATCCTGCCCGGCGTTGACCTGTCATCCATTGTTCTATTTCTGTCACTATTCCTCTTTGCACCGGCAGCGTTTCATCACTGAGCAGGGTAACAAGAAAATTTCCTGATGGTAATGGCTTAGGCTGGACTGACGGATACCAGACGCTACACACGCCAATACTGTCACAAATTTTATCCATTCCGCATCCAGCATAATCCACTGGCCCTGCATCCAGACAGATTGGGAACAGTTTCTGTAATTCTTCAATTTCAGTTTTCCGTGGTCTTTTTTCATCATTGCCTTTGTATTCAAGCACCAAGCCTGCCAGCCGGGCGGTAAAATCTACTTTCTGTCTGGCAAGTTCTCGAACGGTATCTGCTGACCGAGCGTGCAGAACAAAACGAAATTCTTCATCCACTTCATCGAACAAGTCATCTTCTATTGCCTTACGCCATTCATGCGCCGACAGATAGACGCTGCGCAAAAGCGTACTGTAGAAGGCTGCGCGCCAGTCTGCCGGCAGGCCCTCTTCATAGAAACTCGTCTGCCAGGCATCATTATCAAGACCAAAGCTACCGATCATTAAATACTCATCACTCATTGCCCATCATCCTTTATCATCCTTTATCTACCTCTGATACAATCGCGCTGAAAAACACTGACACTGTTGTGACATCAACACAAAACGAAGTATCCTCTTTATGCTGCAAGCAATTCTGGCAATACTTATCGGCTTTATATTATTAGCCTGGAGTGCAGACCGTTTCGTTAACGGCGCGGCGGCCATTGCACGTCATCTGGGTATTTCACCTCTTATCGTGGGCCTGACCATAGTGGGGTTTGGCACTTCTGCACCGGAACTGGTCGTTTCCGCCATCGCCGCACTTGCCGACAACACCAGCCTTGCTATTGGTAACGCCATTGGTTCAAACATCGCCAACATCGGCCTGGTGCTTGGTATTACCGCCATTATTTCTCCATTACTCATCGCATCATCTATCCTGAAGCGTGAGTACCCGCTGATGATAGCATCCATGGCACTGGTTTTTGTCATACTTATAGACGGCCAACTTGGAATACTGGAGGGCATTATTCTGTTCGTCTGCCTGTTCGGAATACTTGCATGGACCATTTTCACTGGCATTCGTAAAGGCCGGGATCACACCGCGGCTGGCGACCCACTGGAAACCGAGTTTGAATCTGAGCTGGCACTGGATGATATCATGCCAAAAGCAAAGGCAATATTCTGGCTGCTGGCCGGGGGAATATTACTCATCATCAGCTCCAGAATACTGGTCTGGGGAGCCACAACGATTGCTACCTCTTTGGGTGTTAGCGACCTGATAATTGGGCTGACGATTGTTGCCATCGGTACTAGCCTACCAGAAATCGCTGCATCCGTTGCCAGTGTACTGAAAGGTGAAAATGACATCGCTATTGGCAATGTGCTGGGGTCAAACATATTTAATTCACTGGGGGTAATAGGCCTGGCCGCGATAATCCGCCCTGCCACTGTCAGCACAGACGTGTTGTTCCGTGATTTGCCGGTAATGATTGGCATGGCCGTACTCCTCTACATATTATTGTACAGCCATAAAGGAGGCCCCTTTTTATCACGACCATCAGGCTTTTTACTGCTATCGCTTTATATCGCCTACCTTGTCATACTTGGGGTTCAGGCGGTGTAAAGAAGTTTAAAGCTTAAAGTTAAAAGTGGTAAGTCAAAAACCACACTGTACTGCATTTGGTTTTAAGCTTTTAACTTTAAGCTTTTAACTTTAAACTAAAATCAATGACTGACGACGAACTAACCCAAGAAGGTAAAAAGGTCCTGCAGATTGAGGCCGATGCTATTGCAGCGCTATCAGACCGGCTGACTGAAAATTTTGTCGGGGCCTGTCACGCAATCCTTGCTTGCACAGGGCGTGTGGTGGTGGTCGGGATGGGAAAATCCGGCCATATCGGCAGCAAAATAGCCGCCACATTAGCCAGCACCGGCACACCATCCTTTTTTGTTCATCCGGGCGAGGCCAGCCACGGTGACCTGGGCATGATTACACCGGATGACCTGGTCATTGCGATCTCAAATTCTGGCAATACACCGGAGATCCTCGCCATCCTCCCTATGATCAGACGTTTGTCTGTCCCACTGGTTTCGATGACCGGCAGCAAAGACAACCCGCTGTGCAAACAGGCTGACTATTGCCTCGATGTAGGGGTTCAAAAAGAGGCCTGTCCACTTAACCTGGCACCGACTGCCAGTACCACTGCGGCGCTGGCTATGGGGGATGCCCTGGCCGTCGCCCTGCTCAAGGCACGCAACTTCACCGCTAACGATTTTGCCCGCTCGCACCCCGGCGGTGCGCTCGGCCGGCGCCTGCTGCTGTACGTCAGAGACATTATGCAAAGCGGCAGCCGTATACCCCTGGTAAGCATCAATGACAGCCTGCAGGCTGCCTTGCTTGAGATGAGCAGCAAAGGTCTCGGCATGACGGGTATCATCGACGAAGAGGGTAAGCTGGTGGGAATCTTTACCGATGGTGACCTGCGCCGCACACTTAACAAAGGGGTCGATCTTTATTCAGCAAAGGTAGTCGAAGTGATGACCACCGACCCTACTGTCACATCAGAGGACAGACTGGCCGCCGATGTCGTCAATATGATGCAAGATCTCTCCATCAACAGCGTGCTTGCTGTAGACGAAAAACACCGTCCGGTTGGTGCGCTGAATATGCATGACTTACTGCGCGCAGGATTACTGTGATACCGGAGGGTATAGAACCCGATTTTTTCAGCCCTGACGAAGTACTCGAACGGGCAAGGAAAGTACGTCTGACCCTATTTGATGTAGACGGGGTGCTGACTGATGGCCACCTCTATTTCAGTGACAATGGCGATGAAGGAAAAAGTTTCCATGCCCGCGATGGACTGGGTATCAATCTGCTGCAGCAAACCGGTGTGGCTGTAGGTATCATCACGGCACGACAATCCAGTCTCGTTGCCCACCGTGCCAGAGATCTTAATATCCAGCATTTGTACCAGGGCCGTAAGGAGAAATTCCCGGCCTATAAAGAAATTTGTGAAAAGCTGGAACTTTCTTCGGAGGAGGTCGCGTTTGTGGGTGATGATGTCGTTGACCTACCCATCATGCTCGATGTCGGTCTTGCCATTACCGTACCGCAGGGACACAATCTGGTTAAACAGTATGCACACTGGACCACCCGAAATGAAGGCGGGTCAGGTGCGGCCAGAGACGTTTGTGAGCTCATCATGTATGCCCAGGGAACATACAGCAAAATGATGGAACAATTCTTAACAGTAGAATTCACTTCATTTTAGTGTGTGCCGCTTATTTAATGAGCCCCTGTGTCCCTGTGGTGAAGGACTTTAGGGTATTTAGCATTACAGAATGTTATGAGCTGGCTTGAACGCATCATTATTTTCAGTGTCGTTATTGCCCTTGTTGGCTTTACGGTCTGGATGCAATCTGACTTGCTGGAAGAGCCCGTAAACAAGGAACAGATAATCACCGAAAGCCACGACCCCGACTACTATATTGAAAATTTTACGGCTATTGGTATGGATACCGACGGCAATCGGCAGTACCTGCTCGAAGCTGAACGTATGGTACATTTTCCAGATGATGATACATCCCTACTGGATAAGCCACATGTTATACAATACGAGTCCGGTCGAACTCCGACGCATATCTATTCAGAAACAGGGTGGGTCTCTGCCAATGGAGATGAAGTCAAACTAACCGGCAATGTGCGTGTCATCCGGGGACGTGATGGGACGGGCAGTGGTGGCGTTACAACGACGGATACACTTAATATAGTCCTGAAGGAACCTATTTCCTGAGCATACTGGAGAGAGTCAAATGAATGTTTTTTCCCGAGTCAAGCCCCTGCTTTGCATTGGACTTACCGGCCTTTTTATCAGCAGCCATGCGATCGCGCTGGACAGTGATAAAAACGCTCCTGTCACCATCGATGCAGACACCACAAGCATCGATTTTCGTACGGGCCAGCGGGTGCTTACAGGAAATGTTGAAATTACGCAGGGAACATTAAATATCAAAGCGAACAAAATTGTCCTGATCTACAAAGGTGATGAAATTGATACTGTCACAGCCTTTGGCAACCCCGTCAAATTCAAACAGCTGCCGGAAGGCCATAAAGAGATCGTATATGGCGAAGGACAAACCTTGAAACTCGAACAGGCCAAAGACCTGATCACGCTGATAAAAAATGCAAAAGTCAGACAGGGCACTAACATAATTACGGGTAAAATTATCTATTACAATATGAAAACCAGCAAGATGACAATCAAAGGACAGTCATCGGGCAAGAAAAAGAAAACCGGTACAGCCAAACAATCCTCATCCAACAAAATAGCCGGCAAGGCATCGGGGAAGAAATCTGAATCAGGACGCACCAGGATAGTCATTCAACCAGGAAGCCTGAAAAAATAATGGGTATTTCCAACCTGTCAACGCCGCCTGAAACATGAGTATTCTTTCAACAAACGGCCTGCAAAAACTTTACAAGGGGATAACCGTTGTGAAAGGTGTGGATATCAACGTTGAGACGGGTGAAGTTGTCGGCCTGCTAGGCCCCAATGGCGCAGGCAAAACGACCTGTTTTTATATGATCGTCGGACTGGTGCGTCCGAATAAGGGTGATATCTGGCTGGATGACGTCAATATTACAACCCTGCCCATGCACCGGCGCGCCCGGCTGGGCATCGGCTATCTACCGCAGGAACCATCGGTCTTTCGCAAACTGACCGTTGAGGAAAATATCATGGCGGTACTTGAAGTACAGCCCGATCTGACGAAAGCACAATGCCGCGAACGTGTGGATCATCTACTTGAGGAATTTAATATCGAGCACAAGCGTGAGGCCCTGGGTATAAGCCTTTCGGGAGGTGAACGCCGACGCGTCGAAATAGCCCGCGCACTGGCGCTGGAGCCTTTGTTTATCCTGCTTGATGAACCTTTTGCCGGCATCGACCCCATCTCGGTAGGTGACATTCAGCAAATTATTTCACAGCTGAAAAATATGGGTATAGGCCTGCTGATCACCGACCATAATGTACGTGAGACGCTTGGTATCTGTGACAGAGCTTATATTCTCAGTGACGGCCAGGTGCTGACCGCCGGTAATGCCGAAGAGGTTCTATCGCATAAAGAAGTCCGCGAAGTCTATCTCGGTCATAATTTCCGCCTGTAGGGTTCATAGGTCACACGGCTTCCATTTTCTGTCTACACTTAAGGCCGGGGACAACACTTGAACTCTCTCTATGCAGGCATTACATAAATAGATGGGGGCATATGAATCATTCTGATTGACAAGCCTCCGGTAGAGAGAGAATATGATCCAAGGGGGTCGTTTCAATATGACGAACATAAGCCGTCGCAATTTGAATAATGGTTGAGCAATAGCGGCAATCCAGCATGAAACAAACTCTGGAAATCAAACTTGGTCAGAAACTGGCTATGACACCACAGCTGCAACAGGCCATTCGTCTGTTACAACTGTCTGTTATTGATCTGAGAATAGAAATCCAGCTAGCCCTCGACAACAATCCTATGCTCGATACTGCTGATGACAACGACGCTACACCGGAACCTGCGGGACCAGATGATGAAGAGGCCTTTAACAACAACGAGAAGCCAAGCTCCGGCAAGAATGAACCGGCTGTCACCAAGGAGACTGATGATGTTTTTGAACAGGGGACCGCGGGCGATGAACTGAAAGAAGACTATACATGGGATGATGAAAGCTATATTCCCCGTAGTACAAGCAGTAACAACCGGGAAAATGACTGGAGTGGCATAGAAGTGGATAACCGGAATTCAACACCGACCACTCTGCATGACCACCTCGAATGGCAGATGCGCATGCTTTCCCTGTCGAGCCGCGATCAGATGATTGCAGGAACGATTATAGAAGCAGTGAGCGATGACGGTTATCTGACTCTCTCGATCGAGGATGTTACCCGATCACTGGATACAGAACACGCCATTGAGCAGGATGAAGTGATGGCCATGCTGCATCAAATCCAGAATTTCGACCCTGTTGGTGTTGCCGCTGTTGATATAGCAGATTCATTACAGATACAATTAAAACAACTGCCTGATGACACGCCCTACCGGTCAACCGCCATGATTATCGTGAATAAACATCTCGACCTGGTAGCGCATCGGGATCTGACAAAACTTAAACGTATATTAAAGGGCAAGCCGGCAACCCTGAGCGGCGCAATCGCACTGATTCAAAGCCTGAATCCCCGCCCCGGCAGTATCATCAATCCATCAGAGACGCGCTATATCATTCCGGATATCTCGGTCAAAAAAATTAACGGAAGATGGCGTGCGCGCTTAAATGAAGAGGCCATACCAAAACTTGAGGTGAACCGCTATTACCAGAGCTTGATAAAGCGAGGGGATAACAGCACAGACAATCGATACCTTAAGGAAAACCTGCAGGAAGCACGCTGGTATATAAAAAGCCTGCAAAACCGACATGACACACTGCTGAACGTGGCCAATGAGATCATCAAGCGCCAACAGGACTTTTTCGAGCATGGCGATGAGTCGATGAAGCCGATGGTATTACATGATATCGCCGATGCGCTGGAATTGCATGAGTCGACTATTTCGCGTGTCACAACAAACAAATACATGCAGACCCACATGGGTGTTTTCGAACTGAAATATTTCTTCTCCAGCCATGTCAGCACAATAGACGGTGGAACCTGTTCGGCCACAGCTATTCGATCCCAGATTAAAAAGCTGGTAAATAATGAACCGATCGGGAAACCAATAAGTGACAACCGCATTGCTGAGCTATTATCACAGCAAGGCATGTGCGTTGCCCGGCGGACAGTCGCCAAATACAGGGAATTGCTGCATATCCCCCCTTCCAACCTGCGTAAATCGCTAACACTCTGATGGAGTCTTTCACTATGCAATTAAATATCACTGGTCAGCACATAGAAGTCACCAATGCCCTCCATGACTATGTCACCGAAAAGCTGGAGCGCGTCCACCGTCATTTTGATCACGTCACGACAACGCATGTCGTGTTGTCAGTAGAAAAAAGCAGACAAATTGCGGAAGCAACGATCAATGCCAGCGGTGCGACAATTCATGCAAATTCTGAAGATGGTGACATGTATGCCGCCATCGATGCACTGTCCAGCAAACTTGACCGTCAGGTCATCAAACACAAAGAAAAAATCAAGGACCATCGTAGAAATACGATTGCATAAATAATGTCAGTCAGTCACGCCAGTATTCACCACCCCCTCATGCACGGGAATAATCAACATGATGCTCCGGATATAGGGGCAATACTCGATCGTGGTGGAATAATCATAGGCCATCAAACTACCAGCAAAAAGAGGCTACTGGAACAGATCGCGAATATGCTTGCAGAACACTTGCCGAATATCGATGCCAGTCAGATCTTCAGTACCTTGATTGAGCGTGAAAATCTGGGCAGCACCGGGATCGGCAACGGTGTAGCCTTGCCCCACGGACGTATTGCCGGATTGAAAGAGGTTGTCGGGGTCTTCCTTCATCTAAAGAATGCGCTGGATTTTGATGCTGCGGATCACCTGCCGGTAAATCTGGTCTTCGCCATTCTGGTCCCTGAGGACGCGACAGAAGAACATCTGTATCTACTCGCTGGTCTGGCCGACATATTTCGTAATAATGAAAAACGGCGGGAATTACTGGAAACCACAGATCCATCCCTGATTCGAGAAATTTTTGATACGTCTGTAAATGCTGAGGATCACTATTGACATGCCCCCACACACGGCATTAACAGCCGGAAATGTCTATGAGTCCCACAAAGAACGACTGAAGTTACACTGGGCTGCAGGAAAAACCGGTAACGAACGCCGCCTCGAATCACCCAATGCCCGCTGGTCCGGCATGGCATTGGTCGGTTATCTGAACACTGTCCATGCCAACCGCGTTCAGATCATCGGCAATGAAGAACTTGATTATCTGAATCAACTGGACAGGCAGCACCACTCCAGCACGACATCCCGCATTTTTCATCAGCCCCGTACCGCACTGATCATTATCAGTGACGACATGGCTGCGCCTCAGAACCTGCTGCTAATCGCAGATGAGGCCGATATGCCATTAATTGTGAGTCAGTTACCTGCACCGGAACTGATTTATCGTCTACAATTCTATCTCGCTCGCGCCCTTTCACCCAAATCCTCTATGCACGGTGTATTGCTCTCAGTCATGGGTCATGGTGTATTAATTATCGGTGAAAGTGGTGTGGGAAAAAGCGAACTGGCACTTGAGCTGATTGCCAAGGGACATCACCTGGTCGCAGACGATGCTATTTCTATCCGTCGCACCTCACCCGAACACCTGGAAGGTTACTGTAACCCGAAATTTAACAATTTTCTTGAAGTGCGTGGACTGGGGATACTCAATATTCGCGAGATGTTCGGTGAAGCCGCCACGCGTCTGACAAAACGAATTGAACTTATTGTCAATCTGCAGAGCATGGATCCTCAGCGACTAAGCACCATGGACCGCCTGCGCCAGGAGAAGAGCTACCGTAACATCCTGGGTATACAGATTCCTGAAATTACCGTCCCAGTCACGTCTGGTCGTAATTTGTCTGTCATGATTGAAGCGGCGGTTCGCAATCAGATTCTGGCGAACCGCGGATATAATGCGGTTGAGGATTTCATTTCAATCCAGCAAGATGTCATAAACTCAGACAACTAGACACCCTAAGCAATAATGGATCTTACTATAATCAGCGGCCTGTCAGGCTCTGGTAAAACAGTCGCTCTACAGGCTCTGGAAGACATAGGCTATTACTGTATTGATAATTTGCCTGCCAACCTGCTGCCGCATTTTGCTTCCAGCCTGATGTACAACCCTGATAGCCGTGCGGCTGTTGGCATAGACATCCGCAACCGTCATTTTCTGGAAACCCTGTCTGACAGTCTGGTGAAGCTTAAACGGCTTGGTATAGAATTCCGTATACTTTACCTGTCTGCCGATGAAGATACCTTGATCAAGCGATTTAGCGAAACGCGCAGACGTCATCCCCTGACCGATATGTCAATATCACTGGTAGAGGGGATACGTCAGGAACATCAACTACTTGAGTCGCTAGCACAATCTGCCAATATGGAAATTGATACCAGTCACACTACCCCACATGAACTCCGCGGTCGGATTCGTGAGCTGGTGGGTACGTGGAGCGGTGGCACAATGATGCTGCAGCTTGTTTCATTTGGGCATAAGCACGGCAATCCCAGTGATGCAGACTTTATCTTTGATGTACGCTGTCTACCCAACCCCTACTGGGAAAAGTGCTTGCGGGAACAAACGGGTGTTGATCAGGACGTCATCGATTTTCTCAAAACAAAACCCTCGACTAACGCTATGATTGACCACATATATAACTTCCTGACCGAATGGCTGCCGGCTTTTGAGGCAGAAAACCGGAGTTACATCACTATCGCCATCGGTTGTACCGGTGGCCGCCATCGCTCTGTTTATGTGGCCGAGCAGCTGGCTGATAAATTAAAAAATGATGATTCAACAATACACCTCCGCCACAGGGATTTGATATGACCGGCATCATTCTCCTTACCTATGGCCGGATAGGCTATGAACTGCTGGAGGCTGCAGGGCATATCATGAACCAGTCAGTTGGGCAGATCAAGGTGATTAGTGTCAATGATGACCCGGATACCGCAGACAAGCTTCCCGGACAGATAGAAGAGGCCATCAGGCAACTAAAATCAGTGGGGCAGTGCCTGATTCTGACAGACCTGCGTGGCTGTACACATTTCAATATTGCCCGGCAATTCGTTGAGCCATCCAGGGTTTCATTGGTCAGCGGGCTTAACTTACCGATGCTTTTGCGTCTGCTGTATCACCGAGATGAAAATCTTGTGACGCTGTCACATTTTGCCGAAGAGGGGGGCGTTATGGGGATATCCACAACCAGCGACACACCCACTACAGAGGGCAGGTTCCTGTGATCAGCGAACAGATCCGCATCATCAACCGGCTCGGTCTGCATGCACGGGCAGCGGCCAGTTTTGTCAAACTGGCATCCTCCTACGACAGCGATATTTTTCTTGCCTACGGCGAACGAAGCGTCAACGGTAAAAGCATCATGGGTATTATGATGCTGGCTGCCTCACAGGGCACTGATCTACTGTTAGAGGTCAACGGGTCAGATGAAACGGCGGCGGCAGCGGCTCTGCTCGAACTAATCAATAATCGTTTTGGAGAAAACGAGTAATGTTGTCCATGCACGGCTCCGGGATCGGTAGGCTAATCGCTATTGGTACCGCCTGTGTCATGTCTCAGGAATCTTTAGATATTCCGGAATACCTGATAGCAAAAAAACACATCAGTGATGAAGTGCACCGGTTACGCGCGGCCATCGCGGCTACACGTGTACAGATGATCCAGATTCGCAAGCAGATTACTGTTGATTCGCCGCCGGAAGCCACTGGCTTTATCGAGGCCCATCTTATGATGCTGGATGATCCGATGCTGGCGCAACAGCCGGAAGAACTCGTCACCCGTCTACAGATCAATGC
>VAPH01037916.1_pt1 | contig 23121 bp, 14 predicted proteins | sample 3393861 | NCBI WGS metagenome assembly VAPH01 (sample SAMN08290439, study PRJNA428436) | hydrothermal vent metagenome | isolation source: Deep-sea hydrothermal vent chimney | place: Atlantic Ocean: South-mid Altantic Ridge | reverse complement strand
ACTAAAAACGAGGATCAAAACCATACCAACAATAAAACCGGGAATGATCTCCAGCAGGTCATAGGTATATTGCTTCATGAACAATACCCAGAAAACGGTCGTGAAAAAGCCGCCCAGCATGCCGATTATCGCGCCCCGCAGGGTGGTTCTCGGGTACCACAATGCACACACCAAGGGCGGGCCAAACGCTGCCCCCAGGCCATTCCAGGCGAATATGACAAACCAGAAAATCAATGGGGACTGGTTCAACGCGAAGATGACGCCGATAACACCGATGACCAGGGTGACGATTTTGCCGTAACGTGCCAGTTGTGCATCGGTTTTACTGGATGAGCGGATTTTTTGCAGATAATCCCGCACCACTGCTGAAGACGCCATGATCAGCAGGCTGTCGGCAGTTGACATGATGGCCGCCAGCACAACGACCATCAGAATGCCGGTGAATAGCGGGGAAAACAGTTCGGTGGCCAGCAGGGGGAAGATTCCTTCCGGGTCCTCCAGACCGGGGAACAGTGCGCGCCCGGCAAGGCCGGTCGTCACCGCGCCAATATCAAACAGCAAAATTACGATGATTGAAATAATCATGGCCGGGACCAGGCTTTGCTCAGACCGGGCAGACATAAAGCGCACCATCAATTGCGGCACGCCGATAAACCCTATTCCGATGGCCAGGAAACTGGCAACGGCAATAAAGGCCTTGATGCCCCTGCCGTCGGGTCCCCAGGGGCTCAACAGGTTCGGGTCTTGTGCTGCCAGTGTACTAAGGACCATATCCCAACCGCCTGCGGCGGTGACGGCCACCAACGGAACTACGATCAGCCCGGTAAGCATCAGCAGGCCCTGGATCAGATCTGTCCAGGCGACGGCCTTGTAACCTCCAACCAGTGTGTAAATGATGATGACCGCTGCGCCGAACACCACACCTGTGGCATAGGTCATATCCGTGAAGCCGCTGAAGGCCTTGCCTGTTGCGACCATTTGCGCGGCTACATAGGTGCCGACCATGGACAGGATAATCAACGTGCTGATGGTGCGCAGAACATGCTTCTTGTCGTTGAAACGGGCAGCGAGCACGTCCGGCACCGTGATGGAACCATTTTTATCAGCCAGGCGCTTGAGTCGGCGTGACATCAATAGCCAGGCCGTTGCGATACCGGTGACCTCGCCGGCCACGACCCAGTAAGCGTGAACGCCGACTGCGTAGCCCATACCGGTCAGTCCAAGTAACAGCCAGCCGCTCTCGCCGGTCGCATTGGTGCTGAATGCAATCACCCATGGCGGCAGTTTTTTTCCAGCAATAAAGTAACCGGACAGGGTCTGTGTTTCTTTACTGCTCCATAGCGCCAGGACTGCCAGGATAACCAGGTAAACGATAAAAACCGCTGCAATTACCGACATTTCATGTCCTCTTCATGAGCTATCCGGAACCAGCTAGTCAAAAGACTTGCCGCGCAGTTTCTTTTGTTCGCCACGTTTTTTCTTGGCATCCAGGCGTCTTTGCTTGGCGGCTTTACCTGGCCGGGTGGGAATGCGTTTGCGGCGGACATGCAGCGCGCTTTTGATCATCGCAGCGAGCCTTGAGAGTGCTTCTGCCCTGTTTTTATCCTGGCTGCGGTGATTCTGGGCCTTGATGATGATGACACCATCGGCTGTGATGCGCCGGTCGTGTTTTGCCAACAAGCGCCGCTTGACCGCATCCGGCAGTGAAGACGCCTTTACGTCAAAACGCAGGTGAATCGCGGAAGATACTTTGTTGACATTCTGCCCGCCGGCACCTTGCGCGCGGATTGCGCTGAGCTCGATCTCGTCATCTGGAATACCGATCCTGTCGCTGATGTCGAGCACGGTTTATCTATCTGGAATGTTCTGGTGGCTGGCCGATTTCGATGCCTGTCAAAAAAATATCTGAAAATTGCTGTGCAATTTGTTCGATCTTCAGGCCCTTCTGTTTTTTAACCCAATGTGGCACTGAATTACAAAGACCGAGTAGCGCCAGGGTAGTCAGGCGGCAGTCAAGATCCTCGCGTAACTCGCCGGCCTCTACTCCCTCGCGGAGGATACGCTCGATCAAATCCTCATAATCCCTGGCTTGCTTGCCAATCTCATGCCGGCTCGGCTTAGGAAGGTGTTTCCTACAACTGAGAAAGACCTGCATGTAATTAGGCTGTCTCCACAACGGTGCCAAGTGTTCAAAAATAATGGACCGGATCTTCCCCGGCGCATTCTGGTCAATCTTGTTGATGCTCTGAGCCGATTCCAGGAATCCCTCCATACCTATTTCACAAACAGCTTCCAGCAATTCTTCTTTGGATGAAGCGTAGTAGTAGAGACTGGCTTGGCGGATACCGATTTTTTCAGCGATATTTTGAGTCGTGGTACCGTGATAGCCCTTTTCTGCGAATACAGCTGCTGCTGCATCCAACACCCTTCGGTAGCGCAGCTCATATTTCTTTAGTCCTGAAAGTGCGGCCGCCCTGGCTTTTGTCTGTTTCGCCATCATCATGCTGACTATACCGGCAAGCACCAGTTCTCGCCAGAAGTACAGTCTTTTTGATAAAATCTATAAATATATAGATATTACATCTATTAAATTAGAGATTAATAGTCTATATTACTATAGCCCCTTATCGGTAGTGGCCCTTCAGGGAGAGTTTTGAGATGTCCAGATTAATTATTGATGCACATGTACACTCGCAGCGCTTCACCCCTGGTTTCCTGAAGCGCGGGGAAAAGTTTACCTACCGGGGCCTGGAAAACGTCATTATGAGTGAGGAGTCATTTGACAACTCACGCGCGTTGCTGGCAGATATGGACCGTCTTGGTATCGATATGGCCTGCCTGTTGACTGCCTTTAATATGCGTAATGAAATGATCCATGCGCAGGTCACGAAGTATCCCGACCGGTTTGTCGGTTTTTGCGGACACGTTGAAACGTCACACCTGGAATGGATGGGTGAAAAGAAATTTAATGTTGAAGACGCCGCAAACGAAATTGATTTCTGGTTATCCAATGGCTTCACCGGGGTCGGTGAAATCCTGGGTATGTTGCCATCTAAATCGCTCGAATTACCATTCGATGAGAATTTGAAAATGTTATGGCCGATTATGGAGGTGATCAACAAGCACCAGGCGCCGGTCTTGTTTCACACTGGCTGTATCGCCTATCCGGACACTTGTCGGCTACGCGCCGTCGACCCCATCCTGCTGGATGACGTAGCACTCGCATTCCCGGACATCACTATTATTATTGGACACGCCGGTGTTCAAATGGGCTGGTACCGAAGCCAGGCCGAGCATGCACTTATGGTGGCTGCCCGTCATCCCAATGTTTATCTTGAGATGTCCCAGTGCCAGCAGGAGCAGATCGAAAGGGCCGTGTACGATCCGAATATTGGGCCGGATAAATTATTATTTGGTTCCGATTGGGGCGCCTCAATTTCATATCGCTATTTCGGCAGAAAGAATACCTATGCGGCAACGCCTGCGAACGAACCGCCAACCTCATTGCCTCTGCATATGGATTGGAATTTGCGCCAGATCCGGGCCATAGAGATGTCTGAGGAAGATCGCGCCAAAATACTGGGAATGAACATGGCAAAAATCTGCAAACTTGATATTAAGAAAATCCTGCGCGCCAAGGAAGAACGTTATGGGGAGCAAATTGGCTGGGATGAAGTGAGTCTGCGCTGGGAACCGCCAGCTAATAAGTAGGTTGTCTGTGAATACAATTTGAGGGTAGTGGTTATGAAACTATTAAACAAATCCGGAATTAACAACAGACCAGCAATGAAAATATGCTGTACTGCACTATGGATTGTAGTTGGCATTGTGCCGGGAATCACTTCAGCAAGCGTCCTCGAGGAAATTATCGTTACCGCACAGAAACGTGAGCAAAGTTTGCAGGATGTCTCCACTGCGGTTACTGCATTTAGTGCAGAGCGGCTGAGTGATGCCAACATTACTGATATTGAAGGCCTTCAGTATTACGTTCCCAGCATTACCATTGGTAATACGTTTGGTTACGCCAATCTGTTCATACGAGGGCTTGGTCTCAACACTGTATTTGCCAATGTTGATCCTTCTGTAGCGTTGTATGTGGATGGTGCAATAATCTCCCAGCCCGGAGCACAGTTATTTTCGTTCTTCGATCTGCAACGAGTGGAGGTATTGCGCGGCCCGCAGGGTACTTTATATGGCCGAAATGCGACCGGTGGCACCATTAACCTGATTACTGTGAAACCGACTGAAGATAACGAAGGTTACGTTCGGTTCACTGGTGGCGATTATGGTTTGTTTCAATCTGAAGCCGCGGTGGGTGGCGCCATTAGTGATCGGGTGTGGGGTCGGTTTGCGTTTCAGACAATTAATCGTAATGGCTATAGTACGAACCAGGTAACCGGCAACGATGTGGATGATGCTGATAGAAAGGCCTTTAGAGGGCAGTTGTTATTTAAGGCATCCGATAGTGTTGATGTCCTGTTAGCCGCTGAATACGGAACTGAAAAAGATGCTGCCAATGGGTTTTATTTTAAGCGTGAGACGTTTCCGGGTTCTACAAAACCAGGTGCGATAGCGCCGGGAATAGGTGGTTTCCCTTTCGGAGATCGGGGGTTCGCCTCTAATGTGGACCCGGAAAACGACAGGGAAACCTGGTCCATTACAGGCACACTTGACTGGAACATCAATGAAAATTGGTCTTTGAAGAACATCCTGAACTATCGCGACACAAACCTTGTCAATTTCCAGGATCTGGACGGCTCTGCCATTGTGAACAGCTCTGTCCAGGAGTTTGTATTTGATTCCCAGCACTACAGTGAAGAACTGCAGTTGATTTATGACAATGACCGCATCCATGCGATAGGCGGGTTCTATTATTTTAATGAGGATCTTTTGAATCTGAACCGGATTGATACGCTGAAGATAGGTGGCAGTTTCGCAAATGGCACCGAGAAGCGGGTTAATTTGCGCGGCAATGCTGAGACGGAATCCTGGGCCCTGTACTGGAATGCCATTTACAATATTACTGAAAAGCTTGCTGTCAGGGCGGGTGGACGATATACCAACGATGATCGCAATATTGTTAACAATAATGTCATTTGGGTTGCGGGAGGTCGGGTGCGACTGTCTCCGGAAAACGGCAATCTGCCACTGTTTACTGATGCGGATAGTTTCAGCGACTATACCAATGAATTCGGTATCGAATGGCGGCCCAGTGAGGATGTGCTCCTGTATTACACGTATTCTGAAGGGTTCAAGGCCGGCACCGGTCAAATTGGCGCAAATGCGGCAAACATCATTAAACCCGAGACCATCAAGAACCATGAGTTTGGCCTCAAGAGCACCTGGCTCGATGGTAGTTTGTATTTTAATGTGTCAGCATATTTTTATGAGGTCAAGGACCTTCAGTTGGACCGTACACTACCAGGCGGACCCACGGGTTTTATTACCATCTTTGAAAATGCCACATCGCAGGATGCCAATGGTGTGGAACTGGAAGCCTTTTGGGCGCCAACCGACAGGCTGAGACTAAGTGCTTTCGTGGCCTACCAGGACACGGAATTCGGCAGTTTTACATCTGCGGACCCCACCGATGAAAGGAATATTGGTGGTGTTTTTCTGGTGGATATCAAAGGCAATGCCGCAAGACAGGCACCTGAATGGGCCTGGACTACCCATGGCGAGTATGACTTCCCGCTGCAAAATGACGGGCTGATTACGTTGTCAGCAGACGCTTCATATAAGGACGATCAGTTCTTCAGTGAATTCAACAACTCACTCTTATTCCAGAAAGCCTATACGATATTTGATGCAAGGCTCCGCTATACCCCACCTAATGGGAACTGGACGGCAGAAGTATGGGGCAAGAACCTGACTGACGAACTGGTGGAGGCAGGGAACTTCGCCCTGGCTACCGGTCGGGTCGTTACCCGGACTTTCCTGCCACCCCGCACCTGGGGCATCACCGTTGCTTATACATTTTGAGAGGTGATCAGAGGACTCCCGGACCACTGGAGCAGGTAGGGTCGCACGGGCGTAGAATGGCGTCAATGTGCACTTCCCGGAGGATTCAAATATGACATTAAGCCGCCGCGACAGGACCAGAGAACAGTGGCTTGAAACCCTGGCCTCACACAGGCGGAACTTCGATGCACCCGCATCCGAAGACTTCTGGTCGCCATCACTTGATACCGCATCACGTGATGAACTCGCCAGTATTCAGAACAGCAAACTCGCCGCATTGACTCCCTTCCTGTATGAAAACAGTGGGTTTTACCGGCGCCGATTTGATCGCCTGGGCCTGACCCCGGATGACATACGTACGCTGGACGACTTACCTAAGTGGCCTGTTATCAACAAGACTGAAATGATGGAGGATGCGATTCAGCATCCGCCTTATGGAACGTACACCACGATGTCTGAGGCTCTCTGGAAAGAACGTGGCTGGATGCAGTTTTCATCATCGGGAAGCACGGGCGTACCGCGAGTTTTTCGATATTCTCACCTGGACCGGGAGTATTGGGAATGGGCCAATGCCCGGGCGCTCTATTCGATGGGAATCCGTCGGGGAGGCACAGTTTTTCCAATGGGCGGGTTTGGGCCACATGTGTGGTTATGGGGCGTGCTGTATGCTCTTGCACGGATGGGAATTGCTGTCATACCTGGGGGCGGCATGGACGCGGGTGCGCGGGCAATGATCATCGAACGCTTTAAACCATCCATAATCGCCTGCACGCCCTCATATGCCCTATATCTTGGGCAGGTCATGAAGGACATGGGCAGTGATCCAGGCAAGAGCTCAGTAAACACACTGTTTACAGCCGGTGAACCAGCGTTGGCTATAGAAAAAACCCGCGAGCGCCTGGAAGACTTATGGGGTTGCAGGCTGGTTGAATTTTATGGATGTACCGAGGCGTCTCCCCATTGTGGAGGCTACACCTGCCCAGACTCGACACTACCTGACAAGCCTGCTTCGATACACCTGATGGAAGATATTCAGATATGGGAACTGGTTGATGACAGGGAGTTCCTGCCGGTGACGGCAGGAACATCCGGACTCACCGTGTGTACTTCACTCAATTCGGAAAGCTCTCCACAGCTCAGATTTCTTGTGGGCGACTATACGCAGTTTGACCGGTCCGCCTGCGGCTGTGGGCGTACCCATGTTCGTGCTATTGGCGCATGCAGCGGGCGGGCAGACGACGTCATTAACATTCGTGGAATCAAACTGCTGCCGAGTCACATTGAACAGGCTGTACGTGCCGTTGCCGGCACTGGCGATGAATTTGAAATCGTTCTCTCCACGCAGGCGAGTGGACTCGATGTGATGACGGTGCGGGTCGAACATCCGGAGCAGGCAAATTGTGAGAAAATCTCGTCCGCTGTTGCACAAGAGGTTCGCAGTCAATGCGAAATCCGTATCGAAGTCGAAGTATTGGCGCCAGATACCCTGGCCAAAACGGAGTTCAAGGCCAATCGCGTACGGGATGAACGAAACAGATGAGCAAGACACTCGGTGCCGGACCACCTTTTCGGGCAGAACACATCGGTAGTTTGCTTCGGCCGACGGAGCTTACCCAGAGCTTTCGACAATACCAGTCGGGTCAGATAACAGACGTCCAGTTTCAAATGGTCCAGGACCGTGCGATTCGAGACGTGGTCCAATTGCAGGAATCCGTCGGTCTTGAGGTTGTCACTGACGGGGAGTTCCGCAGGGCTTCTTATTGGGCACACTGGGTCCAGTCAATTGACGGGCTGGATGTTGCGCCGGCTCTATTCAAATTCCACGATGAATTGGGCAATGAGCAGGAGTTTATTGCGGCAGATTGCAGGGGGAGACTCAGGAAAATAGCACCAATTTCAACCGAAGAGTTCAGGTTTCTCAGTGGGGTAACCAGCAAAAAAATCAAAATCACCATGCCATCACCTTCAACACTGCATTTTTGGCGTCTTGGCAAAACAATAGAGGGATCAGGTTACGCGTCAGACGAAGACTACATGACAGATCTTTGTGCCATCTATCGCCAGGAGGTTTCGGATCTTGCTGCGCTGGGCTGTTCGTATGTCCAACTCGATGAGGTTCCACTGATCATGCTTGCCAACAAGGAGATTTGTAATCTGGTTCATACCAATGGTTGCGACCCGCGCAAGCTGATCCAGCTATATGTTCAATCGGTCAACCAGATCGTGAAAGAACGCCCTGAAAATATTACCATCGGAATGCATATATGCCGGGGAAACTTTAAAGGAAAATGGCTCACAGAAGGTGGCTATGCGGAAATGGCGGAGCAGGTATTCAGGCATATCGATGTTGATGTATTTTGTCTGGAATTTGATACGCAGCGGGCTGGTGGTTTTGAACCACTGAGGTTTGTTCCGGAAGGTAAAAAGGTCGTGCTTGGGTTGGTTAGCTCCAAATTACCGAACCTTGAAGACCCCGATATTTTGAAGGCGCGCATTGCAGAGGCGGCAACCTATATGCCGCTCGAAAACCTGAGCATTAGTCCTCAGTGTGGTTTTGCGAGTACTGTCGCTGGCAACCCTGTCACATTACAGGATGAAATGAATAAACTTCAACTGGTGGTCGATGTGACAGAGGAAGTGTGGGGTTAGAAATTGGGCTGAAACTCAAATACGCTTTTCTATATTTCAGCTTGTCTGCAAACGCAGTGCCTTCAGATCACGATGCCCGCCTCAGGTGGCCAGCGAATAAGCTCTAAGTAATTGGTCACCGAGTTCATCGAGCTTCAGTGATAGGCCAACATCCCGATTGTCGTGGTAGATCACGCGTAGTCCGCACTGGGCCAAACCGGTCAGGAAAGCCTCTGGCCATGGTATTGTTATTGCTGAATAATTTCAGGGCCACCCATTAGCTATTTCCGGTCAAGCGGCACAAAGCAGCCTTGATGACAGTCATCAGTTTGCCATCTTGTGCCTGTTCAACGCACGCCTGAACCGGTTGATACCATAGCCTGCAACCGGCAAATAGTCGGGTGTGAGTTGACGGGGCGGCGCGGACCCATATTGTTCTGTCGAACTGCTGCTCTTAACCACAACAGGGCCTGTCAGCCCGCAACCACCGTCGGCATCATTCAAATTAAAATTACAGCCATCATCAAGCATAAAGACACCCGGGTGAGGTCCCAGCACATTGTCGGAAGTGCCGGTTGAGGCATAAATAGGGGCAAATACTGTGGTCATATTCTCAATTCCAGTATTAGCGGTCACGGTACAGCCAGTCACTTCTGTTCCATTTGTTGAAAAGATCGCTATCGCGCTGCCGCCATCTCCAGTGAAGCGGTTGCCAGTGATGGTGCAATTTGGGACATCATAAAACTCGATCCCGAAAGATTCGTCACCCTGGAGGTTAAAGGTATTTGCAGACACCACAGTGGGCATTGTGGCCGCAGAATCCTCATCAAGGACAAACACGCCACGAGCGGCCATGGTTCCGGGGTCGCTTTTGAGATTGAAGGTACAGTTATTAATATTGGTGGTGTTTGTGGTTGGCGCTCCGGGCCCTCTGGCTACAATTACGCCTGCAACCATGTCATTTGCCAGGGTGGCAGCCAGGTTTATCTTACAAAAGTTTACTGCTGTGACTGCATTTGAATCTAAAATAAATACACCAAAGGCCGTATTTACAATATCAAGAAAATCAAGTGAAACCCGTGCACCTGATTGCATAGAAAGAAATATTCCAACACCGAGGCCATCAATAGCTGTCCTCGTACTTGTAAAGGTACCGGATAAACCGTCCTGGCAGGTGTTCTCGAAATAGCGACCTTGTGTGTAAACCAGGACACCGGCGTCTATTTCAGAACCTGATGCAAAGATATCAACCCGGTTCAAAAATCCGAACAACACTGAATTGGCACAGCTACCCCCAATGACTGCTGGTGCACCGGTAAAAACGATGAGACCGGGGAGGAACCCGTCACCCATACAGGGTGAATCACCGCTAATGGTCAGAAACTGAACGGTTATGTTGCCGCGAAAGCTCAACCCGCCCGTTGCAATATTGTTATCCAGCTTGCCCTGACAATCGATGCTGTCATCAACCACGTTCAAAACTGTACCGGCGCGGGTGGTTCCTGCAAATGTGCAGGCCTTTGAGGATGGGCAGTTCAGGGAAATTTCCTTGATGTAATAATCCCCATTTTTAAGTTTCACGGTATGAAAAGGCAGGTTTTCAATCGCATTTGTTATGCATTGCAGGTTGGTGGTGTCAGTGACGCCTGTCATGTCCTTGCTCGGCGACAAACGGAAATCTCCGTTGGCATCAATACTTGAATATTTCGTATCACAGGGGTTATCTGTGGCAAACACAGGCAATGAAAAAGTGCTTGCAAATAAAAATAAAACAAACACCAGGCAAGTATTACGCAGGCTGGAACGTTTGATTCTTGACATGGCTAACTCCTCATTTCAGGCGTGACAAAGTACAGTTTCTTGAATATCCAAACCAGGCTCTCCGACCAAGTCTTAGGTACGCTGCCCATTGATTGTAGCATTATATTGTCAATACCAATGATTGGTAGCAGCGGTGAAAAGTTCCCGCCTCAGCTCATGGCCGAGCATGCCACCATGACAAACGCGTTTGGTCAGGCCGAAAATGTGCAACCCTTGGCGAAGCACAATGGGTTGCTCAAAGCAAATGCTGTCGGATGTCCTATACTCCTTGACATGTCTCCGTACTATTGAGGTATCAAAGCATGAATGTGCTACGCCCGGTTGTCACCATCCTGCTGCTTACCCTGTTCACTACGTCAAGTCTTGCTCAGGTTTTTTTTGACACGGACTTTCGCGCAGAAAATGTTCCTGGTGGTAGCGACTCAACGGCCACCGGATCTGGGCATTTTGCCCTGAACCCGGGGGGCGACGAACTGCGTTTCGAGATCATCTTAGAGGGGGTGGATTTCGATGGTCAGCAGACACCGACGGACCCGGCCGACGATGTCACCGTGGTGGACTTTCATGTTGCTCCGGCCGGTTTGGACGGACCAGCCACCTTCGGGCTCTTTGGCCCCAATGAGGACGATAATCTGGTGGTCAGTCCTACCACGGGCACACTCAGTGGAGTATGGGATAACATCGATGGCTCCCCGCTGTCTGACAATTTCCCCAATCTCGCCGCTGGTGGTGTCTATGTGGACGTCCACACAAACGGGTCCCCCGATGGTGCGATCCGTGGGCAAGTGGTGGTGGCTCCACCGACTATCATTCGGGTCGCAAGAGATGATTTTCCGGGTCTAGATGGTGCCTTTGTGGAAATAAATGATAATCCGGGCACCCAATACATCCTTGAAATCATTTATGCTCAAGGTGATCCCGGCCGAATGAAGTGGGAACGTGGAATAGATTCACTCGTGTTTTCAGGTAGTAATGTACAAATCAAAGCTATGAAGGGTGGTTCTCCTTGTCCCCGCGGTGAGTGTCAGATCGAGAACGACGATGTTTGCAGCGGTCCATCCATTGAAATTGAGGAGGGTGCTCGTGTAGGTATTTGGAATTTCGATGTCGATGCAAACCCTTGTGCTCCTTTCGTTCAGGTCAACCCTGGCGCAGTGTTTGAAACATGGGACTCAAGTTTCAGGTCGGAAGGTAATGACCCCGTGATTGAAAACGAGGGTGGGAAAGTGACCATCGCACATACAATAATTACAGCTGGGTGTGCCAATGGTGGCAGTTGGGCATTTGGTCAACTTGATGGTGAAACCAATTTTTTGAATTCTGCGGGTATACACAGCGGAGATTGCAGTACTGACCTTTTAGATTTACCGGGTGGTACAGGCAATTTATTGGATTCCCTGCTAGGAAGAACTAACAATACTGGGGAGTTTACAAGCCGAAATGACGTCTACGATGACCCTTTCTTTCAGTTTCCGATACCTCTCGTCGACACAGCGGCTTTAAAAAAAGTAAACCGCACCCAAAAAGCACCTGGCACCAATTCGACAAAAAGCCTCTGCAACGATTTTGGCATCGGTACTTTTATCTCACTTGGCTTTAATATTGATACCGATGGCAGTTGCGCCCTTGACCAGCCAACCGATCTGCCCAATACCGACCCGATGATTGTTTTCGATGCCAACGGCATTCCGCAGCCCCAGCCCGGCAGTCCACTGATCGAATCTGGCCCGGTGAATTTTGCCAACAATGTACTCCCTTGCATGTTCAAGGATCTTAACAATCTCGGGCGCCCCCAGGATTTTGACCTCGATGGGGTGTTTACCTGTGACCGTGGTCCGGTGGAGATCCAGGGTGGCCCGGATATTGGTGCGCCCCAAACTGCGGCTTATTTTGCCGCCAACCGTAACGGCGAAGGGGCGTTCGTGGAAATCCTCGCTGACGGCCGTGCAATTATTTCTTTTTACACTTACAGCCCCGATGGACTGGCACTTGCCTGGTTGGTTGGACTTGGCCGTGTGGTAGGGAATTCAGTCGTCGTCGATGAGATGCAAAGGGTCACCGGCGGGGTGTTTGGGGTCGGCTTTGATCCCGCCAAAATTGTCCGCACCAATGTGGGGGGTATGTCGTTGGTGTTTCCGGATTGTGCGGCTACCACCAATCCCGGAATACTTAATTTTACTGCTGAGCCCACCTCCGGACTTGAGCACCTGCTGCAATCCGCCAGTCGTCTGACCTCTGTGGTTAATTGTGATGGCACCAAAGCCGTCAACGCCCATCGTAGTGGTGCCTTCTTTGCCAGGGCCCGTTCCGGTGAAGGTATCTTCGTGCAATGGCTCAATGACGGCCGTGTCGTGTTGGTGTTTTATACCTTTGATGCCGACGGTAATCCTTTTTGGACCATCAGTGATGTTGATAATACGGTAGTCAACGGCGATACCGTCACTGCCAACATGCTGTACGCCATGGGTAAAACGAGGTATGGGGCCAAATTCAACCCCGCCGAAGTTGAGCTCGCACCCTGGGGCACCGTTACGCTGACCTATACCGGCGATAAAAGCATGAACTTTGCCTATAACTCGGCGGTGGTCGGTTTTGGAGCCGGCAATCACGACTACGTGCGTCTTACGCAGCCCTTGGGCACCAAAGCTGTAGCGCAGGGAAATTAGCCCGAACATTTCGTTAATTACGCTGCACCACGCCCGGGTTGTTGTCTTGGACATCAGCAAGCCCCGCAACCGTCGGGCGACTGAGCAGATAATCCAGCCATAGCCTGGATAGTTTCTCCTGCACTGAATTTTGTCGCAAGCGCGCATTGAGGTGTTCGAAATCGACGGTGTCCAGGTCCTGATCCTGGTTGTTACATGAGTAGACGAAGTATTCCTCACCACTGTCCGGATCGACGTGGCGGCACATACATTGTGCGCAGACCCCCTTCATCATGCATTGCATCGGGGAATTGATGGAGGCGATCGCGGTGCTGCCGGGTTTCAAATAGGGTTGCAGCACACCGTGACGTGCTTCCTTGACGGCGGCCATCATCCGGTCGGAGCCAATCACGATCATATGGTCCACCTCGTTCAGTGGCAGCGTGGTCTCGCCGAGTTCACCGCTTCCGTATGCAACCATTGCCTCGATGATATTGCCGATATAACTCTTGTCCTGTGCTCTGGTTGTCGGGATCGCTTCGACCCCGGGCTGGGCATCTACCGACCAGACGATAACATCGGATGCTGCTTCGATTTCCTGAACCTTGAACAGGTCCGTCGGGTTCTTGAAACCGGCAAAGTAAAGTACCTCGCTACCGGCGGCCCTGAGCGCCTTGCCGATGGAGAACTGCACTGCGTTGCCGAGTCCGCCACTGACCAGCAATACCTTGCGTCCCTTGTGAATCTCGGTGGCCGTGCCGGTAACCCCCATGACGACCAGCCTGTTTCCGGGTTTCCAGGTGGCGCACAGGCTCGATGAACTGCCCATCTCCAGCGAGATCAGCGAGATCAGCCCCTGTTGCTTGTCAACCCATGCACCGGTCAGCGCGATGCCTTCGGAGGTGAGCAGCGTACCTTCGATATTTTTTGCAGCCCATTCGAAATTCTGCACCCGGTAGAACTGACCCGGTTCAAAGTTACGCGCGGCCATCGGTGCGCGGACGATGATTTCGATGATCGTTGGCGTCAGCCGATTGACCCTGACGACACGTGCGATTAACTGGTCATCCAGTGTCTCGAACAGCCCGCTCAGTTGTTGTATCCGATCCTGCTGTAACTCAGGGTCTGCCGCTTCAATTTCTTTGTCAAATAATTCCACAATATAGGGATAGCCATCTTTTGCACTGGCCATCGCTTTGACCACGTTGCCGGCGTAGACAGGGTGATTGTCGCCATGGAACGAGATCGATTTGCCATCTTTCTGGTAGGAGGTAAAGGGCGCCGGCTTGCCAACCTTCGGCATCCATTCATCATCCATCGGGACCCTTTCCACCTTGTCATTTTCACGCCTGGGCTCAAAACGCCGGAAGAACTTGCCGTCCATTTCGAAGGTGCCTGAATGTTCCTGCTCGTAGATCGTGTTTGGCGAGGTTCCGGCGGCAATAAACAGGCTGCGTAAGTCCAGTGTGAGTTCATCACCCTGGGAGATCCACTGTCCATCTGCTTCGACCAGGTGATCGAACTTCACTGCACAAAGCTCTCCGTGCTCATCCCGGATCGCCTCGAGTGGGTTCATGCCCTCGGCCAGTTGGATGCTCTCATCCAGCGCCTCAGCAATTTCCTCGTGATTCTGTCGGTAGGCGGGTGAGTCCTTGATGCCTTTGCGATAGAACAGGGTCACACCACCCCAGGCGTCAACCAGTGGAGCAAAGTTGGGCTCCTCACCAGCCATTCGCGCCCGTTCGCGTTCAGCCTGTATGGCATGTCCGTGTGCGAGAAATTCTTCCAGCACCTCTTTTTCCTGGTCGCTGAAGGCCTCTAGCACTTTGTTGTCGCCATACAGCGCGATCAACTTCTCGTAGCGATGCAGAATCTTCTCGACCTGCCGTGGGTAATAGGCCAGGACTTCAGTTGCGGTGTCGATTGCGGTAAGACCGCCACCGATTACGCCTGCCGGCAGGCGCACCTGCAGATTCGCCAGCGAGGATTCTTTTGCGGCACCGGTCAGCTGCAGGCTCATCAGAAAGTCTGAAGCCTTGCGAATACCTGGTATCAGGTTATTTTTCAGTCCGATGACCGTGGGTTTGCCGGCCCCGGTCGCCAGTGCGATGTGATCGAAACCCTGGTCCCATGCCTGATCAATCGTCAGCGTGCCACCGAAGCGTACGCCGCCATACAGGCGGAAAGTTTTGTGCCTGGCGAGTGTGAGATGGATCACGCGCAGAAAATTCTTGTCCCAGCGCACGGTGATTCCGTACTCGGCCACACCGCCGAAGCCTGCCAGCAGGCGATTGTCGAGATTCTCATAAAAACTACTAAACCCCCGTATTGGTGCTGGTAGCGTCAGGAAATCCCCACTCAGACGTTTCGGTACTTGCTCGATCTTGAGCGCATCAATACCAACCACCGCGAAGCCTTCGTTGAGGAGGTAATGTGTCAACGTGTAACCCGCGGGCCCCATCCCGACCACCAGGACCTTTTTGCCGTTGTAGGGCAGCGCATGCGGGCGCTTGACGTTGAGTGGGTTCCAGCGTGTGAGCAGGTTGTAGATCTCAAATCCCCAGGGCATGAACAACACGTCTGTGAGCACGTTGGTCTCAATCTGCGGAATGTCGACCGGTTTGGTTTTTTGGTATATGCAGGCCTTCATGCAGTCGTTGCAAATCCGGTGCCCGGTGCCCGGGCACATGGGGTTGTCGATAATGACCATGGCGAGTGCTGCGATATTGTCGCCCTGGCGTTTCAGGTACTGCATTTCCGAGACTTTTTCTCCGAGTGGGCAACCGATAGCGGTCACACCCTGGCGATTGACCACAAAATTACCGTCCTTTTTCCTGCGCATGCCCTTCGCGCAGGAATCGGCACCCCGGTCATGGCAGTAGATGCAGCGGTCAACCTCATGCAGTACCTGTCTTTCATTCATGCGGGGGTCGGTCAGAGCAAAACCGTCCCGCCTGCGCCGGCGGTGCCGTGGGCCGACCCAGGTGGAAAAGCCCTCGCGTTGTCTGATCTCGTGCTCGACCAGATTATCCAGGTCGGTTTTCTCCTGGACTTTGAAAGACAGCCAGTCTTTGGCATGGCTGCAGAACAAGGTGTCGTTCAATACCAGGTAACTCCAGCGCTGTACGATATCGAGCAGTCCCGCAGCGATCCCGGCACTGGAGTCTTCAGCCAGGCAGTCGGCGAAAAGCACTTGTGCCCGTTCATGCCCACTGAGCTTGCCGGTCAATAATGAAAGTTCCTGTTCCGCAGCGGTATCAGCTTTAGTGACCGCATCATCATGTGATCGCAGCCTGTTACTGAGGTTGAACAGATTGACCGCCACGCGTGCGAGCGCACGTTCGGGATCATCCGTGGCCGTCTCAGGGAACCCGATCTCTTGCAACAGTTCGATGCTTTCCACGAGCACTTTCTGATCCCATGCAGTACAGTCCGCGCCCTTAAATTGACGTTTCAGTTTCGCGACGATTTGGCTGCGAAAGACAAAGATCGTGTCAAATTCATCCCGGATGGCTTTACGCTGGGCAGCACATTCCGACTCGAGCTTGAACAGCCGGGTAATGAAATCTCCGACGTAAGGCGCGACGCGGACCAGGATATCTGAAACCATTTCAGGCGCCATGCCTTCACCCTGGCATTCGCGATAGGCAATGAACTCGTCAAGCAACGCACTGGCGTGCGCCTGCAGGTATTCATCGAATGTGCGGGACAGGTCCGCAAGCCTGAGCGGATCGTACAGATCTGCGTATTCAAACCCGGTAATGCCCAGCGATATGGAAAGTGGTGTTCGCATTGGCGGTCAGTACTGGCTGGCCGGCGTGCGCACGACCATACCGTCCATCTCCTCAGTGATTTCTATCTGGCAGCTCAGGCGGCTGTTATCTTTCAGATCGATCGCGAATTCCAGTAATTCCTGCTCGGCATCACCCGGTTCAGGAAGCCGTGTGAGCCAGTCCGGATCTATGTATACATGGCAGGTCGCACAACTGCAGGCGCCGCCACATTCAGCAACTACCCCGACGACGCCGTTGTCTACCGCAGTTTCCATCAGGCTGTGTCCGGGTGTGGCGTATACCTCGTGGCTTTGGCCCAGGTGATTAAGGAACGTGATTGTCGGCATGGGTCTCTCGGTGATTATCCGGCGGCCAATTCTGGCTCGGGTGTCAGTTCGGTGTCTGCGGGACTGTCGAACCGGGTGACTCGATCCAGTTCTGCCGCACAATCATCGACGTTACGCGTCGAGGTATCCAGGATATGGTGCGCCTTGGCATAAAAGGGTTCTCGTTCCTGCAGTATCCGCCGCAGGTCCGACATGGCGTCTTCATTGCCGGCCATCGGCCGCAGGTCGCCCTGATCGATGACCCGTTGCATGTGCTGCTCTGGGCGTGCCTGGATCCAGACCACGGTACAACTGGTGAGCAGCAGGTTGAACAGGCGTGGTTTTGCGACGATGCTCCCGCCGGCTTCTATGACACAGGCCTGGTAGCTTGACAGCGTTTCAGCCAGTGCTTTTTCTTCCAGTCGCCGATAACCAGCCTGGCCGGACAATTCAAAAATCACCGATGCAGACATACCGGCCAATCTTTCGATCTCACCGACCAGTCGAATAAAAGGCACCTTGCGATCCTTGGCCAGTCGTTTACCAAGTGTGGTTTTGCCCGCCCCGCGCAAGCCGATCAGTGCAATTCGTTGGTGGGCGTCGGTTCTGGCAGAGAATCTCTTATGCAATAAGTCCAGTACTGCAGTCAGGTCAGCTTGTGACAGGCTTCGCAGTTGCTCGTTGATCAGGATCTGTTCGATGGACTCGTGAGCTTCGCCGCGTACCAGGTCGCCCAGGTCAGTTTCCAGTGCGCGTGCTACCCGCTCAAGCAACGCAATGGACATGTTCCCCTTGCCCATTTCCAGTTGTGCCAGGTGGCGTTCTGAAACTGCGGATTCAGCCGTCAGTGACTTGCGTGTCATGCCGCGGCGGGCGCGCAGGCTTCGGACACGATCACCAATCACGGTCAGTAAATTTGTGCTGTCGTGGGCTGTGGTGCTGTGTTTGGTCTGCATTGATTTTCGACTCAATCCTTGCCTTAGAAGCGTTATAATATATACTATCATGCATAATTACAGCGAAAAATCTATTTTTATGCATAATACTGCATTTTTTCGGAAAATCTTATGAGTACAACAGCGTCGAACATGGATGATAGCGATCCTGCTCCCATTGACTTCAGAATCCATCCTGACCGCTACCGGCACTGGAGAATCTCAACCTCGTCACCGATCGCCGAACTGGTCATGTCTGTGGATCCCGCGGGCGCCATGTTTGATGGCTATGAATTGAAGCTTAACTCCTATGACATCGGTGTGGATATCGAACTTTATGATGCGATTCAGCGTCTGCGTTTTGAACACCCTGAAGTCAAGACCGTCATTCTGACTTCTGATAATGTCGGTATGTTCTGCGCCGGTGCCAACATCCGCATGCTGGGCGGCGCAGCTCATGACCACAAGGTCAATTTCTGTAAATTTACCAACGAAACCCGTAATGCCATTGAAGATGCCAGCCAGTTCTCCGGCCAGCGCTATCTCGCGGCCATTAACGGCACGGCCGCCGGTGGTGGTTACGAACTTGCTCTGGCGACGGATTACATCATCCTGATGGATGATGGTAACGCTGCAGTTTCGCTGCCGGAAGTGCCGCTGCTGGCGGTTCTGCCGGGAACCGGCGGACTGACGCGATTGGTGGACAAACGCAAGGTTCGGCGGGATCTGGCAGATGTTTTTTGCACCCTGGAAGAGGGCATGAAAGGCCCGCGCGCAGTCGAGTGGCGGCTGGTTGATGAAACTGTTCCGAGGTCGAAAATGGAGGGTCGTGTACAGGTGCGTGCCGGCGAAATGGCGCAATCCTCAGACCGGCCTGAAGACGCCGCGGGAATCGAGTTGACAGCGCTGGAGCGTCACTATGAGGGTGATGAGATCCACTATCCATTTGTGACCGTCAAGCTCGACCGCCAACGTCGAAATGTGGAAATCATCATCAAGGGCCCCGATAGTGAAGCCCCTGCGGATATGGCTGAAGTACTTGGGCTGGGTGTTGAATTCTGGCCGCTGGCACTGTTACGCGCGCTGGATGATGCCCTGTTGCATCTGCGGTTCAACGAAGCCACCCTGGGCACACTGATATTCAAAACAGTAGGGGATCCGGATCGGGTCGAAGCTTTCGACCGGTTTATGCATCTGCATCGCAACCACTGGTTGATGCGTGAAATCTGGTTATATGCCAAGCGCACGTTCAAACGCCTGGATGTTACCTCACGGACCACCTTTGCACTGGTCGAACCTGGCAGTTGCTTTGTCGGTTTTTTAGCAGAGCCCCTGTTTGCGGTCGATCGCAGTTATATGCTCGACGGGCAATTTGAGGGTGATGCGCGGGCTGCTCCCCAAATTCGTTTAACTGCGTCCAGTTTTGGGCCACTGCCGATGTCGAACGATCTTACCCGCCTGGAAACCCGTTTTCTGGGCGAGCCGGAAAATTTTGAGAAAGCGCGTCTTTTGATCGGACAATCACTGGATGCCAGGGCTGCGCTTGAAGCCGGCCTGCTGACCTTTGCCCCGGATGACATTGACTGGGAAGACGAGATCCGGTTACTGCTGGAAGAGCGCGCGAGCTTTTCCCCCGATGCACTGACCGGCATGGAAGCCAACTTGCGTTTTGCCGGTCCTGAGACCATGGAAACCAAAATATTTGGCCGTCTCACAGCTTGGCAGAACTGGATATTCCAGCGTCCCAATGCGGTTGGTGAGCAGGGTGCATTGCGCTGTTATGGAACCGGTCAGCGACCGGAATACGATAAGAAGAGGGTTTGAATATGAGTGCTGTGGATTACGATACACTGATTCCGAACAACGTCGATCTGTCCTCTGATGCTCGCCTTAAACGGGCACTGGAGAAGTGGTATCCACGTTACCTGGACTGGTGGAAGACCGTCGGCCCGGAAGGTTTTCAGGATTGTGAAGTCTACCTGCGCACCGCAGTCAGTGTGGACCGGGATGGCTGGGCCAAGTTCGGTTTCGTAAAAATGCCCGAGTATCGTTGGGGTATTCTGTTGGCACCCCGGGAGGAAGGTCGAAAGATTGCCTTTGGCCGGCATAAGGGTGAACCGGTCTGGCAGGAAGTGCCGGGTGAATACCGGGCCATGTTGCGCCGGTTGATTGTTATACAGGGTGATACCGAGCCGGCATCCGTGGAGCAACAGCGCTACCTGGGCGCCACGGCACCGTCTTTGTACGATATGCGCAACCTGTTCCAGGTCAATGTTGAAGAAGGCCGGCATCTGTGGGCCATGGTGTACCTGCTGCAGAAGTATTTTGGCCGCGATGGGCGTGAAGAGGCCGAGGCATTGTTGGAGCGCCGTTCCGGAGATCCGGACAGGCCGAGAATTCTCGGCGCCTTCAATGAAAGAACCCCCGATTGGCTGTCATTTTTCATGTTTACCACGTTCACTGACCGCGATGGTAAAATGCAGCTTGAATCGCTGGCAAATTCCGGCTTTGACCCGCTGGCACGTACCACGCGCTTTATGCTGACCGAAGAAGGCCATCACATGCTGGTCGGTCGTACCGGTGTGGCCCGCGTCATACAGCGCAGCAGCGAGGTCATGCAAGCGCAGGGCCTGACAGACCCCCATGACATCGACAGTGTACGCAAGCACGGAGTTATCGACCTGCCGACCATTCAGAAGAAGATCAATTTTCACTTTTCGGTCACGCTGGACCTGTTTGGCGCCGAGGTCTCAACCAACGCGGCGAATGCCTTTAATGCGGGCATCAAGGGGCGTTTCGGTGAACCACGGATTGATGACGACCACCAGTTACACGATGACACCTATCCGGTGGAGCAGGTGGTTGATGGTGGGATAAAGCATGTTGATATGCCGGCTATCAGTGCGATCAACGCGCGCCTGCTGGATGACTACATCAGCGAATGTGCAAACATTGTCACCAGTTGGAACCGGATCATCGCTGAGCATGGTTTGGACTACGAATTACAATTACCACACCGTGGATTCAATCGCCAGGTGGGTGAATTCAGTGCTTACTGCATAAGCCCCACAGGCGAACTGATGACGGAATCCGACTGGGCGCGGATGAGTACTGACTGGCTGCCGTCCGATGATGATGGTGACTATATTCGTTCGCTGATGAAACCGGAGCGCAGAGCGGGTCATTTTGCGCCATGGATTGCGCCCCCCAGAGCGGGTATCGATGGCAAACCCGGGGATTTTGAATACGTACGAATTACTGCCTGAAACCGGAGCGGTCGGAATGACTGATGATAAATCCATGATCCGGACCGTGCCCTCCACCGGGGAGCATGAATTATTCAATGCGGCTGACGACCTGCTATTGCACAACCTTTCGGCAGGTCGCGGTGACAAGACTGCGGTCATTGACCGGGATGGTGCCCACAGTTATCAGCAACTGGCGCAGCGCATCAACCAGTTTGCCAACCTGGTCAGGCAAAGTGGTATCGACATGGAGCAACGCATCCTGTTGTGTCTCTATGACAGCATCGATTTTTATATCTGTTTTCTTGGTGCAATCAAGGCAGGTGCGGTGCCGGTGCCGGTCAATACCCTGCTCAGTGCGGATGATTACAGCTATATGCTGAGCGACACCCGTGCCCGCATGCTGGTATTCTCAGAAGAGGTGCGGGGCGCTATGGAACCGCAGCTCAGCGGTCATCGATTTCTGCACAAAGTTCTGCTTTCCGGAGCCTCTGGCGTACCCGGTTGCGAACGCCTCGAAGATGCCATGGCCGGGCTGCCCACCGGTTTCGAAACGGCCCCGACCCGGCCCGATGACGTCGCATTCTGGCTGTATTCTTCCGGTACAACCGGTCGGCCCAAGGGCGTGATCCACGCGCAGACCGACATGCGTGCAACCGCCGATCACTTCGCCGCAGAAATCCTCGGTATCAATGAAAACGACCTGATATTTTCTGCGCCCAAGCTGTTTTTTGCCTATGGGCTGGGCAACGCACTGACGTTTCCGTTAGCGGCGGGGGCAACGGTAGTGTTGCTGACCGGGCAGCCTACTGCCGAATCGGTGGCTGACACCATCAATAAGCATCAGCCGAGTCTGTTCTTCTCAGTGCCGACGCTGTACTCGATGATGCTCAATTCCGGCCATATTCCCAGCCGTGACAATACCCGGTTGCGCGCCTGTATTTCAGCCGGCGAGGCCTTGCCCGAGGCCGTACTCAGCCAATGGCAGCAGGCGACCGGGTTAGATATTCTCGACGCCATCGGCTCCACCGAAATGCTGCATATGTATATGAGTAATCGGCCAGGAGAGGTCCGGCCGGGCAGTTCAGGCAAACCGCTGGCAGGTTATGAACTGCGTCTTCTTGATGATGAAGGGCTGCCGGTAGCAGATGGGGAGATCGCCGATCTGTATGTCAGCGGCCCATCCAGCGCGCTGGGTTACTGGAATCAACGCGGCAAGACCGCTGAGACTTTCCAGGGTCGTTGGGTCAAGACTGGTGACAAATACTACCTGGATGCAGACGGTTATTACATATATTGCGGTCGCGCTGATGACCTGATCAAGGTCGGTGGCGTATATGTTTCACCCATGCAGGTTGAGAACACACTGCTGGGCCACGCCGCAGTCGTTGAAGCGGCCGTAGTGGGTGCCATGGACGACGACCAACTGAGCAAACCCAAGGCCTTTGTAGTCCTTGCCGATGACATCGAACCGTCGGACGAGTTGGCGGGCGAGCTGATCAGCTTCGTGCGCGCCCGGTTACCGGCCTTCAAGCGCCCGCGCTGGGTTGAGTTTGTTGCTTCACTGCCGAAAACTGCCACCGGCAAGATTCAGCGCTACAAACTGCGTTGAATAGAAAAGGGGCCGGATATGTTTATCCGTTTGTATATCACTTAATGTATCCGGCCCCTTTCTGTTAAAAGCGTCCGGTCAGACTGATCCCGAAGGTTCTGGGTGCCAGGTAACTGCCGAGCAACAGTTCCTGGCGTCCGGGGCCGGGTGGCAGTCCGACCGCCTGCGGTGGTGT
>VAPH01018066.1_pt1 | contig 23174 bp, 12 predicted proteins | sample 3393861 | NCBI WGS metagenome assembly VAPH01 (sample SAMN08290439, study PRJNA428436) | hydrothermal vent metagenome | isolation source: Deep-sea hydrothermal vent chimney | place: Atlantic Ocean: South-mid Altantic Ridge | reverse complement strand
TCGTCGCCAACCTGGTGGCCGTATTGATCGTTTACTTTCTTGAAAAAATCGATATCCACAATCATGCATGACAAGGCGCCATTATTTCGATACCAGCGTTTAACTTCTTCTTTCAGGCGACGCTCAAAAAAACGACGGTTTGATAATCCTGTCAGGGGATCGGTTAGGCCATCTTCACGCAATCGTTCGTGAACAAGGACATTATCAACTGTGACGGCAGTAACTGCAGTCAGGTGTTGCAACATGTCTGTAGCTGAAGAACTTGAAAACCTGTTTGTTTTACAGCTGCCTTGGTTGAGCGAGCCTATTAAACGATCTTGTACTATCAACGGCGAGATTGCCGCAGAGTTTAATGTGCCTTCAAATTTTGGAAAAAAAGTATTTTGCAGGGTATCGTCACAGATGCCCAGCATCGGGCGGTTAAAATTACTAAAAAGTATAGATAAGTCGTCTGGCTCCAGGCGTACAAAAGCGGGATGAGGCGCCTGCTTACCACCCTGTGTTAACAGGCGGGTAATTTCATAATCATTATCAAAACAGGCTAGCGTGATGCAGTCGATATCGGGAAAGGCCTGGGGGAAACCGCCTGACAACCCGTCAATCAGCTCATCAAAAGTTTTGGCGCCAATCAAGCTAATTTCAATAAACCGGAATCCCGACCACACCTCGGCATTGTGCTTGACGCTGCCTTTAAGGTCGGATAGTTGCCGCCGTAGCCGTACAATCTCTGTTACGGCATCAAAAAGACGAAACAAGGATCTCGGTTTTTCTTTATTCGTTGCTCATCCCTTCTATAAAAATGACGCTTGGTTTAATAACCCTTCGTACTAGCCTGGCAACCCAAGCCTTTTAAGAATTTGCTTGGCAGGCATATAACCCCCCAGCATACTGCCGTCTTCCAATATAATAGTCGGTGTGCCGGTAATGCCAATATGTCTGCCCAAACTATAATTTTTCATGACCGGGTTATCACATTCTTTATATTCAAGTTTCTCGCCACGCTTGGCCATACCGATGGCCTTGACCCTGTCTTTGGAACACCAGACTGCCACAGATTTACGAAAAGTAGGCGTCGCCGGGCCATTTCTTGGATAGAGTAAATACCGGATGCGCACACCCGCTTTCACCAGCTCGGGGACCTCTTCATGCAGTTTTGCACAATAGGGGCAATCCACATCGGTAAAAATGGTCAGGGTCCGTTTCACCTTTTTAGGCTCGATAATTATCATTAAATCTTCTGGTAATGCGTTCACCATACTGGCCAGCAAGGTTTGCTGCCTTTTTTCCGTTAAATTCTCTTTATTGTCCACCTTGATGATTTTACCAACCACCAGATGCTTGCCATCACCCGTCACATAAACGATTTGCATGCCAACCTCGATCTCGTACAGGCCTTTAACAGGCGATTTACGAATCGATTTGATTTCAAGGCCTGGCATGGATTGCTTTAGCTGTTGCCTGATTTCTTTGGGGCCTGCCTGAGCGGCCTGGCTTAACAGCAAAAGCTGTAACAACGTGATTGCCGTTAAAAAATTAAGTTTCAATATTTTTCTCCATACATTCAATAGGTTAAATATATACTACAATTGTTGCTAAGGATTATAGCAAAAAACTGCCAATACTTTGTGACAGATGAGACCCAGGTTCTATACTTAAGTTCTATACTTAAGTTGAGCGCCAGAAGTATAAGAATAATCAATTTTAAGGGGCATAGGCGCTACACGGGCTCGTCGTACCATGCTGGCCTTACAACTTATATAAAAAAAGCAGGTCTTAACTTGAGCCAGGAAACCCGCACTACCGGCATTCACGCATTCTTTAAACTTATCCGCCTGGACAGTATTCGTTCGCGGATTATTTTTGCTTCTGTTATTTTTATGTTACTTCTATTTGTGGCTGCCTATTTTTCCAGTTTACTGGTGTCACGCACAAACACAGCGAGCACCTCAAATGCATTTGAAAGACAACAGACTCTTGCCCTGTTAACTGAAATTACAGATGCCATCTGGAAAATTGAGACAACACTTCAGCTATATCTGATTGACCCTAATGATTTTTATAAAGTTGAAATTATTACGACGCTCGATGATTTAACCTCCAAACTGCCTGAGCTAAACCTGCTTTCATTCTATGAAGACACAGCAAATAATGACCAAATAATCATACTACTTGATAATTATATCAAAAAATTGAACAGGAAAGTTAATGATATAATTGAAATTAGAAAAGATGATAATGCTATATTTCCTGCTGGCAGTATTACCTCGAAACGAATGGCGCCTGTCGATGTAGAATTTCTGAAACAAGTAACAGAAGTCATTGGTAATGTAAAAGTAGACATTGGTAGCTCGAAAAATAACGCAGTCAAGAATCATTTTCAGAAATTAAAGCATGAATGGCTGGTTATGACATCATCATTTAATCATCTCGCTGCTATTAAAAATAATTTAAATAAAATAGAGTTATTTGATGCTGTCAGTCAGCAAAAATTACATGTGACTAAGCAGGCTGATTTAATACAAGCGAACTTTGATATTCTCACGAGCTTTCAAAATAATAATTTTCTGTATAGCCCATTGGAGAAATCTCTTGATAAACTAAAACGTCTTGCATCTGTCTGGTCAACATATCACCAACAGGTTATGGAGCTTTACCTGGCTGACAAGAAGAGAAAAGATTTAGCACTGATGAAACTGGAAGTACTCCCTTTGTTTAAGCAAATCTGGATAACAATTAACCTTCTGTCTGACAATATTGTTGAATTTACCTCCAAAGATATTATCGCCATGAGGGAAACATCTGGAAAATTATCAAACGCAATATGGTTGCTTGCTTTCATTGGGGCTTTAACAACTATATTGGGCATCATAATTTATGAGTATACCGTTATCAGACCCATTGCAAATGTTTCTAAAGCCCTTAATGCGGAAGCAACGGGAACCCCTGGACCTGAATTAGCCACAAGCTCTGCGTCTGAAATTAATGACCTGGTTACTGCATTTTCTGCCATGCGTTCGAAAGTAAATTCTCGTCAACAACGATTACAGGCAATCTTTGATAACGCGGCTGAAGGTATTGTCACTACTGACGAACATGGAATTATTGATCGAATCAATAACGCTGCTGAAAAGCTTTTTTTATGTTCTATAGAAGATGTAGTCGGGAAAAATATCAGCATGTTAGTACCTAAACCAGATTCTGACATACAAGGTAAGTATATGGATCAAGTTCTTATGAATGATACGCATCATTACCTTGACCGTGAAAATGAGGTTACAGGCAGACGAACTGATGGCACTACGTTCCCGATGTCCCTGAAAGTCAGCAAGATAAAGCTGGAAGGAAAAATAATATTCAGTGCGCTGGTTTCCGACATTAGTGAACGCAAGGCAATGATGGAGCACCTAAAAAATATAGCTGAAAGAGATACGCTCACTGGTTTAAGAAATCGTTACATTTTTCAAATTGAACTGGATCGTGTTGTCCATGAAGCACGCCGGGGTACGAATGTAATTTGCGCTGTATTATATATAGATCTTGATAATTTTAAATACATTAATGATACCCTTGGTCATGCTGCTGGCGACCGATTGCTTACCGAAGTAGCAGATATACTTGGCAAGCGAACCCGTAGAAGCGATCTTATATCTCGGTTCGGTGGTGATGAATTTACCCTGCTGGTCTATGATACCAATTTCGATGCAGCAAAAAATATTGCCGAAGATTATCAAGCTAACTTATCGAATCATATTTTTAACCACAAGGGTATAAGATACGATATAAGCTGCTCGATTGGCGTCTCTTTGATATCAAATAAAACAAAAAATGCAGATGAGGTTTTATCACAAGCCGATTTTTCCTGCCACCTGGCAAAAACTGCAGGAAAAAATTGTGTACACATGTTTAACCCGGAAAGCGAATCAGAAATTACAACGCTTACAAAAGATATAAGCTGGTCAAGAAAAATCAGAGATGCAATAGATAATAATCAATTCTTTCTTCATTATCAGCCAGTAATAAATTCTACTACGCTTTCAGCTGAATATTTTGAGGTATTGATCAGGCTAAAAGGTGAAAACAATGAAACTATAATGCCTACTGGTTTTATTCGCACCGCCGAGAGATTTGGCCTGGCACCAGAAATCGATAAATGGGTAATAGAAAAAGCAATAACTAAATTAGCACAGTATCTTAAAGATAGTCCCGGAATAAAGTTTTCTATTAATTTGTCTGGTAAATCTGTGTCTGAGACAAGTGTGCTGACTGTTATTCAACAAGCGATAGAGACCAGTGGCGTAAATCCAGAGGCTATATTATTTGAGGTAACAGAGACTGCCGCTATTGCCGATCTTTCTGCTGCCAGGCTTTTTCTTACGGAATTAAGAGCCATGGGATGCCAGACTGCAATCGATGATTTTGGTGCAGGCATGTCATCTTTTACGTATTTGCAGGATCTGCCAGTAGACGTTGTTAAAATTGATGGTAGTTATGTACACAACCTGGATAGCAATCCAGTTAACCTGGCCCTGGTCCAGGCCATGAATAATATTGCCCATGCCCTCGGCTGCAAAACTGTCATTGAGCACGTAAGCAAAAAAGTTGATTTTGAGGCGGTATCCGGTCTTGATATTGATTATTACCAGGGATATTATTTTCAAAAACCTGGCGCTGCACCACTGTACGAGGTAAAAAAAACCGTAATTAAAAAATCTGGCTAGGGAAACTCTGATCAATACATGCTTACCATCCCGACATATATTTGTCATTTGGGCATATGTTAGTCATTCCGACCGAAGCGGAGGAATCTTGTCACTTCCTGTAACTACTGAGGTTCCGCGGGTTGAGATCTCTCCGCTACGGTCGAGATGACAATAGATCAGAGCCTCCCCCAGATAATTCCCGGTATTATCGATATTGGCTAGATAAATTATTCGACAAGCATTTTTTCCAGGGTCTTTTCATTTATAATTTTTACACCAAGCGCTTCTGCTTTGCTCACTTTAGTGCCTGGGTTCTCACCGGCGACAACGTAGTCTGTTTTTTTAGAGACACTACTTGATACTTTAGCACCACACGCTTTCAGCCTTGATTTGGCGTTTTCACGGCTCATGGATGCCAAGGTACCCGTGAGAACAAATGTTTTGTCTCTTAATTTTTGATTTGTGATTTTTACAGAGTTTACTGGCCAGTGAATACCTGCCTTGATAAGTTTTCTAACCACATATTTATTGTGTTTGTCCCTGAAAAATTGCTTTATATTTTCGGCAACCACAGGGCCTACATCCGGCACTGCAATCAGATCATCCTGGTCAGCGGCCATTATTTTATCAAGCGTCCCAAAGTGTCCAGCCAGTGCACTAGCGGTTGCCTCACCTACCTGGCGAATTCCCAGGGCAAACACAAACCTGTCCAGTGTAGTTGATTTTGTTTTTTCCAGGGCCAAAAGAATATTGTTAGCAGATTTTTCGCCCATTCGATCCAGTTCAGAAAGCTGTATCTGCGTGAGCCCGAATAGATCTGATACATCCTGAATCAACCCGGTCTCATCAAGTTGCTCGACAAGCTTGTCACCCAAGCCTTCAATGTCCATGGCGCGCCTTGATGCGAAATGTTTAATGGCCTCAACTCGTTGCGCAGAACAGTATAAGCCGCCAGAACATCGTGCATGGGCTTCGTCTTCTGGTTTTATGATAGCAGAACCACAATCAGGACAACTGGTCGGCATTTTATATTTTCTCGCACCTTTTTTTCTTTCCGATTTAATGGCACTAACGACCTCTGGTATGACATCACCCGCCCTGCGAACAATAACCATATCGCCAATACGCACATCCTTGCGATCAATCTCGTCCTGGTTGTGCAAGGTGGCATTACTTACCGTAACCCCGGCGACGGTCACAGGCTCAAGACGAGCCACTGGCGTAATTTTTCCTGTACGTCCCACCTGAACGTCAATGCTTAATAATCGCGTCATTTCTTCTACGGCCGGGAATTTGTGGGCAATTGCCCATCTCGGCGCTCGTGCTACCTGCCCCATTTTTTTCTGAAGATTATAATGATTAACTTTATAGACAACGCCATCTATCTCGTAAGGCAGTGAATCCCGCGTCTTTAACATTTTCTTGTAGTAATCGAGACAGCCTTGTACATCTTTTAACAGCCTGGCCTCGGGTGAAATTCGTAATCCCCAGGTCTTTAACTTTTTAAGCGTCTCAAAATGTGAAAGAGATAAATTATTGCCAACAACTTTTCCCAGCCCATAAAAAATAATTTCTAGTGGCCGTGTGGCAGTTATCCTGGAATCCAGTTGTCGCAGGCTACCTGCTGCGGCATTCCTGGGATTAGCAAAAGTTTTTTCATCTTTTTTTCTCTGAGAATCATTTAATAGTTTAAATCCCTTGTGAGAGATAAACACCTCCCCTCTCACTTCAAGTAATTTTGGCCAGCCGTTTCCTGAAAGTTTAAGCGGGACCGTTTTCACTGTTCTGATATTCTGTGTAACATCTTCACCAGTGGAGCCATCACCACGGGTCGCCGCATAATTCATTATTCCATCCCGGTACATAATAGTAACCGCCAGGCCGTCAAGCTTGGGTTCTGCAACATATTCTACGTGATCAACTTCCAGTTTATCCAGAATGCGCCGATCAAAATCCCTTAGTTCTTTTTCATTAAATGCATTCCCCAAAGACAGCATAGGGACTTCATGCTTGATCTCGGAAAAATGTTTAAGTGGTTTGGCACCAACACGCTGGGTGGGAGAATCCGGAGTAATTAATTCCGGGTGGGCCTTCTCTATATCCTGTAATTCTTTTAAGAGACGATCATATTCAGTGTCCGGTAGTTCCGGGTCGTCCAGGATATAATACTGGAAATTGTGGTGATTAATCTGTTTACGCAGTAATTCAACTTGTGACTGATATTTTTTGTTGCTCATGCATTAAAAAGCCTCAGTGCAATTTCACTACCGGGCATGATGCCAGCTTTTTGCATTTCACTGGCCATATAATCAATGTGTCGACGAATCGACAAGGTACCATCACTTGTTAACGGGTGGTTATCCTGATCTGAAACATAACCGCCTAATTTATTGCTAAATAATTTTGCAACTGCCACCATTTTATCGAACGTTTTAGCGGGCGCATAAGCGCAGGGAATTTGCATGAAAAATGTCAGGCCCTTAACCTGTTTCGTATCATCGTCCTGATAATCTTCCTGGGCATGGAATGTGCCTGGCTCAAAGAGGTTAGCCATACTGAACATGTGCCGGCAACCAAGGGCCTGATCATTCTTGCAATGATATATATCCATTGGTCCGAACTGTAATCCCGCTTCCAGTGCTATTTTTTTTATCTCGATTTCTGAAAACCACTGGTTACTTGATGGCATTACATTCAGTCCTGCAATTGTATCGTACTGTTGGCAAAAACTATCCAACTCAGCGGCTTTTTGCAGCGCCATTTCAAATGTCGTAGCCATCTTGCTTGGTCTATTCAGTCCATCTGCCAACTTCAGTCCTAACTGGCCAAATGTATTTAACTCTGATTCGTCAATAGCACCTGACTTGTCGACAAGTTGTATCGCCAATAACATATCGCTATATTGTGCCGTGTCAGAATCATTATCCAGATTTGACCAGACCCCTCCTATATAACGCAAACCATACAATCGTCTGGGTTTATTGAGCAGGTACTCATTTTGTTTATAAATTCCCAATGCACGATTCCGGGACAAGGGGCCCTTACCTGGCAACTCAATAATAAAATCAATGGTTGCATCCGGCATGCTTGTATTTTCTGACCAGGAAGATGATGAAGATGTATTATCCATTTCGCCGGCCTGATCACCATTACCCTGAATACTGACCGGGTTGAGTTCTACATCAATTGGCATAGTGGCTGCCTGCTCTATACGTTCCAGCTCTTCGAGAAAGGCGGCATCTTCGTCATTAACTGTCAGTACGGGAATATTATCCTTACCGCGAATAAATCGTTTGGCGACGCCACGCAATGGCGTGGGATTAAAATCAAGCCTTGATACGGGATGAAACGCCTTGTCCAGAATTGACAGGGCTTCACGGGTAAACGTGCTCGTACGAACCTGGCTGGTTAATTCTTTTGCTCGTTTTGCAAGTCGTGCCCTGTCATAGGAACCCATGACCACTGCAGCTATGACAACCAGACCAATTAAAAGTAAGGCAAGCTGCAGACTCATATCTACACAACCATCTCCATGGCTTCCTCCACATCAACTGCAACCAGTCTTGACACGCCCGGTTCAGACATGGTGACGCCCAACAACAACTCAGCTGTCTCCATGGTGATCTTGTTATGCGTGACATAGAGTAGCTGGGTTTCGTTAGACAACTGTTTCAGTATTTCAGAATACCTTTCAACATTGGCGTCATCTAATGGTGCATCAACCTCATCCAGCAAACAAAAAGGTGCGGGGTTTAACTGGAAAATAGAGAATATTAGTGAGACTGCGGTTAAGGCTTTTTCACCACCGGACAATAAGTGAATGGTACTGTTCCGCTTGCCTGGTGGTCTCGCCATTACAGTTACGCCTGTATCAAGTAAATCATTGCCCGTCAATTCAAGATAGGCATGACCACCGCCAAATAGCTTGGGGAAAAATGCCTGGAAACCGGTATTAACCTTGTCGAAAGTTTCCTTAAAACGAGTGCGGGTCTCGCGGTCAATTTTTTGAATGGCTTCTTCGAGAGTCGCCAGTGCCTGGGCTAAATCATCAAACTGTTTATCGAGGTACGTTTTTCTTTCTGATTGTTCTTCAAATTCTTCAATCGCCACGAGATTAATTGGCCCAAGACGCGAGATACGGCGGGCAATTTTTTCAGATTCTTCCTGCCAGGCTTCGGCATCGGCCTGTTCAGGCATGTCTGCAATTACTAGTTCAACTGTGAGATTTGATTCAGCCAGTTTTTCTTCCAGGGTATCGCGACGAACAATCACTTCCTGCCTGTCGATTCGGTTTTGCTCCATGCCCTGTCGGCATAATTGCGCCTGTTCTTCCTGGCTTGTTCTATTTTTTTCTTGCCCGCGCAAGTCCTCATCCAGGTCTGCGACAACTTTTCGGGCAGATGTCATATCTTTTTCAACCGTTACCTGGTTGCCAAGATGCTCTTCAAGTTGTGCTTTTAATGTCTGCTCCGGGTCCACATCACTGGATAAGTGTGTTATCAGCTCCTGGCGACGATTGCTAAGTTGTGACAATTGTGACTCCAGTCTTTCAATGCTCTGCTGGGTAGACTCAAAAACTGTATTGATACGCTGGTGATCTATTTCCAGCCTGTGCAAACCATCCCGTTTGTCGTTCGCCAACTCTGTCGTAGACGCCAATTTATTTTTTAGTTCGCCCTGCCTGGATTCAAGAAAATTTCGTTTGTCGGCATGGGAACCAGACATGCCTTCAGCATTTTCAAGAATTTTCATAGAATCCGTTAAGGTACTGCTATTCTCTTCAATGCCCGCTTCCAGCTCGGTTATGTCATTTGAAATTTGCTTTAATCTGTTTTCAGTCTGGTTAGCCTGTGTTTCACTTTTGCCCAGCTCGGTTAATATTTCAGTTTTTTCCCGTGTCGTCTCTGTGATAATTCTTCGCAACCCGTCCCGGTTACTTTCCTGATCTTTAATGCTTGAGCGAAGTGATTCGAGACCTGCCTGTTGCTGATTGATTTTTGCTTCAAGACCACTGAGCTTATTCTCGATAGACTCAATTTCCCGGGCCCTTGCCAGTATCCCTGCATTAGCCCCCTCCTGGTTAATCAAACTAATCCAGTTTGGTCCCAACAAAATACCTGATTTGGTAACTATCGATTCATCATCAGCCAGCCCGGATCTTCTTTTGTTAGCGTCAGCTAAATCTTCAGAAAATTTTACCTTGCCTGCCAACGGGAACAAGTTAAATTCTGATTGAATTTTATTCAATAATGAATCGTCACTGACCGTATTTGTTGTTGTGGTATTTTCAAGCACTGCAAGACTGGATGTTTTTAGCGATTCCAGATCCCCAATGACCGGGTCGAGTTTATCAACACAAACTGCTGCCAGCGCGTTTCCCAATACCCGTTCTACCGCTTTTTCCCAACCATCTTCAACCTGAATCTTGCCTGATAGTCTTGGTTTGTCTGACAGGTTTTTATTGTTTAACCAGCTTGCCAGTTGGTCATCATGTTTGCCTTCTGCATTTTCCTGCAACTCACGTAAAGAATCGAGCCTGGCGTTTAATCCATGTAACTCATTTTTCTCGACATCGAGCGCTGCACTACCGGAATCAACTGCTATTCGATTGTCCTGAATTTCAGTTTCCAGTATTTCGAGCTGTTGTTCCGAGTCTGTACTTCGTTTACTTATTTCTTCTGCTGACTGGCGTAATTGATCAATATTTTCACGGGCCAATGCCTCATTGAGGGTCTGTTGTTCGGCCTGTAAACGATCCAGACGCACTTTTGATTGTTCTATTTGGGGTTTGATGTGCTGTATTCGTGATCTTTGAATTTCGGCGGCCTTTTCAGGCTCGGCGGCAATCTCACTAAACGACTGCCACTCTTGTTGCCAGTTTTGTAAATCAGATTCAGCTGTCGTCATCGCTTCAAGTGCTTCGTTAAACTGTTGTTGCACAGTTTCAATATTCGGTTTGGCGCTGGCAAGTTGCACTTCAAGATCAGATAACAGGGCTTTGTCCTCGGTTAAATGATCGCTCGCCTCTTGCCATTGTTGATTAACCTGCTGCTGTTCGCGCTGCTGCTGGCGTCGCGTATCTTTAGTATGTTGAATTTTTTGTTCTATGTTATTTACTTCTGCACCGACAGAATAAAATTTTTCCTGTACCTTGTTCAGGTTGTCATTGGCTTCAACCTGTTTTGCCCGTAATGATTCGATGCGGGCTTCGATCTCTCGTTGGACGGCTAAAACTGCATCCAGCTCTGTTTGTTTTTGAGAAAGTATCTTATCATTTTCCTTGAGCTCGACTGAAAGTTTCTGCCAGCGCAATACAATCAGCTGCGCCTGCACCTGGCGTTCATTTTGTTTTAAGTCTTTATATTTTGCAGCTGCCTTTGACTGGCGCTGTAATTTTTGAATCTGGGTATCAAGTTCACGACGAATATCTTCTACCCGCTCAAGATTTTCCCGGGTATGGCGCATCCTGTTCTCGGTTTCACGACGACGCTCCTTGTACTTGGAAATACCGGCAGCCTCTTCAAAAAATCCCCTGAGATCTTCAGGTTTGGCTTCAATGATCCTGGTTACCATGCCTTGTTCAATAATTGAATAAGCGCGCGGCCCCAAACCAGTCCCCAGAAATAAATCGGTAATATCTTTTTTTCGGCAGCGGGTTTTATTGATTGAATAATCTGAATTGCCATCTCGGGAAGCCTCGCGCTTGATTGATATTTCGGTAAACGAGGCATATTGACCTGGAGCTTTGCCTTGCTTGTTCTCAAAAATAAGCTCAACAGTGGCTTTACCCACTGGTTTGCGGGTATTGGATCCGCTGAAAATAACATCAGCCATGGAATCGCCACGCAGGTGTTTGGCAGAACTCTCGCCCATCACCCAACGCACCGCATCAATAATATTGGACTTGCCACAACCATTTGGTCCAACAACACCTATCAAATTGGCGTTAATGGGAATGGTGGTAGGATCTACAAATGATTTAAAGCCGGCTAACTTGATTTTTTTCAGACGCATGGTTTTACCGAAATACTCACGAAATATTCAATGTTGGGCAAATTGGGCTACAATCCGCCGCGAGATACGCAAAGCTAGCATAAGGGAAAGTAAATGCCTACCAAGAAACAAAAGGGAGCAAAAAATGGTCCCGGCAAAACACTGGAATCGTTTGAAAACCCGCATCCTGAGCGGGATTATATTATTGAGATTGAAACCCCGGAATTTACCTGTGTCTGCCCCAAAACGGGCCAACCCGATTTTGCCACTATCCAGATAGAATATGTGCCTGACAAGGCCTGTATTGAACTCAAATCCCTGAAACTCTACTATTGGTCTTACCGGGATCAAGGGGCATTCCACGAGAAAGTAACCAATACTATTCTGGATGACCTGGTCGCTGCCATTGCACCCCGATACTTACATATCAATGCGATATTTAATGTCAGGGGCGGCGTCTACACCACAATTCAGGCCGAATACCGGCGGCCCGGCTGGCAGCCATTGCCCCCGGCCCCGGACCACTTGCCTAGAGAAAAACAGGATTTCCCCCATGACAGGCCAGACCAAGGGGTAAAACAAGACTCTGATACAAGCCAATCAAGTACAGCCCAGTCGGCAGGTGCATCAGGGCAAATGCCTGCCCAAACTACTCAAAGGCCTGCTAACGAAGCCATGACAACACGCCGCCAGCGTTTCCCCATGCTCGGCAGGGCCAGGAACAAAACCCCTGTCGCAGCACCAGAGGTGGTACCTGAAATCACGCCTACCCCAGATGCCTCACCGTCAGCGCCTGAGGCGTCGCCAAGCCCTGATCAAACACAAGGCCCAGAGCATCAACCTACTAAAACATTAGATGTGCCTCCACCTGAAGAGGTATTCGCTCGTGATAACCCTGTTTACCTGGGAATTGATCTCGGGACCACTGGTTGCCGCATAGTGGCAGTGGATTACAGCGGTAACCAGATCACCCAGGCTGAGAGCCCCATTGCCAGCCCCGCACGTCGTGATAACCAGGTCACCCAGGACCCTGACCAGTGGTGGCAGGCAGTCAGTGCCTGTCTTGATAATATTTTTCAGGTCGTCGAACCTAAACAAATACATTCTATTGCCGTTGATGGCACTTCCAACACTATCCTGCTTTGTGATAAACAGGGCGTGCCTGTGACCACGGGCCTGATGTATAACGACAGTCGCGCCCAGGCTGAAGCCGCCTTGATTGCCAAGGTTGCAGACAAAAATTCCGGCGCCCATGGTGGTAGCAGTGGCCTGTCAAAATTACTCTGGCTGCAAAATAAAAAACTGGACAAAAAAGCAGCCTATGTACTGCACCAGTCAGACTGGATTACTGGCAAGCTCATGGGGAGCTGGGGGCACACAGATCACAATAATGCCCTAAAATTAGGATTTAACCCGGAAACACTAAATTGGCCAGACTGGTTCCCGGCACTTAAAGTCGAGACCAGGTTATTACCTGAAGTCACCGCTCCCGGCGAAGAATTGGGGACCATAAGCCAGGAAATCGCCATGAGTTTTGGTATGGCTAACGACACGAATGTCGTGGCTGGCACCACTGACGGCACAGCTGCTTTTCTGGCAGCAGGCGCCACGACGCCGGGTCATGGGGTCACTTCCCTGGGCTCTACCCTGGTCATTAAATTACTCTCAAAAAAGCCTGTATTTTCACCTGAACATGGCGTTTACAGCCATCGCCTTGGCAACCAGTGGTTAGCCGGCGGCGCCTCTAACAGCGGGGGGGCGGTTTTATTACAATATTTTAAACCTGAACAAATGACTGAAATGACACAAATGCTGGATCCCGGGAATCTTACCGGCCTTGATTATTATCCATTACCCGCCGTCGGTGAGCGATTTCCTGTTAATGATCCGGATATGGTGGCCAGGCTGGAGCCGCTGCCAAGCGACAGTGTTACCTTTTTTCAGGCCATGCTTGAGGGGATTGCCAACATCGAGGCCCAGGGATACAACCTGCTGGCAGACCTGGGCGCCCCCAAAGTAGTTGAGATTCGAACAACCGGTGGCGGCAGTCACAACGAACCCTGGCAACGTATTCGTGAAAATATCACCGGCGCAAAAATGATGCCGGCAAACTCTGATTTGTCAGCCTATGGCACGGCACTACTGGCGCTCGGCATTGTTAAGGAACGTTTCCAATAAAAAACGCCCCGAAAAATCGGGGCGTTTTTATTTTAATAACTCTGGTAAATATAAAATTCTACCAGCAGCAGCAATCAGGCATCAACGACTGCACTAATTTCACCTGATTCGCCTTTGTTGTCTTTCCATGTAATTTTAATCTTGTCGCCATTCTTGGCCTTTGGTAAACGGAATCCCAGCAAGGGGTCCTCAGAAACAGCAATTCCCAGGTTCGCTTCCGCTGCCAGCTTGCCGTTGTGCATGAGACTCATGTTTTGAATCCAGTGTGCCGGAATTACTTTTTTGGTTTTTTTGTCCTTACGCAAGCCTGTTTCCATTGGGTGGCTAACAAGAACCAGGACTTCAACCATGCCATCCTGAGTACGGGTACGAACTTTCATTTTACGAGCCATTTAAACTTTCTCCTGTCCAGATAGTTTCTGTATTATGGTCTTGGCTTACCCGCCACAACCGCCAACAGTAACCTTGATTTTTGCTTTTGATGAATATAATTTTCCACCTGATTTAACGACAACCTGCACGTCCGATGTCTTCGCCATCTTGATACGAGCGCTGAAGTAACCACCAGCGCTGGGCAGTTTAATGTTAGCTGTCAGGGGCATGGCGTTAGCTGTCACCATTATGGTAATTGCTTCAGGATTAGGGATTGTAGTTTTGATTGAAAAGGGAACAACAGAGCCATTTTCTGCCTGTATTGGTGCCCGGATTTTAACGTCCTTGCTTTCAATAACCTGGTCACTGCCATAGAGTGATTTTAAAACCAGACCCACTTTCTTGCTGCTAAATGCTTTTTTGGGCCAGGATGCTGCCATGGCGCTAACCGGGGTCAACAAACCAGCGGCAGCGGCAGCCAACACGGCACTACTGGCCACGGTACCCTTGATAAATTTCCTTCGATTGAGATTGCTCACTAATTACTCCTTACCTTTGTATAAATCATGATTTATTTAATAATACTGCCTTGCTTGTTTTTACCAACAACCCGGCAATAAACTTAAAACAGGCGCTAAAACTGACCTGTAAGAACTGGCCTCATAGAACGCCTGATTCTAGACGCAAGCTATCTCGGATTTATTCCCACAAGACCCTAAAATCTCTTGTGTACAGTTTTTGGGAAACAGGACTATACAGTAAGTGCTTGAATATCAGGGTAATAATTATTTATACCATAGTAATTATATGTTATTACGTTTTTATTTTAATTGTGAAGTTGTCGTAACATCCCGGTTTCAGCAGATTTATTCACTACTATCAGTCGCCAACTAATCTACTGTTAAAAAAACCAACGATGAAGTGAGCGATCCGTGATTAAAGTCACCGAGCAACAAGTCCTCATTGACATCCCTGGCATGTACAACCCACGTATACCATCCGCCCGATTTTATTAATCCCTTCGGTAAACTATATTCATTATGCGGCAAGAGCGGCGAACTATGAATGACCTTACCGCCTTCCCACATATCCCTGATTGTTATTTTATAATATCCTGCTTCGGGTATTTCTTGCCACGAAAGTGCCGTGGGTATTTGAATTATATCTAGTGAACTGGCAGGTGTAATATTTTTAGCGGCGGGCATTTTTTTTATATTAATGTAATCTTTTGCAATTATTGTTTCACCGCCAGTTAGTTGTATAACTGCCTTGTACCAGCCATCTTGCTCATTCGAGTTAGTCGCGAATCTAGCGAGATAAATTTGTTTGTTCCTGTTATTTTTTAATTTTTTAACTTTAAAACTTTCCAGGTTAAATGCTCCCACCTTGCTGTTATCTGGCCTGAAGACGGTAACACTTTCTATTTTTTCGTAATCAAGTGTTGAAAAAACCGCTAAAAAAATTAATGGTTGGCCAGGCCAGTTACAAATATGGAGATCAAAAAAACCGGCAGAAGTGTAATGGGGGTCATGTTCAAGTATTTCATTGTCACTATTAGTAATACAGGAGCTAACCAGGAATGCTGTGATTAACAAGATACATCCGATTTTTTTCATGACTGAGATAATTTACGCACGCTCTTATGTTGAATGAAATAATCTGGAAACAGAACTATAAATAATATCAGACACCATACACGGGGGGACTTACAAATAACTTACATATTAACCAGTTGAGAGATATTCAGGATTTTTACCCGTTTACCCTGTATTAATCGGGCTATGAGATAATTTCAGTTCTTTTTCAGACGCAAATTCGCATCCCGTAATCGACTGCTGATGCTACCCATAATCCCTAAACTTAATTCTGGATAATTAATAATAAGCGCGCGTAATTTTGATTTCTCAAGAGCAAGCAGTCCGCTATCCTCCATTACATAAGCTGTTGCTGATCGGGGCTTATCGTCAAACATGCCCATTTCTCCGAAACATTCTTTGGCGCCCAGCTCGACAATAAATTCTTTCTTCCCTGGATTAGTCTCTAGCGAAATACCTATTTTTCCGTATTCGATTATGTACATTCTGTCGCTTGGGTCATTAATATCAAATACTCTTTCGCCAATAAAACAGGCCTCTTCCTCCAGCTCATGGGCAACTACACGTAAATCTTCGGTCGATACCTTTGAAAATATCGGGGCTTGCTTAAGAAGTAATATGCGTTCAAATAGATCCGACATTATTAAATTTTACCTAAGAAAGTACTATTTGTTTTGTTACTACTTGCACCCAGGGATCCTGCCGCCGGGTGCACCAGTGGATAACGTCCTTAAAATCACCAAATATAGAATAACGCTTGTTTTTTTCGATACCACCATCATATATCTGGCCCAGCATTTTGGATAAATGCCTGTTCTTTAGATGACGCATCACCTCGCAGGCATAGGCTATTTGCCGATTGTCACCGCTTTTAAGGCCTGCCCTTATAATATTAATAGTTGATTTGTCCTCCACATATTCCAGGGAGGCCAGTGATAAATCAACAAACTGTTGAATTCTCTCTTTAAGTATTGCCTGTAATAGTTGCATTGCAGTCTGCGATGTTAATACTTTGTTATCCGGAATAATCTTAATTGCCGCACGACATTTCAGCGCATCCTCAACTTTCGCTTCAGCTATTCTTTCGTATATGGCTACATCCGGCAATATTAGCCTCAGGCCATGAAGTGCAGATTGCTGTGCCCTGGGGGTGCACTTGTTATTAATAATCCATCCAAATAGCAAGCCAGCCGGATTACTGCTTCTGTTCTGCAATACCTCAATCGCACATTCTCTAACCCTGGGATGACTATCCTCCAGCATAATTAAAGCAGAGTCTTCGATGACAGCAGCCGGTAGATGAATGTGACAATCCACTGCTAATATCCGAATCTCCGGATCCTCTTGCTGCAACAGATTTTTTAACAAGGAAGACTCATCATTATTTGTGATGACAGGCCAAATATACAGGACACGCAATACTGCTTTAACAATTTGACTGGAATCATGGAGTAAAAGTTTTTTTAATATAGGCCCATATTCTTCCAGGTAATGCTGCTCGAGTAATTGCAGGCCTGCCAGAATTGCTGTGCTGTCTTTACTTTCGAGGAGTGTCCCAAGAGCTTCTTTCGCTTTCGATTCCAGTGCAATTATTTTGTATTGGAATACGCCATAAATCCCTACTGAACATAACCTGGGATTTTTATCATAAACGCAACTTTCAACATCGATCATTGCACGTGAACTTTTTTGATTAAACAATAAAGAATATATCGTCGCTTTCAGATGATTATCTGATCTTTTTAATATCACCCACAATTCTTCTTCTATTTCTCGCAGGTCAATATCAATAATTAATTTAAGAAGTCGATCACTAAGGGCATGGTCTGCAGTTCTAATTCTTTCAAGCACAACCTGCAAGACTTGCTCAGGATATTCTTTAGCCAATAATTTTGCATATGAAACAGAGATATCGCTATCTTCCTGCACTACACCTTTTTTTAGCTGGTTGATTAATTCAATACTGCCCGTGTTTACCCCCTCGGGAATAAATACTTTTGCGCGCAGTGTAGACAATATCGCATTCACATAAGCCGAATTAATCTTTATATTATAATACAGGTACACAAATACAGAAAATAACCCTGCGTATAAATATATTCTAAATTCTTCAAGGTTTTGCATAAACAACAGAAAACCACCTGTCACAATCAGTGCACATGGCAACACCAGGGCAAGTGATAACGCACGGGCCCTGCCCTGCATATAATCAGGCAATGCATTAAATAATAGATTTCTTACAGGGCTCCTTATGGCAGTCATAATAACTTCTTTGTTGAAACTGGCGAACAATGCAGCAGGAAATGTAAAACTCAAGATAAGAAATAAATAACTTGTCAGTGTCGTTACCGGAAATACCAGATTTATTTTTTTTATACCAAATATGCGAAATAACTTACTGGTCAGGAATGCCTGGATTAATAAAGCAATAGTACCGTTTACTACTGTCAGTAAACCAAAAAATGTACTGAGCGATTCTTCTGTACTGAAAGTCTCAGAATAAATACTATTTACCGTATAAGTTATAATGTAGAAACCAATCACGATAAAGAATAATGCCAATGATAAAGATCTGAGTAACCTGGAACGCTTTGCAAATTGCACTCCCTGGATTATCTGGTCTATCGAATAAGCCAGTCCTTTTCTGCCTTTCTTCCCTGATCTGAAATATGGTGAGACGCCGGACCGTCTGTGACGAATAATTATCAATGTTAAAGCAATTAATATAAGCGCCACCCATAACAGGATAAAATTCTGGACACCGATTACCGGCGAAGCAAAAGTTAAAGCCAGCCCACCAATTATTTTCCCGGATTGTGCCGCAGCAAAAATTAACGGGGTTAACCTTTTGGCCTGCATTGTTTCAAGATTCTGATTCACATACAGGAGTGCATGCATCATTAATAATTCTGATGCGACTTCGTAAACAAGATAATATAACGGGTAGGCGTTACTCCACTGCAAGACACTAATCAGAACCCAGCACCCTAGCAATAATATTGTCGTTGCAGCAATGATAACTACAAAAAATTTTTCTGCTGCAATTCTGTCGGCAAACGCAGCATACATTGCGCTGACAATTGACAATAAAATACCGAAGGAAATGTACATTACGGGCAAATATTCAATGCCGTAACGTTTAAAAAATAGTGTATCAGCTGAACCACGACCAACAGCCAGCCCCGCCCCGATTAATAAAAACAATACGAGAAAGTATGCTGTTGAGTAGTGTTCATCTTCCTTGACTAAAAAGAATTTTGCCAGTCTGTCAGGCAGGTTCATGGCATATAATTATAATTATTAATCTCGGAATTTTCAGGCTACTGGCCTCAGGCCAATAATATTTTCAGGTTTATTTTTTTTATCATGAGCTAGCGAGTATACGACTGGCAAAAGCAAAAGACTGACAATCATGGAAAACGAGAGGCCACCAACAATGGTAATAGCCAGGGGTTGCAACATTTCTGCGCCTGACCCGATGCCAATTGCGAGTGGCAACATGCCAACAACGGTAGTAAGCGTGGTCATTAAAATAGGTCTTAACCTCAATTTTCCAGCCTCCAGTATAGAATCCGTTATGCTTAACCCGCGTAACTTCATTAGCTCAATATACTCAACCAGCACAATAGCATTGTTGACCACAATACCGACAAGCATAATTATTCCCAGCCAGACGGGCATAGACATTGGTGTTGATGTCACTACCAGGCTGATTGCCACGCCGATGAAAGCAAACGGTACACATACCATAATGACTGCTGGATTCTTCAGGGATTCATACTGAATAGACATAACAACAAAAACCAGAAATAGCGCAAGTGCCGTCAATAATGTTGTGGTGTTCGTTCCTTCTTTTAAAGTCACGTCAGTGCCTGTATAAAATAAATTATAATCCCCTGGTAATACCAGATCTGCCAGTCGTTTTTTTACTTCTTGCGTTACCTGGCCTAAAGGTACTTCGCCTGATAGTGACGCAGTTATTTCTACACCACGAATCTGGTCAATGCGTGTGATCGTTGCTGGAGAAGGAATAAGTTCGACGAATGCTACATCACGCAAATATATTGCCTGGCGTTGCTGAGATTTTCCGAATAACAAAACTCCCCCTAAAGAATCCGGACTGTTTATTTCTTTTTTAGGCAGCCGGATACGGATGGGGTAATTTCGGTCACCTTCAAGGTAATCACTAATAACAATGCCTTCCAATGCAATTTTAAGCGCTTTACCTACGGCTGCAGTATCAACTTCAAGTTCTGCAGCACGTTCGCGATCAATCCTGATGGCAAATTCCTGCAGTTTGTCTTCCATGGAATGTTTGATATTTCTGATGCCTTTTATCCCCTGCAGCCTGCCTACAACTTCCTCGCCATAATTGGACAATGAATCGAGATCCGGGCCTTGTATGGCAATACCAATATCATCATCGCTACGCCCGGTTCGTACGCCCCTGATACCCCGCACCCTTACGCGCACCTTGACCCCGGCGAGTTGTGATTTTTTAAGGGCACGACGATAATTTTTTGCCCAGTCCTGGGCAGATATATTCCTTTCTGCCAGCGGTACAAGCTGGACTTTTAAACTACTTTTGTTGGCTATGGTTCGTTCTGTCCGACCAAATATCCTGCCACCAACCAGGGTAAAAATTCCTTCTACATCGCCCTGATCGTGAGCAAGCTGCTCCAGGAAAACGACGCCTTCATCCATTTCATCCAGTGAAATTCCGGTATCCATGGTGACGCTCAATGATATTCTGCCATCGTCCATTGCCGGTAAAAATTCATTTCTTCCGGAAGTAAACACAACAGTCAATGCGATAACCAATAATGCAAACATGACAATAATTATTAGTCTGGGCGCTCTGATAACAGACTCAAGCAGTGCCCGATATAAACCCTGGAGTTTTGTCATTGCGCGACTGACAACAACATTAAGCTTTCCGGTTGCTTGATTAGACATTCTTGCTGCCAGGCTGGGTACCAGTGTTAACGCCACAAACAGTGAGCCAATTATGGCCGCTGTGATGGTAAAAATAAGTTCACGAAATAATAATCCGACAAGGCCGCCAATAAATAGAAATGGTAGTACGGCTGCAAGATTTGTGGAGGTCGCAGCAACAATAGCACTATTGACTTCGCCGGCAGCAGCGATTGATTTTTGATTATCCTTATCGTGATTTGCATGATCAATTGTTGCAATTGTTCCTGTCGAGAGGTGTTTGCCACTACCTTCTTTTTTGTGACGGGCAATATTCTCGAGCATGACAATGGTGTTATCTATTAACATGCCGATACCGAGTGCCAGACCGCCTAAAGTCATTACATTAAACGTCAGGCCAGCCAATGCCATTAAAACAAATGTCACCAGGATAGAAATCGGTATCGCGGTACCAATAATTAGTGTGCCCCTGATATTTCCTAAAAAAGCATACACAACCAACATTGCCAGCAAAGCACCGCTGACTGCCGCCATTGTGGCATTCGACAGCGAATTTCGAACGTAACGCGCCTGGTCAGACACCTGGTGCAAGACCACATCTTCAGGAATCAGGCCATTATTTTTTAGCCATGCTAGGCGTGATTTGACAAGATCAGATACTTCAACTGTATTTGCGTTTGGTTGTTTCTGTATGGATAGCTTGACCCCGGGAATACCATTATAGCGAACACGCAGTCTCTCATCTTCCTGGGTATCAACTACCTGGGCAACCTCTGATAGCGATATCATATCGCCTGATTTCAGACGAATCGGTAGTGAAGCTATCTCGCCAACCGTTTTGAATCTGCCAGCTGTCCGGCTTGTGTATTCCTGGCGAGACATTAATAAACGACCGGAGGGTTCATCCCGATTTGCCAATTGCACGGCCTCAGAAATATTATCGACAGACAATCCCATGCCAGCCAGTCGCCTTTGATCAACTAAAATTTGAATTTCTCGTTCCAGGCCACCACCTATCTCAACTGCAGCAACACCTGGCAGGTTTAGAAATCGTTTTCTAAAGTTATGATCTGCCCACTCCCTAAGCTCGACTGAGCTTTTTAAATTTGAGCTGGCAACAAAAACCATGACGGGAATTTGCGCAGGATCCATTTTAAATATAATGGGGGGATCAATACTGTCAGGTAAAAATCTCTTGGCGCGATCGAGTCGGGTACTTGCATCCCGCAGCGCTATATCAATATCCTTGCCGTACTGGAAAAACAGATCTACCCTCGAGGTTCCTTCCGATGTTTCTGACTCGATTGAAGTTACGTCTTCTGTAATTGACAACTGCTCTTCCAGCTGTCGAGTAATACGATCTTCCATGATTGATGCCGAAACACCGGCATCCAGTACACGCACACCAATCTGGGGATAGATAAGTTGCGGTAGTAAATTGATTGCCAGCCTGTCAATAGCAAAAAAACCAAGTACGACAATCGTTAGCACCAACATGCCAGTGCTAACCGGATGATGGATAGACCAGGCTGCCAGGCCGCCCTTAGCCACTGTCTTTTCCCGACTGCTGTTCAACTGGGGTCGCAGTTTTTTGTCCCACTTGTTTTACTTTCTTGCCATCGCCAAGACCAAGAAAACCTTTTATCACCACCTTGTCGTTCTCAGCCAGGCCTTCAGTGATTTCAACTTTATCGGACAAGCGCAATCCGCTTTTCACCGCCAGTCGTTTTACCCTGCTCTCATCATTTATCAGGTATAAGTATTCGCCTGCCCGGTCCCTGCGTAATGCCATAAAAGGAATCACCAGGCGCTTTTTTTCACCAGTGCTAAGAGTCACCCGGTTAAATTGTCCTGCCTGTGCTTTTGCAGGTACGGGATCAAGTGTGACTTCTATTTTGCCAAGGCGGGTTTGCGGATCAACGGTTGGATATATTCTTAAAATTTTACCGGCAAAACTTTCTGGTCCTAATGCATCAATCCTGATTGAAGCGGAATCACCTACTTTCAAATGCGGTAATACGAGTTCAGATACCTGGACATCAGATATCAACTCCGAAGGATCAACTATTGTCAGCAGGTGTGTGTGCTTGGGGGCGACGTCTCCTGGCTCAATTTTTCGTGCTGCGACCTTGCCAGGGAATGGTGCCTTAATGGTCATGTAACCCAACCGCGTAGATAATAATCGCTCTTCTGCTTTTGCTACCTCATAGGCAGTCTCTGACTTGAGATAAATTTCTTCAGCTATTAATTGTTTCTTTTTTAATTTTTTTAATCTCAGGGCATCACGTTTTGCCTGTCGCAGGTTGGCCGCAGCCTTATCCCATTGCGCCCTGAGCAGGGTATCATCGAGGCGAATCAAAACCTGTCCGGTTTTTACAGAATCACCCTGGCGAACAGTTAC
>VAPH01012552.1_pt1 | contig 23225 bp, 36 predicted proteins | sample 3393861 | NCBI WGS metagenome assembly VAPH01 (sample SAMN08290439, study PRJNA428436) | hydrothermal vent metagenome | isolation source: Deep-sea hydrothermal vent chimney | place: Atlantic Ocean: South-mid Altantic Ridge | reverse complement strand
TACGACGTTGCGCTCAATGGGCGTATCCGGGAACACTCGCGGTAGTTAATGCTGCATGGGATGGCGTTGAAGATATGCAGACGTACATCACCAGAGAATGGGCGGCGCAATCAAACAAGACGCTCCCGACGGCTGTTCAGATTGCAGCGCAAGAAACCGCATGGCGAAAAGCAATTGCAACTGCTATATGGAGAGAAAAGATAGCTGCAACTGATGCGGTAACTCCCCGTGCAATGGAAGATTTGGTTGATGCGCTTATTACCAAGGGCGTACTTGTTCTAACCGATCTATCACCAAAAATGCAAACTCGAATTACAACCAAGAAAACCCTTAGAGCAAAGAGGCCAGTGTAATGTCCCCAATTTCCAATCAAGCAAAACACGTCGGTGACATTATCAGTGCTGCCACTATAAGTGCTACGTTAATGACATGGCTTCCACCTCTCGCTTCATTACTCACAATTATCTGGGTGACTATTCGGATATATGAAACTCGAACAGCGCAGAAAATGTTTGGTAAAACTAGACATAAACGAACAAGATTGGGTGATTGAAATGCCTAAATTTTCAGTGACATCGGGAGGCAAACTCGCTACTTGTGACCAACGTTTACGGCAATTATTTAACCGAGTTGTTCGTGATTTTGATTGCACCATTATCGAAGGCCACCGGAATGAAGAACGTCAGAACCGGATGGTCGATGAAGGCAAAAGCCAAATTCGCTGGCCCAATGGTAATCACAATACCAAGCCTTCCCGTGCGGTTGACGTAGCACCTTTTCCAATTAACTGGGGTGATCGTGAGCGGATGTCATATTTTGCGGGGTATGTAATGGCTACGGCAAGAGCAATGGGGGTAAACCTCCGTTGGGGAGGTGATTGGAACCAAGATACCGAAGTCAAAGATAACAAGTTTGATGATCTTGTTCATTTTGAACTTACGGAAGGATAGAGATATGTTCACTGCGCTTATAGGTCCGGTTCTTAAAGGCATTTTCGGTATCATCGACAGTGTTATTGAGAACAAGGCGGACGCCGACCGACTTAAAGCCGAGATCACGCGGAGGCAATTGGAATTTAATACGACAGAACTTCGTGGCGCTATTCAGATCATTCTCGCCGAAGCAACCGGGAGTTGGTTGCAGAAGAACTGGCGGCCTATGTTGATGCTTATTATCATGCTGATTGTGGCTAACAATTATCTGCTTTTCCCGTATCTAAGCATGTTCACTGATAAAGTTGTGGTTCTTGACTTACCTGATAAACTCTGGACCCTGATGATCGTCGGAGTTGGCGGGTACGTTGGTGGCAGAACAATCGAAAAATCAATTAAGACTTGGAAAAACCCAGATAAATAGAAAGGAACGACAATGGAACAGCCAAAAGGCATTTGGTTACTCGCTAGAAAGACACTTGATTATGCCAAAAAATGGTGGTGGGTAATTGGCCCCATATTTGGATTTGTGGTTGGTTGGATAGTAATATAATGGGACTCCAAGAAGATTTAATGGGTGGAAATCCAAGTCCACAACCACAACAACAAGGTGGTCAAGGACTTGAACAATTTAGAAAGATGGATGATGGTTCACCAATATTTGATTTCATGGCAACATTCATTGAACTTGCTGATAAACATGGTGTGGCTGATAATATGTTTAATTCAACACCAGAGGATAAGCTTGATACTGTTTCAACCACTCCACTTGAACAACAGTTGCCCCCGGATGAAATCAAGTTGTTGGTTGATAAGTTTCAAGCACTTCCTCCTGATCAACAAAGTATGTTAATGGATGCTGTACAAAAAGAAGACCCTAGATTAGCTGGACGTATTCAAGCTGCAATTCAATTTGTTGGTGGTAAGAGAGCGTTAGGTGGATAATGGGATACGGTGGAATATTTAAGAAAGTTGTAAGGATTGCTATTCCTGTTGTAGTTAGTGTAGCCGGTGGAGGTCCATGGGCAGTTGCATTGGCATCTGCCGCAACAACTGGGGCAACTGGTGGATCATTTAAAGATGCACTAATTGCTGGTGGCACTTCATATATTGGTACAAGTTTAGGTAATTCACTTTCTGATACATTAAGTCAAGCAGGACAAGTGGCTGCGGGACAAGGAACAATTGCAGGTGGAAATTATTATCCAAATTTAGCCACTGATTTTAGTGTGGGGGCAACACAACCAGCTTCATTTGGTGCTGATTTCTTATCTAAAATTCCTAGTATAACTGATTTGACAACTACATCACTATCTGGGGATACAATTCCATTTGCTAGTTTTGCTAAGCCAGCTACAGACTTAGGATTTGGTGGAATTATAAAAGGTGGTGAAAATATATTAAAGTCACCGTTTGATGCTATTAATGCACTAGGTAGCAAGTCACTGGCAGAGGTTGGAGCAAAAGTAGTTGGTGGAATTAGTGGACTTAACTTGCAATCTACAGTTACAGAGGCATTAGCTACACCAGAAGGTTTAGATGCACTTCGTAATGCTGGTTTCAGTGATGTACAACTCAATGCACTTTCAAATGAAGCTAGAAAGGCCAAGTTGCAAGGAGTTTATACACAATTACAGGGCCAAACACCTAATCCTGGTCTGGATACAACAGAGTTTGACAAGATTATTGCTAATGGACTACAAAGTATAAATACTAATCTTGGTCCAGATGTTACAGGTAAGCAATTCAATGATGTATTTGGAAATATTCCAGGACTTGGTAATCAAATTCTAAGTAATGAAACTACACAACGAAGGGGTGCTGCAACAGACCAACTTAATACACTATTTTCTGGTGACCCATTTCAACCAATAAGTAGCGACGCAATTCAATCTATATTAGCCCCAAGAGAACAGGCGGCTAGTCAACAACTTTCAACTGTTCAAGCCCGTGGTAGTTTAAATTCAATGGGCGGTAGAACAGCCAATGAAGAACTTGCCAGACAGAAAGAAAATGCTATACTCCGTGTAGGTGAACTTGGCAGTGCAGTAAATCAACAAGACCTTACTGGTCTGCAAGGAATACAAGGACAAGGCACTCAAGATATTGCAGGATATAATCTTGGTGATGCACTATTCAATATTGATCCATACAAAACACAACGAGATCAATTTATATCAGATAAAACAAACTCACTCACCCAAGATGTAAAAGGATTACTTGGCACAGAGAAGTTATTCAATCCTCAAAGTGCTATTCAAACTGGTGGACGTGCACAAGGTGTAGTAAGTGGTACAGGTGCTAATTCTAATATACTTGATACACTATCAGCACGGGCTGGTGCCTCTGCTGCAAGGAAGCGTAGGGGATTAGGTACAAGAGGAAGTGGAGTATTTTAAATGGACTGGTTACTTCCAGCGGCTTTATTTGGTGGTGGAGCACTACTAAATAAACAATCACAAGACAAAGCTAATCAAATTGCTTTGCAAGACTCACAGAATAAGATGAAGCTTGCAACAATGGGAACGAGTAGTCCTGTATTTGGTGGGACACAGTATGACCCTTCTACCAATACACAGGTATCTACTCCTTCGCCATTACTACAACAAATGCAAACTGCATCATTACAGACTGCTCCACAATTTACTAATGCCTCATCTGATCTACTTAATCAATCAATGGCACCACAACAAAGTGACCAGCAATTGATGGATGAAATCATTGCATCTGAACAGGCAACAAAACAACTTGTTGATCCAACTGCTGCTATTCAAGCGTCATTGTTACGACGTGGTAACAGTTCTAATGAGTTTGGAAACATGCCTGATTATACAGCCAAACTTGGATTGAGTATGCAAGCTAATCGTCCTGAAAGATTACAAGGGTTACGCGCTGGTAATGCTGATTATGCTAATCAATTAAACAGCCGTGCTTTAGCTGATTTTGCAACAGGTACTGGTGGTCAAGTAGCTGGACTTCCAAGTCCTATTTCACCTAATATTGGGCCAAGTATTGCACAGAGTATTGGTAAGACTAATTATCAACCCAATACAGGTGTTGGAAACTCTCTTGCAGCTGGTGGTAAAGCTATCATTGACTACAATGCTGCACAAGATAGTAATAAGATATTCAGAGACTTAATGGCTAACAGATTGTTAGGTAACCAAGGAAAGTAATCATGGCTAGAGATTTGGTTCCACAAATTATTGCTGGTGCATATAGTGACAAAGCTAAACAAGCTGGTGGCTTGGAGAGGCTTGCACAAACTGGTGTTATACAAAATATCTTGCAAGGTAATAAAGCTACACAAGCAAATGATCTTGCAGCTTTGCAAGCTAGGCTTAACATAGCAAAGACAACTGGAATAGCTTCTCCTGATACTGTCAATAGTCTTGGTGGAATTGATCTAGCCCCAATTGAGAATAAACAAACTGCTGACAAAAACTTGGTAAATGCTAAAACTGCTTATGCCAATCTAACAGCTGGTATTGGGGCCAATGGACAACCAACTACTCCACTTGGAATACTTAAAGCTACTGCACTGGGTAAGGCACAAGCTTCTGTTGGATCAAAGATAGGTAAAAAAACTGTGACAAATGAAGTTGTAAACCGTAAAACAGGTTTACCAGTTGGTACAACAGTCAATAAACAAACAACAACCAGTTCTGAATTGACTGGAAAGAATAAGAATACCTCCGGTGCCCCAATATATAGTCAAGCTATAATTAACCGTGCTGCTGAAAAACTTGGTGTATCACCAAATGATATAGAAGTTCTTTCAAATGGTGATGTATTGAATAAGCAGACCGGAATACGACACAAGGTACAATACAAGGTACAATAATGCCTGATATCCAATATGGTGAACCAATTCAACTTGGTAAGGAAATTAAACCAAAGTATGGTGAACCAATAAAACCTGCACGTGTTTCTAACCCAATCAAACAAGGTATTGCTGGTATTACAGATACCTTTACAGGTATTCCTATGGCTTTGGGCCTAGCTGGTGCAGGGCTTGAAAGTGTTTATAAATATACACAAGGTAGTGATCCTAGAAGTTTTGGTGATATATTTAAAAGTTCATTAAGTTCTGGTGTTGACTCAACATTATTTAATGCAGGTGTATCAGGTGCCAACTTTGTTAACAAAAAGCTTGGGATAGATTATCCTGTATCTACAGAAGATCAAGCTGCTCGGTTACTTACATCATTAGCAATTCCAGGTCTTGGGCCTCTATCAGCATTATCAAAGGGAGGCAAACTTGCTAACCTTGCTAGACTTGCTACACCTGTTGTCAAAATGACTAAGAAAAGTGGTTCGTACCTTAATAAAGGTAATGCAGTTCGGTTAGGATCACAGTTAGGAATTGGTACAGGAATTGATCAAGGTTTGAGATCATATCTACCTGTTAAAGATACTGGATTACCTACAATACTATCAGGGGCAGCACTTAGTGGATTATCAATTGATGCTGCTAAAGCACAAGCTGTTGCAAATGATACTTTACAGGGTGGAGTAAGTAGTGATGTTGTATATGGAGAACCAATTAGTTTAAATAGCAAAGATATAAAGTATGGAGAACCAATTGTACTAAATGCACCAGATAATATTAGTGCATATAGAGATGCACGTAATCGTGATTTACAGAATACAAAAGAAAGTAGCACCAATAATAAATATCTAGTTGCTGCTGCAATTGGGGCTGCATTAGGTATAGCTGGTGGATACAAATATGTTAAAATGCGTGCTGTTGCTAATGCCGAAGCAGGTAAAAATGCTGCATTAGGTATGACTGCCAAAATCAATCCAGTTGAAAAAGCTATTTCAGATATTGGTATAGCCAATGGAGTTAGTGCTAAGAGTAAAGTAATTGAACAAAATGCAAAAGACTTTGGATTGTATTTTCATGGTAAGAATGTAGATCGTACATCTGCTTACCTTGACAAGCTACATGCGGCTGGTGTCCCTGATAGTACTATTGAACACATTCGTGCCAATGATGCTGTTGATACAGTTGGTATGACACAACAGTTCTATATTGATGGTAAGTTGGGGCAGGATACAGGTCTTGCTACACATTCAGTAAACCAATTAAATGTTGAACGGCTTACTCTGGCGCCAGAAGAACAAGCTTTGTTTGATAAGGCAGTTAACTTCCGTGCTGAACAGACAGACCGTATTATTGGAACAGCTAGAGAAGTTGTAAACAAGGGTGGTGAAGATGTTGGAACACTCATTCCTGGTTTACAAGGTGCACTCAATGATCAGAATGTATCAAAACTGAATACTATACTCAATGATTACCATTCAATGGTTACTGATATCATTGGAAAGAAAGAAGTTGCACCTGGATTGTGGAGAAACATGGAACGAGGTGGTTCAGGTGTAGGTGACCCAGTTAAAAATGCTGAAATAGCTGCAACGATTAAAGAAGCTAATGCTAATCCAAAGATTAAAGCATTGATGAATAAGACATCAGATGTGTATGAAACCATGCTTCAATATATGGTTAAACGAGGTGTGCTTACAAATGAATTTGCAGATGGATTACGAAAGCGTTTCACTATTGGTGGTGAACTTGTATATGCACCATTCATTCAAGCAACAGATCGTGGTATCTTTTGGGAAAAACTTAGCAGGATGTTTGGTGTAGTTACACCCAAGGCAAGGGAACTTGGTATTCTTTCAGAGTTGTCTGCTCGTGGTGTTGCCCATGGTGCTGGTACAATTTCACCTATCAATCCACTCAAAGCTATGGAACAATATACATTCCATGTCATAGATCATACCAATAGATCATCCCATCAATGGAATGTTGTTGCAAGATTAGCTGGAGTTGATTTAGATGCAAATGGGGACATAGTAAGTACAGTTAAAGCAGGTGCCAAGGATGTTACCAATGATGCAGTTTATGTTGGTAAAAGTGTTCCAAGTCGTGGAGTAAAAGATCACCCAATACAATACTACAAAGACTATCCAAAATCAAAACAGAATATTAGTGGCCATTCAATCTATGATGTAATGGACCCAAATAACAAAGTCTTGTGGATACAACATAAGAATGAATTACATGGATTTGAACTAAGTCCATATCTTCGTAGTTCACTTGAAAAACCACAACTTGGTGCACCAGGACAGTTCTTTAATCATTGGAAACGTGTGTTTACTTCTCTTACTACTGGTTTTGGTTCTGTATTTGCACCTACATCATTTCTATATTCTGCTGGACAAGTTATGATGACTTCACCAGCAAACAAGATTGGTGCGTTTAGTACAATCAAGGACTCATTCAAGGGTGCTAAAGCAACCTATATGGTTAATGCTCAAAGAGAGATTGCTGATTACTTAACAAGACGAATTGCAACTAGAATATCTCTTGGTAAGAGCCTCCCGCAAGCAATGACCAAGTTACAGGACAATATCAGTCTGGCTATTGACGACTCAATCTTGAATACAGCTAGACGTGAAACTGGTCTTGCTCCTTCTGGACTTAATGCTAATGAATTTAGTGGTGGTGTAGTTGATATAGCTAATAATCTTGGTAAACCATTTTCACAGACATTTGGTGTTGAACAAATGGGTCTTGTCGTTAGGATGTGGAAAGTCTTAAACCAAGCAATGCATGAAGGCCCTGCTACTGGCGCTTTAATGCGTTATGTCAATGATGCAAAGGGACCACTTACACCACAAATGCTACGTGATGCTGTTATACACAGTAAAGACCTTGCTGGTAATATGAAACAAATGGGGGCAGGTAAATTTATTACTGGTTTCCATGCTAGTGTTCCATTTTCAGGTGCAATGGTACAAGCATTTAATTCAATTGGTGGTGCAATTAAAAAAGCCCCAATACGGTTTACTGCTGCACTGACTGCTACTGTTGGTATTCCCACAGTAGCAGAACTACTTTATACAAAGGCACTTGATAAATCTGGACAGACATATCCAGATGCTAATGGAAAGTCTTGGTCATATAATGATTATTACTGGAATGGCTTTACTGCGGGTCAACGTAATAATAACATAATTGTGTTTGTTCCCAGTAGACCACCTTGGGATGCTATATTGGTTCCATTATCACCGGAACTTTCTCTAGGTAAAGCTGTTGTAACAGAACTAATGGATGCAGTATTTAATTTATCTGATGTAGGTGACTCTGGCTTAACTGGAAACAATGGAAACCAAATAACAGAGGCAGCTATTCGTGTATTTGATATACCTGTTCCGCCACCTGCCAAAGCCCTAGCTACATCTATTGGTATTAATCTACGTATTGGACCAAGTTCTGACATATCACAAAGTGCTTCTGACCCTGGTAGTAGTATGTCACTCTTTAGAGGAATACCATTAGGACGTGGTAATAGGCTTACTGGTTCAGGTGGTGGGGGTAAATATGCTGATCAAAGTATTGATAAAACAACCTCTGGTATCATTCAGGATATTTTTGGTGCTGCTGGATCAACATACTTAGCTGTACATGAGGCATTTAATGCCGGTAACAAAGAAAGCCTTGGTCGTGGTATAGGTCTTGCTACTGATACTTTCTTTAATACAATAAAAAGTCAGGCTAGGTGGACACAACCAATATTTGGCAAAGCACTGCGCCCCAATGCAAACAATGATATATCAAAACAGTTGCTTACAAAGCGTCGTAATCTACAACAGTTAAAAACTGATGCAGCTTTGTATTTCAGTAATGGATTTATGTCTGCGTCTGGTGTTCCGTTGCGTAGTCAACTCATTCCACCAGATGATCCAGTATATCAATCTATTGCAGTAGATGCTGGTAATGTACTTGGTCTTATTACTGGACTAGATAAACAGGTGGCTGATTTACGAACACAGATTGCAGATGTTGGCAACAGTAGTACAATTGATGGTAAGCAAGTATCTATTCAACAACGTAATGATATTGTTGATAGTATAACTTTGCAGATACAGACACTAAAAGCTATACAACTTGCTAATGTTATTGATTATGAAAAGAGTGCATCGGAAACACTATCAGAACGTCTTGGTAGAGAGGTGTTTATTGACTTATCTACTCTCAAGCCGCGACAGTAATATCCTTGAGGGTACTCCACCTGTGTACACCACCTTCATCTGCAATACTTTCCTTGAAATCAGTAAAGATTGTAACAGGTTCACCATGAATAATTATAGGAGCTTCTGCATGTTTCTTCATAATGTGTTGAATTATTTCTCGATCTTTCGGTAGGTGGATAGCTATCAATGCATCATGGATATTGAGTATCATACGTGCATTGTCCGGCCAGTCTGGATCATCGTGACATTGATAGATAACACTTGAGACCTTATCACCTATTGTTGATTGTGGTTCAAAAGCAATAACACTATCAAGTGTATCATCAATGATTTGTCCAAGAATAATTAACCTTCTACCAAGTGGAGTAAACAAGACTCGATCTTTTCTAACACGCTTAATAATTTCTTCCCAAGCTTCTCTGATTTCAGGAAAGGCTCTATGGTAAGCACTATATGCTTCAAAGGCCTGTGATAATGGTATTCCACATACCTCTGCTAGTTTCAATGGACTCATACGATAATTGAGCCCATGAACACATCGTTTCCCTAAATATCGTTTTGTTCTCTCCCCATTTTTATCATAATCACTTTCAGGTATTTCATTATAAGGAACCTTGAAGATTGATGCAGCATTGCCTCGATGTACATCAAAGCCTTCTTCATGTTCAGCGCGTATAAAGTTCTTGATAAGCCCCTTGACATCCCAAGCATATGCAACAAATTTAGCCTCTGCTTGTTTTAAATCAAAGTATGAAAGCATGTACCCATTATCAGCGATAAACATTGGGTAAGCTTTCTTCGGTTGATTCTGTAAATTCATCCCCGACTTCCACATAGTCATTGCAGAAGATAACCTTCCTGGGGCTGATTGTGTTCCATACTGTTTATATTCGCAACGGATACGACCATCAACATCAACCTTTGATTTAATGTAGGTTGTTAGAAACTTGTGATCTTTCTTATAACTATCCAATGTATCAAGTACCTTTGCATCTACTTCTCTACAACGTGGATGCGATTTCATACGTTCTCTATTATCTTTGCCTGTGCTTTTGCCCCTACCAACTAGCCTAAGAGTATCAAACAACAGTTTTTTGAGTTGGACTGGTGACCTTGGATTTGGTTTATACTCATTATCACCTGTTGCATTATCAACAGCAACATGAAAAGCATTAAGTTTCTTTTCTACTTCAATTGTTAATTCATCTGAAATCTTTTCTTTTAGGACAAGATCAGCTTTTACTCCACCAACAGTCATGCGAGTTAGATGTGGCTGTAAACGCATAACATGATTGAAAAAGAACTCTGCCATATTTTGACTAACTAATTCTTTATGTAATTTCTCATGAACTGCCCAGGTAATGCAACAGTCCTTGACATTGTATCCCCAGAATTGGTCTATATCCCCTCGTTCTTTCCACTCTTTACCTTCGTCTTTGTAGTATGGATGAAACGTATATTGAGCTGTTAAATACCCAAGATTATGGGGAAGAAGTGGATATAGAGTATGGTGGGCTAATAGAGTATCAAACCATATACCAGGGGGCCGTATTCCATCTTTATACCACAACCAATAACTGTCAAAGTTACCATTCTGTGCAATGAATTTTAAACCACAATTAAAGAAGTCTTGTATAGCTGTTCTAACTTTAAGTTCTTCTTCCACACTCCATCTGTTTCCATCAAGATCACGAAAGTTGATGCACATACCTTCGTTTGAATTATTAGCAAAACCAACACAGGCAGTTTCACCTGACATTGTTTCAATATCAAAGGCAACTGGTTTTTGTTCTTGTTTAAGTTTTTCAAGGTATGCAATTGCTTCTTCTGGTGTTGGGTTGATAATTGATTTAACAATATGTTTTACATACTCACCAGAAATTACTTGGCTGAATTTCTTGATATCGAAACAGAAGATTGGTTCTTGTTTAAGATCACGTAATACATGAGCAGGGTTAAATGCAATGCCACCAATAACTTTCTTCTTGTTTCTGCCAATAACTACATCAACAATACTTCCTCTCCATGATGTAATCTTGTTTTCACCAATAATAGCTTTGAGTGCTGTTCCACCAAGTATCAAAATGTATTCAACATTTGGTAGTTGGTCTATTTCCCAATCAAGTAGCCCTTCCCAATGACCCAATTCTACTGCACCAACTGGAACACGTGCATCTGTTTTGGTTGAGAATGATACCTGACGTTTAACAACATTAGTAACGTAACAATCAGACCTTCGTATTCCATATCTATTTAACTCTCTCCATAACTTTTGTCCTGCGCCACCAACTAATGGTAGATGCATTTCAACTTCTCGAAGTCCTGGTGCCTCAGCAACAATTAAATATTTAGACTCTACTTTGCCATGACCAAGACACCCTACATTAAGGCCAGCCGCTTTAATACGTCTGGTCATTTCTTGCATGAGTTCTCCTTCTGTTAGTTGCTTATCCATGCATCTACTGTCCTTTCACATTGTGCTTTGAATAATTCAAGGTTATATTGGTTATAGATATGGGCAAATGTAACTCCTGAAAGTTCAACTGGACTTAAATTACCTCTACAATCCACATTAAATGTACAACCATCTCGTTCAAGTTCAATAACTAATACGTTCCTTGGTTTCCATCGTTCTACAAGAGGAACAATTTCTTCTGTAACACCTGCATCTGATATAATAAGATACTCAAATGCAATTGGTTCTTTCCATGCTCGAAGAAACATTTGTCCTAAAATATCAGGTCCAAAACTGTTGTTAAGCCATTGTGAAACACCAATTTGGGCTTGTCTGTATGACCAACCATAAAAACGTTCACATTTTGCATCTTTGTTTTTGTGGTCTTCAAAGTATGTAACATTGCTTGCCTTAAGATCAAATACAGCTTTAACAACTCGCTTCAATGGAGCAGATATCTTTGTTTGAACAGAAAGTGGTAAATAATCACGAATGAACTGTGATGCAGTATCTTTACCACAACCAGATGGACCATTGATAAGGATAAGTTTATTTACCATTGTCATTGTTATTATCCAATACTGGCTGTTGAATGTGCAACTTCTACACCATCTTTTGCAATTAACTTCACTTCTACTTGGTAGCTAAATCTTGTTTTAAATTCTCTAGAGGCTTTTACTTGTGCTTCATAAGATGTGGGAGCATCAAGAATAATAGTTCTATCACCGAAAAATGCTTTGTATGTATTCATTACCAATCTCCCTTTTTCAATAAACTTAGTTGTAATGCACGTTGGTCAGTTATAACAGTTACATGTTTTTTTGCTCTTGATGTTCCAGTATAAAAGTTTTTTCTATTTAGTGTCCATGTACGAGATTTATTCATAATATAAACCACTTCTTCATATTCACTACCTTGTGCTTTATGTGTTGTAATTACATATGCAAGGTCTATGTCTTTTTGTGGATTGATATAAGCACTGCCATATTTGGTATCAACTTCTAGAAGCGGTGGAATGGTGACCTCTCTATCACTAAAGTCAATTATAATCTGTTGGGCCTCATCAATTTCTTTGACAATTCCTGTTTCTCCATTAAACACTTCAAGATTATAGTTGTTGACTGTAAAAATAACTTTATCACCGACATATACACTTAAACTGTCAAGACTAGACCACGTATGCCGTTCAATCTCAATAAATGGTTTATGGGTTGGTTGATAGAAACCTTGTACCAATGCATTAAGTGACTCTGACCCAACCCAACCAAGTTTTGTTGGTGAAATCATCTGTTTATTTAAATCAGAATAATATATATCTTGTTCCATTTTTTCCATAATGAAATCAGATAATTGTTCAACTGGCGTATTGGTGAAAACCAATTTAAAATCATCTGTTTGTTTTGGCATGACACCATTGATAATTCTATGTCCATTAGATACAATAGAACTATCTTCATCTTGTCTATGAATTGTTTGGAGACGGATACCATCGAATTTATTAAGTAATTGAACAAATTGGGGGGCCAATTTAGCTAATCGTTTATTACTTTCAATTGGTTGTAGTTGGTTTGCATCGCCAAATACCCTTAGTAATCCTCCACGTGGTAGTGCATCTAGTAAGTTCCGATGAACTTCATTATTAACCATGATATATTCATCTGCAAGTACTACACCAAATTCTAATGGATTTCTTTTGTCTCGTTTAGGGTCTGTTGTCCTATATGCTGTTCCAGTTTTTGGGTTGAGTTCCCCTGGGTGAGGATATTCAAGTAAGCGATGAATGGTTCTAGCTTTTATACCTGTTGCTTCGTGTATTCTCTTTGCAGCTTTTCCAGTTGGAGCGCACAATACCACGTTAAGGCCCAAATCTGTAAGCTTGTTGAAAACTCGCTTGAGGATAGTAGTTTTGCCAGTGCCAGCTTCACCTGTAATAGCAACAATTCTACGTGTTTGATTAACACAAGCATTAACTGCCTCCATCTGTGTTTCATCAAGGGAAAATACTTGTTTACTATTTACTTCTGTCATGGTGTTCCTTCATTATCACTAGAGTTAGCTTCTCTATGTTTTTTTAATGCTATGGCCATATATCGTAATGTCCATCTACCAAATGAAGCAATGGTTAAACCAAGTTCTTCTGCTTCATATCTAATCATATCATAATCTTTGTCGCTACAACGAATACGCATGTTTCCACCGTATGTTGATATATTATGATCTAATTTAGCTGAATAACTTGGGAGTGGAAGTATAAGTTTAATTGGAGGAGTATATGTTTTCATGTGATATCCTTATGTTTTTGTTCTTATACCACACTGGCACACAAATGTCAAGGGACTTTATTCAGGTCTAATTCTCTTGCCAATGTCAACATAAGTTCTCCTATATGAGTTAATTGGGCAGTAATAAATGAAAGACTAACTTGTTCCAATCTAGTAGAAGAAGTTTCAAATGTTGTAAATTTGTAAGCACAATTAATACACATACGCCGTCGCCAAACCTCTCTATTATTGTGACGTGGCCTTGTATCCTGAACAATTGTTTTGTCATTTCCACATTTTGGACATTGCATGGGCTGTCTCCACAAATAAGTAGGGCGGCACCCCGCTAAGGATACCGCCCTTAAATGACTAGATCAAAGCGTACCGACTTACATGACCTTTCTTTTAGTCAACCTTCTTATACGTGGCATTAGGATACTGCCCGCCGTCCATAATGTCAAGGGCAGCATTAGCATCAGTCGTGACAGTGATGATATTAAGCTGATCCTTGTTGAACGGAATGGCAGTGCCATCAGCATCCAAGACCTGAAAAATAATCAGCTTGGAACGGACCGCACGGGCCTTTCGAACTTTCTTTACTTCTTTGTCTGCCATAGGAATTATTCCCCTTCTGTTGGCTGTTTGTGTATTTATGGAATGTAACAAAAAACAGCATGGGGGTCAAGCATTAAAATCCACCTGACCCTCATGCCTAGTTTAGTCTATCCAATGAGCAGGGAGGCCCACATTAGACAGACTGCACCTTGTTGATATTGGGACTGGTCCTTCCTTCATATGTATTGTGGGTGACTTCCACAGTAGCTTCCAGACCAACCCATTCAGAGATGTCGATTTTCTTACCCAGAGGGGCACCAATTGCCTCACAGAAGCGGCGAGCACCGTACCTGGCACCCGGATTATCTTCAAGAGATACGCGCCGATAGATAATAGTAGTGCCATCGGGATTACCGTCTTTATAATCTGCTGGATACTGGTCAACAGAAATATGGAAAGCAACGGCAGCGTATTTGGTTTCCCTCTGACTCATGCGCACTTCTGTATTGTTGATTACACCTACATAGTTTGCAAGAGGCAACGGCTCTGGTTCTTTCTGATCTTTGAGGTTGACACTGAATTCAACGATACTTGATAGTTCTTCTGGCATTGTTACTTTTTCCTTATTGTTTTGTTATTGGGACTGGTAGTATAATATATACCAATACACAAGTACAGTCCCTTTATCTTGTGTATGGTATCACATTGACATACCATATTTAGTATATCTTCACCTTCTGTTTTGTATTACTTTGTATCTTCTTGCACATTCTTTTAAACTTTTATAAGCCACACGATTAAGAACAAGTCTTGGTATAACTCCTGGATACTTTCTTAGTTTATTTTGCATTGCGTGTTTTAAGTAATCTATTGTTGATTTAACACACTTGAGTTGAATATTCTCCAAATTACCAAGACAAGCAAATATCTTTATAAGTTCAAGTTTGTCTCTTATATACTCTCTGTCTCCTATGTAACTTACTATAATTAATTTGTCTGTTGCAATAGCATGAGCAATAGATTTTGCACCTACATATATGCTAAGTTTTCTTGTAGTTGGAGATAAAACAGCCGCTTCTTGTTCAGTTAATTCCCAACTTTTTCTTGCTATACGTCCACCACATGTACTCATTATAGTTGTTTTTCTTTTGTGTCCTGTCATGGTAATTCTATCTTTTTCCCTTTGTTTTCTATCCAAGAGGAATACCAGTTGCTAATGGTATCTCCATCAAATTCTTCTGGATCATACTTCCATTCAAATTCAGGTTTACCGCTTGTGGCAAACATTCTTGTTTTCATTGGTTTGAATAATCTACATGGACGTATTGCAATCCGCCTGATTTTACCTGTATCTTCCATATGCCAGACTTCGGAGAAATCAATTGGAACTTGTTGTGCAAGAGAGGAACCAATCATAATTGTTGTTGAGATTGCATGACCATCAGCATTTAGTACAGGTTTATCTTCATGTGCAATAATGATAAGGTGTCGATTAGCTTCACCAGTTACACGAAGAAGATGTTTAATTGCTGTCCTTGTCCATGTGTTTTTGTTGCCGTATCCACTATAACCAGGGTCTTCCAATGTAGAATATTTACCTTTGGAAGTTGTGGTAGCTTTGACAACACCATGGCGTAATGCTTTATCACCAAATGTAGTGATACTATCAAATACAATGGTTTCAATATCTGTGTTTTCATCCAAGAAACCAGCAAGTGACATTGGGTTTTCTACTTTAAACTTTTCAACAATTGCATCCTTTTCATTAGCAAGATCAAGGACAATAATATCGCTTCTGTTGATCAATGAGTCGGTTCCATCCGGATCAAAGCTTATCCACAGTTTTTTTCCTGGTGCTGTTGATGCAAGAGTTGTCTTTCCACAACCACTTGGTCCCCATAACATCATTGATATTCGTTTTGGTCGTGTGCTTGGTGTAGTGAGTGGTCTGTTACCCAGTGTCATTTCCATTATGATTGTGCTTTCATTGCTTTTGCTATGTTACGTGCTGCATATTCAGTATTACAAGTGCACATTATACTATATAAAACAGTGGTTCCAGTGTTACAACAAGCCACACAATATCTTTTAGGTGAAATTTGTACAACAATATAATTGTGTTCTAGTTTCATTACAATTCTTTCACAGAAATAGTAAGGCATTTATCCTCACAATAGTATACACCAGGAATATTCTTGCTTGTCCTAACAAGTGTGTGATTTACTATTTCACATTCAGCATCTTGTAGGTCAGTATGAACAGTAAGTTTGTAATTTGAAACTTCTCCATCCATATCAACCATGTTGAAATTCTCTTGAATTTCTTCAACAAACTCTTGCATTTCATCTGCGTGAGTAAAGTCGATTGATAACCTATATACTTTTTCTCTGTTACTCATATTCTACTATCTCCTTTCTAATCTTTGTTATCTCCCAAGGAATATCCTTAACATTTGTTTCACAATATTTCAAAGCCTCATTGTATTCATTATATGGCCCAACAATATTCAATCCACTTGTTATTGAACCACAAACAACACAAAAAGCTTCTTCTATCCTAACACTTTGTCGTTTAGAGGACTCCATTTATCAATTTCCATTTCAGAATAAATTTGTTCACGTTCTTCATTATCTGCATAACAGAAAGGAACGTTTGTACACGGTCTAAAGTAACGGTTACATGAGTGAGTATACATTGGTAAGTGAATTGGATCATTAAATTCTTCAATCAACAATACAGTATGAGCAAGCCATTCAATCCAATTTTCATAGAAGTTTTCGCCTCTACGTACAGACTCAATACGGACAGCGCCAGCTATATCACGTCCAGATGGTATACGCATACCAAGTACAAGCGCATCATTACATTCAGAGTTTGTTATTGTTGATACACCAATGCAATAGCCTGTTATTTGGTGACTCAGCTGCCATTGAGCAAGCCATGCATCGTCAATTCTTGCTCCTGTCTTGTTTTCTTGGATGATAACCTTATCTTTGTTGTGGTGGATACCATCAGCTTTACCTGTATAACGAAACAGTAAAGTTCCTCCATCATTTAATTCAATTGTAACTGTTAAATCAATAGGAACTTCAATACCAGAATATCCATTTGGTGATATCCAGATTGGGTATCGTTCTAAATCCCATCTGTCCATATAAATGATGGCAGCTTCAGAGATATTAGTGACAGTTCTATTTCTATCATTGATTTCATCTTCAAATCCACAAGTGTATAATGCCTCTAGTCCAAAGTTAATTAAGTTTGTGCGAGTTGTAGCTGTATCACTAACTACATCGAATATAGATTTTGCTCGGCTCTCTCCAAATATTCTGTATGCTTCTTTGGTTGCCAATTCTTTTTCATCTTGAGTATAATACAATTGATAAAGCCTAACGGCAGCAAAAATTTCATGTGCAGCTGCTCCAGCTTCTAATGCCATTGCTCTGCTCATATTTGGCATCCGTTTATGCTTAATGTAACGAAGGATACCCCAAGTAGGACAAGTGTTTACAGCGGATAATGCTGTATGATCATATGTTGGTAAATGTTTATCTTTTTTAGTAGTAACATGAATATCAACTGACTTTACCAGTGTCATCTTCATTCCCTTCTATGCTACTTACAATATCAGAAGCGCTTTTGTTCATTGCACCACTTTGCAATCTTGCTCCATGTTCCATTGCTCCCATAAAGTTCATGATAATATCAGACATTTGGTCTACAAGTACTGCAACGCCTTTTACTTCTTGTCTAATAACACTTTGATCTTCTGCTAATGCACATAGGGTATCAACAAAGATTGGATCAACTTTGCCCTGTAATAGTTCTCGTATTTCTCTTGCTTTCATTATTGTTCCTTTTTTGCGAAGGTTATTCCTTCAAGACCATATACATTTATCCAGTGCCCACATATAATGTAACCAATGTGGTATGTACCATCCATTCTATCAACATATATTTTGTCGGCATGAGTTGTATATAATTGTTCCATTAATTCTTTTCTTGGATGTGATTTTATATAGAATGTTTCACCATATTCATCAATTCCAATATATTTCATAATATTTCCAACATTAAATCAATTTGTCTAATAGCTCGAATGTATTCCTCTGCTTTTTCATACGCACGATCAGCAGACTCAAGCCGTTTCTCACACAATTCAATTTTCTTTTGACGTTGTTCAGTTAATTTTGATTTGATAAGCTTTTCTTGAATTTGTTTTGCATCTTTTACAGCACGTAAAACAGTAAGTCGTCTGTCTCGAATACCTAATAGTAATTCTTCTTGTTCTTCAAGTGTCATATCTTCAATCGTTGGGACATCAATTGGTGTTCTCATTATCATAGACTTTCTTACTTTGGTCCAAGAAGTATTGCATTTCTCCACCACGGTGTAACCACCTATAACCTCCATCTATCCATATGGCTCTACAATGACATTCTTGGTAATCTGCATCATGCTTACTTGTTATAAGTGTGTTGCATTTAGTACAAACAGCCGCATTTACTACGATCTTTTCTTGCATTAGTAATTTGTAGTGACACTATAGAAAACACTACCCTTTCGTTCTTTTGTTGCAGCTTTAGTAGCCTTATTGATTATATCTGTATCAACACCAAGTTGATGAAGTGCAATAGTCAATGCCTTTACATCAACTGATTTTGTGCTAATATTTTGGCGTTTTGTAAATACATAATCAGGGTTTGAATAGATTACATTAGTCTTTCCTGGTTCTGTTGCTGTTTTGGCACCAAGATAAACAGAGCAAGTTTCCAAAGCTTTCTTACTTTGTTCATATAATCTATTTGTATGTGTTCGTATATGAGATGAAACGATAAAACTTGTCATGGCTTTGTGCATATCATGGAGAAGTGCAGCTTCTTCATTTGTGGCCCCATCTGGTGCAACAAATTCATCATGCATAATAAGATTATCAATTGCACCAACACAGTTTGACAAGAACATTCTTGTGTCCATAGAGTTCATGTTACACCTCTAAGTTGGGATACCATCATATGAAATAGCGGTTGGTGCATTTGCACTATTCCAACCATGCCTACGAAGCATTTCAGATAGGGCCTCACGGATGTTGTCCCCATAAACAGTGTTGCCACCATATTCTGACTCACTGATTTCATAAGTTATTTTTATTTCACCTGAATTAAGTGGACCTTTGGCTTCAATTTTGACTCTAAATGTAGATAGATCAGTAACCTTTAAGGCCTCACGAATAGCTTTCACTTCTCGTTGGATTGATCCCTCAAATGAAACAATAGCAACTTGGTGTTGTGGTTGTGGTTGTGGAAATTTAGGTTCCATTACTTTTTGATTAGAAGTAACAAGTTCATAATCACAACTGTCATACCACTCTAATTCACCAATACTGTTTTTAAGATTAATAGTATTATCAGTCGCCAGATGTACGGATTTGATTTCTCCTGTACCATCTTCGGTTATTTGACGAACTAAATCTCCTTCATTGAATTTCATTGTCATTTTCCTTTTGTTAATGTTTATGCAGCAAGTTTCTTAAATGCGTCAGTTTCTGTCCAACGGCGCACAGTTTGTTCTCTACCATACAATGTTGCAACTGTATGATCCTGTTCAGTCTCCCGGATTGTAAATTCACCAGATGAATGAGAAGAATAGAATGTTATAGCAGAGTACAATGCCCATACAGTTCTTCCATGAGACAAACATTCAATTCTAAATTGGTGCATGAACTGTTCAACCCGTCGGTCACTTATTCCTGGAATATCTTCAAAGCATTGTTTGGCATCTCCATCTTTAATTACTTTACCAACCCACTTTTTATATGTGTCGGCCATTTCATAGAACACAACAAGGCTTTGTTTAATTCCACTAGTTAGTTTTGGAACTGTCAAACCACTTGTATGACGTTTGGCAACTAGAGAGTATACACCTGAAACCATTCCATTTGTACAGAAGAAGTCGATAGCACCACTGTACATTTTGAGTGTGGATGAACCGTCATACCCATTAACAATGATAGTTCTAAAGGCGATATCTGATTTGGAACTATTGATATCTGCTCTGATACCTGGGAAGATATATTCCCGGAAACACAACCCTCCAAAATATGAAATGGAGTCTTTAACCTGTACATTTTTGAGTTCATTGTGTGTTAACACACTGCAAAATTCATTTTCTGCTTCATGACAGATATCTTTCGTTGGAAGGCATTTATAGTTCTTTCCTACCATGCCTATTTGTTTTGGTGTACCTTCAAACATACGAACGATTGCTTTGAATTTATCACATTGATACATTGAGTTTGTATTTGTACTGTTTTTACCAGCAAAATATACAGGACGTTCATATGTATCAAAATATAATTCAGACTCTTGTGGAAAGTAGTGTTCTGGTGAAAGTACAGGTAGTTTGTTTTTATTGTTTGAAACTATATGCATTGATTTCTCCTATCCAAGAATGGTACAAATAACTGTGTGGTGGGTTGGACGTTACTCCAACTATGTATTGTGTCCGACGATAATGCTCATTGATATTAGGCGTCCCTGTGCTTTTATCAAGATAATTAGTCTTTGTATAAAAGCTATCGTGGCATTAGAGCGTTACTGTTTCCACTATGTCTACTTTCCACAGTGCCACCACACAATTATTTGTATCACGTTTCTCTCTGTGTGTCAAGTATAATCACATTAATTTCATCAATTTGTTTAGTCCGAATACCAATTATAGTCTTAGCCAGATTTGGTTGGTCATCAGCAATTGCAAGTAATGTTCCCAAAAACATAAAACCAGTATTTACATTTACAATTAGTTGTAGGGTTTGTCGATCTATTACAACTGACCAAGTATTCGTAAAATTTGCGCATAAATGTTTTAGATCAGAGATAAACTTTTCATTTGCATCTTGTAATAGTGACAAATTGCATCCTGAATTTTTAATTGCTTCTTTAAGCTCTTTTCTTGTCCGCCTGTTCAATTGCAAGGACTGCAAGTTCGCTGATTCCATATCTTCTTCCGATTTCTTCATTACTTTGTCTCCCTTCTTTTAGTAAAACCTCAATAGCCTTAACAACAACAACAGGCAAGCCAGAATTGTTTTTTTCACCTCTTACTTTTCCCCAACTAAGATGGTGAGGATTGCAACAAAGGATATTGCTACAACCAGAATGTACAGGACGGTTTGAACTTTTTTCACCTGTGTATTCTTCCATTACAATTGCTTGTGCTGGACGTTTCTTGCCTTCAATGGTAAAGTATGGTCTACCATCTTTAGGGTTGACAGCTTTTGCCCAGTTCCAACACACAGATACATCTCCATCATGCATGTTTATCTTTTTCCAGATGTCACTTGGATAGTTTTTTCTTGGCATTGTTCATCCTTTTTATAATTGGCCTACATATTCCACGTTTTACTTTCATTCCCTCAAACTCATAAAATGCAGTTATTTTTTCAAGTATAAGAATACATTCGGTATCTGTTTTGATTGGTGTACTTGTTATAGTAATACCACGAGCCGCTCCATTCATGTATGGTTGACTAAGTAATATCCACAGTGTAAACGTGTAATACCACATTGATTTAATCCTCTGTTATTTGAAACACTGTTTCTGATCCATCAGGGTGCCATGTTACTCTACTTATACTACCATTATCTTCTAATTTAATGAATGTTCCATTGGTAAAATCTCCATTAGCCATTAACCATAGTGCCCAGGAACCACATTCATTGTTTCTTTGTTTAAATCTTTCAACTCGTATGTGCCTTGCTGGTCCCGGTAATGGAAATTTAATTGGAGTTGTCCTTCTCATAGAGTTCACCTATTTTCTTAACAACATATTTATTCCATTTAGCAACATCAAAATTCTTTTCTTTGAATTTAAAATTGCGGAAAAAGGTGCCAATGACTTTGCTTTTTTCTGTTTCGGAAAGCAAATTACTAGCAAAGATTATATCTAAGATACGTGTATAGTGTTGTCGAGTAAACATTGTATTATCCTTTCATTTGGTCAGGGTGGCCGGATTTGAACCTGCGATCCTCGCGCCCAAGGCGAGTGCCTTACCAGACTTGGCTACACCCTGTTATCTTCGCGGAAACAATTCGTAATAATTAAGCCATTTAACATAATTGTGTTCGCAGCTTTTTATGGGGCAATCGACCGGCCCGCATTTAGCCGTCCAACGATGTCCGCACTTTAAGCAAAGATACTTGGCTCCCTGTTTAGGCATCTGGATTTTACACCCTATTACGTATTGCTTCGGCAATCTTTTGGACGAGCTTTGTTGAAGTCGGAGATTTCAAGTAAATCGCCGTGTGTTCTTCAACCAGCTTCGCGCAAGCTTCACGCTCTATCCATTTACTTTCATCCCAAATATTTTCTATAAGGTAATTTTCGGGGGAGGTTTTCAACGATTTAATTTTTTCCTGGAACATGGAAATGGAAGTGTATGTCCGTGCGACAGTGAGTTTATAATCATTAAAATGCGCTCGAATAATTCTGTGCTCCTTTTCCATGTCCCGTCGAAGGTCAGACAGTTTGACGAGAAATTCCTGGCGCATCTTGATGATTATCCAGAATAGCCCAAGTATTGAAACTCCTGTTACAGTAATTATTTCCCAAGCAATTAAGTTTTCCATCTTATCTCTCCTATTCGAGTATGTGCAAATTATGCACTATCTGATTCATATTCGGCGATTTCGTCTCGGAGTTTAGCCGTGGCTATATTCGGGGGCACAGGAAAGACAACTTCAAAGGGACCAGCCCGCCATTCAACAGCTGCGTCAACGACCTTTTGCAGGCGCTCGTTTTCTTTTTGCAACTTGTTGATTGTGCGTAAGGCAGTTTTAAAGTCGTCAGGCATCTTACTTCTCCTTTAAGTTTACTCTCCCCCGTTACTCGGGGTAATCTGGTAATTCCATCCAATACGCTTCTTCTCCGGCTTCGCAAACCGGGTCCATAGAATATGAGTCTACCCATTCATCTTC